>OGCI01001613.1_pt1 | contig 18034 bp, 13 predicted proteins | sample 1570021 | NCBI WGS metagenome assembly OGCI01 (sample SAMN06264664, study PRJEB24512) | hot springs metagenome | isolation source: Hot spring water | place: South Africa: Tshipise | collected 2015-06-21 | reverse complement strand
CGCTGCTCGCAATGACACAGGGGTTGAGGGGGATTGCTTCGTCGCTGAGCTCCTCGCAATGACACGAGGGTTGAGGGAGATTGCTTCGTCGCTTCGCTCCTCGCAAGGACACGGAGGGCGTGGAGGGGGATTGCTTCGTCGCTTCGCTCCTCGCAATGACACGGTAGAGGTGTCATTGCGGTAATGAGAGAGAGAAACGTTACGGCTCTGTTGCGTCGAGGTCGTGGGATGGTTCTGTCTGTTCGGTTTCGGTCTGGCGTTTTTGCAGCTCACGCAGGTGGTTCAACCGTTCCTTAATTCTGCGCTCCAACCCGTTGTCGGACGGCTCGTAGTAGGGCAGGTTCCAGTTGCCCTCTGGCAGGTAGCGCTGAGCCACCCAGTGACCCGGGTAGCTGTGCGGGTAGATGTAGTCTTTGCCGTGTCCCAGCTGCTGTGCGCCCCGATAGCTGGCGTCTCGCAGGTGCAGGGGAACGGGTGCCAGCGGTTGCGTCTCCAGATCGTGCAGTGCTTTGTTCAGCGCCGCGTAACTGGCGTTGCTCTTGGGAGCGCAGGCGAGATACGTGGTGGCTTGCGCCAGCGTAATCTGTGCCTCCGGCAGACCGATGAACTGCGCCGCCTCCATGGCAGCAACAGCCACCAGCAGGGCGTGCGGGTCAGCGTTGCCGATATCTTCGCTTGCCAGAATCACCAGCCGACGGGCGATGAAACGGGGGTCTTCGCCTGCCCGCATCATTCGCGCCAGATAATGCAGGGCGGCATCGGGGTCGGAACCGCGCACCGATTTGATGAAAGCGGAGATGGTGTCGTAGTGTTCATCGCCTTCGCGGTCGTAACGCGCCGCCCGTTGCTGAACCACCTGCTCCAGCATCTCCAGCGTCACGGTGCGTCTTCCCTGTGCATCTGGCTGGGCGAGGGCGGTCGCCGCTTCCAGCACGTTCAGCGCGACCCGGGCATCCCCATTGGCGACGCGGAGAAGGTAGTCCATGCATTCGGCGGGTAACTGCACGCGCAGTTTGCCCAGTCCACGTTCCTCGTCCCGCAGGGCGCGTTCCACGATGACACGCAGATGCTGCTCGGTGAGCGGCTCGAACCGCAGCACCCGCGACCGGCTCAGCAATGGTGCATTGATCGCGAAGTAAGGGTTCTCGGTCGTTGCGCCCATCAGGATGATGGTGCCGTTCTCCACATGGGGCAGAAAGGCATCTTGCTGGGCGCGGTTGAACCGGTGGATCTCGTCGACAAACAGGATGGTGCGCTGTCCGTGCAGCTGACGGCGATTGCGCGCCTCCTCGATGGCTTTGCGCACCTCGGCGACACCGCTGGTGACCGCGCTGTATTCCACAAAATGACACCGCGTGTGCGCCGCGATGATGCGTGCCAGCGTGGACTTGCCACAACCGGGCGGTCCCCAGAAAATCACCGAGCCGAGCTGGTCGTTCTCGATGGCGCGGCGGATTGCCGTCCCTTCGCCCACCAGATGCTCCTGCCCGACGAACTCCTCCAGCGTGCGTGGGCGCAACCGCGCAGCCAACGGCGCCTCTATGTCCGTCTCGTACCGGTTTTGCTGTTCGAACAGGCTCATATTCGTCCCTGTAGGAGATTGTAGCAGATGGTGAGGGCGATTGCAAAGCGACGACACTGACTGGCTACAACCAGATTCGCCTGTCCAGACTTCGATACTGGATTGCCTCTGCGACGTGCGCCAGCCCGATCTGTTCCTCGCCCGCCAGGTCGGCGATGGTGCGCGCCAGCTTCACAATGCGGTCAAACGCCCTCGCACTGATGCCCATCTGCTGGCTCACCTGCTTCAGCATCGCCTTCACGTCCTCGGATAGCGGGCAGAACTGACGCAACAGGCGGGTGGTCATCTGCGCGTTGCAGCGAGCGCCGGTGCCTGCGAACCGTTGCTGCTGAGTCTGTCGCGCCCGCACCACCCGTTCGCGAATCGCCGAGGAGGGTTCGCCCAGTTGCGTGCGCAGAAGGTCGTCGTGTGACAGTCGCGGTACCTCGATGTGGATGTCGATGCGGTCGAGCAGGGGACCCGACACGCGCTGTTGATACTTGCGGATTTGCGTGGGCGAGCAGGTACATCCATGCTGGTGGTCGCCGAAGTAGCCACAGGGACAGGGGTTCATGGCGGCAATCAGCATGAAGCGGGCGGGATAGGCGATGCTTGCCTGCACGCGGGCGATGCTCACAATGCCATCCTCCAGCGGCTGGCGAAGAACCTCCAGTACCTCGCGACGGAACTCGGGCAGCTCGTCGAGGAACAGCACTCCATTGTGCGCCAGGCTCACCTCACCCGGGCGTGGCACACTGCCACCTCCCACCAGCGCGGCGTTACTGCTGGTATGGTGGGGAGAGCGGAACGGGCGAGTGGTCAGCAGTCCGGTATGGGGCGGTAACAGCCCGGCGACGCTGTACAGCTTGGTGATTTCGATCGCCTCGTCCACCGTCATCGGCGGGAGGATGGTGGGCACGCGCCGCGCCAGCATCGTCTTGCCGGAGCCGGGCGGACCGATCATCACCACGTTATGCCCACCTGCAGCGGCAACCTCCAGCGCACGCTTCACGTGGTGCTGACCCTTCACGTCGGCGAAGTCCACCTCGTATTCGGGCGGTTTCTGCAGGAGCTGCTCGGGCTCGCTCTGAATCGGGGTGATACCGTCGTGGGTGTTCAGCAGCTCCACCGCCTCCGCCAGGCTGTTCACGGGATACACCTCCACCTTACCCACTACCGCAGCTTCGGGGGCGTTGGAGGCAGGCACCACCATGCGCCGAATGCCCTGCTGACGAGCGTGGATGGCGGTCGGGAGCACGCCGGTGACGGGGCGCACCGTGCCGTCCAGCGACAGCTCGCCAAGCACGAGGGTATCGCTCAGCCATTCGCTGTCCACCTGCCCGGCGGCTGCCAGAATGCCGATGGCGATGGGCAGGTCGAGTGACGGACCCTCCTTGCGAAGGTCGGCGGGAGCGAGGTTCACGGTAATCTTACGGACTGGATAGTGCAGTCCTGAGTTGCGGATAGCGAGGCGTACGCGGTCTACCGCTTCCTGCACGGCACGGTCGGGCAAACCGACGAGAGTAAGCCCCGGTATGCCGCCCGGTTGCATGTCCACTTCCACTTCGATGGTATGCGGTTCGATGCCGTGTACGGTGCCGGAAAGTACACGAACGAGCAATCCCTTCCTCCTCAAACTGCTGGCAGTCAGACCCGTTTGAGCAATCGTGCCATCCAATCCGACAGCATCTGGCGCATGGCTGGAGACAGCCGGGTGAACTCCAGACCGACCCGGTACTCCGCGGGTATCTTATCCGGTATCACGCTGCCGACACGCACCACCCGTGCCTGCCCGAAGATCGTCAGGTTCGCCTCGGGGAGGGTGATCTGGAAGGAGACCTCTTCGCCGACACGCGGTGTACGCGGCACCAGACAGGAGAAACCGCTCTGGCTCAGGTCGTACAGTTCGCCGTTTAGCGTCTGCGGAAGCGCCTCAGGTTCGTGTCGGGAGGACAAGCCCAGAGTGATCTGCCCGCTCTCTCTGGCGCGCGGATGCCTGCGGCGTTGCAGGCGATGGATCGATGCCGGTTTGACCAGATACAGCGCTTGCCGGGGCGCCGGGGTCATTTTGAAGCGCGACCGGAACTGGTAGACGCCGTCGCCTCGGGTGAACTGAACGATCGCCACCCCCTGCGACAGCACCTCGTCGCTCAGTATCCCCAGCGGGGGCTCGATCTCGAGGCTGCGGTCGTCCTGGGAGATGACACGAGGGGTATAGGTGTATGACCATTCGCCGCGTCGGATATCCACCACCACTTTCTCCCCTGTCTCCAGTAGCATGTGACTGCCCGGCGCACTGATCAGTCGCCAGACCAGGTCTGTAAAGGCATCCAGGTCAAACGGTTTCTGCAGAACAGCATTCGCGCCCAGTCGCACAGCTTCCTCGTGCAGATTCACATCGTCGTAGGCGGTCATCAGGATACAGGGGAGGTTGGGATAGTCGTGCCGAAGCTCACGCAGCACCTCAACCCCATCTTTTCGTGGGAGACGGATATCGAGCACAGCCGCATCCACCGGTTGCGAGCGAATGATCTCAAGCGCGTCAACGCCATCATGCGCAATCACACACTGCAGGTCTCGTTTTTCAAGCCTTGCAGCCAGCACCTTGCACAGATTCGTTTCGTCATCCGCCACCAGCACCCGGGTAGACACCGCCCATTCCCCTTTCCAGTACGCCCGTCCGTCGATACGGGATTTGCTAATAGATAGCAAATACTGTAGAATTGCTGGCTTATCCTTCCGACGCTTTCTCGGTAATCCATATATGCAAGTTCCGTACCATTCAAGACGGTTTTGACCCCTGTCGGCGAAGAATTTCTCATAATTTCGTCTGCAAACTACCTAGATTTGCAGCATGCCGGCACTTATCAGCTCGGCTTCAGGGTCAGCAAGCACTATCGCGCGCAAAATCACGTTTTCCAGCTCTCGAACGTTGCCGGGCCAGTCGTGCTGCATTAGCAAATCCATCGCCTCTGGAGTCACACCCCGGATGTTCCGCTCGTTCTCGCTGGCGAAGCGCTTCACGAAATGCTCTACCAGAAGCGGGATGTCTTCTTTGCGTTCGCGCAGTGGTGGTATGTAAATCTGAACGACCTTCAGACGGTAGTACAGGTCCTCGCGAAACTTGCCCTCTTTGACCAGCTGCAGGAGGTCCCTGTTGGTTGCGGCGATGAGTCGCACATCCACCTTGATGGTCTTGGTTCCCCCAAGCCGCTCGAAAGCACGTTCCTGAAGGACGCGCAGGAGCGACACCTGTATCTTGGGAGAGATGTCGCCGATTTCATCGAGGAACAGGGTGCCTTTGTCCGCCAGCTCGAAACGTCCGGGTTGCGCTGTGTCGGCTCCGGTGTATGCGTTCTTCTCGTGTCCGAACAGCTCATTTTCCAGCAGGGTTTCGGGAAGGGCGCCGCAGGATACCGCAATGAACGGCTGGTTTGCCCGGTGGCTGTTGCGATGAATGGCTTTGGCGACCATCTCTTTGCCTGTACCGCTCTCGCCCAGTATCAGCACGGTCGCCTGAGAGTTGGCTACTCGCTCGATCAGGCGAAACACCTCCTGCATGGCTTCACTCTGACCGACGATGTCGCTGAAGTCAAGCCTACCGGGCTTTGTTCGGACCGGTTTGGTCTCCTCAAGGAACAGCCTGTAACGTTCCGCGGCTTTGTCTACCTTTGCCTTCAGCTCGTCGAGGTCGAACGGTTTGACGATATAGTCGATCGCGCCGTCTTTCATTGCCTGCACGGCTGTCTGTATCGTCGGATGCGCCGTAATGACGACGGCAGTGACATCAGGATGGCGCTTGCGTATTTCCCGCAGCACTTCGATACCGTTCATGCCCGGCAGAATCAGATCGGTAATCAGGAGATGAATCGGTTGCTGTTCGGCGAGCTCCAGCGCGCGCTGACCATGCTCCGCTGCGAGCACGTTGTAATCTTTAGACAGATGCAGGTGCAGCACACGACGGTGGGTGGCTTCATCGTCCACCAGCAGGACGGTAAGCGGTGCCCGTTTTTGTGCGGAAGCTTTAGCCATGGTGATAACCTCCTTCTTCTCTGCGTTCGCTTACAGGTCTGGCGGGTTGTTGCGGAGGTTTGCGCTCTCTCTGACCTCCATGCGGGGAAGGCGCCTTACAGGACGCACAGGGAGAGTGATACGCATCTCGGTGCCGACCCCAACCTCACTCTGCACCTCGATACTACCGCCGTGGCTCTCCACGATCTTCTGCACGTTCGCCAAACCCAGACCCGTGCCCTCGGACTTTGTAGTGTAGAAAGGCGTGAATATGCGCTCCAGGTCTGTTGCCGGTATGCCTGTGCCCGTGTCTCGAACGATGAGACGCACCACATCTCCGGGTGCGGGCGCCGCCTCGATGTACAGGTCACCGCCTTCCGACATGGACTGCACCGCGTTGATGACCAGATTGCGAAGAACCTCTTTCAGCTGCGCTGGGTCCGCCTTGATGGTAAACGGAACGGAGACCTGCACGTGCAGGCGGACATTGTGTTCGTCGAGGTACTGATGCATGAACTGCAGGGTGTTGTTGACGAGCTGCGTCAGGTCGACGTCCTGAAATACCGGCTCAGTGGGGCGGGCAAACTTGAGGAACTCCCGGATCTTGGCGTCCAGTGAGTCTACTTCGGCGATAATCATGTTCAGGAACTCTTCCGCCTGGGAATGCAGGGCATATTCGCTGAGCAGATACTGGGCGGTTACCCGGATGGAGCTCAGCGGGTTGCGCACCTCATGGGCGATGGTAGAAGCAAGCAGCCCAACCGTTGCCAGCTGCCCCACGCGCTGAACCTCCTTTTCCATACGCACCTGCCGGGTGATGTCCTCGAACACAAACACCACGCCCTGCACCGAACCGTTCGGCGCACGCAGGGGCGAGCTTTCGAAGTTGAAATACATCTCTCCACGCTGATAGGGATGCAGAACACACTTGAAGCGCGAGTCTCTCTCGCCCGTCCGGAAGGGTGCGCGGATGATACTTAGCAGTGTCTCCTTCTCGTCTTCAGGCAGGAAGAAGTGCGCCAGCAGGTCTTCTAATTTGTGCCCGAGCGCAGCGCTCTGTGTGACAGAGGTGATCCGCTCAGCTGCCTCGTTCCAGGTAAGCACGGTCTCGTCGCGATCGATGCTCATGACGCCGACACCGATACTGCTCAGCAGGTTGCGAGTGTACTCCCACAGGTCATGCAGTTCTTTGAAGCGTCTATCGAGGTCTTCATACAGTCGGGCGTTCTCGATCGCCATACCTGCCTGGTTAATGAACGTGGAGAGCAGCTGGATGTTGGCGCGGTCGATGGAACGTTTGGAGGGCTTATTGTCGGCGACAACCACGCCAATCACCCGGTCGCGCGCCAGGATAGGTGCCACCAGAAAAGCGTCGGTGCCCAGCATTCGCCCGAACCCGCGCATCGGCTGAGAGGACTTCTGAGCGTTTGTTTCGACAAACGGTATCTTGGTGCGCACCACCATGCCGATGACGCCGTCAGCCACGCGCACCGACGTCCTCCCGATGGTTTGGGGGTTATACCCTCGCACCGCTCTGGGGTTGAGCAATCTGCCCGACTTGTCCAGCAGGAAGATAGCGCATCGGTCGAACTGAACGGTCTCCACGATGCCGTCAGCGGTCTGCTGCAGGATAGCCTCGAGGTCGAGGGTCGAGTTTACCGCGGCGCTGAGGCTGGAGAGCACCGAGAGTTCGTTCAGGCGGTGTGTCAGGTCGTGGTACAGGCGAGCGTTCTTGATGGCGGCGGCTGCCTGCATGGCGAAGATGCTGAACAGGCGCAGGTGCTGCTGGTCGAAGACTGGCGCGGGTTTGCGCCGATGAATGTTCAGCACGCCCACCACCAGTCCATGACCGTCGCGAAGCGGCACGCAAAGCGACGCCGAGATGTCCGGACGGTAGGTCACATCTTCGCCCTTCAGACGCGGCTCCATGCGGGGATCGGTGATGAGCATGGCTTCACCGCTGGCTGCCACCCTTCCCGCGATACCCTCTCCCCAGGGCACGCGCGCCTCCATGATGATCGTTTCGGGCAGCCCGTAGCTCGAACGGATGACGAGTGTATGGTCATCTTCATCGCGGAGCATCAAGGAGCAGGCATGTGCCTCCATTACTTCGGTGGCTTTGCGGGTGATCATGTCCAGCAGAGCCTGCAGGTCGCCCGTATCCATGGCCTGCCCGATCTCGTATAGCGCGGTGACCTCGCGCAGTCGGCGGTCGCTGTAGCGCTGAGCCTGTTGCAGATGCAGTTGTGCCTGCAGTCGTTCAACCGATAGCTTGACGAGCAAAAACCACGCCGACAGCAGCGATTCATCGCATTCGGTGAAGGGTGTGGTTCTCAGCACGCTGACGATATACATGGCGTTGTAGGGCTGCAGGAGGAACGAACTCAGCCACGCAAACAGATCGCCCATCTGCTGGATGTGCGCGCGTTCGGAAGTGCCTACCTGCGACACCAGCTCTATCAGGGCTTCGCTCGGAAGGCGTTCGTAGTCGTCCGACTTGGGCACCGCGTTAATGAGCGTCACGCTCGGCGGGCTCTCGCTCACCGTCCAGAGGGCGACCTGAACGGCGCCAAAATGCCCCACAGCCTCTTCCAGCAGACCCTCCAGCGCCGTGTCTACAGCACCCGATGCAACCTCGCGGAGTATGCGCTGAATAAAGGCGTAATGTCCCTCGACGGGTAACGAGACTGCTTCCATACAACCAACCTTCTTTGTGTCTGAACGACGGTAATGGACAACGACCGTTACAACGACTGCTTTTCGATTTCTTCGGCAAACTGCAGATAGTGGTCTACCACCTCTTCGGCGGCGCCATCTGCCATGACGCGCCCCTGATGCAGCCAGATAGCGCGGGAAGCCACCTGACGCACCTGATTCATATCGTGAGAAACCAGAACTATCGTTCGCCCCTCGCGTTGGAATTCCTGTATCTTACGCAGGCATTTATGCTGGAACGCTTCATCGCCAACTGCCAGCACCTCGTCCATCAGGATAATCTCCGGGTCGGTATGGACGGCGACGGCAAAACCCAGCCTCAGCACCATGCCCGAAGAATAGGCACGTACCGGCGTGTCGATGAACTCTACCAGCTCGGCGAAGCGGACGATGGCGGGTAGTCGCTCGGCTATCTGTTGACGGGTCAAACCAAGGATGATGCCGTTGAAGTAAATGTTCTCCAGCCCCGTCAGGTCGGGGTGAAACCCTACGCCAAGCTGCAATAGTGGCGCCACCCGCCCGTTCACCCATACCTTGCCTGCGGTTGGCAGTATCACCCTGGCGATAATCGCCAGCAGGGTGGATTTGCCGCTGCCGTTGACGCCAATCAGCCCAACTGTCTCCCCGTGCCGAATGGTGAGACTGACATCGTTCAGCGCCTGGTGCACCTCTATCCGCCTGCGATAACGGAAGATCGACAGCAGGATGCCCTTCAGCGAAGAGTACGGTTGGTGTGATAGACGATACTTCTTTGAAACATGTTCCAGTATGATGGCAGCGTCTTTCATGGCTGTTCCGCAAAGTCCCACTTTCGCTTATTGAAGAAGGCATAGCCCAGCACGAACACCACCAGCGACGCCGCGCACGCCACCGCGAGCAGTCCCCAATCCATCGGCAGGGAGGCGAAGGTCTGTTTCTCTGCCACACCCACCTGCTGTACGGTGATGGGGGGCAGAAGCACCTTGCGGTAGGCGGTCATCAGCATGGCGATGGGGTTTAAGTGGTAGATGAGATAAATCCAGCGCTGCCACTCGGGCGAGGCGAGCTGTGCATGGTAGACCTGCTCCGAGAAATAGATGACCGGCACCAGATAAAACATGAGCTGCAGTCCGATACTCACGATGTACTTGGTGTCCTCGTAAAAGACGTTCAGGCACGAGATGATAAGGCTTAAACCCGCAATCAGCAGGGTTTGAAACACTACCAGCACCGGCAGCAAAGCCACGCTGGGCAAAAGAGGCGCACCCACATAACCGAGCAGATACACGAAGAAGACGACCAGCGCCAGCCCGAAATGGATCAGGTTCGCCAGCACGGCAGCGAGGGGCAACACCTCGCGCGGGAAGTAGACCTTTTTGACCAGCTGAATCTGCGCCAGAACCGACTGCGACGAGTCCAGCAACGCCGTCTGGAAATACATCCACGGCAGAAACGCCGCCAGCACGTACGCCGAATAGTTGGGGATGACCATGCCCATCACCCGCTTGAACACAATGGTAAGCACCGCCACCGTGACCAGCGGGACAATCAGCGACCAGAAGAAGCCAAGATAGGAGTTCTTGTACCGCACGCGAAGCTCGCGCAGAACCAGCGTCCAGAGCAGCTCGCGATAGCGATACAGTTCGCGCAGCTCGTTGATCATGATAGACGTCCTGCGAGATGTACGAGCGCACCTGATGGGATACGCCCGCTGAATGACAGGTTCATCTCATCCCTGTGTGCTCATTATAACAACAGCGCTGTTGTCGGTCAAAGCGACCGGCGAAACCGGACCAGTTTCGGGTGCAGGCAGTGCTGCAGTACGTAAGGCAGAACTCCCTATCGCTGGCTCGCCGGTGATGGCGCGACCACGCACCGATACACCTCCAGTATCTTCTCCGTCATCTGCACGGGGGTTAGCCGCGGCGCCTCCAGAGCGTTCTGGCTCATTCGCTGGCGAAGCGTCGCATCCGACAACAGCCCCGCCACCGCGTCGGCAAATACCGCTGCATCATCTGGCACCAGCACACCGTCCACACCGTCCCGCACCGACTCGGGCGCGCCCCCTTCGTTCACCACCACGCAGGGCAGTCCATGCGCCTGCGCCTCCCAGATGACCAGCCCCTGCGTCTCGGTTACCGACGGGAAGGCGAACACGTCCGCCGCGGCATACACGGCGCTAATCTGCTCATGCGGAACCCTTCCCTCCAGTCGCACCGATGCCGACAGTCCCATCTGCTGGATGCGTCGGCGCAGGAACCCCTCGGCGCTACCGCTACCCACCAGCCATAGCAGTGTATCCGGCATGGGCTGCAGAACCCGCGGCAGCATTTCCAGCAGGAGGTTCAGGTTCTTCTCCTGCGCCAGCCTGCCCACATAGACAATAATCGGCTTATCCGGCGGCAAGCCGTAGCGCTCCCGCGCCGTATGGCGGGCAACAGGTATCGGGTGGAAATCTACCCCTGTTGGCACCACCTCCACCACGGGAGGTCTTACCCCGAAGCGTTCCAGATAGTGCTGTGCGAACCTGCTGGGTACGATGGTGGCGTCCGTCTGGCGATAGAACCGGCGCAGGTGCCACCACAGCATTAAGCGCAGAAGTCCGCCCGGCGCGATGGGCACATAGTGCAGGTAACGGTCGTACAGCGTGTGATAGTGCCCCACCACCGGCACCTGATACCTCTTACCGAGCCGCAACCCGATCACTCCGAGCAGGAACGGGATTTGCACGTGTATCACATCGGGGCGGTTCTGCTGAAACAGGCGATGCAGATAGGGTAGCGGGCGTGGTTGCGGCAGGGGATAGTCGCGCGCAGCGAACCACTTGAAGGACGGCACGCGAATCACATCCTCCTCATCGCCAGGGGCATCGGGATGCTGTGAAGTCACCACCGTCACCCGATGTCCACGCGCCAGCAGGTCGCGCCTCAGGGTGCCCACAGACACCGCTACCCCATTGGTGATGGGTGGATAGGATTCGGTGAAGATGGCGATATGCACCGCGCTCTACCGTTTTCGTCCTCTTCGGGCTTCCTGAGCCTGCTGTCGTGCTTCCAGAAAGGCGATGACGTCAGACAGGCGGAACCGTCGCTGGTTGCCCGGCGTGCGATAGTGGTTGAGCAAACCGCGCTCGGTGTAGCGGCGAACGGTGGTCGGGCATACTCCCAGCAGTCGGGCGGTGTCCTCCAGCGTCAGCGAGGGGTTCAGCAGCCTTTCCACCAGTTCCTGACGGCTCTCCTTGAACTGCCTGTCGTAGTAGCGCTGGGTCACCTCGTCGTCGCCCAGCTCCACCAGCAGGCGCACGTGTTTGGGCACCCGCTTCCAGAGCTCCTCGATGGACTGAGGCGGCGGTACCGGGCGCACACTGCGTGTGTAGGGGGCACGGCGCACCAATCTCGCTCGGCTGGGTTTCTCGGCAGGTGGCTGCTCCACTTCCGTTATGGTATCCCTCACGGACGCCGTCGCCGCCTCTTGCGGTGATGGTTCTGCGGTCACCTCCTCCTCGTATGGGGCGGGCTGTTCCTGTTCATCTTGCGCTTCGGTCGCCACTGCCTCAGGCGCTTCAGCAACGGCAGGAGCCGGTTCCGCGGTTTCCGGTGCGGACGGCATATCTGCTTCGGTCTCTGTGCTTGCGATGGAGGGTTCTGACGCTTCTTCTGTTGCTGCAGGCGGTGTGGGCACCACCGGCTGGCTGGCAGGACGGCGCAGGGTAAAGATATAGTCTGCCGGATCGGGCACAGGAGTTTCGGCGATCTGCACCTGTTCCAGCGCAGGCGGCAGGGTTACTTCTTTCTCTGCCTGCGGTTCTGCAGGTTTCTGCTCAAGCAGAGGGCTGGAAGGGGACGTGCTCGCTACCAGTTGTTCGGGTGACTCTTCAGGCTTCTGCAGCACCAGTGGCGCGGCTGTTGGGGCAACCGCCTGGGCAGAAGGCTCTGGGCGGGCGGGCTGGGATTCGGGCGGCTTCGGCTCCTCCTTCCGTTCCTTCTCGTCCACATACTGCTGTTCCAGATATTTGAACCAGTCCTCTAACGTTCTCACCGTTCAATCCCCCTGAAAAACCAGCATGGCATCTCCAAAGCTCAGGAAGCGATAAGCCAGCGCGATTGCCTCGTGGTATGCTGCGAACACATTGTCCTTGCCGGCGAATGCGCAGGTGAGCAACAAAGGCGTGGACGCTGGCAGGTGGAAGTTGGTCACCAGCGCTTCCACAACCTGAAACTGGTACCCCGGAAGAATGAGCAACTCGGTGCTGCCCAACCGGGGAGCTACCGTCCGCCTGCCGGTAGCCGCGCTCTCCAGTGCGCGCACGCACGTGGTGCCGACCGCCACAATCCGACCGGAAGTGTTATTGATGGCATCGGCTGTCTCTTCAGAGATGGTATACCATTCGGGGTGCAGACGTCCCTGCGCCAGCATCTCCGGTTCCGGATGGCGGAAGGTGGCAATGCCCACGTGCAGGGTGATGGTGACAATGCGCACGCCCTTCGCGCGGATACGTTCCAGCAGCTCCGGTGTGAAGTGCAGTCCGGCGGTGGGTGCGGCTGCGGAACCGTTGACGGCGGCATACACCGTCTGGTAGCGCTCCTCGTTCTCCAGCTTGCGGTGGATGTAGGGCGGCAGCGGAATCTCGCCGATGGGATGAGTGTGCACCGCGTGGGCGTCGTCAAAGCGCAGCAGGCGCAACCCCTGCGGCAAAACACCGAGCACCTCGGCGTGCAGGTGCCCTTCCAGCACCACACAAGTGCCCGGCAGCAACCGCCTGCCCGGGCGCACCACCGCTTCCCAGACGCCCGACTCCACCTCGCGCAGCAACAGGGCTTCCACCTGCGCGCCGGTTGTTTTCGTACCACGCAGACGGCGTGCGCTGACGCGCGTGTTGTTCAGCACCAGGGTGTCGCCCGGCTCGAGGTACTCCACGATATCCCGAAAGATGCGATGCTCCCGCCTGCCCGAACCGCGGTACAGCACCAGCAACCGAGAGCTGTCCCTTGGCTCCACTGGTTGCTGTGCGATGCGCTCCTCTGGAAGGTTATACTGATATTCCTCAAGCAGACGTGCTGCCTGTTCTATCGTCGGCTGAGCCATCCGATCACCCACAGTATCACCGTCAGAAGGATGCTGAGGGCAATGCTCGTGCCCAGAAAGACGCCCACGCTGAAGTTGCCTTTGCGCCAGACGATATCGCCGGGCAGCAGACCACCGCCGCCGCGCGCGCCGACGAACCGCTCCATCGCCCAGAGCACGGCGCCCACAAGCACAAGCATCACGCCCAAAAAAATGAGCGTCTTCCCAAACGAACCCAGCATCCCGCTCGTTTCCTCCCGCGTGCAAATTGTACAGGTTCGTGTACCGGATTGTCAACAGAAGACGATGGTGCTCATTCCGTTCCGTCATTCACAATGTTGTGTTATAATAAGAATGCGAACTATTACTATAAGGAGGTCGCAAACAGGTATGACGTCCAACGGTCGTTTGGTGTCCTCTATTCAGGACGTAATTCGGGGTGAGCTCGCCAGCGCAGAGACCTATCGCGTGCTGGCAAAGCGTGAGAAGGACGCCCGCAAACAGAAGATACTGGAGCAGCTGGCGCAGGTTGAGGAGCGCCACGCCCAGGAGTGGACACAGAGACTGCTGGAGCTGGGCGGAAAGCCGCCGCAGGTGCGCAAGGTAAAGCCCCTCTTCGGCTGGCAGGCGTATCTGGGGAACCCCGAGGCGGTGCTGCGCCGCATGGAAGAGCACGAAGACGAGGCAGTGGCACGCTATCTGCAGATGCAGTCGCTTGGCGACGAGCGCACCGCTGAGATTGCGCGACGGGTGATGCAGGACGAGGAGGAACACGAGCACACCGTGCGCGTGCTGTACACCGCATCAGGTACGGAGCATCCTGCCGAACGCATCCTCAAGCGCGAGCGCTGGCATGTGCGAGGAGGTTCGTGGATTGGCGACGCGATATATGGGGTGAACGACGGTTTGGGTGCGGTATTTGGCATTGTGTCCGGCATGGCGGGTTATAGCGCGGGAAGTGTGGAGGGTCACCAGACGGTGCTGATTGCCGGGCTGGTGGGCACGCTGGCGAGTGCGTTGTCGATGGGTTCAGGGGCGTTTCTGGCAGCGAAATCGGAACGGGAGGTTTACGAGGCAGAGCTGGCACGAGAACGTCGTGAGCTGGAAGAGAACCCGGAAGAGGAGATCGAGGAGCTGAGTCTCTTCTATCAGCTCAAAGGCTTCTCACAAGAGGAGGCGGAGGCGATGGCGCGACGTCTGGCGGAGAAACCCGAGCAGATGCTGCGCCTGAAAGCGCACGAGGAGCTGGGGCTGTCGGAAGCCAGCTTCCCCAATCCGTGGGTCTCGCTGTTCTCCTCGATGGTGTCCACCGCGGTGGGCGGATTGATACCCGTTCTGCCCTTTTTCTTCGCCCGCGGGTGGATGGCAGTGTTCTGGTCGGCGCTGGTGAGCGTGCTGGCGCACTTCGCCGTGGGTGCGGCGAAGAGTCTGGTGACTACGCGCAAGTGGTGGGTGAGCGGTCTGGAGATGACCGCCATTGCCTTCGTGGTGGGGATATTGACCTACCTGATTGGCGTGCTGTTCAACGTGCACGTGTAGGCAGGCGCATAAGGAAATACCGCCGGACCCGAATGAGTCCGGCGGCTCTGTAAATGCACCGTTAGGCGAAAGAGCGGTATGAACCCCTCTTTCGCAGCACGACGCGGTACGCCTCCATGGGCGCCGGCGTGATGCAGATACGCTCACGCCCTCAACGGCGCCGCCATCTGGCGGCACTCGCCAGCGGGGCGCCTGACCCTCGGGCAATGCGGCTGAGGGTCACGCTACAACTGGTGCAAGATTCGTGCCATTAAAACGTTTAAGTGCGGTTGCCCGCGAAAAACCGGCGATATTTTTGTTCATTGTCCCAGCATTTGTTTCAGCAGGGCGGGTAAATGGTCCAGCGCCTGAGGGATTTTGTCCGCGTCACGTCCACCTGCCTGAGCGAAATCGGGACGCCCGCCTCCACCCCCGCCGCTGATTTTCGCCAGTTCGCGCACCAGGTTGCCAGCGTGTACGCCCTTCGCCACCGCAGAGGGCTTCGCCTTCGCCACAAACAGCGCCTTGCCGTCCGTCGCTGCCGCCAGCACCACCAGCTCCACCGACGCCTTCTGCGACGCCTGGTCCGCCAGCGATGCCAGCATCTGTGCGTCCACGCCGTCGGCGCGTCCGGTCACCACCTGCAGTCCTGCCAGCTCGACGGGTTCGAACTGCATCGAGCGGGAGGCGGTACCGGTGCGCAGCTGCTGAACCTGTCTCTCCAGTTCCTGACGCTGCTGTTGCAGGCGATCGATGGCGCCGGGAATATCCGCCATGGCGCACTTCAGGCGTGCTGTCGCCTCGCGCAGGGTATCCTCCTGCTGGCACATGTACTGATACACGCCCCAGCCGGTGACCGCCTCGACACGGCGCACTCCTGCTGCGACGCTGCCTTCGGACACAATCTTGAACAGTCCAATCTGCGACGTGCGCTCCAGATGTGTGCCACCGCACAGCTCGAGGCTCACCCCGGGCACTTCGATCATGCGCACCGTGTCACCATATTTCTCACCGAACAGCGCCATCGCACCGCGCGCTCGCGCCTCTGCCAGCGGTACGTCGTAGTGCGCCGCCACCTGCTTATCCTCCAGAATGCGCTCGTTCACCAGTCGCTCCACCTCGGCAATCTCGGCGTCGGTCATCGCGCTGGTGTGGGTGAAGTCGAAGCGCAGGCGGTCTGGCGCTACCAGCGAACCCGCCTGATGCACATGCGAACCCAGCACCTGTCGAAGCGCTGCGTGCAGGAGGTGCGTGGCGGTGTGGTTGCGCATGATGTGCCATCGCCGTTGCGAATCGATACGCGCCGTGACGGGGGCGTCTGCCTCCGCGCGTCCGTGCGCCACCACACCGAGATGCAGGAAGAGGTCACCCACTTTCTGGGTGTCTTGCACCTCGAAAGCGAAGTTATCGCCCTGTATCCACCCGGTGTCGCCCACCTGTCCGCCCGCCTCGGCGTAGAAGGGAGTCTGGTCAAGGATGATTTCCACCTCGTCGCCCTCGCTGGCGAAGGTGGTCGGTTCGCCCTGCCGGATGATGGCGAGTACCGTTGCAGGCGCCTCGTGTTGCCAGTAGCCCACAAACCGGGTTGCCGGAAGGCTCTTCTGCAGCTCGGTTGCCGCATCGCCAGCGATGGCGAACAGCTGCGTGGCGATGCCGCTGGCTTCACGGGCGCGCTGGCGCTGTTCCTCCATCGCCTGCTGGAACCCCTGCACGTCCACGTCGATGCCCTGCTCCTGCGCGACCTCCTGCGTGAGCTCCAGCGGGAAGCCGTAGGTATCGTACAGCATGAACGCCTGCTCGCCTGCAAGCACACGACTGGACTGTACCTCGGGCGACTCCAGCATCTCCGTCAGCCTCTGTGAGCCAATCTGGATGGTCTGGCGGAAGCGTTCCTCTTCGCTGTGGATGGTGCGCAGCACGTATTCCCTTCGCTCCCGCACTTCGGGGTAAACCTCGCCCAGCGTGTCGATGACCGCGATTGCCACTTCTGCGAGGAAAGGTCGCTGAAAGCCCAGGATGTTCTGACCTCTGAGCATCGCCCGTCGCAGGATACGCCGGATGACGTAACCCCGTCCTTCGTTGGAAGGCAGAACGCCATCGGCGATGGACATGGTGGTAGCGCGGATGTGGTCGGCAATCAGGCGGAAGGCAATATCCTCTGCGGTGTCGCCGCCGCTATAGCGATGCCCGCTAAGATCGCCAATCCGCGCGATGATGGGCTGAAAGACATCGGTGTCGAACACGCTCGCCTTACCTGCCAGTATCGCTGCGGTGCGCTCGAGCCCCATGCCGGTGTCGATGTTCTTGCGCGGGAGTGGGGTGAGCTTCCCCCCGTCGTGTCGCTCGTACTGCATGAACACCAGGTTCCAAATCTCCAGCCAGCGCACATCGTCCCACACACCATCGGGCGTGGGTGCAAGGTCAGGTCGCGTGTCGTAGAAGATTTCCGAGCAGGGTCCGCACGGTCCGTTGGGACCTTCTGAGATGGCGTTGGCGGGCCAGTAGTTGCTCTTCTCGCCAAACCGGAAGATTTTGTTGTCGGGCACGCCAACTTCGTTGCGCCACACCGCATACGCCTCGTCGTCGTCCAGATAGATGGTGATACGCAGGCGCTCCGGAGGGATACGGAGCCATTCTGTAAGGAACTCCCACGCCCACAGGATGGCTTCGCGTTTGAAGTAGTCGCCGAAACTGAAGTTGCCCAGCATCTCGAAGAGAGTCAGATGCGAGTGGTCGCCCACCGACTCGATGTCGGTGGTGCGCAGGCACTTCTGGACGGTGGTGACCCTCGGGTGGGGTGGGGTCGCCAGACCCAGAAAGTACGGTTTGAACTGCACCATCCCCGCACTGGTGAACAGTAGCGACGGGTCATTGGGCACGAGGCTATCCGAAGGCAGTCGCCGGTGTCCCTTGCTCTCAAAAAACTGCAAGTACTTTTCGCGTAATTCCTGGGCTAACATGGCTCTCTCGACGTGAATGGGTTGGAATCCGACTAAAGATGATAACATATCAACTCCAGCGGAAGCAACCCAACCCACGTTTGGGGAGGCAGCAGCACGAGCGTGCATCGGCAGTCGGCTCACCAGGAGGTTCGCCCTCCATAATCAGCGCACCCTCTGGAGGGCGAGGAACCCCCGCCGAGCCGTTGCGTGTCATTGCGCGGAGCGCAGCGACGAAGCAATCCCC
>OGCI01001610.1_pt1 | contig 18073 bp, 10 predicted proteins | sample 1570021 | NCBI WGS metagenome assembly OGCI01 (sample SAMN06264664, study PRJEB24512) | hot springs metagenome | isolation source: Hot spring water | place: South Africa: Tshipise | collected 2015-06-21 | reverse complement strand
ACGGCGCAGTGTGTTGCGTATCATTGCACATATTTTAGCCCAGTCTGGCATCGCTTTGCAATCGCCGGGTGAGTGACAATAAATCTTCCTCTCCAGACGGTCAGTACACATGCTGCAGTGTCACTGCTGGTCAATTGACGATGAGCAAAAAACAGAAGTTTTTGGCATTTGAGCCTGCTCCATCCCTTGACACCGTCTCTGTCCTTGGCTATATTGATAGGTAACCGGGCACACATTTCCGGACATTCCCGTGTCGGAGCGCACCTTGCGAAGAGCGTGGCTGATCGTATTCCTGTTGATAGCGCATTCAGCGCTTGGGCAACCGGTTCGCCAGGATCGCGTCGACGAAGCCAGCGTCGCGCGAGCCGCACAGTCCCTGCGTGCTGCCATCTTTCAGGCAGTTCGGGAAGCGGGCGGCGATCTGGACCGCCAGCACGTACATCTGGTGCTTGCTTTCAGCACCGGTCACTTCAACAAAGACCCCCTTCGCGCTCAGGCTGGTCGTCTGCTGGCGTGGTACCTGGTTCGTGATACGCTGGTGCAGGGCGACCTCCTGTCCTGCCTTGCGTGGGAGCTGTCGGTGTGGGACCATCGCCGTGGACAGTCGCGCACCGTGACGGTGGATGTCAGCGGACGCGATGACCCTGCCAAGCAGAACCTGCAAGACCTGTTCCCCACCACTGTGCAGGATGGCAGTATGGGCGGTCACGATACCGAGCGGGCGATTGTGGGGATTGTGCGCGAAATCGGCAATGTCCCCAACGCCGTGATGGTGCTGATCACGAACGACGCGCAGAGTGTGGCACCGAGGGGCTATCAGACCATCGGCACAGACAACCCCGAGTATCAGCAGGTGTTGACGCAGTGGCGTCGGCTACCTCAGGTCAGCGAAAGCGGGGCGTCACAGCGTATTGCGTTCACTATCGTCACTGCAGACGGTAGTCGGACAGAGCGTGGATTAGATATCGTAACTGTCACCCCGGTAAGATTTTCAGGGAATACCCTTGCGACACCGCGTGCCTCTCTCCTGCAATCACAACCCGCCAGATTGCATCGTCGTGACGCACCCATCTTTGACCTTGCGAGCGTCCTACAAAGATTTGCTCTGGTTCTGCTGGGATTGCTGACTTTGGCTGTTTTGGTCATGGCGTTTGCGCGAAGCAGGCGCGTTAGAATCCCGAAGTCTTTGCGCTTCAGGATTGGTACTGAGTTCGTCCCCTTCGGGTCGGCTGAGGAAGGGGAGACGTTGTGTATTTTAGCGGGAAGAGAATATAAACCGTCAGAAGATGAAAAGCCGAAAGTGATTTCGGTCATGGATGGCGTGTCGCAGAAAATAGCCACCCTTTACCGCGAGCACGGTAAACTCGTGGTTCAGGCTGAGGAAGCCCAACTTCAGAGCATGGACGGCGTACCAGCCGACACACAGACCGTACCATTGCAGCCCGGGAAGAACCACCAGGTTCGCTTCATGGTGAAGACTCGTCCACCAGCGGGACCCGTCCAGCGCAAACTGTTCAGTGTTGATATCTGCTGGGATACTCACGAGGAGAAGGAGGCTACTCCGAAATGAACGTGACCAAAGCGCTCATCATCGGTTTGGGCAGTACTGGAACGAAGATCTGTCAACTGGTGGCGGAGCGAATCGAGTGGGAGCTTCGGACGTTGAAACGAGCACCTTGGGTCAAGTTTCTGTGCATTGAGACCGACGGTAACAACCGTCCGGCTTACATTCCGTATGAGGACTTTATACCGCTTACCATCAGCGCATCGGACTACAACAGTATTCTTACGAACACCGCAGAATATGACCGGAGAATCTCGCTGAGTACGTGGGCAGACATGGGAACGCTTGGAAGGTTACGCGATCAGGGCATCGCGCAAGGGGCAGGTAACATTCGCATGGTCGGACGCCTGGCGTTTCTACATCCGGGGAACTACGAAAAAGTACATGGCAGTGTCTTGTCACGCGCCACCACTCTTCGGCAGTTGTCCAGAGCGGAAGTGGAAGAAGCTTTCGGCACTAATCCCGATGGCTCCAAAGAGGAGTTCTCCTTCGCCAATAACGGTAAAACAGTCATCTATGTTGTTGGTTCACTGTGCGGTGGAACCTGTAGCGGTCTGGCAGCCGACTTCGGTTACTTTCTGAATCTGGACACGTATCAGGACGAAACAAAGATTGCTATCTTCATGCTGCCTCATCCCAACCTGACTCAGGACCTTGTTAAAACCGCTGAGAGATTCAAGAAAAACGCATACTCTGCACTTGTGGAACTCAATCAATACTATCTGTCAAAACGCGACCAGCATACCGAACTCAAAATCCGGTTTCCCGACGGTAGAGACGCGCCTCTGAGCCAGGCGCCCTACGACTACCTGTTCATTACCACGCCAAGGGAACCTGTAAACGATTACTACGAGCAGCTGAACGGCGCTATCGCGGACTACATCTTTCTCAACGTTTTCGTTCCGTCTACTCTGCCGATGGCGAAGGGTGTCGACGCTCCAGAAGTGCTGGACCGCGAAAACCAGGCGCATGTGTTTTGCACTCTGGGACTGTCTACACTCGAGTTCCCGGCTCAGCGGGTGATAGAGGCATGCACCTATCGCCTCGCTGGATACGCCCTTCGGACGTGGTGTTTGCACCGCAGTAGTGACGATCAGGTGCAACAGTGGCTAGACGCCGATGGACTGACGTGGGAGGGCATTAAGGAGCGGTTATTTCAAGTCAATGGACAAAATGCTGCGCGCGAGGTCGTTGATAAGTTTGGCAATGAGGCTCGGGCTAAAGCGTGGCGTCTGACGCAAGCCGCACGTGAAGAAGTAGCACGGTTTCGCAGGCAGTTCACCCAACCATCGGACGACGATAATTCGCCTGAACGCAATCTGTGGCAGATAGCGATGTCCAATAGACAGGAGGTTGCCAACGCCATCGTTTCCCAGTTGCAAAATAGAATCCGACAGCTTCTTAGCTACGAATACGGGCCGCGTGTGGTTGAAGACCTGCTGCACCAGGTAGACTCACGGTTGCAGACGCTTGAAGACGCACAAGTTTCCCTCGAAGACCTTGGGAAGTCACTGGATGATTTGCTCAATCAGCTGGCACGCACGCGCGTTGGATGGCTGTGGCGAATATTCAAAACGTCAGACACTAGACGCATGATTCTCGGCATCCCGAACCTTCTTGCACAAGAAGCGGATACGCGTCTGGATGCTCTCGTTGCGGAAGCAGTTCGCGACCGCGTGTTGCCCTCCGGCGCGAAAGAGCGAGGCATAGCAAGCCGTATTAGGGAACACATTCGTTTGTATCGGCAGCGAGCCAGCCATCTGGTCCATAGGTTGGAGACCCTTTACAACCGATTACTGCGCGAGTCGGATGAGATGGCGCGTAAAGAGCCGAACGTGAACGGGGAGGTGCTCTTCGAACCAGATTACGTTGGGTCAGGCACCGTGACCACAGAGTTCCGCCGATGCCTTGAGCTACATGCAGGCACCACAGGAACCACCTGGGAAGAACATCGGGAAGAGATGGCGAAACGGGTGGTGGGTTCGCTGTCCGCACTACATGGATATCTGGTGCTGCATCCCACTGCTCAGCCGGAACAGGACTGGCTCAAAAATCCGATTCGTCTCGATGACCCCAACGACTGGCTACTGTCCAACCTTCGAAATGAGATGCTGGAGCGAGCACGGCAGCCTTTTCTGAGGCTACGCACGGAGAATGTGATCGATAGATGGTTTAACGCCAGTAATCGGGAGGCGAAAGCTCAGACAGCCGTGCAAAAAGCCAACAGCTTTTTAGACCTCAACGAGGTTCTTGCGACCGCCGGCGGACGATCGCCGATAGTGCGTCGACGTCTGGTGCTGCTGCCTGACTCAGGAAATAGAGACGAGCTTTTGCATATTGTTCACTCTGGCTTCGGCGACCCGAGCGTCGACGTTTCACCAGACCCATACAGAGTGGTTTTCGTGCAGGAACAGTTTCGCTTCCCCTTGCGTGGCTTACCCAGTGTGGTGGGGCCAAACGGTATTGCCCATGCGAAATGCATGGATTTCCCTATCTTTTTCTCACGCCGCGACGTACCCTGGCTTGGTTTGACCGACGTGGAATCGCGGCAACTCCGTGAAGCCGAGGAGATTATCGTTGCTGGCGTTCTGCTGGAGATAATCAAGCCAGCACAGCGTGCTCTGGTTTTCGAGGTGAGTCGCACGGGTTTTGGTGACACAGGACAGAGAAGGCTTCCGTTAAGCTTCATCCGCGCCTCGGTCATGTTGGCTCGTTCCGAGAACGATCTGGATGGACGCAGCCTTGGCAAGGCTATGGAAACCTTGAGCGCAAAGATAAGACAAAAAAGAGAGGAGATACAGCAGCAGGGAAGCGACGAGCCGTTCATCCGGTACCTGAATGACCAGCTGGTGCGTGGCATTGGCAAAGAGGTGCCTGATTGCTCAGAGCAGTGGCTTGCCGAACGGTTGGAGCGCCACTGTGCCAGCGACCCGAACCTCCTGCGCGCCTTCGACAAGGTCTTTCCGCCTGACGAGTCCATCAGAAACAACCTGAAAAAGAGAAAAGGCGATCTTCTTGCTAATGGACGAACATGTGAACAAGAAGGCTATTACTGCTCTATGTGCGGTGGATTGATCGGTTATACCGAACAAGAGGCTGCAGTCAGCGGATGGAGATGTTTCGTGAACCCAGATCACTATTTCGGACACTATGGGAACTAGAGAGGGTGTTTAACTATGGCATTTGCACTCGATATGTTCGTGCCCGTTCATCCATTGGCACAGGGCGTCACATTGTTCATAATTGGCTACTTCCTGTATGTCACAGGCAAGGGTCTTTCAACACTTCAGCACTTCCGCCGTCTGAAAGCATCGTGCAAGAAGCAGCCGAAGGAGACCCAGAGGGACGCGAAGGAGAGCTCAAGCGACGCGGAGGACCTCCTCACGGACGCGGAGAGAAACCTGGAAGCCGTAGCTGGGTTGCAGCATGCCGATTGGCGGGCGGCTCTGGAGCCTCTTCATCGCCGTGAGATGGCGAAGGTAAGCGGTCTTCGCGGCGCTACTAACAACCTGCTTCTCGCCGGGTTGCTGGGCACCGTTTTCGGTCTTGCTGGCACCGTCGGCACGCTCAACGACTCCCTTGGCTCCGCCTTGCAGGCGCAGACACTGCCCGAAGTGGTGAGCAGCTTGCAGGACACCATCGGACATATGCGCAATGCCTTCAGCTGCACCCTGTGGGGGATTTTCACCGCCGTGCTCGCCAGCCTCGGTCTCCGCCGGTTGCACCATGAGGCAGTGGAGGCGCTCAATGCCGCGGACCAAACTGTGTTGCGCGAGATCGTTCCGAAGGTTTTGCCTCGTAGCGAGGCGCTCCTGCTAGAGGAACTGCGCAAGGTTCTGGATGCGAGCCGTAAGTTCCTTTGTGACTTCAGACCTGCCGTAGAGGAAGCCTCCCAAAAGTTTAAAAATGTTCTCGACACTGCCAGCCGAAACGTTGAGGAAGTCACGAAAACCCTGAAAGACACCAGCACCCAGCTAATTGGTCAAATGGAGACACTTGTTGGCGATCTGCGAGTGACCGCTCAACAGGTCGCCAAAAATACTCAGGAGCTGAGTAGCGCATCACACACTGCTGCTCAATCCCTCAAAGGCAGCACGGAGAAGCTTGCGAAGTATCATGAAGACCTGCGTAACGCGCATCGGGAACTGATTGAAGTTTTCAACCAATCTATAGACAAGATGCGACAATATTTCGATGACCAGGTCAAGCTCGTTGAAAGGCTGCAATCTTTAGTGGGCACAAGTGCACAGGATACCGTGACGCGTCTGCAAATTGTAAACGAGACCCTGATGAAGGCTACCGAGGCATTCCGAGAGACAGGCGATTCCTTCGGAAGAGAAGGCAACAAGTTATATGGCAAGCTTGATGACAGCATGCAGCGGCAGACCGAGGAGATTGAGCGACTTTTCAAAGACCATCGCTACGCTCTCGAAGAAGTATTAAAGGAGTTATCTGGTATTCGCGAGGCGGTCAGCTTGCAAGATTTAGCCGATGCTGTCAACAAGCTGCAGCGGGTGGCTCAAAACCTTGAAGGCATCCGCGATCTGCTTGCGGAAATGCGAGCCGATGTCGATCGGATAGCCAAGTCACCCATAATGCAGACGGATGCGTATAGCAAGAATGGATGGAATGATGTCCCATCGACCCTGAAAACGATGAGTAAGGGCATCGAGGCCTTGCTTCACCATTTAGAGAATCCAGCACATGAGCGAGTGGAACAATCGCGTGAGGTTCAAGCCGAGGTCGTAATATTGTCGCCGAAAGGTCCGGGACAACCGCTCGAGGGAAAGGTTATTGAAACATCTCCTTTGACTAAAAAACAACCAGAAGCCCACCCAATTGATGTTGCGCAGCTGGTCTCAAAGCTTGACAAATTAGTTGACTCGATCGAGCGTTTGGTTGATCGCCAATCCTACTTACCTGAGCAGCTGCAGAGAACTATGGAGGAGTTGCACCAAGCAGTGAACGACTTACGCCGCGCGGTTGAGAGTCTTCCTGAAGCCCTTGCCAAACGCTCACTTTGGGGCAGGATTTTCGGCTGGTTCGGGCGTTCGCGGAGGTGACCGATCATGTTGCCGAGTGAACAACGCGACGTGCTATCCGATGACACCAATCCATTTATCGCGTTTACCGATGTGGGGATGAATCTCATCCTCATCTTAGCCTTCTTTCTGGCGGTAGTCTTCGCCCTAGCAGGAGTAGGCAGGCAGAAAGATCAGGGAACACAGGCTCACCCTGTTCAGCCATTGGCACAACACGAAGAGATGGAAGCGGCGCCATACCGTCGGGCAATGCGGCTGTTCTACCAGGCTGTCATGCGGGATATGTCTGCTACCTCGCGCCCTCGTCACATTGATGCCAAATACTTAAACGATCCGTCAGGAACTCAGCGCTGGTCATTTCTGAGTACGAAACTGTTTTATCCGCAAACCGCAAAGCTCACGCCGGAGGGCAGCACGCGCCTCATAGAGTTCGCCCGTATCCTGGTGCTCCACAAGGACAAATGGCGCCGTATCCGCATCGAGGGCCACACGATGCCTCCGAGACCCGGTGAACGCGACGACTGGGAGCTTTCCGCTCAGCGCGCTTCCGTCGTTGCTCGGGTATTCTACGCCTCTGGTATCAGTCCTTACTTTATCGCCGTGGCGGGTCGCGCAGGGCAAGCACCCTATCCAGAGTTCCGCAAGACTGACCCTCGTAACGAACGCGTCGAGATCGTCATCGAGTTCGCGCTGCAGACGGCAACGGGCGCGCCGGTGCGATAGTCCCATGCCCACCCCTGACGACAGCATCCTCTGGCTCACCGAAACGGCACAGAACCTGCTGAAGGGCTGTCAGACGCGCGCGCACGATGGCACCGTGCTTTACACTCCCGACGGCAGGGCGCACTACGCCGCACTGTGGACGCGCGATTTCGCCTACATGGTGGAACACACAGCCGACCTGATACCCCCGGAGCACCTGGAAGCCTGTATCCGCTATATCATTCGGGCACAGCGCGAGGATGGCGTCGTGCCCGACCGCGTGCGACCGGACGGCGTGCCCGTCTACGTCGCAGGACCGGAGAATAACCCCCTTGGCGAACCCAATCTCGACAACCCTGCCTTCCTGGTGATTGCTGTGCACCACCACCTGACACGCACTCCCCCCAGCCGGCGCAACGCGCTGTTTGGCGAATGGGCGTCTGCGCTCGACAGGGGCATGCACACCATTCCCCTAAGCCCGCACGGACTGGTCTACAACGACCCCGCGAAACCGCACTCCCCCTACGGCTTCACCGACTGCATCGGCAAGACGGGCGAACTGCTGATGGAGTCCCTGTTGTACTGGGCGGCGTGTGGGCGCATGGCGAAATGGCATCAGCAGACCGGCAACCGGAAGCAGGCGGATGACTACCGCGGCCGCGCCAAACGCATCGAGACAAACCTGCAGCGCCTGTGGGACGAAGCCTCGCAGGGGTTCCTCGCCGCCAGCGTGGACTGCCGGCAGCTGGACATCTGGGGCAATGCGTTTGCGCTCGCCCTCGGCTTTCCGCTGGGCAAAAGGCGCACCGTGCTGCAACGGATGCTGGTGAATCGGCACGAGGAGTACCTGTGGAGGGGACAGGTGCGCCATCTGCCGAAAGGCGAGCACTGGCAGAGACTGCTGCTGCCCGTGCCTCGCGACCGCTACCAGAACGGCGCGTACTGGGCAACTGCTACCGGATGGGTTCTGCAGGCGATACACCCCATCAACCCCACCCTCGCCCGACGCATCTTCGACGAGATGATCGAAGACTTCAGGCAACACGGCGTCTACGAGTGCATCACCCCCGAATACCGCCAGCTGGAAAGCTATGTGGTGAGCGCCTGCAACCCGCTGGGCGCAGCAAGAAAACTGTGGCGAACGGCTTCGGGCAGGTAATACCGCCCGGCGCATCGAATGGGTGAACCAGACTACAGTTGCGACGGAAAGGAGCCGAGTATGCTGGCACCAACTCCCCCTATGGGATGGAATAGCTGGAACACCTTTGGTGCAGACATCCACGAGGAGCTCATCCGGCAGGTCGCCGACGTGTTTGCGGGGGCGGGGCTGAAGGAGGCGGGCTACACCTACGTGGTGATCGATGACCTGTGGGAGGCAGACGAGCGCGACTCCAGCGGACGCCTCGTTCCCGACCCCAGGAAGTTCCCCAGCGGAATGAAGGCGCTGGCGGACTATGTGCACAGCAAGGGATTGAAGTTCGGCATCTACTCGTGCGCTGGCACCCACACCTGCGCAGGCAAACCCGCCAGCTACGGCTACGAGGAGATCGATGCCCACACCTTCGCCGAGTGGGGCGTAGACTTCCTGAAGTACGACTTCTGCTACAAACCGGCAGGCGTGGACGGTCCCTCCCTGTACCGTCGGATGGGGCAGGCGCTTCGGGCGACGGGACGTCCCATCATCTTCAGCCTGTGCGAATGGGGCACCAACGAACCCTGGAAGTGGGGCGCCAGCGTCGGCGGGCACATGTGGCGTACCACCGGCGACATCAACGACTCGTGGGAGAGCATCGATCAAATCGGTTTCAGCCAGAACGGGCTGGAGGCTTACGCCGGTCCCGACCACTGGAACGACCCCGACATGCTGGTGGTGGGCATGTATGGCAAAGGCAACGTGGCACGCGGCGGTTGCACCGACAGCGAGTATCGGGCGCACTTCGCGCTCTGGTGTCTGCTCGCCGCGCCGCTGATGATCGGCTGCGACGTGCGCAACATGAACGACTTCACCCACTCTCTGCTCACCCACCGCGGGCTGATCGCCATCAACCAGGACCCTCTGGGGCGGCAGGGCTTCCGTGTCGGCGTGGAGTGGGACCACTTCGAGACATGGATGAAACCGCTGGCGGACGGCTCGGTCGCCGTGGGTTTGTTCAACCGGCATAAAGACTGGAAGCGCGTCATCACGGCACCGTGGGAGTCGCTGGGAATTCACGACCGACGACCCTGCCGCGTGCAAAACGTCATCACCGGCGAGGACTACGGCGTGTGTACCCGCTTTTTCGGTGCGCCGGTGGACCCGCACGACGTGGTGGTGCTGAAAGTCACTCCCATCACAGATTGACGGGAACCCATGTTGCCAGCCGAGATCCTGCAACTTCAGAACGAACACCTCATCTTCACCCTGTATGAGGATGGCTCGGCGGTCATCATCGACAAGCACACCGACACGCGCTGGCGGATGCTTCGCGTCGCCCTGCAGGAAGAAGGCGAGGTGGACGAAGGGCACGTGTGGCTGCGGAACGAACGCTCGGTGTGCGAGCAGTACCCCGCGCGGTTCCGCGTACGCCGCGAGGGCAAGTTGCTGCGTTACGCACTGTACAACCGCGAAGGGCAAGCAGTCGGCGGTGTGCTCTGCGCCATCACGCTGGAAGGCGAATGGCTGGAGTTTCGTCTGGTGAACATCGACGACAGCTTGCCCAGCCTCGTCTTCCCCCCGCCCATCGAATCCGAGAGCCTGCTCTTCCCGGTGGGCGCAGGGCGATGGGTGCGTAAACCACAGGCTCAGCGCAGTGTCTGGACGCTCTACTCGCGCCTGAATATGCGCTGGTTTGGCGGGCTGCGCGGAGAACACGGCTGGATGGCTGTCTTCACCGATGGGCACGCCGACGCAGGGGTGCTCACCACACAGCTGTGCGCTTCGCCCATCTGGCTTCGGACACTGGGGCAGTGGACTCCGCGGGCGGTGCGATATCGCTTCACCACGGGAGGCTACGTGGGTATGGCGAAGGCGTACCGCCGGTGGGCGCAGGAAAACGGGTTGTTCCGAACTCTACAGGAGAAGATGGAGCAGACACCGGCTCTGCGACATCTGATTGGCGGACGCATCATGAGCTTCATGCAGGCGATGCCGATCCACCCTCCGCTGGCGGAGGAGCGGTGGGAACCGACACCGGAGAACGCCGAAGACCGCTTGCAGGTGAACTCCACCCACCAGCAGGTGCTGAGCGTCCTGCGAGAAATCCGCTCGCTTGGCGATTTTCATGGGGTGGCGGTGGTGCGGGGATGGATTCGCGTCGGCTACGACGAGTCCCACCCCGACATCTTTCCGCCCGAACCGGCGCTTGGCACGGAGGACGACCTGCGCCGGCTGTGTACTGGAACGGAAGGCATCACCGTCGCCCTGCACGACAACTATCAGGATATCTACACCCGCTGTCCCAGTTTCCCCCACGGCGTCAACCTCCGACGCGACGGCTCGCTGATGCCAGGCGGCTTCTGGGCAGGAGGACAGGCGTATATCCTCAACTCACGTCACAGCCTGCACTATGCGCAGCGCAACTGGGAGCAGATTGCTCGGCTTGGTCCACGTGCGATGTTCATTGACACCACCACCGCCACCCAGCTCTACGAATCGTGGGAACCGGGCAACACGCAAACCCGCCTGCAGGACGAGCGATACAAAACCGAGCTACTTCGGTTCTTCCACGACCTGGGCTTGCTGGTGGGAAGCGAGGAGAGCGCGGAGTTCGGCGTGCCGTACCTCCACTGGCTGGAGAACCGCCACCGGCATGTGCCCGGCGAATCGGTGCCGGTATGGGCGCTGGTGTTCCGCGATGCGGTGGTGTGTGCGCGGTATCCCTTCGTCACCTCGTCTGCCAGCACACGCATCCCCCGCTGGCTGGCGGATATGCTGTGGGGATACGTGCTGATGTTCGGGCTGGAAGGCGACCGCTGGCAAAATCAGCGCGAGCAGTTCCTGAATACGCGCCACGTCGACGAATGGAATGCACGTATCGGCATGGCGGAGATGGTGAACCACCGTTATCGGACCGAAGACCTGCTGGTAGAGCAGACCGAATTTTCCAGCGGAGACGCCATCGTTGCCAACTTCGCCCCCGAGCCGCGCCAGGTGGACGGCGTCACCATCCCGCCGGGTGGCTACATCATTCGCACTTAGGAGGAACCTGTAAATGCGGGTAAGCGTGTCGGGTTATCCTTTCATCAAAGAAGGGGCGTCTCGCAACTGGGACGAGCGTGGCGTCTGGCGAGCACGGTGGATTACCGTCGCGGAGCCCTTGCAGGCGCCTTTCGTTCTGGCGTTTCGCAACCGATTTCGAGCAGAGCGCGACACCACCGTGCGCATCCACGTCTCCGCCGACGAACGTTACGAGCTGTATCTGGACGGGACGCGCATCGGCAGGGGACCGGAGCGCGGCGACCGACATCACTGGTTCTTCGAAACCTACGACCTGCCGCTGACTGCCGGGGAACATGTGCTGACGGCGCGCGTGTGGGTGCTGGGTAACTATTCGCCTGTGGCGCAGATGAGCCTGTCGCCTCAAGGACTGGTGGTGTGCGCGGACGACCCGGCGTGGAGCGAACAGCTGGACACCGGTGTTGCCCGCTGGGAGGTGAAGCCTCTGCGCGGGTTCACGTTCGACGAGGCGTTCGGCGGATGGTTCACCGGCGCTACCCTGTGCATGGACGGCAGACAGGTGGAGTGGGGCTTTGAGCGCGGCGATGGCGACGACTGGCAACCCGCGAAAGCCACCGTCCCTGCCATCTCTCTGCACCGCGGCGACCGCTTGCCCGATCACGTGCTGGAGCCATCCCCCCTTCCGCCCATGCTGGAGCGCCCGTGGCACGGAGCGGTGGTGCGTCTGGTGGCAAACCTGCAGGACGAAAGCACCGCCCACATCCCCGTTCGACTTGCCGACCATCTGCCTGATGAAGCACAGCCATGGCAGAACCTGCTGGATGGCAGAGGCTCGCTCACCGTGCCAGCCCATACTGCCCGAAGGGTGATTATCGACCTGCAGAACTACGTTTGCGCCTATACGGAGGTGGTGCTGAGTGGCGGCAAAGACGCGCTGGTTCGGGTGCACTGGCAGGAAGCGCTGTATGAGGATGCCCGCCGGAGTGTAAAGGGCAACCGCGACGAGATCGAGGGCAAGCTGTTCTGTATGACATGGCACCTTCGCGACGGCTACGGCGACAGGTTCATCACCGACGGCGGAGAGGCACGACGGTTCGATACGCACTGGTGGCGGGCAGGGCGCTACGTGGAGATAGTCGTGCGTACGGCGGACGAACCGCTGACCATTGACAGCCTCTCGTTTATCGAGACGCGCTACCCGCTGGAGCCAGAAAGCCATCTCACCACCGACGATGCCCGCATCGCGCCGATTACCACCATCGCGGTGCGTGCCCTGCAAATGTGTTCACACGAAACGTACATGGACTGCCCGTTCTTCGAGCAGCTCATGTACGTGGGCGATACGCGATTGCAGGTGCTCACCACCTATGTGCTCACGCGCGATGACCGCCTTCCGCGTAAGGCGCTGTTGATGTTCGATTCCTCGCGTATCAACCGGGGCATCACGCAGTCGCGCTACCCGTCTCGCCTCGAGCAGATTATCCCGCCCTTCTCGCTCTACTGGGTGGCGATGGTGCACGACTACGCCATGTGGCGCAACGGTCTGACGTTTGTCCTGCAGAGAATGCCGGGCGTGCGAAGCGTGATGGATGCACATCTGGCACAGCTCACCGAAGCCGGGCTGTTCCGCTGGATTGATGGCTGGAACTATGCCGACTGGGTGCCCGGTTGGCGAAGCGGCATCCCGCCCGCCACCGAAGGGGTGTCAGGCGTGCATCACTGGCAGCTGGTGTACACGCTCAATCTGTGGGCGCAGCTGGAAGAGATAGCAGGCGAGCCAGAGCTGGCGCAACGCGCCAGACGCTATCGCGACCTGCTGGCTGAGTCGGGCACGCGCGCCTTCTGGAACGAGCAGAGGGGACTGTTCGCCGACGACCTCACGCACGAGCATTTCTCGGAACACACGCAGTGCTTCGCCATTCTCAGCGGGTGTGTGAACGAGGCGAAGGTTCAGCGAATCGCGCACACGCTCCTCCAGCCCAACGACCTCACCAAAGCCACCGTGTACTTCTCGCACTACCTGTTTGAGGTGTTCCGCCTGATTCGGCAGCCGGACGCCATCGTGCAGCGGCTGGACCTGTGGTACGGCTTCGTGCAAAACGGGCTGAAGACCACCCTCGAATCGCCAGAGCCTGCCCGCTCCGACTGCCACGCCTGGGGGGCGCATCCGGTATATCACCTCTATGTCAGCATCGCGGGCATCCGCCCGGCGGAGCCCGGTTTCCGTCGGGTGTGTATCGAACCGCAGCTGGGGAGTCTGACGCAGGTGCAGGCGACACTGGTACACCCGCAGGGGGAGATCACTGTTCGACTGCACAGGGAGGGCAACCGCCTGCGGGGAGAGGTATCTCTGCCTGCTGGAGTGCAGGGCGCGCTGGTGGCGCCGGACGGGGAGATACCTCTGCACGAAGGGGAGCAGACGGTGGACTTCTGAGCCACTGGTCCGGTATTCGCTCGGCAACATATCATGATGGAGGTGTGAGCGATGACTATCTCGCCTGTAGGCGCCGTATCGCCGTTACAGGAGGTTGTGGTGCGAGGAGCAACAGGCGCCACGCTTGTGGTCACCGATGCGCTGGAGCGCGAGTACTTCCGCGCACCGGTTCAGCCTGAGGTGTCCTTTCGTGCTGGTGGGGCGTGTGGCATACACAAAGTGCGCACACTGGACCCGAACGGTCGCGAGGTGGAGCAGGAACACTTTCGCCTCCGCGCCGAAACCCGCCTGAAGGATGAAGACGGCGAATTTGCCGACCTGCTCTACATGTGTCTCTGCTCCATATCGGGTTGGGAGAGCGTTGTCCCCTGGCGAGGGCGTATTTTCAAACTGTTCGTGCACTGGTTCCGAGACAACACGCACGCGCTGAAAGCCACACGCTACTTCGAATCGCGGGTGACAGATAGCATCGACCTTTATCGGATGAGCCAGCGCGAAGATGGCATGTTCTGGGACTTCCTCGTTCAGGGAGACGATGACCAGCATTTCTGGCAGTCCATCTATGCACCGCACGGCTTTTACCGGGCAGACGAGGACGGCATCACAGGATGGGTGCGCATGCCGGTGGAGAACGATGTGGAATACCTCTTTGCCGAAGCGGTGTACTACGCCTGGCAGGCAACGGGCGATGACGAATGGATGCGCCAGAATCTGGATGCTGCTATCCGCGGGCTGGAGTACAGCCTAAACAACCCTCTGCGCTTTTCACAGAAGTTTCAGCTGCTCAAGCGCGGTTACACCATCGACACGTGGGACTTCCTGAGCGACTTCGACAAAATCGAAGAGGTGGGGCTGCTCATCTCTGACCAGACACGCTTTGGCGTGATGTTTGGCGATAACACCGGTTACGCGATGTCCTGCGAAAGGCTGGCGCAGATGCTCGAACACCTCGGCAGAAACGAGGAGGCTTCACGCTACCGCCACAGGGCACAAGCCATTCGCGAGCGGCTGGAGCAAGTCGCCTGGCGCGGTACGCACTACCAGCACCACGTGCCCGAAGACCCAGACTTCCGGCGCGACTTCGGGGTGGATGAGACGCAGCAGGTGTCGCTATCCAACGCTTATTCACTGAACAGAAACATCCCCCACGAGAACTGCGTCGCAATCATCCGTACCTATCAACGCCTACGTGAGCAGCTCCCGCAAGGCTCGCCAGGCGAATGGTATATGATCTATCCGCCATTCCTTCGCGGGTGGGAGCGACATGCGCCTGTGTGGGAATACATGAACAGTGGGGTATCACCTATCGTGGCGGGTGAGCTGGCACACGGTGCTTTCGAGCACGGGTTCGAAGCCTATGCCGCAGACATCCTGAGAAGGGTACGCGAACTCGCCAAACGCAGTGGTCACCGGGTGCGGTTCTGCTACAGGGGCGGCGGCTTCGAGGCGCCTCAGCGAACCCTGACATCCTGCGACATCCGACAGTGGGTCAATATGAGCTATCGAGTCCCGCCCGAAGCAGGCAGACTCGCCTGGATGAACGGCAGCGACCCCGGCAACGACCTGAGCGCCGTCCCTACCGGTAGACACGTCTTTGAGGATATTCCGTTCGACATCGCGGACGGGTGTGTGGGTATCTCCACGCGGGGCGGTATGGCGCAGTGGGAACTGCCCGTTCGCACCAGGGTGGGAAGCGTGTACCTGCTGCATACGGTAAACCAGCCCGGTTCGACGGGTGTATGCGGCAAGCTGACCTTTGTCTACGAAGACGGCACCCAACACAGCGAACACATCGTAGCGAAGACAAACGTGTGGGGATGGGTGTTCCCGCAAAAGCCTTCACAGGACGCGCGTGTGGCATGGACAGGTCGCAACCGCAAATGGACGAATGTGGGCGTGGTGGTCACCGGCATCAACTCACCGCATCCCGACCGCATGCTGTCGAAACTGGTTTTCGAGGCAGAGCCATCAACCGGCACATGGGCGGTGCTTGGCGTGACTCTGAGCGACAGTCGCGTCTACTTCCCGCCCGACATCGTCTCGTTCGGGGGACCGGACGAGTGGGCAGCCGCGGCTATCGCGTATGCCCTGCTGGAGGGGCTGGCAGGCGTGAAAGACAGGCGCACTGCATTTCGTCACACGATGTTGTCGCCACGCTGGACGGCAACAGGGCAGAAACAGGTGGAGGTCTGCGCGCACTATCCTGCCTCAGATGCCTATGTGGCATACCGGTACCAGCATGCCCCTGAGAAGAAAGAGATCGAGCTGTGGCTGACGGGCAGTGGCGACGAGACAGAGGTGCGCGTGCTGTTGCCGAAAGGCGCGAAGGGGCTGCGGATCGAGCGTGTCGGCAACTCAAGTGCACAGGGACCCCACGCGCGACAGGCTCTCGCTCTGCACTTCGATAATCTGAGGGTGGAAGATTCGGCCTATGTGCGCTTCCGTATCGCATTCCCTGCGCCATGTTGTGTGCGGATAGTGTATGGGTAAGTCGGAACTCTCAAACGCTGGAGCGACAGGGAGTCTTCTATGGACACACACGTGACCATTGCCGATACCGCAGACGGCTATCGCCTCGTGCGTGATGCCGAGCCTTTCTTCATCAGGGGCGCGGTGGGCAACCGATTCCTGGAGCGGCTGGCAAGCGCAGGCGGCAACTCCATCCGTGCAGGCGTCGCCGACCTGGACCGTGCTCACGCGCTGGGACTGACCGTTCTGGCAAACCTGCCCTTCGGTAAACCGCGCTGGGGGTTCGACTACACCGATCGCGGCGCTGTTGCCCGTCAGCTGGACGAACTGCGCGGTATGGTGCAGGCGGTGAAAGACCACCCAGCGCTGCTGATGTGGGCAATCGGCAACGAACTGGAAATCCGGACTACCCCGGAACAGCGCGCACCTCTCTGGCGGGCGGTGAACGAAGCGGCGCAGATGATTCACGGAGTGGATGGCAGGCACCCCGTGCTCACGCCTGTCGGCTGTGACTATCGGCACCTGCTGTGGGAGATCGACGATCTGTGCCCCGCCCTCGATGCAATCGGCATCAACGCCTATCAGGACATGCTCACCCTGCCGGAAGACCTGCGGCAACTGCGCTGGACGCGCCCCTATGTGGTCACCGAATTCGGTCCACGAGGACACTGGCAGGTCATCAAGACCCCCTGGGGTATGCCCATCGAGGACAGCAGCACCCAGAAGGCGGAGTTCTATCGTCGCGCCTACGAACACGCCGTGCAGAACCGTCCACGGTGTCTTGGGGCGTATGTGTTCCACTGGAGCTATCACCACGAGAAAACCCACACCTGGTATGGCATGTTTCTCGAGGATGGCAGTCCTACCGAGTGCGTTGACCTGATGCAGTTCCTGTGGACCGGAAGCTACCCATCCAACCGCTGTCCCCGAATCCACGACATGTGGGTTCAGCAGGAGAACGGCTTCACGCAACGGGTGTATGCCGTCCTGCCTGCAAGGACGCGCGTCCAGGCTCATGTGCAGGCTTCCGACCCCGACGGCGATGTGTGGAGTGCGCGCTGGGAGCTTCGCCCGGATGTCGCGGACAACCCCAACGTAGGCGGCGATCGCGAAGAACCTGTACAGCCGATTGCGGACGCTATAGCCGACACCGCAGAGGGATGGGCAGAAGTGCACATGCCTGAACAGGAGGGCAAGTATCGCCTCTTTGTCTACGTGCACGACCCCAAAGGCAGTGCAGCGACTGCAAATATGCCTGTCCTGCTGAAGTGATTCGAGGGGGATTGCTTCGTCGCGGCGCTCCTCGCAGTGGCACGGGTACGGTGTCATTGCGAGCCTGCCCCCAAGGCAGGCGAAGCAATCTCCCACGGTTGACGGGAATGGAAGGAGATTGCTTCGTCGCTTCGCTCCTCGCAATGACACTAAAGGAAGTGTGTCATTGCGAGCCTGCCCCCAAGGCAGGCGAAGCAATCTCCCGCGGTTTGCGGCAAGTGAAGGGGATTGCTTCGTCGCTTCGCTCCTCGCAATGACACGGGGACGAGAGGGGGATTGCTTCCTCGCTTCGCTCCTCGCAATGACACGGAAGGTGAGAGGGGATTGCTTCGTCACTTCGCTCCTCGCAATGACACAGGGACGAGAGGGGGATTGCTTCGTCGCTGCGCTCCTCGCAATGACACGGGGGCGATTGCATCGTCCCGGGGCTCGTT
>OGCI01001607.1_pt1 | contig 18092 bp, 15 predicted proteins | sample 1570021 | NCBI WGS metagenome assembly OGCI01 (sample SAMN06264664, study PRJEB24512) | hot springs metagenome | isolation source: Hot spring water | place: South Africa: Tshipise | collected 2015-06-21 | reverse complement strand
ACCGGCCGGGGATTCGCGGGACCATCCCGGCACGCGGCGGAGTGCATGGCGCGTGACGGCATGCCCGTCTACGTGTACAAGTTCACCTATGTATCCACAACCGACCCCACGCGGGCTGCCATGGGGGCCTATCACGGCTCCGAGATAACCTTCGTCTTCGGAAGCTCGCTGCTCAGCTTCGCGGGAGCCGAGGTGCAGGCGCTCTCCAGGTCCATCATGAACTACTGGACCAGGTTCGCGGCGGCGGGCGACCCCAACGGCGGGAGCGAGCCGCCGTGGCCGGCCTTCACGGCGGGGAACGACGTCTACCAGGAACTGAACACGACCATCAGCACCCAGAGCGGCTATTACCCGAAGGACTACGCGCTGGTCAAGAAGATAGCCGGGCTTTAAGGGAAAGAGCGGGGCGCGCGAGAGAAGGGGCGCCGGACGGACATTCCCGGCCACTGGGGCCGAGGTCGCCGATAGGCGCTTGAAAACGAGGGGGCGCGGCAACGCGAGCCGCCCCCCTCTTGCCTGTGCGCGGGGGAGCGAGTAAAGCGGGGGGCTCAAAGCGGCGGGAGAGCGTGCCGGCGCGGCGGGTCCGGGTGGAGCCGCTGCAAGGGGTAGTTGCGTGCGAGTTGCATGGAAGATAATGTCAAATGGGCTCGAAGGCCCCTATCTCTTTGAGGAAGGCGAGCACGCGCAGGTAGAGGCCGTCCCTCTTTTCCAGTATCTCCGCCTCGCTGCGGCCTCCGTAGTCGTATATGCCCCGCGAGGTCTTGGCCCCGAGCTCTCCCGCCGCCACCTTCTCCTCGATGAGGGGGTTGCTCAGCCCGTAGCTTCTCAGGAGGTCCGCCACCAGGTCGAGACCGGTGAAGTCGAGGGTCTGTACCACCCCCACGACGGGGAGGCGGATGCCCAGGCTGTACTTGACCGCCAGGTCGACGTCCTCGGGGGTGGCCAGCCCGCTGCCCAGAAGCTCGAAGACGGCAAGGGACATCATGTTCTGGATCTTATTGACGATGAAGGCGCGCGTGAAGCCCTTCATCACCACCGGCACCTTGCCCAGCCGCTCAAGGAGCGACGCGGTGAAGCTCACCGCCTCCGGCGCGGTGGAGGGGCCGGGGACCACCTCCACCAGGGGGATGATGTGCGCGGGGTTAAACCAGTGGGCTATGAGCAGGCGCCCGGGGTGCGACATCTCCGCTATGGAAAATATATCCAGGCCAGAGGTGTTGCTGGCGATAACCACGTCCTGCGGGCAGGCCGCTTCCAGTTGCGCGAAGACCTCCCTCTTCACCTCGGGAACCTCCGGGACCGTCTCCACCACGAAATCCGCCCCCGCGGCGCAGCGTGCCGTCTCCGTCGAGGTGCGCACGAACGCGAGCACCTCATCCGCCCTGTCGCCCGCGATAACGCCGCCCCGTGCCAGCGTGGCCAGCGCGTGGCGCATCCTCTCGCGGGCGGCATCCAGGGCCGCCCCCTCCACGTCCACGAGGTCCACGACGATGCCGGACATGGCGAAGGACAGCGCTATGGAGTGTCCCATGGTGCCCGCCCCGATGACCGCCGCCCGTTCAACCTCCCTCGCATCCATGGCTACCACGACCTCCCTCCCTCATGGATAGGCGCCATATCTCGGCGCTCCCATTGTAAGGGATAGGGGCGGCATCTTCGACATCCAGGTGCCGGGCCGCCTCGGGGAAGGGAAGAAAATCGCCGGCGCAGGGAGCGGCCTCATCATTCTCGATATTTCGGGTTTCGGGCCGCCTCGGGGAAGGGGAGAACATCGCCTGCTCGCACAAGAACGGAGACGTGGCCCCTTGAGCGCCCTTGGGCATCAAGCACTACCTCACGGTAAAGGTCGCCTGCGGGCTCCAGCCGGTGGCCGCCTCCGCCCCGTCCGGGCCAGGCCCGCGCAGGCGGGAGCGCACGGCGTAGCTTCCGGGCGGGAGAGGATCCAGGGTGATGCGGGCGTCACGTATTCCCTCGCGGACGGTCCTCCACTCGCCCCCGGCCGTCCTGACCTGGACGTCGAAGCCGACCCCCTCGGGCGGCGGTCGGACTCCCAAATCGATGCTCACCCTCCTCCCCCTGGGGACGGACGCGGGCACGCGGGCAGGTATCTCTATCTTTCCCTCGAAGCCCCACACCACGTCCCGGTAGCCGAAAGTGCCCGCCCACGGTATCTTCACCCACCAGGTTTCGGGGTTGTGGGAGCGGGTACCGCGCACCAGTTGCGAGTCCCAGAGCCCTAGGCCGCTCGACTCGGTGACCGAGTGATAATCGTCACCCGCGTTGCTCCAGCAGAAGCGGTCGCCCATGTTTCCGCTTGCGCACGCCGGCTCGCATTCCCCGTCCCCGATGGTGATGTGGTGCGAGGGGGCGGGATCCGCCGGGATGACCGGGAGGTCCAGCCACGAGGACTTCTTGCCGCCGGTATGGATCTTCACCGTTCCCGGGTCCGGGGAGAAGGTCTGGTAAGCGGGCACCTTCAAGGTAAACTTGGGCAGGCAGGGCAGCAGCTGCCCGACGAAAGCGGCTTCGCCGCTGCGGTTGTACGGCCCGCAGTGGACGGTCAGCCCGATGCGGTGGCCGGCCTTGAAGAGCATGGCGGTGGGCCAGAGCTCGATGTCCAGCTCCACCGGGACCCCGGGGGTCAGCCAGTCGTTGCGGGTGAAGAGATAGAAGGGCTGGTGGGGCCGGGAGCGCTCGGGGTCCAGGGCGCGCATGCTGGCGCGCAGCCAGCCGCGCGTCACCGGCTCGTCGGGGTTGCCGGCGATGTAATAGGGGAAACGCGTCTCGTTTCCCTCCTCGTCGAAGTCGCGCAGTTCCACGGTGAGATCGACGTCGCGGGTGGATGATGACACCCAGAGATGGACGCTCAGGGGCCCGGCCACCTGCAGGTCACGGGCGAGCGGTTCGCTCAGGAAGGTGACGCGGTCGCTGCTGCCTATGGCGTCGCTCTCCCACGCGGCCTCGGCGGAAGTCTCCTTCCCGGAGTCCGTGGCGCGCAGGGCCTTGTTGCCGGCGTCAAGGTAGTACTTGGTCCACCGCGTCCCCTCCAGCGGCCAGGTGTCGCCGTAAAGGTGGGTGAAGGTATCAGGGCCGGTGCGCAGCTGCACGTCCACCGCCGGCTCGCTCTCCACCCCGTTGTCCACCCCCTTGAGGTAGTGGTCGAAGAAGCGCAGCACGGTGCGGTTGGCCCAGGGCTGGTAGGCCGAGCCCCAGTGGGTGCCGGTGTAGAGGAGCAGCTTCTTCTGCGCGCTGCACGCCGCGGAGAACGCGTACACGTTGCCCCGCAGGTGCAGGTCGGGGTCGTTGAGGTTACCCACGGAGAGCATGGGGACGTCGATCTGCGAGAGCGCCTCCAGCACGGTGGGGGTGCTCGCCGGCAACCGCGAACGGGCATGCACCCCGTATTCCCAGAGGTCGTCCATCAAGGAGTGGCTGAAGAACATGCCGATGTAGTTAGTGGCTTTCCAGAAGTTGTTGGCGAGCAGATGCAGTCCCAGCGCGAAGGTGACCCCGAACATGCAGCGGATGCCTCCCCGGTAGCCGATGTCGCGGTAGGGGTCCGCGAGGCCTTCCCAGGGAACGATGGCCTTGAGGTGAGGGGGACGCAGCGCGCAGACGCAGTATTGCGAGAACGCGTAGTAGGAAATGCCGTAGAGGCCGACGTTGCCGTCGCTCCACGGCTGCTGGGCGGCCCACTCGATGGCGTCGTAGAAGTCCACGTACTCCTGGTAGTCCAGGGCCGAGGTCTGCCCCCCCGAGCCCTTGCCCGATCCCAGCATCCCCCCGTAACCGCGCGTGCTCACGGTGACGTAGGCGTAGCCGCGGGGGATCCAGTAATGGGGGTTGGCCTGCTCGAACTGGAGGTATTTCCATTCCGCGCCGCCCAGGTCGTCGACGCCCGGCATCAAGCCCGGGAAATAGTACATTTTGCGGGGGTAGGGCGACTCGGACATGATCACCGGGAAGCGGCCGGGGGCGTCGGGGCGGTAGACGTCGCCCACCAGCCTCACCCCGTCGCGCATGGGGATCTCCACCTTGAGCTCGACCTTCACCTTGTAGTCCGGGTTGGGCTGGCTTAGCCCGTAGTCGTAGCGCCCGTCGTCGACGTAAGGCCGTCCGGCGGCCGGCACGGTGGCGGGGTCACCGTACGGCACCATCAGGGTCATCACGGCGGCCAGCGAGAAGATAACGGCAAAAACCCTGAGAGGAGATGATCGCGCGGCTGCGCCGCCCTTGCGGCGCGGGCCGGACATTCCCTTACGGTGCCCCCTCGTGGCTCTCATGGCGCAACTCCTTTCCGTCCCCCGTCTGCCGGTGATCCACCCTTGTCCGCCTACCCGCTTGGCGTGTGGCTCCACCATGCGGGTGGCATGAGCGCGAGCCCCGCGGCGGCCGTCACCCGAAGCCCCCTTCGCTTGCAGGCGCCTCTTGACGGCACGCGATGCCGGACGCGGGGGAACCGCGGGCAAGGCGTCGTTGCGCCGGAAAGGCGGAGAGTATGTCGTCCCGAAAGCCCCTTGCGCCCATGCTTCCCCTGCAAGCCCAGCCGTTTGCCTCGAGCGTCCGCGGCGCGGAGGTCGCCGCGTTGCAAACCTGGCGTGATTATCGTATTATGATACCAAGTTTCAGAATATAATATTAATAGTCGGTAGTCAAGGGTCGCGATGGTGCTCAAGGGGCGGACCCGGACCAAGGTTTTGCGCGGAGCGAGGGATGAAAGGCAGCATGAGGCCATGGCCGTGAACAAACCCAACTCCATCGAGAAGGCGCTGGAGATACTGCTGGCCTTCACCCCCTACAACCAGGAGATGGGGACGGGGGAGATCAGCGGCAAGCTGGGCCTGCACAAGGCCACCGCCTCGCGCATCCTCAACACCCTGGAGCAGAAGGGCTTCCTGCAGCGCAACCCGGAGACGAGGAAATTCAGCCTGGGCCCGGCCGCCGCGGACGTGGGTCGCGCCTACAGCAACGGGTTGAGCGCCAACCTGGTGCACCTTGCCAAACCGTATCTCGATGCCCTGCGCAGCCGCCTCGGGGAAACCGTGGTGCTGGAGATCCTCACCGGCGCGGGAACGGTGATGGCCTACGTCGCGGAGGGCCCGCAGCGGGTGCGCATCGCGGGTACCGTGGGCGACAGGCTGCCGGTCCACGCGGCGGCGGGCTCCAAGGCGGTGCTGGCTTACTCCCCCCCGGAGATGGTGGAGAAGTTCCTGCAGGAGGGCATGGCGCGGCTCACCCCCAACACCATCACCGACCCCGCGGTTTTCCTCGGGCAACTGGCGCAGGTGAGGAGCAGGGGGTACTCCCTCGACCGGGAGGAGATAGACGTCGGCATCAACGCGGTGGGCGCCCCCGTCTTCGACCATACGGGGGAAGCCATCGCGGCCGTGGTGGTCGCCGGGCCGGCGCAGCGGATCACGGGGAAACGCGATTCGCAGGTGGTGGCCCGCGTGCGGAGCACCGCGCAGGAGATCTCGCGCAGGCTGGGATATCATGGAGGAGGGAAGGGATGAGCAAGGTAAAGCTGTACGATCTCAGCCACCCCTTCGGGCACAACGCCCCTCTCTGGCCCTATTTCCCCGACGTGAGAATCGAGCGCTTCCACTACCATGCCAAGTCGGGGGTGCTCTCCCAGCAGATCACCACCTTCATGCACTGCACCACCCACGCTGACTCCCCGGCGCATGTCATCGAGGGCGCCCCCTACACCGACGAGATCCCCCTCGACAGCTACTACGGCACCGCGGTGGTGGTGGACATCCCCAAGGGGAAGTGGGGGGTCATCACCCCGGAGGACCTGGAGAACGCCAGCCCGCGCATCGAGAAAGGGGACATCGTCATCATCCATACCGGCTGGCACCATTACTACGGCGATTCCCGCCGTTACTTCGCCTATTCGCCCGGCCTCTACCGCGAGGCGGGGGAATGGTTCGTGCAAAAGGGGGTGAAGGCGGTGGGCGTGGACCAGCAGGCGCTGGATCACCCCCTGGCCACCGCCATCGGCCCCCACGGCACCGGCCCGCTTCTCCCGGACGTGTGCGAGGAATACAGGAGGGAAACGGGCCGCGAGGTCATCGAGGACTTCCCGGAGTGGGAACCCTGCCACCGCCTGCTCCTGGGCAACGGCATCATGGGTTGGGAGAACGTGGGCGGGGACATCGACGCGGTGCTCGGAAAGCGGGTGACTATCGCGGGATTTCCCATCCGCTGGGAGAAGGGCGACGGCTCCATCGTCAGGCTGGTGGCCATCGTCGAGGAGTAGGGGCGGTCCCCGTCACCAGGGGATGCTCGGAAGGGAGCGGGAGCATGAAAAAGGTGGAGCTCAAGGATGCGCGGCCTTACCAGGCCCCCAAGCATTTCGACATGGCCGCTCTCAGGCTGCACGGCCGCGAGGAGACGGGAACCCGGACCTTCTGGGTGGGCCTTTCCTATTTTCTTCCAGGTGGAGGAGCCGCTTTCGATGCCTCGCCGGCCGAGAAGGTCTACTTCGTCCTGGAAGGGGAGGTGACGGTCAAGGGGGAGGGGGGGAGGTCACCCTCGGCCCCTGGGATTCCATCTTCATCGGGGCCAACGAGGGCAGGGAGATCGTGAACAAGGGCAAGCGGCCCGCCAGCATGCTGGTGATCGTCAACTATACCGATTGAGGCGGCCGCGCGGGAAGCGGGAGGGGACTGCGAGATGGACGTTGAGGAAGCGAGAAGGCTCTTCGACCTGTCCGGCAAGGTGGCCATAGTCACCGGAGGCTCCGGGGGCCTGGGAAGGGCCGCGGCGGCGGGAATGGCGGCTTACGGCGCCTCCGTGGTCATCACCGCCCGCAGGATGGATGCCCTGGAGGAGGCGGCGGCGGAGATAGCGGGTGCCGGGGGAAGGGCGCTCCCCGTGAGCTGCGACGTGACGGACGAAGAGAGCGTCCGGGCCATGGTGAGAAGGACGCTGCAGGAGCTGGGAAGAGTGGACATCCTCCTGACCGCGGCGGGTATCGCCAGGCGTGCCCCCGCGGAGGAGATGGACATGGCCGACTGGCAGCAGGTGATGGACACCAACGTGAAGGGGACCTTCCTGTGCTGCCGGGAGGCGGGACGCGAGATGATCAAGCGGGGAGCGGGAAAGATCATCACCGTCTCCTCGGTGCGGGGCCTGTTGGGACACCCCCTGGGCTACGCGGCTTACGGGACCAGCAAGGGCGCCGTGCACCTGCTCACCCGCCAACTGGCGGTGGAGTGGGCCAAGCACGGGATAAACGTGAACTCCATAGCCCCCTGCATCTTCTGGACGCCGCTGACCGAGCCGGTACTGTCCGATCCCGAAGCTGCCAAGATATTCCTGGACAGGATCCCCTGGGGCCGCGCCGCGGTGCCGGATGATTTCATCGGGACGGTGGTGTTCCTCGCTTCGGCAGCTTCCCGTTTCGTCACCGGGCAGATCATCTACGTGGATGGGGGGAACGTCGCCGGTTGATGCGGTGGCGACAGGGTTGAGGGATAGCATGGACGGAGGTCACGAGGGCAAGATCGCGGTTATCGGGGCGGGCCTCATGGGGCACGGCATCGCCCAGCTTTTCGCGGCGCGGGGCCACGATGTCAGCCTCATGGACATAGACGGCGGCCGTCTAGCGCGGGCCAGGGACGACATGCGCGGCAACCTCGCCGTGCTGGCGGAGCACGGCATGGTGCGGGGAGAGGGGATCGAAGCCATCGTGGGAAGGGTCGCCGCCACCGCACGGCTGGAAGACGCCGTCGACGGGGCGTGCTTCGTGGTCGAGGCGGTGTCGGAAGACCTGAAAGTGAAGCGCCGCCTCTTCGCCGAGATGGACTCGCTCTGCCCCCCGGAGGTGGTCTTGGCCACCAACACCTCGGTGATCAGCATCAGCGAGATAGCCCGGGACGCGGCGGGAAGGGAGCGCATCGTGGGGACCCATTTCTGGAACCCGCCCTACCTGGTGCCTCTGGTCGAGGTGATCCCCGGCCGTGATTCGGCTCCCTGGGCGGTGGACCGCGCGTGCGAGCTCCTTCTCTCGGCGGGCAAACGCCCGGTGCGGGTCAAGAAGGACGTGCCCGGCTTCGTGGGCAACCGCCTGCAGCACGCGCTGTGGCGCGAGGCCATCTCCATCGTGGAGCAAGGGATCGCGGATGCGGAGACGGTTGACGAGGTGGTGAAACTGGGGTTCGGCATGAGGCTTCCCGTGCTTGGCCCCCTGGAGAACGCGGACATGGTGGGATTGCATCTCACGCTGCAGATACACGAGTACATCCTGCGGCACATAGAGAGCTCGCCGCAGCCCTCTCCCCTCTTGAGGGAGAAGGTGGAGAAAGGCGAGCTGGGGTTCGCGAGCGGCAAGGGCTTCAGGTCGTGGACGCCACGGCGGATAGGGGAATGCAGGGCGCGCCTGCAGCGACACCTGGTGGAGTGGTGCGGGGAGAAGGGGGAAGGGCATGGGGACGGTTGACGCGAGGGCACCCGTCCCCGCAACCGCTCCCGCCGGGGAGCCGCGAGGCAGGCTGGTGGTGGGAGACGAGGATGACCTGCACGTGCTGGCGCGTTTCATGCGGGCCATGCTGCTCAACCTGCTGAGGGAGCCGCGTAAATGCGCGGCCGTCGAGAAGATGAGCTTGGCGGTGGCCATGGAGCCCGCCGGTCGCGAGGAGTGCGCGTTCACCGTGATCTTCCGGGGGGGACGCGTGATCCTGGAGTGCGGCGTCGCTCAAGGCGCGGACATAGTCATCCGGTGCGAGCCGGCGGTGCTCATGAAGCTGGCGCGCGTTCCCGCGGGACCCGCGGCGGTAAAGTTCCTCCTGACGCGCGAGGGAAGGGACCTGGTGGCCAGGTTCCTCGCGGGCGAGTTGAGGATGAAGGGGGCGGCCAGGCATCCCCTGAAGATGATGAGGTTCGCGGATTTCCTGGCCCCGGTTGACGGCTGAGGAACGCCCCGCACGCGGTGCGGAGGGGGGACGTCAGGCCAGGGGGGGCGATGAATGCCATAAGCATCGACACGGACAGGTGCGACGGATGCAAGGCCTGCGTGAAGGCCTGCTTCGTGAACGTGCTGCGCTGGGACGAGGCGGGCAGGAGGCCCGTGGTGGCACACGCGGAGGATTGCGTCCACTGCAACCTTTGCGAGATCAACTGCCGCAGGGAATGCATCACCGTGACCCCGGATTTCTCTCACTTGCGGTGGTCGGCTCTGTAGGGGCAGGGCCACGCGGCGCTCCGGGGCCGAGGGAGGTGGCGAGGTGGCTGAGCTGGACTCGTTGGGAGAGGTGATCTCCGCCGACGTGCTGGTGGTGGGCGGCGGGATAGCGGGGCTCGCGGCCGCCATAACCGTAAAGGAGAAAGACCCGGGCCTCGAGGTCCTGGTGGTGGAGAAGGCCACCTCCGGATGGGCCGGAAAGGCGGACCGGGGCGGTGGGATACTGGCCTTCCTGACCCCCGCCGACAAGCCCGAGGATTTCGTGCGCTTCCACGTGCACCACATCGGCTGTTTCCTGGAGGACCAGGAGCTGCTGAGCGAGTACGCCCACACCTGCAACGGCGTGCTGGACCACCTCGATGCCTGGGGGGTCAAGGTCGCCAGGGAGAAGAACGGCCGGTGGAAGTACGTCAAGCTGCCCGGGCTGGATGTCCCGTGGGGGTTGGCAGGGGTGGACCTGGACATGTGCCGTCGCCTGCGGCGGCACGCCGCGCGGCTGGGGGTCCGCTTCCTGGACAAGGTGGCGCTGGTGGACCTCTTGCGGCATGGCGACCGCGTCGCCGGCGCCATCGGGTTCGGCGTCGAGGACGGCGCCTGCCGCCTGGTGCGGGCCAGGGCGACCATCCTGGCCAGCGGCAGCCAGAACTACCGAGTAATGCCCATGTGGAGCTGTGGCCGCGGTGATGGCATAGCGGCGGCTTACCGCGCCGGGGCGCAGATGAGGAATGCGGAGTTCGGCAGCTTCGTCAACATGGTGCACGCGGCGAGCCGCGAGGTCGTCTTCGGGGCCGAGGATCACATGTACAACGCCAAGGGGGAGCGCGTCTCCGAGAAATACCGCCCCGGCTTGCAGCCGGACATCTGCGCCATGGCCGCCGTCGGCTGGTACAGGGAGCACCTGGAAGGCAACGGGCCGGTAAGGGTCAAGAGCGAGGAGAACCTCTTGCAGATAGGCTCGGAGATCCTTTTCTCCACCGACCTGGTATGGGAAAGGCCCGCCGCCATCGCCTTCTGGTCGCGCCTGTGGGAAAAAGCGGGGGCCGCCGAGTCCGGCAGCGTCGCGTCCATGCCCGAGGTGGTTCCCGGCTTCATAGGCGAGCAGTCTCCCGTCAGGGTGGACCACGACATGGCCACTTCCCTACCCGGCCTCTACGCGGTGGGGGACGTCAGCTACAGCGGTTCCGCCTGGACGGGCGCCGTGCCCTCGCCTCCCGGCCGCATACGCGGCACCGGTCTCATGAACGCGGTGTGGAGCGCCCGCAAGGGCGCGTTGTCGGCTGCCGGTTACGCCGCGGAAGCGGGGGAGTTGCCGCGCGTCGATCGCGCGCATGCCGCGGCGCTCAAGGAGGGCATCTTCGCGCCGGCGCGCCGGGAGGGGGCGGGAGTCACGGCCCTCGAGGTCGTGCGCGAGGTGCAGGGGGCGATGACGCCCGTGAGGTACAGCAACTGGAAGAGCGAGGCGCGCATGCGCGAGGCTCTGGGGATGGTCCTGGAGGCGAAGGGAAAGCTCCACGCTTTGAAGGCAGCGGACCCCCACGACCTGGCCCGCTGCAACGAGGCCAGGAGCATGGCCCTCTGCGCCGAGATGTTCTACCGCGCTTCCCTGGAGAGAAAGGAGTCGAGGGGCTGGTTCGTGAGGGAGGATTTTCCGGAGAGAGACGACGCCAACTGGCTGAAATGGATCGTGATCCGGGAGAAGGACGGGGAGATGGCGGTCTCCACCGAGGACATCCCCCTGGAAGGATATCCCATAAAGCCATGACGCGCCATGCAGGGTTCCGCGAAGCTGGGGACTGCTCGCAGCGCGTCCTCTCGCCGCATGAGGGACGGGCGAACGCTTTTTCCCGGGGGACGGGTTTCGCGCGCGGGCGAGCGCCGGAAGCCCACCCCACGCCCAGGCAGCGTTTAAGGACCGCATAACTCGGGGAGGTGATCTCGCATGTTCGTGCAGGAAATCATAGCGTGGGGCAACGGCCTGGTCACCGGTTTCGTCGCCAAGATATCGAAAGCGGAGACCAAGGACGTGGTCATCGACCACGAGCTACCCGGCGTCACGCCGGAGATGATCGACAGGTGGTGGATGCTGATGGGGGATACGGAGACCTACAAGCTGTGGCATCCCAAGGATCATATCTGGGCCAGGATGGAGGTCAAGGAGGAGGGAGGGAAGACGACCTTCACCCACTGCGTTCTCGAGAAGATCGGGGGCATCGCGAGCAGGATGCGCATACGCCTGGAGGACCCGGACGCCGTCTCCATCCCCAGGATATACGGCCACGTGGTAACGAGCGCCGTCCTCGGTCGCAAGGGCGTCCCCTATGCCTGGGTGCAGCACCAGTACGAGGAGATGGAGGGCGGTACGCGCATGCGGTCCACCTTCCGCATCCCCGCCAAGGCGCCCGGGTTCTTCGTGAAGGGGCTTCGCAAGCACAACCGGGAGGAGATGGGACAGTTCCCCGTGTTCCTGCCCGGCCTCCTGGAAAAGATCGACAGCCAGGCGCAGAGTACCGCCGGCGGTTGAACACCGCAGGCAAGGCGGGATGATCCCCAGGCCCACGCGGGTATCCCGCCGCGAGGGCTTCGACGGGTGGGGGCGCGGCGCGGCTCGCGGACGTCCCCTCAGCCTGTGGCTTCTGCGAGGGTGGCGGGGCGGCCAGCCTTGCAGGTGGTCGTGCCGCACCCGTCGCCCCGCACGCTGCTCCGTGAGAATCCCGCGCGGGCTCCTGCGATACCGACAGGTGCCTATAATATATATAGTGAGGAGACGTGAAAGCGCCGGCGAGGCAAGCGGGGGCGCAGTCAGGGTAACGGATGTCCAGGGCCCGCGCGCCGTTGCGGCAGATCGGGTTCAAGGGAGAAAGGGGGCCGGGATCATGGCAAGGAGGAAAGCCGGGTCATCTTCGGGAGGGAAGGTACGCCTAACCGCCGCCGCGGCGGCGGCGGTTACGGCGGGCTGGGGCGCTTACAGCTATCGCAAGATGAACAAGCCTCTCCCCACGGAGGAAGAGGCCAGGGCCTACGCGCGCTCGCTCATGGAAGAGGTGGGCCTGGGCGAGCTCTACGGCACCTGGAGGGAGGAATGGCTGCAGGTGGAGGGGAGGAGGCTGGCCCTCTATCACTTCGAGAGCAAGCCGGGCGATCCGGCCGTTGTTTTCGTGCCGGGGACCAGCGTGTACGCGCTGCTCTACGTGGAGCTCCTCCACAAGCTCAGCCGGGAGGGCTTCAACGTGGTGGGGTTCGACCCGCGGGGTCACGGCATGAGCGAGGGCAAGCGCGGTGTCTATACCCTGGGCGGGCTGGCGGAGGACGCCCGGACGGTGGTGGACCACGCCATCGCCGTTTACGGGGACCGGGTGGCGGTCTCGGGGTCCAGCCAGGGGGGCATGGCGGCCTTTTACTGCGCGGCGGCCGAGCCGCGCCTCAAGGCGGCCGTCTGCCACAACGTGATCGCGCCCGACGAGCCGGACAACGAGCGCATGACCCGCTGGCCGGCCCTCTACGGCCCCCTGCTCAAGATATCGCGCCTTCCCCTCGTGCAAGCGCTGGCCGCCTCCCCCCTGGGCAACTTCATGGTCCCCGTCTCCGCTTACCTGGATCTCGCGGCGGAACCCTGCCGCCTCTACCCGGACCTGTCGAGGTTCTTCCGGGAAGACCCCCTTGCCGTCAACGCCGTCAGCCTGTCCGCGCTGGCTTCCCTGGGCTCCACACCCCTGGCGGTCGCGGTGGAGGAGATCAGGGTTCCCGTCATGGTCATCCATTCCGGCCAGGACAACATCTTCCCCGAGGATTACGTGCGCCGCGTGTACGACCGTCTGGCCTGCGAGAAGGAGTTCCTCTACCTGCCGGACAGGCCCCACCTGGTGACCATCGATTACGTGGACGAGGTCGTCCCCCCCGTGTCGCGGTGGCTTAAGAAGGTGATGGGCTGAGAAGCACGGAGCCGCCTTTTCTTATCTGCGGGATGGCGCGCAAAGCCGCGCCGGGAAGGCGAGGAGGAGGGCATGAGCGTGACCACGCATGAACGTGGATCCCCTTTGGGAGACCTGGATGGCTGGACGGTCGAGCAGCTCAAGGCCTTGCGGCAGGAGGAGCTGATGGAGCTGTACCTGACGCTGCCTTGCCCGACCATGCGGGAGATGGAGGGCGAGTTCAAGGGGCATCTCCTCGACACTGGCAAATTCTGGTTCATCAAGAAGCCGCTCGCCTACTTCGCCCTCAAGTCGCCGCTGAACAAAGGGAGGTGGCTGGGCAAGGGATTTGAGGCGATCTCGGAGAACGAGGGGCAGGGGTACAATTCCTACGAACGGTTTGGAAGAGTGAGGCATGTTTTCCCCATGAAGACGAGGATAGCCGCCTCCGTCTTCGATGGGAAGGACTGCTGCGAGCTCGACTACACCGCCTACCGTTCCGGCGCCGGATTCATAAACATGATAGACGAGGTGCGCAAGGTGAACGACGACCTCTACCTGGGCATAGGCACCTGGGGCTATTTCAAGAGGCAGCGCAGGATCCCCTTCTTCTTCTCCCTCTCGGGACCGAGAGCCCCTTACGTGGGCGTCGACAGGCGGCACAGGGAAAGACGTCGCAGGTTCGCCAGGTAGACGCGCGCGGGAAAGGCCGGGGGACCGGCCGGGCTCGCGCTATCCCCGCCAGCCGCGCTCTCTTGAAGGCTGGGCGAGGTCGGCATCGCCGGCGTCTCTTCGCGGCCGGGAGAGGCATGCGAGACCGCGCCCGGCGCCTTCGCGCGCGGGGCCGAAAGGTCTCGGGAACGCCGGCGGGCCGGGGACGGCGCGTCGTGACCCCCGGGCGCAGCCCGAGCCGGGAGATGCCGGGAAGCCGCCCTGCGATACCGGAGGATAACCAGGATGGGGCGGGGAGAGGCGCGGTCCGCGTATGCGCGGCCCCGTAAACACGCTATTCCAAGGGTTTGCAAAGGGATTCCTTGACGGGGTGGTGTAAATATGTTACGGATATTTGCCGAATGTTTGGCGAGAGGGCAAAGAGTAGATGAAGCTGATCATAACGGAGAAGAACACCACGGCGCGGCGCATCTCCACCATCCTCTCGGATGGCAAGGCGAGGCCGCTTTCAAAGTCGCGCAATCCCGTCTACGCCTTCCAGTCCAACGGGGACGAGGTGCACTGCTTAGGCTTGAAGGGCCATATCCTGAAGGTCGACTTCCCGCCCCGCTACCAGCAATGGCAGGAGGTGGAACCGCGGGAGTTGATCCACGCCGACATCGTCAAGGTGCCCACCAACAAGTCCCTCATCAAGGCGGTACAGAGCGAGGCGCGCAAGGCGGACGAAGTGATCATCGCCACCGACTTCGACCGCGAGGGCGAACTGATCGGTGTGGACGCCATCAACCTCATCCGCGAGGTGCGGCCGGACATCAAGGTGCGCAGGGCGCGCTTCTCCGCCCTCACGCCCCAGGAGATCAAGAAGGTCTTCGCGGAACTTGAAGACCCCTACTACAACCTCGCCTCGGCGGGGGAAGCCCGCCAGGACATCGACCTTATATGGGGAGCCAGCCTCACCCGCTTCATCAGCCTGGCGTCGACCCGTCTTGGAAAAAAATTCCTTTCAGTAGGGAGGGTGCAGAGCCCCACCCTGGCCCTCATCGTGGACCGGGAGAAGGAGCGCAGGGATTTCGTTCCCGAGGCTTTCTGGACCCTCAAGATAGGGTGCCGCAAGGACGGGGAGACCTTCCATGCGGTGCACGCGCGGGAGCGCTTCCCCAGCGAGGAGGAAGCCCGGGAAGCGCACGCCCGGCTCGAGGAGAGAGCCTTGGTCAGGGAGGTCAAGTCCACCGAGAGGAGGATGAAGCCCCCCATCCCCTTCAACACCACCGGGCTGCTCGCCGCGGCGGCCGCCCTGGGTTTTCCCGCCGCCAAGGCCATGAACATCGCCGAGAACCTCTACATGAACGGCTACATCAGCTACCCGCGCGTGGACAACACGGTCTATCCCCCTTCCCTGGACCTGAGGGGCATCCTGCGCGAGCTGGCCAAGAGCGCGGACCTGGGGGAGCTGAGCAGGGAGCTGCTGGGGAAGGGGAAGCTCACCCCCACCAAGGGAAAGAAGGAGTCCACCGACCATCCGCCCATACACCCCACCGCCGCGGCCTCCCGCGGCGACCTCTCGCAGCAGGAGTGGAAGATATACGAGCTGGTGGCCAGGCGCTTCATGTCCACCCTGGCGGACGAGGCGGTGGTGCTCACGGTGCGCGCTGACCTCACCTGCGGGCCGGAGCCCTTCGTGGCCCGGGGAACGCGCACCACGGAGGAGGGCTGGTACCGCTTCTACCCCTATGGCCGCAAGAAGGAAGTGGACCTGCCGCACCTCGAGGCCGGGGAGGAGGTGGAGGTGACGGAGCGGCCGGAGCCGAAGCGCGGCGAGACCCAGCCGCCGCCGCGTTACACCCAGGGGAAGCTCATCGAGAAGATGGAGGAGCTGGGCCTGGGAACCAAGTCCACGCGGCACTCCATCATCGAGAGCCTCTATGAGCGGGGGTATATCTACGGCGACCCCGTCACCCCCACGGAGACGGGGGTGGCGGTTACCGAAGCCCTGCGCAAGTTCGCCAACCACATCTCCTCGCCGGAGATGACCGCGCTCCTGGAGCGGGACATGGACGCCATCGTGGAGGGGGCGGAGACCAGGGTGGAGGTGGTGGAGAAATCGCGGGAGATGCTCTCCCTGGTCATGCAACAGCTCGAGGAAAGCAGGGACGAGGTGGCGGCGGAGATACGCAACGGCATCAAGGAGGACCGCGTACTGGGGACCTGCCCCGCCTGCGGTGCGAGCCTGAGGGTGGTGAGGGCGAAGAAGAGCAAGAAGAGGTTCGTGGGCTGCAGCAATTACCCTGAGTGCACCACCACCTATCCCCTTCCCCAGAGCGGCAGCGTGATTCCCACTGGCGAGGTCTGCCCGCATTGCAGGTCTCCCCGGGTGAAGGTGGTGAACAAGGGGCGCAAGCCCTGGGTGTTCTGCCTGGACACCTCCTGCCCCAGCAAGAAAGAGGAGGCGCCTCCCGGGAAGGCGGACGGGGAGAAGGTCGGGGAGACCGCAGCGGAAAAGGGCGGGGAGGGCCCCAGGCAACCTCCCGAGGAGGCGGATTGACCGCTGCGCGCGGGGTTCGCGGGGCCCCTCGCGAAGCCCCTTCCCACGGCCTCAGCAGTTACCTTATCCTTCCAGTTGAGACGCGACGGCGTTTCCTGCCGCCTGCAGGACGGCGCGGGCTCCGCCGGCGCGCCGGGAAAGCGGCGGGTTTGCATGCTCCCCGCCGCTTATAGGAAAATAGCGTCGGCGTGCTTCGAGGGGCAGAAAGGAGGTCCCATGCGCAAGGTGACCGTCGTGGGCGCGGGCATGGTGGGATCCACCACGGCCATGCGCATAGCGGAGCAGGGCTCGGCGGACGTGGCCATCATAGACATCTACGGCGATCTGGCGCGGGGGAAGGCCCTCGACATCGCCCAGTCGCTTGCCCTGACCTCGTCCGCGTCGCGGGTGGAGGGCGGCGACGATTACCGGCTTGCCGAGGGCAGCCGGGTGGCGGTGATCACCGCCGGTTTCCCCCGCCAACCGGGGATGTCCCGGGCCGACCTCATGGAAAAGAACGCCGACGTGGTGAGGAAAGTGGTGGCGTCCGTGGCGGAGGTGGCACCCGACTGCGTGATCGTCATGGTCACCAACCCCCTGGATGAGATGTCCTACCTGGCCTGGAAGACCACCGGCTGGGACCGGCACCGCATCATGGGCATGGCCGGCCTGCTCGACGGCTCGCGCCTGGCCTATTTCGCCGCGCGGGAGCTGGGCCTTACGCCGGGACAGGTGCAGCCCACGGTGCTGGGCAGCCATGGAGACGCCATGCTGCCCCTGCCGCGCTTCACCTCCGCCGCCGGCGTGCCCCTGAGCGAACTGCTGGCGCCGGAGACGCTGCGGGAACTGGCGGAGAGGACCAGGGAGGGCGGGGCGGAGATCGTCTCCTTGCTGAAGCAGGGCAGCGCCTACCACGCCCCCTCGGCCTGCGCGGCGCGCATGGTGCGGGCCGTGCTGGAGGACGAGGGCCTGCAGGTGGCGGCGAGCGTGCTCCTGGAGGGTGAATACGGCCTGCGCGGCGTCTTCCTGGGCGTGCCGGTGATCCTGGGAGAGGGGGGCTGGAGAGAAGTGGTGGAACTCCCGCTCTCCGGCGAGGAAAGGAAAGAACTGGAAGATTGCGCGCGCCGCATAAAGGAGAGGATGGAGGAGCTGGATGGGTGGCTGGCGGGTTCTTGAGCACGAGGAGCTCGCCGCCGCGACGGAGGAGCTCGCCCTGCGGGCCAGCGTCGATCTCCCGGCGGACGTGGAAGAAGCCCTGAAGCGTGCCGCGGAGAGGGAGGGATCGCCACTCTCGCGCTACGCGCTGCGCATGATCGTGGACAACGCGCGCGTGGCCCGGGAAGAAGGGTTGCCCATCTGCCAGGATACCGGCATGTTCCACCTCTTCGTGGAGCTGGGGGAGGGGACCTCCCTGCCCGCCGCTTTCCGGCAGGCCGTGGACGAGGGCTTGCGCAGGGCGACCAGGCGCGTTCCCCTGCGCTCGTCGCTGGTGGAGGACCCCCTTCTCTCGCGGCGCAACCGGGGCGACAACACCCCGGTGGCGGTGCACGTGCATTCCGGAGGGCCCCAGGGGAGGGCACGCCTCACCCTGCTGGCCAAGGGCGGGGGTAGCGAGAACGCCACACGCCTTTTCCTCCTCCTGCCGGGGGAGGGGAAGGAGGGGCTGAAGCAGGCGGTGCGCGAGGCGGTACGCGCCAAGGCCGCCCAGGCATGCCCGCCGGTGGTCATCGGGGTGGGGGCGGGAGCGGAGGCAGCGGGCGCCCTGGAGCTGGCCCTGCGGGGGCTCCTGCGCCCTCTGGGGGAG
>OGCI01001606.1_pt1 | contig 18106 bp, 14 predicted proteins | sample 1570021 | NCBI WGS metagenome assembly OGCI01 (sample SAMN06264664, study PRJEB24512) | hot springs metagenome | isolation source: Hot spring water | place: South Africa: Tshipise | collected 2015-06-21 | reverse complement strand
AACTCCATCTCCCTGGGGCGCATCGACCAGTACCTCCTCCCCTATTACCGCCGGGACCTGGAGGCGGGGCGCACCACCCCCGGGAGGGCGCGCGAGCTGCTCTCCCTCCTCTACCTCAAGACCTGCGAGATATGGAACGTCCTGGAAGAGGCCTTCATCCCGGGCGGGGAGGGGGCGGAGGGCAAGACCACCCAGAACCTGACCATCGGGGGCGTGGGGCCCGACGGCGAGGACGCCACCAACGAGCTCAGCTACCTGGCGCTGGACGCCTTCGCGGACGTGCGCACGGTGCAGCCCAACGTCAGCCTGCGCCTTAGCTCGCGGACGCCCCGCGACTTCTTCCTGCGCGCGGTGGGCTACGCCCGGGACGGCGTGCCCCTGCACTTCTTCAACGACGACGCCGTGGTACCCACCCTGGTGCGAGGCGGCCACGCCCTCGAGGACGCGCGTGACTACGCCCTGGTGGGTTGCGTGGAGCCCAACGCCCAGGGCAAGACCTTCGGGTCCACCTTCGCCGTGCAGTTCAACGGCATCAAGTGCGTGGAGTTCGCCCTCTCCAACGGGGTGGACAACATCTTCGGGTACAGCTCGGGCATCGAGACCGGCGACCCCGCCGCCTTCTCCACCTTCGGGCAGTTATGGGAGGCCTTCGCCGCCCAGATGTCCCACTTCGTCGGCCAGATGGTGAAGGGCATGCAGGCCCTGGACACCGCCATCGCGGGCATGCTCCCCTCGCCCTTCGCCTCGGCCATGATCCGGGGGCCCCTGGAGAAAGGCCTGGACCTCACGCGGGGAGGGGCGATATACAACTCCACCGGCGTGCAGTTGATGGGCTTTTCCAACGCCGCGGACAGCCTCTACGCGGTCAAGAAGGCCGTCTTCGAGGATGGTAGATATTCCCTCGCGGACCTGGCGCGCTGGCTGGCCGAGGACTGGATGGACGCCGAGGAGGCGCGCAAGTACCTGCTCCTCAAGGTGCCCAAGTACGGCAACGACCTGGAGGAGCCGGACGAGATGGCGGCGCGGGTGCTCGACCTCTTCTGCGACTTGCTGGAAGGATATACCAACTACCGCGGCGGCGCCTTCTGGCCGGGGGTCTTCTCCGTGGGTTTCCACCTGGCCATGGGCTCCTTCACCGGCGCCACGCCCGACGGCCGCAGCGCGGGGGACGCTCTGGGCAACGGGCTCACCCCCTCCAACGGCTGCGCCACGTCGGGCCCCACGGCGGTGATGAACTCCGTGTGCAAGCTCCCGCTGGGCCGCCTCTACAACGGCGCCAACCTCAACATGCGCTTCCCGGGGACCAGGACGGATCCCGAGAAGCTGCTGGCCCTCATCCAGGGATACTTCAGCGGGGGCGGCCTGCAGGTGCAGTTCAACACGCTGGATACCGAGACGCTGCGGAGGGCGCAGGAGGAGCCCGAGAAATACCGCGACCTCGTGGTGCGCATCAGCGGCTACTCCGTCCTCTTCACCGGCCTGAGCGACACCGCCCAGGAGGAGATCATCAGCCGCTACGAGTACCGGGTCTGAGCTGGGTGCGAGCTTGAGCCGGCCTTAACGGGAGGAGCGGCCATGAAGGCGGTGCCGCTCCCGGCAGGGGGACCGGTCTTGAGGGTTATAGGGAAGGAAGATCCTGGAGGAGGTGGGGGATGAGTAAAGTCATGACCATGCGCGAGGCCATCGCCGAGCACGTCCACGACGGGGATTTCCTGTTCATCGGCGGTTACGTGTGCCGCACCCCCTTCGCGGCCATACACGAGATCATCCGGCAGGGGAAGAAGGACCTCACCGTCACGCGCAGCAACGCCGCCGACGATTTCGACATGCTCATCGGGGCGGGAGCGGTCAAGCGCTTCATCGCCACCTTCCTCTCCCTGGGGGTCTACGGGTTGGGCAGATGTTTCCGCCGTTCCCTGGAGAAGGGGGTCCCCCACAAGATAGAGATCGAGGAGTACACCAACCTCTCCCTGCCCATGATGCTTATGGCGGGAGCCCTGGGCATGCCCTTCATCCCGGTGAAGGACATGGTGGGCTCGGACCTCCTGCAGGTGAAGTCCTTCCTGGGGGAGGGGAAGTACAAGGTCATCGAGAGCCCCTTCGACGGCACCCCCACCCTGCTGGTGCCGGCGCTCAACCCGGACGTGGCCATCATCCACGTGCAGCAGGCGGACGAGAACGGCAACGCCCAGGTGTGGGGCATCGAGGGGGACTGCAAGTGGGGGGCCAACGCGGCACGCAAGGTCATCGTGAGCTGCGAGAGGATAGTCTCCCGCGAGGTGATCGGCAAGGACCCCTCGCGCACCATCGTCCCCGACTTCCAGGTGGCGGCGGTGGTGGAGGAGCCCTTCGGGGCCCATCCCGGTTACACCCCGGGTTTCTACGACGTGGACTTCATGTTCGGAAGCCTTTACCAGCAGGCTTCCAACAGCGAGGAGGGCTTCCGGGCTTTCCTCGACGAGTGGGTCTTCGGGGTCGAGGACCGCAACGCCTACATCCAGCATTACATCGAGAGATTCGGGTACGCGCAGTTCCGGGGCCTCATGGCCGAGTTCGATTACGGCTACCCGGTCAGCTACGCCTACTGAGGCCGCGGGGGGTGACGAGAATGAACGCGACGGAGACGGATTACATCAAGCCCGAGCTCATGGCCTGCTGCGGCGCCCGCGAGATCAGGGACGGGGACCTGGTCATCGTGGGCACCGGATTCCCCACCGTTGCCGCCAACATCGCCCGCTACACCCACGCCCCCAACGCGCGCATGATGCAGGAGTCCGGGGTCTACGACGCCCAGCCCAGGCGCCCGGCGCTCTCCGTGGGTGACCCCTGCCTCAACCCCGGGGCGGCCTTCATCGGCTCCCTCATCGACGTCATGGGCATGTTCCTGCAGGGATGCAAGGTGGACGTGGGTTTCCTTTCCGGGAGCCAGGTGGATAAATATGGTAACATCAACACCACCGTCATCGGGGATTACGAGAGGCCCAAGAGCCGCTTGCCGGGAAGCGGGGGCGCCAACCCCATCGGCCTTCTGGCCAGGCGCGTGCTCATCATCGCCCTGCACGACAAGCGGCGACTGGCGGAGAAGGTGGACTTCATCACCACCCCGGGGTATATAGACGGGCCCGGCAGCCGGGCCAAGTGGGGCCTGCCGGAGGACCAGGGCCCCGAGGTCATCATCACCAACAAGGGCGTGCTGCGCTTCGACAAGGAGAGCAAGGAGGCGTACCTGGAGTCCTACCACCCGGACAGCAGCATCGAGGAGATCCTGGAGAACACCCCCTGGGACCTGAAGGTGGCGGAGGACGTGCACGAGACGCCGCAGCCCACCGCGGAGGAGCTGCGGGCCATCCGGGAGATCATCGATCCCATGCGCATGATCACCATCTACCTCAAGCGCGGCTACGTCTGAGAGGTCATGGTGCGGAAAGGGATACGGGGGATGAACGGGAGGTGAACGGCGTGGACGAAACGCGCTTGCTGGCCGATTTCTGCGCGCGCGCTCGCTGGGACGACCTGCCTGCCGAGGTGCAGCGGCGCGCCAAGATCTGCGTGCTGGACTTCATAGCCAACGTCTACGGATCCCTGCAGTTGCGCGAGGTAAGGGCCATCGCGGACTACGTCCGTTCCCTGGGGGGAGCCCCCACGGCCGCCGTGCTGGGTTGCGGTTACGGGACGGCCCCGCCGCTGGCGGCCTTCGTCAACGGTACGCTGGCGGAGTCCATCGAGGGTCAGGACGGGCTGCGCTACGGCGGCAACCACCCGGTGTCGGCGGTCATGCCCGCCGCCCTGGCGACGGCGGAGAGCGAAGGGAGCGATGGCAGGAAATTCCTGGAAGCGATGGTGGCGGGCTACGAGGTCGCCAACCGCACGGCGGCCGCGGTGCACCCCTCCCACACCCTTTCCGGCTTCCTGCCCACCGGCACCTGCGGGACCTTCGGGGCCGCCGCCGCAGCGGCCAAGCTCATGGGCCTTGACGGGGAGGGCATCCTCAACGCGCTGGGCATCGCGGGTTACCTGGCGCCCCTCTCCATGGCCGAGACCCTCATGGGAGGGTTCACCGCCAAGGTGGTGCAGGGGGGGCAGGCGGCCTCCGCGGGCATCACCGCGGCCGCCCTGGCGAGGGCCGGGGTCACGGGGGCTCCCTACATCCTGGAGGGCTCCCAGCTGCAGGGCGGCTTCACCCAGATCACGTTGCGGGGGGAGGCCAACCTGGAAAAGATCGGCGAGGGGCTGGGAGAGCACTTCAGCATCCTCGACATGTACCTGAAGCCCTACTCCGCGTGCCGCCACACCCACGGGGCGCTGCAGGCCCTGCTGGAAATGCTTGCCGAGAGGCGCCTCCAGCCCGGAGAGGTGGAAAAAGTGGAGGTCTACACCTACGGCATCGCGGTGGTGGCGGTGGGCAAGGGGCTGGGCGAGAACGAAAGCTTCGTCTCCGCCCAGTTCTCCATCCCTTACGTGGTGGCGGCGGCCATGCTGGACGGGGAGTTGAGCCCGCGCCAGCTAACCGCGGAGAGGCGCGCCGACCCAGCGCTGCGGGAGCTCATGTCGCGGGTGGAGGTGAAGTTGGACGAGGACCTGCAGAGGCTTTACCCGGAAAAGACGGCCAGCCGCGTGGAGCTGCAGATCGCGGGAGGGGAGCGGCTGGTAAGGCAGGTGGAGATACCCAAGGGGGACCCCCGCGACCCCATGGAGGAGGAGAACGTGCGCGCCAAGCTGCGCAGCTTCGCCGGCGAGCGCGACGCGGGTAAGCTGGATGATCTGGCGGATATCGTCCTGCACCTGGAGAAGGTCGGGGACCTGGCGCGGCTCGCGGAGATGGTCTAAGCGGTTCCGGCGGCGCCGGGGCGCGGCGGAACTGGAATATAAAGGGAATTGACTCAAGGCCGATGACGGCGGTTCGGAGCAGTAGCTCGAGACGACCGGGATGGTCGCGGGACGACCGGGTTGGTCGCGGGACGGGAAAGGAGCGGAGATGGATTTTTCCTTCAATGACGAACAGAAGATGCTTATCGAGACCATCCGCGCCATGGGCGAGAAGGAGAACTTCAAGCAACTCGCCATGGATATCGACGCCAGGGCGGAGTTTCCCCATCACCTGCTGGGCAAATTCGCCGACATGGACCTCCTGGGCATGACCCTTTCCCCGCAGTACGGGGGAGGGGGGGCGCCGGCCCTCAACGCCGTCCTGGCCATCGAGGAGCTGGCGAAGTTCAGCCCCATGATCGCCGCGCCCGTCTTCGAGTCCAACGTGGGGGCAGTGCGGGTGATAGACCTCTTCGGGACGGAGGAGCAGAAGCAGGCCATCCTCCCGGGGGTGTGCCGCGGGGAGCTGAGCGTCTCGGTGTGCATGACGGAGCCGGAGGCGGGATCGGACCTCACCTCCCTCAAGACCTATGTGGCGGAGGACGGCGACGACCTCGTCCTCAACGGGCAGAAGGTCTTCATCACGGGGGGCGGGGAGGCCAGCCATTACCTGGTCTATACCCGCTTCGGGGACATCCCGGGCTACAAGGGGATCGGGGGCATCATCGTGGAGAAGGACATGCCAGGATTTTCCTTCGGCAAGCAGGAGGAATTCATGGGTCTGCGCGGCATGCCCTCCTGCGACCTGGTCTTCGAGGACGTGCGGGTCCCCAAGAAGAACGTGGTCCTGCAGGCCGGGGACTTCAGCAAGCTCATGCTCACCTTCGATATCGAGAGGTGCGGCAACGCCGCCATGTGCCTGGGGGTGGCGGGGGGCGCCCTGGAGGAGGCCAAGGCCTACGCCGTGCAGCGGCGCGCTTTCGGGAGGCCCATCTGCGAGTTCCAGGCCATCCAGTTCATGATCGTGGACATGGCCATGAAGCTGGAGGCGGCGCGCCTTTTGGTCTACCGTGCGGCCAGCGGCGCCGGCCAGGGGCTGCCCTCCGTCTACGAGGCTTCGCTGGCCAAGTGTTACGCCAACGAGATGGTGGTGGAGGTGGCCAACGCGGCCATGCAGGTCTTCGGCGGCTACGGGTACAGCAAGGACTTCGCGGTGGAGAGGATGATGCGCGACGCCAAGGCCTGGGGAGTGGCCGGGGGCACGGTGCAGATGCTGCGCATCACGCTGGCCAGCTTCCTCTTCGGCAGGCGCTTCGATCAGCGGCCGGGCAAGTGAGGGGACGGCGGCGCCGGCGGCGGGCATGCGGGCACGCGGAACACGCAAGGGCGGAGTGACGCCGGGGCGGCCCGGCGGCGACCTCGAGGAGGGGGGCGATATGGGAAAATATTACAGGGACGCGGAACAGCTCTACGAGATCTACGGTTACTTCATGGACAAGATCCTGCGGGACCCCAAGGCGGGGCCCAAGATGGCGAAGTCGGGGATCATCATCAAGTTCATCTACACGGACCCCGACGCCGAGATCACCATCGACCTCAAGAACCCGCCCCAGAAGGAGGGCTATTACGGCACCTTCTACCTGGGGCCCTGCGACCTCAAGGAGGACGTGTGGTCCAAGCAGGCGGCGGACTTCTCGCACAGCTTCTGGCACGGGCTGGAGAACCCCGTGGCCGCGGTGACCAAGGGCAAGATAAAGCAGGGCGGCAAGATCACCGCCATGCTCAAGCTGCTGCCGGTGGTGAGGCCCGCCTTCGAGCTCTTCCCCGAGGTCCTGGAGGAGATGGGCTACGGGGACAAGGTCATCCGGAAGTAATTGCGGACATAAACGCGGTTTGACCCCAGGATATGTCTGAGGTTGCTTTTGCGTCCGGGGGATATCCCCCGTAGAGAGAGGGGGTTATCCCCCATTGTCTGCCTTGGCCGGGTAGTCATATCATATCTATACGGTCATGGTGCATTTTGTATGCGAAAGGGGGCTTCTTCCGCCTGCCTTCATGCTTTGAAGAGATTTATGCGTACGATTCCAGGCGATGTAACGGGGTACGGTAGTACGGCGTGACCGTCCCGCCGGCGAGCTTTTCCGCGAGGGCGGCACCGGGGGGAGTTGCTACGGAAGGAGGTTCACATGAGCGACCACGACCTGTTCCCCTATCTCTACGAATGGGCGAGCGACATGGACGTCTCCCTGGCCGGGAACCTCAGGCGCTGGGCGGAGAACGAGGTGATGGCCAAGCGCCTGGAGCTCAAGGAGGATTACGAGCAGCTGCTGGAGCCGGCCATGCGCAAGCTCTTCCTCGAGATCGGCATGCAGCGCCTGTTGTGGCCCGAGGAGCACGGCGGCGACGGGCACAACACCCCCGCGGCCTCCCTCACCATCACGGCCGCCCTGGAGCAGGTGGCGCGGGGGGACGTGGGCATCGCCCTGCTGCTCTCCTCCCTATGGGCCCTGCAGAGCGCAGTGGCCATGGAGGGGGCGGTGAACGGTGAGGCATGCGCCGCGCTGGCGGAGGCGGTAGCCGGCCGCGACGAGCCGGCCCTGGTATCCCTGGTCCTGCCTCTCTTCCGCGACGAGCCCCAGGCGGCGGCGAAGCACGGCAAGGGGGGATGGACGGTGGAGGCGGCCTCCACCCGCCCCCTGGCCTGCGGGGGGAACGCCTCCCTCTACGCCGTCCTCTGCGCCCTGCAGGGATCCGAGGAGGAATGGGGAGTGCTTCTCATCCCCGGGGACGCCAAGGGAATCGAGCGCGGGGATGCCCTGAAGCGCACCGGCTTAGCCGCCGACATCAACACGCCGGTGAGCTTCGGCAAGGTGAAGGTGCCGGAGGGGATGTGCGTGGCGGAGGGCAGGGAGGCCTGCCGGGCTATGCTCTCCTGGCTCTACCTGGGAATCTCTGCCAGCACGGTGGGGGCCCTCTTCGCTTCCTACGAGATACTCAAGGAGTGGGGGGACAGCCGGGTCATCAAGGGAAGGGGCCATATATTCAAGGAGAACCCGCTGACCGCCGCGGTGATGGCCGAGGTGGCCAAGGAGACCTCGCTGGCCCGCATGCTCACCTGGGACCTCGCCCGCATCCTCTCCGAGCCCGCCGTCTACGGGCCGCCGGGGCAGGAGGGGAACCACGTGACCGCGGCCATGGTCGTCCACCAAGTATCGCAGGCGGCGGAGAACGCCATCAACCGCGCCATGGAGATGATGGCCTCCGCGGGTTACGCCAGGGAATGGAACCTGGAGCGTTACTGGCGGGACGTGAAGGCGCTGCAGCTCTGCCTGGGCCCCTACGAGCTGGCCAAGATGGACGTATCCCGCTACTTCTACCGGGCGAGTACCCTGTGATGCGGAGTGGGAGGAGATGGAAATGAGAACCATAGACGATTTCACCCGGCCCCTGGAATACCTCTCTCCCCTTGACGATCCCCTGGGGATGGTGGTGCGCGAGTGGGCGGAGACCTGCGTCATCCCCTACCGCCGCCGTTTCGACGAGGACTGGAAGGAGCACGAGCTCATCGAGCCGGCCTTCAAGCGCCTCATGGGGGAGCTGGGCATGCAGCGGGTGCTCTTCCCCGAGGACCTGGGCGGCTGGGGCCTGGGGCGCTCCAACTACGCGGGCACCAGCTCCTACCGCCTCTTCGAGGAGGTGGCCCGCGCCGACTCGGGCATGGCGGTGGCCTTCGGAGTCATCTACTGGCCCATGGTGATGATCTGCATGGAGCCCCACGTCAACCGCGAGCTCTGCGAGGAGTTCGCCCCCATTTTCTGTTCCACCACCGAGCCCCGCTTTGCCGCCAACGCCATGACCGAGCCCCAGGGAGGCGCGGACATCGAGAACATGGAGATCGTCAAGGGCTCCACCATCCAGACCACGGCGGTGCTGGACGGGGACGAGTGGGTGATCAACGGGCACAAGCTGTGGCCCACCAACTCCGGCGGGGTGTGCAACCTCTTCGGGGTGGTGTGCACCACCAACCCCGGCTCCGAGGATCCCAACGACTTCGCCTTCATCTTCGTGCCCGCGGACACCCCCGGGGTGACCCAGGGGCCGCCCTACGAGAAGGCGGGAATGGCCGCGGACAAGAACGGTGACATCTGGTTCGAGAACGTGCGCGTGCCCAAGTCATACCGCGCGCACGGGCCAGGGCTGGACCTTCTCTATTTCAAGGAGGTGATCACCTTCGGGAACATGGGCTCCATCGCCTTCGTGGGCGGTTCCATGATGAACGTCTACGAGAGGCTCAAGGATTTCGTGAGCGAGGAGACCTACCGCGGGAAGCCTCTGAAGGAACACGACGCGGTGGCCGGGGTGCTGGCGGATATCGCCAGGGACATCGAGATCATCCGCATCGTGGGTTACCAGTACGCGCGCATGATCGACCGCCCGGACCTATACGGGCCCCGCTGGAGCGACGAGATGGTGGCCAAAGGACGCGCCTACAAGTACTGGGCATGCGACCGTGCCGTGGAGGACGTGGGCAAGGCCATGAACCTGATGAGCACCTACGGGGCGGACCGCGACTGGGACGTGGAGAAGCACTGGCGCGACCTCAAGATCGTGCAGCTCTGGATGGGCGGCAAACAGCTCTGCCAGGCCGAGGTGGCCCGCTGGTTCTTCGAGTGCGAGACCCTGTAATGCAGGAGGCGGGTGAGGGAAATGAGTGAGAAGGAGATGGTACAAGCGGTTCCAGCACAGGTGGCAGCGGCGCAGATGGGGCTCTCGGAGCGCCTGATCCGCGAGCTCATCAGAAGTCCGAAGTTCAAGTCGAGCTTGAGGATAATGATAAACGCCATCGACCCCTCACATGCTCCAGGCATGGTACGGGCTCTGCTCTGGGAGGACGTGGAGACCTTCATGGGAACCACGAGCGTCCTCCCCAGGCTGGCCAATTTCACCATCCAGGCGGTGCGGGAGCTGGCGGTGCAGCTCAATGCCTTCCCCCCGGAGATACTGCTGGCCTTCATGTCCCGGCTGGCCAGGGAGGTCGATTTCGAGGCGGCGGGGGAGGCCTTCCGCGAGCTTACCGTGCTCCTGGAGAAGCTGAGGCCGGTGATCGAGGAACTGAGGGAGACCTCGAAGGAGGCCCTGGGAGGAGGACCCCCGGGCAATAGCGCCGCGGGTAAGGGGTCCAAGGGTTGAACGGGCTAGGAAAGGAGGGTTTCGCGATATGGCAGAGGCGACGGGAGAGCGAACCTCGTTCGCGGATATCACAAGAGGGGTGGGAGAGTGGACCGGTTCTCAGGGAGCCCTGCCCGGCCTGGTAAGGGAGCTCATGAGGTCGCCCGGCTTCAAAGAGCTGGTAAACCTTCACTTGAGGGGCATAGATCCGAAGAGTGCGAGGGAGCTGGTGAGGGCCTTCCTCTGGGAGGACGTGGGCTTCTCCATGGGGGTGCTGGGTGTCAGCCCCAAGCTGCTGAACTGGCTGGTGGAGGCCCTCATCGAGCTGGGGGTGCAGCTCAACAACTTCACCAAGGATATACTGCGAGACTTCCTGGTGCGCATGGGCAAGGACCTGGACGTGGAGAGGATGAAGGCCCTGCCGGGCGCCTATGCACCCATACTCAACGACCTGCTCCTCGAGGACCGGGAGGCCCTGGACGGGCTGATCGCGGGCCTGGGGTCGCTCACGGAATCCATGATGAAGGCCATGGGGCCGGCGCTGAAAAAGGTCGCCAACACCGCCGATTTCGGGAAAGTGAGGGTGGGGCTGACACAACACTTCGAGCGCCGGCGGGAGGAACTCTCGGGCGAGCCCCCCACCTTCAACCCGGTGGTCCTCTCCAACCTGCTGGGGGTGGTGCCGCCGCTTACCAACTACCTGCTGCGGGCGCTCACGCGCGCCCTGCAGGGCCTTAACCTGCCCTCGGAGATCCTGGCCAACGCCACTTTCCAGTTACTGGAAGATATCGACCAGGCCGAGTTGGGGGGCCTGGTGAACGCCCTCTGCGACCTGGTCATCTCGCTGCACCGTGGCAACCTGCTCCTGGGCAGGGACGAGCCGCGCTTCAAGCAGGTGCTGGAGAGGGTCAGCCGGCAGCTCCTGGACAACGTGGACGCGGAGCGCTTCAAGGAAGCGGCCCTCGCCCTGGGGGAGGACGGCAAGGTGATCGGCCAGGTGGTGTCCGGGTACCTTTTCGCCACCCCCGAGAGCACGGCCCGGGTGACCAGGGCCATGTACGTGGCGGTGAACGCAGCTCTGCGCGCCGCGGCCGATTTCTTCCGGCGCTTCGCGGAACTGCCACCGGAAACAGTGCGGGAGCTGGTAGCCTATTACCGGGAGACCGTCAACCCCCAGGAGCTGGCGCGGTTGTTGAACTACAACGCGGTCATCCTCAACAAGACTTGCGACGTCGCGCCGGACCTGGTCAAGGAGACCGTCGGCAGTCTCTTCTCCGCGCTCGACCGGGAGGAGCTGGCCAGGGCGGGAAGGTCGCTGGCCCTGCAGGCGGTGGAGGCCGTGCTGGCGGATCCCGCCGTGGACGCCGCGCTGCAGCCGGAGGCGCTGGGGGAGAGGATAAACGCCGGCCTGGCGGCCTTCAACCGCTTCGTGAGGGAGAACCCCGAAATGGTGAGCAGGGTGGCACGCACCATCGGCGCCGTCGACGGGAAGGAGCTGCGCAGGGCGACCCTGGGATTCGCCTTCCCGCTGTGCCGGGCGCTGGCCAGGGAAACAAGGCTGGGGAAGGTGATGGTCAGGGCGGCGGCGGGTGCCCTGGCCCTGGCCGGAGCGGGCGGGGCGGTAATCGCCCTCCGGGCGTGGAGGAAACATTAGACATGAACGCGGTCTGACCCCAGCTCATGTCTCAGACATGAGCTGGGGTCAGACCCAGGATATGTCTGGAGGTGGGAGGATGAGCGTTTTGCAGTGCCGGTCGACGGATATATACACGGATTACTTGCGTGACTGGAAGGAAAAGGGAGGCCGCGTGCTGGGATATGCCTGCGTGGCCACCCCGGTGGAGATCATGGAGGCGGCGGGCATCCTCCCCTACCGCATCAAGGCCTTCGGCCATCCGGACACGGAGCTGGGAGACTCCTACCTGGCCCGCTTCAACTGCCGCTTCTGCCGCTCCTGCCTGCAGCTCGGCCTGGACGGCACCTACGATTTCCTGGACGGGCTGGTGGAGACCAACGGCTGCGACCACCTGCGCGGCATGTTCGAGAACTGGCAGTACGTGAAGAAACACGGATTCTTCCACTACCTGAAGGTGCCGCATTTCGTGCGCGAGGACTCCCTGGAATATTTCGTCGAGGAGCTGGGGATCTTCCGCCTGGCCATCGAGGAGCATTTCGAGGTGGAGATCACGGATGACGCCATGCGGGAGGCGATCGGCACCATGAACCAGGTATATGCCAGGCTAAAAGACCTCTACGCCCTGCGCGAGCAGGGCAAGCCGGTGGTGAGTGGCGCGGAGGTCATGCAGGTGATCTGCACCGGGTCGTCCATGCGGGCCACCGACTTCCTGGCGCTCCTGGACAAGATGGTGGAGGAAAAGGCGAGGGGTCCCGCGTTGCCCTGCAAGGCGCGCTTGATGCTTTTGGGCAGCGCCACCGACGAGGTGGACCTGGTGGCGGACATCGAGGCCCAGGGAGGGCTGGTGGTCACAGACGCGCTGTGCTACGGCTCCCGCTCCTTCTGGGGGAGGGAGGGCAAGGCGGAGGAACCCCTGCGCAACCTGGCTGAGAAGTACCTGGGCAACCTCTTCTGCCCGCGCATGTTCACCGAGTACGAACGGCGCCGGGACTTCATCCTGGAGCGGGCGGAGCAGGCTCGCGTTGACGGGGCCATCATCACCTACAACAAGTTCTGCGACCTGCATGGGGTGGAGGCGGTCTCGCTGCGCAACGACCTGGAGAATAATGGCATACCGGTCCTGGTGCTGGAGAAGGACTACGGCTCGCAGGCCGACACCGGCCGCATCAAGACCCGCGTGCAGGCCTTCCTGGAGAGGATCGAGGGTGGTTCTCGGTCAAAGAGTGAAGCCACCCACTGGCGATCAAAGGGGGAGTGAGAGATGGCGGTGCAGGCGATCAGGCCGTACGAGGGGTTAATCAACCGCGTCCACGATATCTTCTCCATCGTGGACAAGCTGCCCTACCGCATGAGCGAGGAGGAGGTGGAGGGGATACTGCACGTGCTTCCCTCCGACCTCAGGAAGACGATGCAGGCGTTTCTGGCGCCGCGGGTACGCAAGAACGGCCTCGATTTCGTGAGGATGATCAAGGCCTGGCTGGACGGTGCCCACGAGGCGAAGAGGACAGGGAAGAAAGTCATCCTGGTCCCCTTCAACTTCCCTCCGGAGATCGTGCACTGCTTCGAGAGTGCCTGGCCCGTCACCAGCGAGGTCCTCTCCACCCTGGGGGTCACGGCGCTGGAGGGGCAGGGGGAGAGGTACTGGGACTACGCCATGGGGCTGGGGCTCCCGGACTTCTCCTGCTCGGCCAACATGATCGAGGTAGGCTCCTGTCTCACCGAGTCCGACTTCACGCCCGACGCGGTCATCTCGGACTGCTTCGCCTCCTGCGACATCAACTCCAAGACCCACGAGTTCCTGGCGCGCTACCTGGACATCCCCCTCATCTTCCTGGAGAAGACGGTGGACAACAGCGAGCGAGGAGTGAGGCAGTACTACCGCTATTTCATGGCCATGATCGAAGAAATAGAGGAGCTGCTGGGCGAGAAGCTGGACCCGGAGCGCATGCGCCAGGTGGTGGAATATGCCAACCAGGCCTCTGAGCTCTACTGGGAGCTTTGGGACCTGCACAAGTTCGTCCCCTGCCCGGTCCCTAACGCCTTTTCCATCATGACCTACGGGGTGCGCTACACCATGTGGGGCACCGAGGAAGCGGTGAAGGTGATGCGCTCCATGGTGGAGACCTCCAAGGAGAGGCTAAAGGCGAAAGAGTACCCGGCGCCGGAGGAGGTGGCCCGCAGCATGTGGACCTACACCAGCTATTACTTCGATATGGCCGGGTTTTTCAACTGGATGGAGGAGAACGGCATCACCCATCTCGGGGACGGGCTGGACCTGGTATTTCCCCAGGCCATCGACACCAGCTCGCGGGAGAGCATGCTTACCGGGATGGCGGAGATCGCCCGCAACATGCCCATGACGCGGCAGATGGGCGCCAGCTCCATGTCCGTTCAGTGGCTGGAAGATATTACCTGGGCGGTGAATGAACTTGGCGCCGACTGCTGCATATACTGCGGGCACCACAGCTGCAAGCAGACCTGGAGCTCGGCGGCGGTGGTACGCAACGAGCTCCTCAAGCGCGCCGGCATACCCACCCTCATCCTGCAGGGGGATTCCTGGATCCGCAGGATGACGCCCATCGAGACCCTGCAGGAGCTCATCGAGGAATTCGTGAACAACGTGGTGAGGAAGAAGCGCCGCAGGCCGTCCCGGGAGGGATGAGGCTGCCCGGGGGTGAGAGTTTCCGGAGATAAGCGGACCTTCCGGGCAGCAGCGAGTCTCCCCGAAAGTCCGCGCATGCGTGACGTCCCAACGCATTGCGGCGCCAGCCGCGTCCCTGCCGCTGCCGGCACATGCGAAAGCTCAAGAATTTATAATTAGGATCGAAGGAGGATTTTGAGGCCGCCGTAGACCCGGCAAAGGATGGAAGAAGGGGACCGGCTGGAAGGATCGGCGGAGAGGCGAGGGAGACGAGAAGCGGATGAGCGTGGAGACGCAGCGCATGCTGGAGGAGCTTGCGGAACGGCTGTTCATCAGCAAGGACAGCCCCATCCGTGAGGCCTTGGAGCATTTAAAGGACGGCGCAGCGCTCAAGGTCTGTGCCCCCGGAGGCTGCGCCATGGGAAAGAAGGAAGGGGGAGAGATCTGCCTGGTTGATCCGGCGCGGGAAAAACCCCTGTTTGAGCTGCGCTTCAAGGACGCGGACGACGCGAGGGCCTTCGCGAGCGTGAGCAGCGCGGAAGAATTTGGTAGATTATTCCTTTCCATGGCCGGCACGGACAGGATGAAGCTGGAGATATTCTCGTCCTTCATGGAATTGTGGACCATGGGGGTTGGTCGGTTCCTCATGAAGATAGGCGTGCTGGCGCCACCGGCGGAGTACCGGGAGCTGATAGAGCCGCTGCGCTTGCGGGACATCGCCTTCACGGAAATCCTGGACGTCGCCTACCTCCAGGAGTTGGTGGACGAACTGGCCCTCATCCTGGGGATGCGCCTGTGGGTCCTGGACATGGACTGCATGCCGGTGGTGGTCAGCTCCACAGGAGGCGAGCACTGCAAGCTGATCATCGATTCCCTGGGAGGGGTGATGCGCTGCTACGAGTCGGCCATCGGGGGCATGGCCGAACTGAAGAGGTCCATGGCGCCGAAGGTGCGCACCTGCCACGCGGGTTTCCTCTGCTTCGACGCGCCGCTCATACTCGGGGAGGAGATGGTGGGGATGATCAGCGGCGACGCGTCCCACGTGGAAGCCCCCGACCCGGAGAGGTATCGCGAGCTTGCGCGGGAACTGGAACTGGACCCCGCTCCTCTGCTCGCTTCGCTGAAAAAGGTGCGCAACGTCAAGGTCGAGGAGGTTGAGTTCCTCCTCTCGGTGATCAACGCCATCGCCAAGGCGGTCACCGAGATGAGCTACAAGCAGTACGTGAACACCAGGCTGAACCGGGAGCTGGAACAGAAGAACCTGGAGCTGCGCGCGCTCTTCCAGTCCATCACGGGCATACAGGAGAAGGAGAAGGCGGCTATCGCGCGCGACCTGCACGACGATACCGGCCAGGACCTCACCAGCGCCCTGGTGAACCTGGAGATGGTGTTGGGGGAGGAGGAGATGCCGGAGGGCACGCGACGGCACCTGAGGTCTGCGGCCGACGCCATCTCCAAGGTGCTGGAGAAGCTGCACGACCTCTCCGCGTCCCTGCACCCGCCGGTACTGGATGATCTGGGATTGCAGGAAGCGCTGCGCAACCTGGTGCGCCGCCTGAACGCCTCGCATACCATGGAATTCAGGCTGGTGGTGAAAGGGGAGGACGGGGATCTTCCCGGGGAGGTGAAGATAAACCTCTACCGCATCGCCCAGGAAGCGCTCGCCAACGTGATAAAACACTCCGGCGCCACGCAGGCGCTGGTCTACCTCGGCCGCGACGGAGGGGGTATCGACCTCATGGTGAGCGACAACGGCAGGGGTTTTTCCCGCCCCGCGGAGGACAACGCCGGGGAAGGCGGCTGGCGTGGTGCCGCCGCGGAGGAGGGCGTTGCGAGGCGAGGTGGTTTCGGGCGCGGTGAGATCGGAAGGGACGGGAGGGTGCGCCTGGGGTTGGTCAACATGCGCGAAAGGGCGGAGCAGGCGGGCGGCACCTTCCAGGTCCTTACGGGAGAGGGCGGAGTCACGGTGGCGGTGCATATCCCGGCGGAGAGGTGCGGCGGGGCTGCGTAGTGGGGGAAGGGGAAGAAAAGGCCGGAGGCGATGCCGGGCGGGGAAAAAGGCGGAAGGTGAGGGATGGCGGGAAAAAAGATGGAGGGCGGCAGGGGGACGGCAACAAGGTTGAAAGGCAAGTGAAGCTGCGAGCAACGCGGAAGGCAACGGGAGGAAAAGAAGAAATGCGGGAGGCTGCAAAAGAGGCAATCACGAAAGTGCTCCTCGCTGACGACCACGCCATCTTGCGCGAGGGGCTGGCGTCCCTCATCGAGAAGCAGGGGGATATCGTGGTGGTGGGGGAGGCGGAGAACGGGGAGGAATGCCTGGAGAAGGCGGCCGCGCTCCTGCCCGACGTGGTGGTCATGGACATCAAGCTGCCGGGGATGTCGGGCATCGAGGCATGCCGCCTGGTGAAGTCCAGCTACCCGGAGATCAGGGTCATCATCCTCTCCATGTACGAGGATTACGAGTACGTCAACCGGGCACTGCTGGCGGACGCGGACGGTTACCTGCTCAAGAAGGTGGTGGGCTCGGAACTGGTTAACGCCATCCGCAAGGCCGGGCGGGGCGAGAAGGTCTTCAGCCCCCAGGTGCTGGAGATGATCGTATCCTCGCTGAGGGAAGACACGCGCGTCCGCGAGAAGGAGGGTCCCATGGACTCCTTGAGCTCGCGCGAATACGATGTCCTCTCCCTCATGAGCGAGGGGATGAGCAACAAGGAGATCGCCTCTTCCCTGCTGGTATCCCCCAAGACGGTTGAGAAGATCATCTCCGGGATCTACCGCAAGCTGGGCGTGAGTTCGCGCACGGCAGCGGTGAAGATCTTCCTCAGCCCCCAAACATAACTTGGGGTCAAACCGCGTTCATGTCTGGAGACGTGTGCGCGATTTCAGGACAAACCCTGTTCGCCAGTTTATGAAAACTGCGGGAGAACTGGTGATCTTGGATAAGGCGCTGTCTTAGATTTCGATAACGACACGAAATGGCGTTGCAGGATATGCCTCCCAGGTATTCCGCGATGTCCATGTTCGAAGCATGTGTATATTCCTTAGCGAGGTAGAGGAAAAGATCGCAAGCAGTCCTGTAGTTCTGGTTGTTGAGGTATTGGCCGCTGGCAAGATCGGTCAGGCAAAAAGACTGGCAGGCTCTCATATGGATTTCCTCGATTGATAACGTGTGGTCGAGAAGCATCTCCTCCGCCATCATGCGCAATTCGCTGTCCTTAATGGAAGATAGAACGTTAGCGACGAATTCATCCCCTCCGAGGATCAAGCCTGCCTTAACGTTCTCCCACGGATACGGGAAGGATTTCTTAATACCTTCCTGGGTAAAATTAACAAATTCGGCGAGGACCGTATCCTGGTCCCCATGGAAATATGCCCCCAACCAATCGCATTTAAGCCATGCCAAGTGGTTCCCCTCATGCTGGAAATGTCTTAGGTAGTAAGGGTAACTTGACCAGCGGTATTCCTCCGGCCTGGCAGTCATGGCTGCTTCGACCGGATTAAGGTGGATATAGCGGATAAGGGACAGCATGTATTCCTCGCGGTCGACGAGGATAGCCTTATATCTTCCGGAAAAGACATGACCTTCCCAACCCTGCGATACGAGGTAGTTGGCGTAGGAAGAGCCGAGGTAGTGCATGAACTTCGGAAGGTTGGGTTCATTGATTTGAAGAAGAAGATGATAATGGGTATCCATGATGCAATAAGAGAATATGTCAATCCTATACCTTTTCGCGCCCGAGCCAAGAAAAGAGAGGAATCGCTTTTTATGCTTGTCAGACAGGAGTTTAAGAGATAGCCGGGTTTCTCTCTGCAAAATGCCTGCATGGGATGGGAATCAGGGGTTCAGAGGCTGT
>OGCI01001601.1_pt1 | contig 18198 bp, 14 predicted proteins | sample 1570021 | NCBI WGS metagenome assembly OGCI01 (sample SAMN06264664, study PRJEB24512) | hot springs metagenome | isolation source: Hot spring water | place: South Africa: Tshipise | collected 2015-06-21 | reverse complement strand
GAAGTACCTTTTTCGATCTGACCATTTCCATACCTTATGATAAGGTTCATCATAAAAACCACCCATGGTACGAAAATGGGTCAATGGAGTGCCGGTGAAGTCCTTTGAAATAACGTTTATCACCCCACCAATAGCTTGCGAACCATATAATGCAGAACCTGATGATTTCACTACTTCAACTCGCTCTATTTCGTAGAGTGGAATAAGTTGCCAGATAATATCTCCAGTATCACCAGTATAAAGTGGAATACCATCAAAAAGAAGAAGAACACGACTGCCTGCGCCACGAGTGTATCCACTGGATCCTCTTATGCTTATTTGGTCTGAAGTTAAATTTATCCCAGGGACATAACGTAAAACATCATCAAATCTTTTGACACTTCTATTCATAATTTCTCTTGCAGTTACTGTACTTATACTTACAGGAATTTCATTCAACTTTTGCTCATACTTACTTGCCGAAACAAAAACTTCACCTGTTTGAATCATAGTTTGTTTCATTTTTATTTCAACTCGCGTTACCTGACCATCAAAAATTTCTACCGGAAGAGTTTCAGTTGCATAGCCAACCATAGTAACTTTTATTATATGTTTTCCTGAAGGTACGCGAATTATTTTGAAATTTCCCTTCACATTTGTCGCCGAACCAATTAATGTATTTTCTATTCTAACATTCGCTCCGATAAGAGGAGAATTATCTTCATCTAATACCTTACCTTCTAGAGTTCCATATTGCCTTTTGGTTTGCTGAGAAAATACATCAAGGGAAGTGCTAAAAAATAATATAAAGAGAAATATAATTTTCGTTTTCATATCACCTCGGTGGTTGATTTGGCGGATTATTGAAATCAACAATAATATCAATGTTTTTAACTAAAGTGCCTTTAACAATTTCTACGGTGCCATATTTAGTTGAATCAATAGGCGAAAAATAAATGCCCGCTACTCGCCAGTGTTCACGAATTGGTGAAGGATTCGGGACAATAGCTTGGGCAACGACAATATATCTTAACACATCACCTGCACCGGGCTTAAAGATGTGTTTTGGATTATCAGACTCATATTCATACAAAGAAATTCCATAGGGAATTGTATCGCTTAGGAAAGCAATGTTTAAAATAGTAAAATCGAGGCTGGAGCGAATTGTATCTCTAAATCCAACTATTCGTGTTTGATAAACATCAGAAGGCCATGCACCCTTAAAAATTACAGTTCCAGAAAAACCTGTCCGCTCCGGTTTTAATCTAGGCGAGATACCATGATCACAGCTGGATAAAAACAATATCACAAAATAAAATAAATAAAGGAACGTTTTACTCTTCATTTAATCCTCGAATTCATTTATTAAAATAAATTAAATAAAATAATTCTTGTTGACCTTTACTTTTTTCCTGTAACATCTCCTTAATAACGCTATCAAAAGTCCAATCGTGAAAATTTTCTCTATCTCTCTCCAAGTAATTATACAAAAATCTTACTGAAATTTCCTTTGAAATTTTCTTGACGGGGAAAATCAAACTACCATCTAATGCTATTTGCAAAACACCCAGCAACTTAATCAGTGAACTTGCTTCATTATATAGAATATTCTGGAGATAGATTAAATTGGGATTAAGTATAATTACATCGTTGAGTTTTATATTAGTTGGTTTTCTTTGCGACTCATCAAATAAATAAGATAATTCTGGATTGATTTCATTTAATGTTAATGATGACAAAACAAATAATTTTCCTTTATTCAATGGGACACTTTCAATCTGACTTATGTCTTTTATTACTTTGGATTTGAAATTTTTAACTAATCGGTCTATATCTTTGTTTGTATCTTGAGTTAAGAAATAAATATCGTTTGAGTCTTTTCTATTCTTATTCTCTTTAATAAAATATGAGTAGGAGCAACTATAACTTTCTGACCAAAATTTCTTATCCTCTGGATTAAATATCATATGAGATATAAAATCCGTGACATCCCCGTTCAACAAGAAAACTATTTCCTTCAAATCGCCTTTGTATTTTTTAATTTCATTGATAATTGTTTGAGCGAATTGCTTCAAATTATCACTAGTAAATTCTTTCAGCTCATCAAGGGAAATACGCTCAATATTTTTCTTAAACAATTTTAAGTTGTAAAGTAAATCACTTTTGGAAACATCAATTGACTGTGATGTAATTGAATTTCCTTTGATGAAAAACACATATAAGTAATTTTCCGTTAACAGGAAATCTACAAATAATTTATTTGATTCAGGTAATATATTTTCAATGGATATATTCTCGTTAAGAGGTTTTAACACAGTATAATGCCCAGACAACTCTTCAATTAAATTTGTGATTTCTTTTTCCAGATCAGAACAAGAATTTTTAATGTGTCTTATTTTTACTTTGTCTCTATTTTGCTTTGGTAGTGATAAATCTTGATTAAGTATGCGTATAGAGGAATTAAATTTATAAAGTGCTGTTTTAAGTTTTTTCAGTTTTTCTTTTTGAAAGCCAAAAGTCTTAAAATCATTGAATCTTAAAAGATAATTGACAGCGTCTATTACTTTTTTCTTATAATAAATTTCGTAAGCCTTATTAATCTCATTTAAATTGATTAGCGACTGAATAAAACTGAAATCTTCAGTTAAATTAATAGCAAAATCTTTTTCCCAATCAGCAGTAAAAATATTTAATACATACTTTTGATTAATAAGTTCTTTCGCAAAATCTCTTACGCGCTTTTTATCTCCTTTGATTGAATAAAAAGATATAATCTTTGTGTAAACTTTTCTCAAATTTTCAATATCACCATTTTCTAATAATCGATTAATTGCAAACTGATAATATCGTTCTGCTTTCTTTATATGTTCTTCATTATTGTCAAGACTATATAATTTAATGTAAGAATCGGCAAGTTTGACTAATATAATTGGAGAGAGATACTTAAAAATCGTATTCTCACAAATGTCAAGAGCATTTTGGTAATATTTTATGGCATTTGAGAAAGTTTCAAATTTGAAGTAGCAATCTCCGATGTTGTTGTTAAGGACTATTAATATGTACTGAGATGATTCTGATTTATCCTTTACATTCAGTGCAAGTGAAAAAAACTCAAGTGCTTTTGAAATTTGATTCTGATGAAAAAAGATCAAACCTATATTGTTATAAATCTCTTGATATAGATATTTCAGGCCAGTCCTATTTTGAATATTCACTGCCATATCAAAAGTTTTAAGTGCATTTTCAAAGTCCTTCGCTTGAAGATATACTTCACCTAATTTATTTAAAGTGAACAGTTTCCCCTTAATGTCTCCCAATATTTCATAAGCATTGAAAGCTTTATTAAAATTTATGAAAGAATTTTCAAGGTCGAATTTTTCATTATAAAGCGTAGCAAGATTTAAGCAGGAAATAGCTTCGGCTTCTTTATCCGCTGTAATTAAACTTTGGTTTATTATTTGTTTGTAAATTTTTTCTGCTTCGTCAAATTCGCCAAGTGTAGAATAAACTGCTGCGATATTATTTAGAGCAAGTAGCTCTCCCTTCCTATCAAGAATAATTCTATAATCCTTTTGAGCAAATTCGTAATAAATTTTTGCTTTTATGTAGTTTGCCCTGTTGTAATTAATCAAACCAAGATACACATAAACATTTGCTCTTCTCGAAAAGTTTTTCAGTCTTGTGTCGATAGTTACCAATTCCTCAAAAAGTTTCTCAGCCTGAGTATAATATCCTCTTTCATAAAAATCGCTAGCTTGAAAAAAGATTCTATCCCCTTTTTCTTTTATTTCTTCATTAGATTTGCCACAGGAAAAAAAGATGAATGTTAAGACAAAAACAATTAAAATCTTTTTCATTTGTTATTATATCATTTTTATTTACTAATAACCCAGCGAAATTGGTACACGAGCATCTATACTTTTATCTGAAATTAGAATTCGTTTTTGATTTCTATGAAGATCAATTTCAGCAATCGTTCCAGTGCCATCGTCTCTAAGGCAAGTGTAGTAAATGTATCTTTCATCTTTTGAAAAAGAAAATTGTGGAAAAACCCCTTCAGTAAATCCTGCATCTTCTGTTACAATTGTTTTTGTCTGCGTTTGATTATCGTATAAAACGATGATGGCCGGAATCAAATCGGATTCTGGAAGAGTCTTATCAATTAACAGTTTCATATAAGCGATATATCTTCCGGAAGGAGACCAAATTGGAACAATTGAATTTTCAAATTCTGAAGTTATGTAATGAAGCTGTTGATTTTCTTTCCAATCGATATCAGCTATAGCTACTCTAAAGTTTGAGTCAGTTTTTCCAACGTTAAATATCAATTTTTTACCATCCGGTGAATAAAGCGGATGAAAAACAAAATGACCCAGAAGTGTGTTTGTTTGTTTTTCAAAATCAAATTTAAAACAACCATTTCTGACATTATCGTAGTAATAGATACTTTTTTCGTCATAAGAAAATAATGGAGTTACTTTTTTCCAGCATTCGACTTCTATTTTTGAAATAATTCTACCAGATGAATCTGCTACTGTAATTCCACCTTCAGTGTAAGCTGCTATGAACTTACCGCTTCTTGAAACAACTGGCATGTATCCTTCGAAAAAATAAGTTTTGCTTTCTCCATATTTATCAACCTTGAATATAGAATTACCAATATTCAAAACGATAAAGTTTTCGTTTAACCATCTAGGTAAATATGAATTGCCATAAGAAAGCTCTATTATTTGTTCGTTTTCTTGAATTAAATGATATGCTCGAACTATACCAGAAAATTTATCAAGTCCCGTATAAAGGATTTGTCCCCACCCAATTGAACCCCAAAAAACCAAAATGAATAATATCTTTCTCATCTTCACTAAATTTTTTTAATAAGAATTTTCAACAAACCTAAAGAATAAATTTTCTGCATACAATTATAGTTTTAATCAAATTTTTGGGAAAGAAAGCTAAAGAAATAATCTCTTTTTTTAACAACATCAAAAATGGGTAAGTTTACTCTTTCTGAAATTTTCTCTTTTAAGGTATCAGAACTTTTCAATTCTAACCTGTAGGTTGCTCCATTAAACATAGGAAAGGATGGATTAATTGTAATACATAACAATTCTGGTTTGTTTTCAAAAGCAATATGAATTTTCTCCTTATTCACCAATGAAAACAAATCTAATATTTCATTTAAGGTAAAAGAGTAAATCATAGTCAAAGGTGAATCAAGGATAATTAATTTATTTTCACCATAACTTTTCAAAAGTTCAATGAAAACCTTTCCATTAATTACACCTTCAATTTTTATCATATCAATTTTTGAGAGATTAAATGCCATATTTTTTATTTTATCACCTGAAATCAAATTTCTAATAACTGGAACGTTTTTATCCAGGGAATGAAAAGCAATTCCTAAATTAAAACAATCCTCTATAACTTTTATTTCATATGCAAGTTGTTCAAGATTCTCAGACCTTGAAAAGCCTGTGGTGAATATTAAGTAATCTACAATTGCAAGTGGTGAGAGTCGATTAATTGAACCATCAACCAAAACATAATCCACTTGTTCGACAACATTAGACATAAAAATTTTTTTTAATCCCGAGAGCGTCGTTGGACCTGCTACGGTTACCATTGATTCATCATTGATTTCTGCAAAAACAATCATACCTAAGGAGTTTTCAATGTTCGATTTTTCAATTAGTGTGAAGGGAATATTAAAGTGTGTTAATAACCTTTCCGAAGTGGCTACAATGGTGCCAGAATTTACTTTAATTCTTGGTTTTGGCAGAAAAGTTATATTATCAATTTCTTCGCCATCGTAACCAATTCCAGTGATTATAATCTTTTTTTTGTTGAGGTTTAGAAATTCATAAATTGTTAAAAGAGTGGTTGTTTTACCAGTGTTTTTTGCGGTACCAACTACACCAATTTTAGTTGCTCTTTTCAATTACTGAACCTCTTCCAAAATGGCCTGGATAAGCACCATCTTCCTGATTCCCTAAATCACCTGATATGATCGCTTCTGCCAAATTATCTCTTAAAACTATCTGAGACAATACATCCTTAATTTTATAATACAGCATTTCAGTGTAATGTTTCTTTTGTTCTGTGAAGTTTATTTTTGAAGTTCCTATAAAATTAAATCCCTCAGCAACTGCTCGCAGAGTATCAATTCTAGAGCTGATTGAAATAGATCCTCTTGAGTATGCTTCATCTGATGATGCTATTGTAATTGCATCAACTTTTAGAATCTTTGCAAGTGAAGCGTGATAACTTGTAGCAGTTGATGATTGCACACGATCTTCTGATTGTGTCATAAAAGCTATTGGTTCACCAGGCCAGATAGGAGCATCAACTATCATTCGAAGAACATCAATTTTTGCAGCATTATAATCTAAGTAATTATCATTCATATAATTATTAATTCTGATATGAGGACCCAGACAAAATAAAGGTTTTAGTATTGGCCGGGCTTTTAGTTTCAAACCAATCATTAAATTAATTAATAACCCGGCAAGAGTTTTCCACGCAGGCACTCCGCTTAATTCGTCGTTTCCAGGGATATCAAAAGGCATGTTGAATTGCGAGGTCAGTTTAATGGCTTCAATTCCATCAACAAGTAATCTAAAAGGATCAGTACCAGCCCCGAGTGAACCGTAAACAAGATTTATTTTAGTAAAATCTGCTTTTGTAAGTCCTGCTAATAAAACAGTTTCAGGTGTATTTAAACCGCGATGAGCTCTAACAGAAAGATATGTTGAAGAATCAAGAAACTCTCTGCAAAGAGCAAGATTCTCATAAGTAGTAATTGTTCCATCATGTTCGTGGGAAAGTAAACCTGAAAGTAATCCTTCGTACCTTGCCTCCCATGATGGATTAATTATTAAAAATCCCTCAGCTCCCCAACGTTCACAGATCTTACCATGAACAATATCCATGATTGGACATCCACTACCAAGAAATTTAAAAATTAAAGGATCATTGTCATCTCTACGAATTAATACAGCATTGTAATGTTTATGCGCCCCTAGGAACTTTCGAAGGGAATCTAATTCTACATTAGTTATTGATCGAACACCTTTGAAAAATCCTTGTTTGTAATAATTCACAACTTCAGAATCGCACAGTTCTAAATATTTTTTTGTTGCTATTGATTTCTTTTCATGATTTGATTGATTAATTATCTCCTCACGAAGTTTCGCTCTTTCTCTTCCTTTTGAACTTTTTCTCTCTACCCATTTCAAAGATTTCTCTGCGATAATATCAAGCAAATTTTCTATTTCTTTGTCATGAAATTCATAAGTGTGATTAGAAACAAAATCTTTTCTAACTCTGTGCAGACCTATTTTTTTATTATTAGAATGTCGACCTTCTAAATATGAAATTAAGCCATCAATTGTTGTGTGTTCATCAAAACCTTGGTCGAAACCTAACTCAGTAGCAAGTTCAGGCGTAATTGCTTTGCCACCTATTATAATTTTTGATTTTTCTCTTATACCACTTGCATCTAATAAATCATTAAATCGAGCAAGAATTTCAGCTACACCGTATCCTATTGTTCTACTGACTAAAATAAAATCATAATCTTTCTCCAGACATTTTTCTAAGATTACCTCCAATGGTAAATCAGGGGGAAGCAAATCACTTAAGTATCCTCGTTTTTGAAGCTCTTGATGAATAATTTTTATTCCAACATCATGAACAGGATCAAGTGGAATACATAAAACTCTCTTACCTTTCATCGGTTCTTAACCACCCATATTGATTCCCGGGTTTGTAGATATATTTTCTCAATCGAACTCGAACTCCATAACCATCAAATTCAATAAACATAATATCCACTTCCCCAAGTCCGAGTTCTTTTCCTAGTTCAAGAGCTAAAACTTTTCCTTCATTTAGTGATGAACACTGTATATAAGTTTCAATATCAATAGTATCTAAAATTTTCTCCAACGCTTTCACAGTTTAATAATTAAGTTTTGTTTAAGTTATAGAGCACAAATGTTCATTAAAGTTTAATCAAAAATTCCTGCATGGTTACAAACAATCTCGACTAATCTCACAAGTCCTCTTATCACCATCCTTGCTCGTTCATGAATTAATTGACCTTTATTATCCGTTGTGCCAAGTCCTGGAGAGATAAAAATATTAGCATCGTATCCAATCGTTGGAATAATTCCCATTTGAGACATTCCATCTTGGAACAGGTTAGAACCAGAGTACATATCTTCTATGGTAAAAATCGGAATTCCTAACTTTCCTTCTGCCCAACTATCTTCATAATTAACTTCAACAGCACCTGAATTATAACTTTTGTAGAATTTAAAATATGGCCTAATCCTGGAATCAATTTTTGAAAATTCATCTACCACAATTTCAAATAGTTCATCAATGGGTTTTGTTATAATCTCAGGATTTTCCATTAAAACTCTTAGTGCTGCTAATTGTCCTGTTAATCCTTCTTTGCCAGGATCATTTGTAACATAAGCTGCTTTACCATAGGAGGAAGTAGTTCCATAACGATTTCCATGATAACCCAAAGCTCTACGAATAGGTACGAGAACATCTTCCTTTCCTATAATCAAACCACTTGTTGAAGAGCCACTTGCTTTATCCATACTATAGATCATAATATCCGCACCTACTTTACGAATATCGGTTCCAATAATTGGTAATCCCCATGCATTATCAATTACATATGGTACGTTAAACTCTTTCGCAATCTGAGCAATCCCTTTCTGAAGTTTAGGTGCACCATCAGCATCTTTTTCTCCATATCCGTAACCAGGCGTATCATATCCTAAAGATGCAAATCCGGTTAGCATTGTTTTATGCAACTGAGCAAAATAATGAATGTTTAATATTGACTCATCAGCTTTTACATTTTTAAGAAGTGGAACTGGATGATAATTAATACCATGAACTGAGTAATCCGCACCTGCCAGTGGAACAAAAACCACATCTAAATTATTTTGTCGTTTGCCATAAAAACCCAATTCACCAGCGGTGCATCCTCTATCTGCAAAAATGTCTTTATATTTCGGCGGGAATGGTCTACCATATCCTCCATGATGATGAGTATGGCGCTCGAGTGGAACAATATATCTAGCACGATAATTATCACCTCGACCTTGCATCGGCGGTGTAAATAAACAATCATACGTTACCCATAAACCGGCTTCACATGTATTTACTGGTGCTGCATCGTACTCATCACCATAATATGATTTTATGATATCTCTTATTTGATCAACATATACAGAAAGTGGAACTACTTTTTTCGATTCTTGTGCCATAAATTTCTCAATATCATCACGGAGCGGCGAGGGGCAACCAGAAATTGCACCAGTTAATCCAAATGCTCCTTTTAACTCTGCAGGTATTTTTAATTCTTCACTAACTTTTTTTGCTTCGGCATAAATTTGTGGTATTCTTTGCTGCAGTCTCTTGTACATCTGAAATTTAAGTTTTATATCACTCATTTACTTACTCCATTTTTATTCCTTTTATAATAATTCGGTCATTTACTTTTATTCCAAGTTCCTTACCTGAAATTCTATTTTCAGAATAAATGACTGTATTTTGATGATTTGGCATATGTGTATCGTCGAAGCCCACAATCTTTCCTATTATCATGTCATTCCAAAGTAATTCATCACCATACAGTAAAACTCCACCATTTAAGAGCTCAACAAATGCAAGGTATGCGATTCTATTTACGGCCACACCTGGCGTGGCAAAATCTTCATCAGTTAAAATTAGCTCAATAATAGTTCCTTTTGAAAAGGTACGAGAAATTGGTTTAATAAGGTTTAAATTCCGATTGTCTAACTTCCCATCCAAAACAGCGACAACACGCGTTTCAATATCTATTTTTGATGCGTAAAAATTTCTATTGACAAGATTTCTCTCGTAAGGATCTGAAATCATACGAGTCTCTTTATAAAATAATCTAAGTCTCCATACAGAAAATCAATTACCGGAATTTCAATTAAGGTGTAACAACCTGGTTTTTGCTTCATTGCAGCTCTTGCCGAACTAACCATTACCTGAGCTGTTATTGCTGGGTTATTAATTCGCATTTCAAACTTTAGAAGTTGATTATGTGTAATGCCCGCTACTCCTTTTCTTTCAAGAGATACTCCATGACCCATATCAATCAATTCCTGGACATTTGGGACCTGATACACATAAGTCCTATCGTTTATGAAGTAAGGATCATTTAATATCTGTTGTTTTACTTCATTAAAATCTGCACCTCCATCTAATTCTACATATACTAATCTCCGATGAATTCCCATACCAGCAGGTACAGTTATTGCGATGGCATCTTTTACTCCATCGATTGCCTTCACAGCGCATGTATGACCCATGGACATACCTGGCCCATAATTAGTAGTAGTAATTCCTCGTGGTGTCATTGCTAAAAACCATGCTCGAATCACCGAATCAATGCCCGGATCCCAGCCGGCTGATGTAATCGCCACCCGATTGTTATTCTTGGCAATCACATCTAAATCGTTGCGAAGATTTAAGATTTCGCTGTGAATATCAAAACTATCCACAACATTGTAGCCGGCTGTGAGGAGATTTTTTGCCTCTTCCGGGACATTACGCGAAGGAAGGCAGAGTAGCCCTACATCAAAATCACCTAATTCAGAAATATCCTCTACCACTTTGGTTTGACTTAATTTCATTTGTCGTATTCTTTCAAACTGCTTCTTCCAAACTTTTGACTTTGCAACTTCAACAATTCCAACAAGCTCCATATCAGGTTCTTCCATCACCGCATCATAAGCATAACATCCAACGTTACCATAACCAATTATTGCAACTTTTAGTTTTTCCATCGATGTTCCTTCCACAGATTATTTTAATTTCTCATAAAGATATTTTCTCGCAGTTTCATTATGCTTCTTAATTAACAATTCAACAAGTTCGGAATCTCTTTTCTTTAATGCTTTAATAATTTTCTCATGTTCTCTTATAGAATCTTGAATATGATCCATCAAAGAAAGATAAATTGAATTATAACGCAAGGTATGTTTTCTTAAATCATCTATAAATTTGATTAATTTTTTGGATTTAGATGACTTAATAATGATCTTATGAAACTCAGAATTGAGTTTTAAAATCTGTTTTGGATCTTTTCTCTTATTCTTTGATAATCTCAACATTTCATGGTTAATTTCAACTAATTTTCCAAGTTCTTCATCCGTTATATGTTCTGTTGCTAATCTACCAGCAAGCCCTTCAAGTATTCCTTTTATAAGGTAAGTCTCATTAGCATCTTCCTTTGACAAATCTTCCACTATTGCTCCTTTTCGCGGGAGAACTTTTACTAAACCTTCTGATTGCAATTTTAAAAGCGCCTCACGGAGAGGCGTTCTGCTAATACCAATTTTACTCGATAAACCTTCTTCTGTTAATTTTTCACCAGGCTTGACCTCGCCAGAAATAATTAAGTCTCTAATAAAATCGGTTATCTTATCTCTGAGTGGTTTTAATTCTTCTTGAAAGTTATAACTTTTATTAATCATGAGTTTGTATATTGTATACAGTATACAAAAGCAAATTAATAATATATTTTGAATTTTGAAACTGTTTTAAGTGAAATGTCCAGTAAAAGAAGAATGATGAATATATTAAAGAACAATAGCTCCATTAAACCATCAAGTTAAACTTTGATTAAATATTTATACTCTTTCTTTTAAGAAAACAATTTTGATTTATTGTCAACTAAACAAGCGCTGAATAAAATATTTTTCTTTTTAGATTTACAAATAAAAATTTGAGGTTACTATGAGAAGCTTGATTTCCACATTATCGTTTTTATTATTTTTCACTTTTTCAGCTTTCACACAAAGCTTGCCATCGTTTATTTCCGATAGTTTAGATTCATACATAAAAAGAGGGATGGAGCAGTTCAAAATACCAGGTACTGCGGTTCTAATTGTTAAAGATGGAAAAATAGCCTACGCTAAAGGCTTTGGTGTTAAAGAGTATGGTAGCAACGATAGGGTTGATGAGAACACACTGTTTTTAATAGGTTCGAACACAAAGGCATTCACTGGAACTTTATTAGCTTTACTTGAATATGAAAACAAGTTAAAACTTGAGGATAGAGTCAGAAATTATCTTCCTAACTTTCAACTTTATGATCAATGTGCATCTGAAAAATTGAACTTAATTGATATTGTTTCACATAGAATGGGTTATGATACTTTTCAAGGCGATTTTATGTACTGGACTTCGGATTTAAACGAAGATCAAGTACTTGAAAAATTTGGAAAATTACCACCGAAATTTGATTTCAGGGCTAAGTATGGTTACACAAATGCAGGATATTCTGTTGCGGGTAAAGTCATATACAACGTAACAAATTTGAGATGGGGAGATTACTTGAAAGAAAAAATTTTATTGCCACTAAGGATGACAAGAACGGTTTCCCTATCACAAGAATTTGCTATGGCTTCAAACGTTGCAAAACCTCACACTTTAATTAATGGAGAAATTAAAGTCTTACCTTTTGATAACATTGATAACTTAGCTCCTTGTGGTAGTATGGGTTCATCAATTATGGATTTAAGTAAATGGATAATTATTCAACTTGATAGCGGAAGGTTGGATGGAAAATCAGTAATACCTTTTAAAGTAATCGAAAGAACAAGACAACCTCAAACTTTCGTACGAAAAGCAAGACATCCATTTAATAAATCAAATTTTATTCTTTATGGCCTTGGCTGGGTTCTTCAAGATTACGAAGGTAGAGAGATTGTTTCTCATACTGGCGGAGTTAATGGGTTTCTCACTTCAGTAACTCTTTTACCAAAAGAAAATCTTGGTGTAGTCGTTTTAACTAACACCGACCAAAATACTTTTTATGAGTGGATTAAATGGGAAATTATAGATGCCTATCTAAATCTTCCCTATCGAAATTATCTTGACTTCGGTTATAATCTTTTTAATCAATCAAAAACTCAAAAACTTAATCGAGTTAAAAACTGGCGTGATTCAGTCACACTAAACTTGAAAACTCCTATACCATTAAATGAATTTGCCGGTAAATATGAACATGAAGTATATGGCTACGCCGAAATTATACCAAAGGAAAATTATTTAGAGTTGAAACTTCAACATCATTCAAAAATCACTGGAAAATTGGAATACATTGGTAACAATCGATTTGTATGTACTTATTCTGATCCGGTTTATGGAATCGAAGTATTTCAATTTGAAATAGAAAACAATAAAGTCAAATCATTTGATCTCAAAGTAGATGATTTCATTGATTATATGGTTTACAAGTTTGTTAAAAAATAGAATCTGCTATAAGAGAACTGAGTTCTGATGATTTACTTGGATCGAATAATCATAAACTTGTAATTTTACTCTATTCCAACAATTGATGAAGCGTGAAAGTAATCGTGATGTAAATGACCACGCATTATAACTACATTTGCTTCTTTGAAATTATTAGGAACAGATGATGGTCCTTGAACTTTATAAACCTTACCGTTTCTATCTTTTACGTAAAAAATTGAAACATTACTTTCTTCTGAAATCTCTATAGGCATATCTCTCATTAAAATTGCCCTCACTTCAACATTTTTTTGATCATTTGGGTCGAGTCTGGTGAAATCAAAAATTTCTTTTGTTTCTGTAAAAAACAACACATAAATCACATAGATAATAAATATTATAAACAAACTAAAAATTATTCGAGGAACATTAGCTTTCATAAAAACCTCTCAATACTTGTTAAACTAATTACCGCTGGAATCGATTAAGTCAATAATAAAAAATTCCAGCGGCTTTGTTTTATAAAATTATTTTTCCATCGCTATCCATAAAATAAATATCCCCAAAATTCAGTTTTCGAATCTCATCTTCAATTTTCTTTCGATCTCCTACCACAACCCAAATCAATTTATCTGGATGTAAAACTTTCTTAGTTACGCGTTTTAGTTCATCAAGTGAAAGTGATTTTAATTTTTCCATATAAGTTTGATAATAATTATCGGGCAACTCATACTTTACCAATGAAGTAATAGATCCAAGAACCGCTCTCATAGTTTCCCAGCTACCAGGTAAAGAAAGAATCTCATTTTGTCTATTCTTTTCAAGCTCTTCAAAAGTCGGTGGGTTATCTGATATAATTCCATCAAGTTCTTTTTTGATCTCTATCATTGCATCTTTAGTTTTATCAAGTTGAACGGAAGTATATACAACAAAAGGTCTTTGACCCTTCGCTCCCATAAGAAAAGAAGAGGCACCATATGTCCAATGCTTATCTTCCCTTAAATTCATGTTGATACGAGATGTAAACGCACCTCCTAAAATTATATTCATCATATCAATTGCAATATCATCAGGATCGTTTGTAGGTGGAGCAATATGACCTGCAAAAATCATCGATTGTAAAGATCCAGGTCTATCAAGAATGTACACTACAGATTTCTCTTTATGATTTACTACACTGATATTCTTCTTCGGTACTTCACCTGATTTCCAATCTTCAAATAACTTTTCAAGTTTAGGTAGTATCTCATTCAATGCTGTGTTTCCAACAATAACAAGAGTTGCATTGTTCGGTTTAAACCAGGTATTATGATATTTAATTAAATCTTCGCGTGTAATCTTTTGTATCGATTCTTCTGTTCCAGATCCGGTCATTGGATTGCCATAGGCGTGGTCTTTTCCATAAAGAATCTGTGGAAAAACACGCAAAGCCATTGTATTAGGCGTCACTTTTTCTCTTTTTATTGCAGCAATCGTCTGATCTTTCAAACGATTAAAGTCTTGTTCCGGGAAAGATGGATTTAATATTACATCAGCAAATATTTCAAGACTTTCATCTAGCTTACTCTTTAATGCTGAAAGATTCACATAAGAAGCATCGAGGTCACTCGCTGTACTTAAGGATGCACCAAGCAATGCAAGTTCTTCACTAATCTGGAGAGCCGTTCTTTTCTTCGTACCTTCATCGAGCATCTCCATTGCCAATCTACTTGTCCCTGGTAAAGAAAATTGATCTGCTGAATATCCTGCATCTATAACTAAACTAAAATTCACGACAGGTATATTATGTCGCTCAGCAAGAATTATTTTCAATCCATTTTTCAACTGAGCTCTTTGCAATTCTGGAAACTTAACATCTGGGGCTGGTCCAGGTTCAGGTAGTTTGGTTCGATCAACATCACTTTGGAAAGTTTTATATTCTACATAAGGATGTACTTCGAGAATAAAAACACCATCACTTAACCAAGCGTTTGCTGCGTCTTTTAAATTTTTAGATGTAGCGTTTCTTACCCAGCTTAATGTCTTTTTATAGTAATCTGGACTTCCGCCATAGACCTGATTTTGTGCAAGAATATCACTTTTCCCTCCAAAACCTCCAATTCTTTCAATACCTCGAATAAAGGACGCTTCAAATTCGGTTTTCACTCGTTCAAATTCTCTTTCAGTTGGACCATTTTTTAAGAATTTATTTAATTCATCATTAATTGATGCTTCGATTTTTTTGAGATCAATGCCGGGTTTTGCTGTAGCAACTATAAAAAATTGACTTCCAATTTCTCCAGGTGAGACATAAACTTGAACGCTTGTACAAATTTGTTCATCATAAACAAGTCTTTTATATAATCTTGAAGTTTTTCCACTTCCTAAAACATCACTAACTAAATCAAGATAGATTAGTTCTTCTGCGCCCCACTGCGGGATATTCCAAACTTTATAAATTCTGGCTTGAGGAACGCGGTCCTGAGTAATTTGGCGTTTTACTCCTGTCATTTTCGCGACCCAGGCTTGATGTTTTGATATTGGTGGACCCGGGGGTATGTGACCAAAATATTTTTTTACTTTTTCATAAACTTCTTGTGTTTTAACATCACCCGCGATAACTAGAACCGCATTATTAGGGCCATAATAGGTTTTAAACCATTCATGAACGTCTTCCAAGGTTGCTGCATTCAAATCTTCCATTGAGCCTATAACCGTCCATGAATAAGGGTGCCCTTCAGGATAAGTATTTTTTGCAATTAGTTCCCAAACTTTTCCATAAGGTTGATTCTCGCCTTGTCTTTTTTCGTTTTGAACAACTCCACGCTGTTCATCAAGTTTCGCTTGTGTTACAGCTCCCAAAAGATGTCCCATCCTATCGGATTCTAACCAAAGTACTACATCCAAGGCCGATTTTGGCACATTCTGAAAGTAATTTGTTCGATCTTCATTTGTCGTTCCATTCAAATCCGTCGCACCTATTCTTTCCATAGCCTGAAAATAATCATCATCAAAATGCTCACTCCCATTAAACATTAAATGCTCAAACAAATGAGCAAAACCAGTTTTCCCACGCTTTTCGTTTTTTGAACCTACATGATACCAAACATTAACGGCTACAATTGGTGCTTTATTATCTTCATGTACAATTAATGTTAACCCATTATCTAGAACAAACTTAGTATAAGGAATATCAATATCGAGTTGCATATTTTTTCCTTTCCTTTGTCCAATAAATAATTCCATAAAAAGTAGAACTAAAATTAGTGAAAAGTGAAATACTTTTCTTAACATTTTTTTGTCTCCTGATTTTAATTTTTAATCTAAAAAAAATGACTCAGCTCTCGTTTAAGTCACTAACCGAATCAATTCCTTCAGGCATAGGTAAGTAAAAACGAACTTTTCTTACAGTCCCATCTTTCCTTAGCACTCGTTCTACTTTCTTTCTTATTAAAACACTATGTTCAATATGGACATCGTCTTCTACAGTTGTACCAAATAAATAACTAGTTCCCTTAATTAAGACGTTCTTTCCAATCCTTAATGGAAACTCATCACTACCAGTCATATTAACGCTTGATTCAATTCTAGAGTTATCACCAATTTCAACATTTCCCTTAATTATATCTCCCCAAAGAATCTCAACATTATCACCAATTTTAAAGGTTTGATGTGGGTAAGTAGATAAAAGAGCATTCTCCCAAACAACTACCTTTCTACCAAAAATCACATTTCCATCAACATAAACATTTTTCTTAAGTTCAACACCATAATTGAGCTTTACATCTTTGCCGATGTAAACACCTTTACCAATCCTAATATCAAGAGGTATTCCTTTTTTATCCATTTCAAGAATTTGTTCTATTACTTCATCGGCAATAAAGAAATCATCAGGATCATCAATCTCAATTATATCTTTTAGTCTATCATAAGCTTTTTGACGCGCAATGGATTCCATCTCCTTCAATACACTTTTAACATTAAATCCAATAACTACATTTTTATCTTCAGGAGATACTGCCCGAACGGTCAAACCATGTTTATTAAATATTCCAATTAAATCAGTAATGTAAATTTCACTCTGAACGTTATCACTTGTAATTTCTCCGATATGTTCAACAAGTGGTTTGAATTTTATTGCATATACTCCTGTATTAAATTCGTTAATTCTTAAAAGTTCTTCCTTAGTCAATGAGTAAACTCTACCTTTATATTCAACTTCATATGGTTTATTATCGTCCAGATTTAGTATATCTTTTTGTTCGAGAATTTCAATTACGCTTCCACAATCACTCCCCGAACTTTTTCCAAACTTATCTTTTTCTGGAACACGAACAATTCTTCCATAATAATTCTTTCTGTAATCTCCTTCAAAAAAACCAGTAAGAACAAGCATATCACAATCTAATCTTTCAAAATCTTCTTTAAATTTTTTAACGGTTTCAGGATTAATCAAACCCATATCACCTGGGAAAATATAAACTACTCCGTCAAAACCTGCCTCAATAAGTGGCTTAAGCCCATGCTTTACCGCATCACCTGTTCCATTTTGAAATTCCTGATAAGCGAAAACTGTTTGCAGTTTTTTTCCAACTGTTTTAATTACATCTTCTGCCTTAATACCAACAACCATTACAATGTTTGGATTATCTAATCCAACAAAGGCGGATTTATGCACACGCTCAGCTGTTGGCACTCCCCAGATCTTATGTAACATTTTTGATACGCTAGATTTAATTCTTTTTCCATGCCCAGCGGCTAATATAATGGCTGAATTTTGCGCCGAAGGATTAATCTTATCAGAATATTCTAGAATCATTTGTTGAATGTTTTCCAAATTTTCTCCATAAGTAAATTTTACATATTCAAATATAAATATGATGTGAATATTGTTAAAAGAATTAAAATTTTTTATTAAATATCGGCATAAATTTATATGATGCTAGA
>OGCI01001600.1_pt1 | contig 18205 bp, 24 predicted proteins | sample 1570021 | NCBI WGS metagenome assembly OGCI01 (sample SAMN06264664, study PRJEB24512) | hot springs metagenome | isolation source: Hot spring water | place: South Africa: Tshipise | collected 2015-06-21 | reverse complement strand
TAATCTTATCGTGGGCGTTGGCGTGCTACAAGACGATCCAGGTGGCGCGGCTATTCTTGAGCAGGCAAAAGCGGCCCGCCGTTACTTAGAGAAGGTGGCGGAGGGCAAATTCCGGATTCCCGGCTATGCCAATGACGGCGAAGTGGCGGCTCCTCCTGCCGGGAATGTCCGTGTTAATGCGATGGGTCGTTTAGATTTGCGGGGGTTCTGATGGCTGGTGCAGGGATAGAGGTTCAGTTCAACGAGCGGGAGTTCCAGGTTATTCTTGACGCCCTCTCACGCGCCGCCATGCCGGACCTGAAGGCTATCGCCGACTTCGCAGGGGGCGAGCTTGACTACATCGCCAAGCAGGCCTTCGAGAAGGAGGTCGATCCGGTTACTGGCAGGCCGTGGGAGCCATTAAAACGCCCGCGCAAAAACGGTGAGACTAGACCAATTTTGCAGGCGGGCGGCCAACTGAAGCGTTCGTTGACATGGGAAGCCTATCCGGACGGGTCAGTAATTTATGGCTCTAATATGGTGTACGCTCGAATCCACCAGGAGGGCGGCCGAGCAGGCCGTGGTCAGAAGGTACTTATCCCGGCTCGGCCATATATGGGAGTGCCACAGGATTTTGAGCGGCGGATCTTAAATGATCCAGCGATTCTGGATTTGTTGGGGCTAGGAGGCGGTAATGATTAGGGAAGCAAAAGATTTGCTTGCTACTGTCATCGCATCCAGAGTCCCAGAAGCAACGATTGTCCGATCCGTGAAAGAGGAATCCCAGGCGGTCATGGCACGGAAGTGGCCTCTTGTGGCGCTCATCACGAATCCTGGGACGTTCGATAACACTGAAGCCCGCAAAGCCCGCTACTTTGACGTATCTGATGGGGTATGGAAAGAGCGCTATATCCGTGGCGTCCGTGAACTACCAATACTAGTGCGCTGCTGGGGGGAAGGTGAAGAAGAGACAGATGTGCTCTTTGGCCGCATTCTACCAGCAATCCCGAGCCGCTGGCAATATGATAATTTCTTGGGCACCATAGATATCGTCGCGGAGGAACACTCGGACCATACCGGTAACACTGCCAAGCTGTATTTATCAGTCGCTGAAGTGCGGTTTAAAGTGCCAGTCGCACTGGAGGAAGGAATTGTCCCGACTATCGATGAGATCGATATCGGGTCTGGCGAATATGCGTAAAGAAGGAGGCTATATGGCCAAAGAAAAAAATTGGGGAAGCGAAGCGACGGAGGAGAATCCCGTTCTGCTTACCGTAGAAGAACATGCAAAGTTAATGAAGGTAAGCGGCCCTATCTTTGCTGGCGTGCTGCAAAAAGCAGGATGGGCGAGCGGTAAAAAGGTGACAAAAACCGAGTTCGAATCGGCTGTAAAGGCCTTTTTAGGCGCATCGATGGGAGGTAGATGATGCTGCCAGGAGTGAGAAGTGTTATAAAAGACGGGGCACTTGGGGTGCTCGGCTCCGATGCAACGGGTGTGTTTGCAGCGGTCGGAGTCGCAGAAAAATATGGACAGGGCATTGTAACATTGACTGATGTATCTAAGGTGGATGAAGTCCTGGGGGATGGGCCACTCCGGGACTTGATTGTAAGTGCTCTTTCTATTGCAAAAACTACTGTGTATGCGGTTGCCCTGGAGGGTACCATAGCAGGGACTCTTTCGACTGTTACCCCTGGTGCTGGCAACACTGGAACAGGATCGATCAGCGTGTCAGGGTCTCCAAGGAATGAATATGACATATCCATAGAAATTATCTCCAGCGGCGGTCTGAATGAAGCAACCTTCCGGGCCACTGTCGATGGGTTGCTTGGGAGGATCCTCACTATTCCTGCTGCTCCGGGAACCTATCTGATTCCAGGGACCGGTATCACATTAACTTTCCTCCCGGGCGCAAGTGGTTTCGTGGCTGGGGATACGTTTTCATTTAGGGCTACTGCCCCTGCCGCTACAAACGCGGAAGTCCTCGCGGCAGTCGATACGATCCTGGAAGCTAAACTTGATATCGAATGGATCGCTGTGGCAGGAGTTTCTGATGCCCCCCTTTGGGCTGCCCTGGCTGCCAAGGCAGATGTGGCTGCAGAATCCTATCAATATCTATTCATTGTAGCGCAGGCCCGCTATAAAACGGACACCGAAACCGTTGATCAGTGGGTCACGGCGTTGACTACCACCGAGCGAGGATCTGTGGCAAGTACGAGATTGCAAGTCTGTGCTGGTTGGATCGAAGAGTCTGATCCGAACGGCCAGGTCGATATCCGGCCCCTGATTGGTGCGTACTGCGGCAAGCTCGCCGCGCGGAGCGTGCACCAAGGTCCCGATGCGGTTAGGTTTGGGGCCATAGCTGCAGCGACAGCACTAAAACCCGACGGTATCAATGATGGCCACATCGAGGCGCTGAAAAACGCCGGTTATGTAACGGCCCGGACTATCATTGGGTTAAATGGGATCTATATTACTTCCGGGCAAATGATGAGCGAACAAGGAAGCGATTTCGATGTCGTTGAACGACGCAGAGTTATGGACAAGGCCTGCCGGCAGGTACGAGCAGCGCAACTTTTCTGGGTAAACGATGCGGTGAAGATAGGGAAAGACGGGTCTCCGGAAGGAATCAAAATGCTTATCGCTCAAAGCGAGAGCCCGCTCAAGACTATGATAACGAACGGAGAAATTTCCGATGGCTACGTCGTGGTGCCAGACGGCCAAAACATCCTCTCGACAAAAAAGCTGATTACCAAAGTGCGCATCGTGCCATTGGGCAAAGTATCGTACATTGAAAACGAAATTGCCTATTCCAACCCGGCACTTGGAGGTGAAGCATGATTAATGGAATGGTCTATGACTTCGAGTCGATTAAGGTACTGCTGCCGACCGGAGCGGTGGTGATGCTCGAGAGCATCTCCTACAAGGACAAAAAGGACGACGAGGTTATCACCGGAGTAAACAACATCCCGATAGGCATCGGACGAGGCGAGTACTCCGGCGAGTGCGAGCTAGAAATATCGCGCGCCGAATACGAAAAACTAGATGCCTTCGCGGCTTCAAGCGGCGGTTTCTACAACATGCCGCCTATCCCTATCGTAGTAAGTTATGGGCATGCAGCGCAGATACCAATAACCGACACGCTCCAGGTGCACTTTACCGAGCGCGAATTCTCAGCGTCAAAGGGGGACAAAAACTTGAATATACCCTTAAAAGGGGTGCTCACTGCGCCTATCATTTCTAACGGCCGACCGGCATATACGCCGTACTTGTGATTGTGGAGGTGTAAATGAAGATTGCGAAAGAACAACTTGAACAGCTCAAACAAGCGCATGGCTCGATCTATGAGGGCGCAATCAGCTATACCGATGAAGACAACTCTCTTCATGAACTTGAATTTTTATATCGGAAACCAACGGTTGCGGATGTAGAGGCACATGCCAAGGTATCTCAGAAAAGCCCATTGGTTGCAAACCTCAATTTGCTACAATCTCTTATCGTCTACCCTGAGCCTGGGCCGATCATTGAACGGGTTAGGGATTATCCAGCCGCATACGGACGCTTTGTAGATGAGGCGATTACCCCTTTCTTCGGTGGGAGCGTCACGGTCAGGAGCCGGAAACTTTAAGTGTTACCAGGGTCCGCCTGTTTATCTGGCGGTACCTTGGAATTGACGTATCGCAGGCCGGATGTGATGAGCTTATGGATAGATACAAAGAAGCAAGGATCGTCAGGGATTTTGATGTCTCGGCGCTGCAAGAGGCAATTGCCCGGGCCTTTGGAGGCGGGAAGTGAACTTTGTTAGCTCCATTACCCTTGTTTTTAAAGATGCGTTCTCAAGTGGTTTCCAGCAGGCTCAGAACAGCCTGGCAGGCATGAAGGGCGCTCTAAGTGACCTTGCCAAGAACCAGGAGATGAACCGCCTTGCGGCCGATCTGTCGATGATGACCGCCATGACCGACCCGATGCGCCAGGCGCTCTCCAGCGCACTGGATCAGCCCGCGCGAATTGCCGCTACCCTCGACTCCTCGCTAAAAAACATCCAAGCGGTTACTGGCAATACCGCCCAGGAAATGGCTGGGTTGCGTCGAGAGATCCTCGCAGTGGGCGGATCTGCTGTCGCAGGTCCAAATGCAGTTGCCGCTGCTTACTACGATGTGGCCTCCGGGGTGACGGATGTATCAGCCCGAATGGCCACCTTAAAAGCCTCCGTAGCGTTGGCTGAAGCTGGGCAGGCAGATCTTGGGTCTGCAACGAACGGGCTTATCAAGGTTATGAATGCCTATAGCTTCTCAGCTGATCAGGCCGGATTTGCTGCAGACGTATTCACCCAGACAGTGGGCATGGGCGTCGGCTCGATGGATGAGTTCGTCGCTGCCATAAGCCCTATCGCGGGCCTTACCGCATCAGTCGGTATTAAGTTCGACGAGATCGGGGCCTCCATGGCCTATATCACCAGCAAGGGCCAGACTGCAAGCGCTGCAGGTACGCAGCTCCGGGCGGCTATTACATCGCTCCTTAATCCGAACGAGACGCTTAATAAACTCCTGCGCTCCATGGGTATGGAGTCCGGCTCCGCCATGCTGAAGCAGTATGGACTTGCTGAATCTCTGCGGCTTATTAACCAAGCGCTCGGCGGTAGTCAGGATGCCATGGCAAAGGCGCTTGGTTCAACCGAGGCTCTGCAAGGAGCAATCGCTCTTACCCAGGCCGACTTTACGAGTTTTACTGCTACCTTTGGAGATGGGCTCGTAGGGGTTACCGAAAAAGCAAGGGCTGTGCAACTTGAGTCTATCGAGGCGAAAATGAAGCGCCTCGAGGCCGCTTCCAGCGCTTTGCAAGCACAAATAGGGGGCGACGTGAATGACATCAAAGGCTTTTTCATTGATATGAAAATTGGGTTTCTGGAGAATGTCCTATCGCCACTTATGAATAGTCCCGTTGGTCCTGCTGTATCCAAAATAAGTGCGTTTTTTGGTATGGGAGCCAAAGCAGTACTCGACATGGGATCAGGAGCTCTTAATACGGCCGCCCAGCTGTCTGTCCTGACGGCGAACATTCAAAATGCGGGTGGCATCGCGAATCTATTTAAGAGTACACTTAGTCTCCTCGGAGCGCCGTTCAAGTCGGTGATCTCTCTTGCAGGCGGATTCGTCGCCAAGCTCTTCGGCATTGGCGCGTCCTCGGCTGTTGCCGCAGGTGGTACGGGCACATTTGGAGCGGCAAGTGCTGGTGCCGCGGGTGGAATTGGTGTTGCGACTGGTGCGACTACTGCCTTTGGTGCAAGTTTATGGGCGGCATTAGGTCCAATACTGGCCGTGGTGGCTGGCGTTGCATTGGTTGCAGGCGGCGCATATCTCCTCATCAAACACTGGGATAAGGTTTCCGGTTTCTTTGTTGGTCTTTGGGAAGGAATAAAGGGCGCATTTTCCGCCGCCTGGGATTGGCTTGTAAACCTTTTCCGAAGCGGGATCGAATGGATCAAGAGCGTCATCTTCGGCGCGTCCGATTGGATCCTTGCGGCGGTTGCCCTGTTCATGCCGTTTATCGGGATCCCGGCGCTCGTCATAAAGCACTGGGACGGCATCAAGACGTTTTTCGTCGAACTCTGGGGAAACGTGAAAGCCTCATTCACGAACTTCCTCTCCTGGATAGGCGGAGCCGTAGAGGCGTTCATTGCGCCATTCAAGAAGATCGCGGGCAGTATAGCCGATTTCTTTGGTGGTTTATTTGGCACAGCAAAGGGTTCTGGTGAAAAACTCTCTGAAACCTTTGCGTCCGGTATTCACGCTAATTCCAATGCTCCCGCTCTTGCGTTCGGTCAATCGCTAAGCGGTATCGATTCACAGCTCCCCCACTCTGATGCCAAGGAGGGGCCGCTCTCCCGGCTTACTGAGTCTGGGCGGGCGCTCACAGAGACCTTTGCCGCGGGGATGGATCCATCAGTGCTTGAACAGCGGGCATCGATCGCTTTTGAGGCAGCTATACCAAAGACTGATGCTATCCAGCCGCCTGCGCAGCAATCACAACAATCTGGTGCCGCTGGCCCACAAACGATACACATACAAAATTTATATTTGCAGGCCGATGATTGCTGGTCATTGTTGGAATTTGTGCGACAACTTCAGCACGCCGTCTATCGTCCCTCGGAGGCGGTTGTATGATATTAAGCATCGATTCTGCGCAGGGCGTCATCAAAATCGGATCGCCGCCAAAAAAACTACCAGGAATCCTTGAGTCAATTGAAATTGGCGGATCGCTGATCATCGAGAATGCCCAGATGCAAGGGCAATCAGGCACCACTCGGATAGTGCATGGCTGGAACGATTCCGACGTGTCTATCACGGTCTCCCTTATCGACGACACTGTCAGTAAAAAATCTCGCTTCGACCTTCTGGCGGAGATCGTGGCGGTCTTTAAGAAGGTCTCAAGTTCGGGAAGCCCCGAGGTGTACACTCTGAGCCACCCGATGATGACCGCCTGGGGCATCAAGACGCTCCTCTTTTCCGACCTCAAGACCTCCGAGTCGCGGGGTCGGAAGAAGGTGTCTGTGAAGCTGGAGTTCAAGGAGCACGAGATCGCCGTTGGCGTAAGCCAGGAACGAAAAGCCGCGGTCGCGCGCGCGACCACGCAGACTAGCGCGGCCAGCAAGGATGCCGTCGCCGTGCCCGACAGTGCTGCCCGGAGCCTGGCTGAATTGGAGCGGAAATATGGTTACCTATGATCGACTCCAGCATCCCGTCCTTGAAGTCTCCATCGGCGGATCCGTCGTGACCAAGCGCCCTTCGGCGTTCGAGCTGATTACGGACCAGGGGATACCGTCCGTCATGGCGCGTCTTTCATATCCGGTCCAGACTGCCGTAGGGTCTAAGGGCGATAAAATAGTTATATCGCTCTCCTTGGGTGGCTCGAGGTCCATTCTCTTTACCGGGATAATCTACGACGTCAAAGTGCGCGGTGCTTATCGAGAGTTGGCTCTCACTGATGGATACAAGAAGCTCTGGGATACGGTAGTCACGCCCGCTTATCGTAAAGAGTTGGCTAGTGTAATTCTGAATGACATACTGGACGCAGCCGGAGTTGAGTCCTCAGCGATCACCTGCCCGCCCGTCGTGCTTGCCCGATTCTCGTCGGCTAGCCTCCCGGCAAGCTCGTGCCTATTTCTGCTCATCAAGGCGCTTGAGGAACACGGGTATTCTGGGCTTCGGTTTTTCTTCGACGCGAAGAACGTCTTCCGGTTCGGTACGCTCAACGATACTGGGATCAACGAAGGCGCGGCGGTCGTGCTAGAGACCGGAAAGAACATCATCAGGAAAGGTCCTGGATGGGTGGAAGTGCTGCCGATGGCGGTACGCCACTCCCAGGCGATCACGGTAGACGGAGTTCGGGTCATACCTGTCCGCACGGCCCTTTCGGTCTCGCGCCAGAGTTCGCGCCTTATGCTGTGGATCAAGGAGGATACTAGATGGACTCCGGATCCGAACTAATGAAGAATCTCCTGGATGCGCTACTCCCGAACCGGGCGGCCCCAATGCTCGCTCGCGTTATCAAGGCACATGAAGGGCCGGGAAAGACCGCCTATTCCGTTGACGTGCGGGTCGTAACGGCCGGAACGCTCGAAGAGACTGATCAGGTCATCGCCGATGTCCCGATCTCTCCAATCTGGGCCGCTAAAAGCGGTAAAGGCCTCTACGCTATCCCTCCCGAGGATTCGCTGGTGATCGTTGAGTTCATCGGCTGGAACCCTTCCTATCCCTACGTTTCGGGCGTGTGGTCCGATGGTTACCAGGCCGGGGAGTTTTCTAAGGGGCAGTTGGTCATCACTGACGGTGATGGATTAAAGCTCGGTGTCGATGTTGATTCCTTGTTCTTGTTCGAAACCAAGAGCCAAAGTCTGAAGGCGATCCTTGAGAAGCTGATTGACGAGATCACGGGCATGCAGACGATGGGACCGCCCCCGAGGCACAAAGTTTCGCCCGTATCGGTACAGAAGCTACAGGCGATAAAGCAAGATGTGTCTAAGCTCCTTAAGTGAAGTGAGGTTTTTATGCTGGATGCAATGGTATTAAAAAGCGAATTAAAGCCCGCTCTCATCGCATTTTGGGAGAAAACCGACCAGGGCAACGAGGGCATGACCATAGAGGAGTACGCTGACGAGTTCTCCCAGATCATCGCGGAGAAAGTGGTGGCGCATATCACGGCGAACGCCCTGGTGCAAACGGTCGTGACCGGCACGGCCGGGCCGTATCCCGTGGTGGGATCGGGGCAAGGGAGCGTGAGCTGATGGACTATGGATCCGACATGCTCCTCGTCGATGACGACATTTTTTTTACCAAAGACGGTGACGTGGAAATTGTTTCCGGCCCGGCATGCATAGCCCAGGATATCGACCAGGAGCTGAAGATCACTCGCGGCTCCTTGCCGTGGGACCCGGCCGCCGGGAGTAGCTTGCTCCTAATGCTGAATGATGCAGAAAGCGATACAGAGGATGTGACGGCGGAGCTTGAGCGGGTTGCTATTGCCGATCCGAGAGTGGATCCGACGACCGTGAAGGCAGAAAAGGTGTCCGCAGGAAGATATCGCTTAGAATTCACGCCGGTGGCAGCGGTCGATCCGGAGACGCTTGATTTTGATCTGGCAGAGGGAAAATAGCTTATGTCTGACAGTTGGATTGGAAAGACCGAAGAAGAAATCAGGACGGAAATCTTATCTTGGGCAAAGGAAGAGACCGGGCTCACAAACCTGAAAAGCGTGGGCGTGTTGCGCGGATTCCTTGAGGTGATCGTCCTGACGGCCCTAAAGGCCTATACGGGGTACATCAACCCCATCTACAAGCAGGCGTACCTGGATAGCGCCACGGGGCTCTGGCTTTCGCTCTGGGGTCTGCTCGTGGGGGTAACAAGGAAAAAGGCCGTCAAGACAGTAGGCTCCTTCGCCGGGTACGCCTACGACGACGGGAAGCTACAGAAAGGCACCTGGATCGTTACCGACGGATTCGCGCTCCGCTTCAAGGTGACCGCAGACGTATCGTTCTACGCCGGACCGTTTTCCATTCCGGTTGAAGCGGAGCTTGCAGGAAGCGCATACAACCTGGTTCCGGGTACGTCGGTGAGGGCCACCCGTGTGGTCCAAGGTCTCGAATCGGTGAGCGTTCCATCATCGTGGATCTCGACGCTCGGCACCGACGATGAACTTGACGACGCCTACCGCGCCCGGATCAAGGACAAGTGGAAGAGCATTGGCGAGGGCAACCCGCCGTCAAAATACGAATATATCGCGGCAAGCGTCGATGGAGTGGTGAGCGCCAAGGTCATCAGGACCCCGCGTGGATACGGATCTATGGATGTACTCATCACGTCCGTTGATGGCCTGCCCTCGGCAGAGCTACTACAGACTGTCCGCTCCGCTCTCGATTCCTACGGCCTCGTGTGTCGCGACCTTCTTGTGCGCGCGCCCGGCGCCGTCACATGCGACGTGAACATCGAGTACGAAGGCAATGCGACCGCAGAGGCTGTAGGCCTGGCCGCGAGGCAGTACATCCTTTCCCTCGGCATCGGGGGGAAGCTGGAAGTCCGGAAGTTCTATACCGAACCATGGGCCGCCTTTAATTTTGAGTCGCTGGAAATCCTCGCACCAACCCGCGACGTGGTCGCCGGAGCGAACGAGCTGATCGTACCAGGAACGGTAACCGTCTCGAAGGTAGGCTGATATGTGGGAAGTGATCGAACAGCTCAAGCCGCCGGGGTACCAGAAGAAGAACCGAGGGGCTGTCTATCGAGTCATAGCGCGGGTGACCGAACGGATGGCGAAAGACGGCCAGAAAGCCCTCGAAGCCTTTTTTCCGTTACTGGCCGACTCGTCTACCGTGGCTCTCCATGGGAAGGCGCTTGGAATCCCGCGCTATCCCTTCGACACGGACGAGGCATACCAGGAGCGGGTCGCGTCGGCCGCCTTCTACATCGAGCGCCAGGGAATGCGCGGATTCGTCGGCGAGTTCCTGGAGCAGCTCGTTCCCGGCCGGTACAAGCTCCTCGAATATCCGAAGATCGGCTTTCGGGTCGGCTATTCGCCGCTCGGCTCGTCATCCCTGGGAGGCGGCTTCCGACTATTCGTGAAGGTGCGCAACCTGACCGAACAGGAGGAGTCCTGGATCTACTCGTTCCTGGACGAATCGCTCGACCCAGACGTGGAAATACATGTCGTCCAGTGGGTTCATAACCCCGTATCGCCCGCAGGCATTGACCTGGTGCGCAAGCTCGGCGGCGCCTCCTGGATTGCCAAGCAGCTGGAAGACATCTGTATGGCTACTGTGGAGCTGATCCCGGACGACTGCATGCGTCTGGGCTATACCCGCCTCGGCGCCGCACGCCTGATTCCTCGCACCGAGCCGCTCATCCTTGTGAAGGTCGGAAGCCCCGCATATGTACCAGCCATCCAGGCCCGCCTCGGCGAAATTCTGGACGATTCGATTGATAGGAGGTATTCATAGTGGACAAGATCCAGTTCGTAAGGGGCATGTACCCCGACGATACCCATCTGAATGGGGTGCAGAATGCGGCGGAGGAGGCAGACAAGCGCCTGGCGCTCGCGGTGGCTGGCCAGGGCATTGTCGCCGGATTTGACCTATCCATAGCCGGAGCGGTGGCCACGGTATCGGCCGGGTCGGGTTTTGACGGTCTCGGGAGGTCGGTGCATACCGACGACCCGGTGACGCTCGATCTATCGACGATCACACGCCCCTCATCCGGAATGTATAAGTGGGTGGCGATCTATGCCGCCTTCATCCGCAAGAGCTATGGCGACGTGTACGACGACAACAACCAGCGCCACGATCTCTACCAGGACGAGTCCATGACGCTCGGTTTCGTGCAGGGAGCGGAGGGCAGCCAGTCGGGAGCAGAGCGCCCTTCCGTCGGGATCAATATCCTAGTGGCCGACCTGCTTATTGATGCCACGACTCCTCTAGCGTCGATCACTCCGAGCCTGACGCGTCGCTCGAAGATCGTCACGATCTTGAGTCTTAAGAGCCGCGAGGCAGTCACCCGCGTGTTCATCGATGTAGCGGCCGCCAAGACGGTCACCTTCGCGTCCCTCGGGCTTCCGGACGGCTCTTACTCCGTCCGCACCCAGCTCGTCGGCTCCGCGCCCTTCGTGCGGAACCTTGGTGTCGGGGCGAGCAACACCGGCATCACGCTGTACCTCTACCACGACGCCTATCCCTACAAGGAGCCCGTCCTCGGCGCACCGGCCATCAAGGTCGGCGCCGCTCGGGTCGGTACGTTTAAAGTCGGCAGCCGGGCATCGGTCCCGGTTGATCTATTCATACGCAAGGAGGATTTATAATGAGAGGTATTCCGATTGTTTTTAACACAAAACAGGACTGGCTGAACGCGCATAATTATGCGCTATTGTCAAGCGATGACAGATACAAAGCAGTACTAAAGGAGCGCCTGCGCGCGCTCAAGGACTCGGGGACTATGCTCGTCCTGAAGGACGGCGCCCCGGAGGATCCCGAAGATCAGACCCCGGCTGATTTCGAGCCTGCCGATGACCCGGCGTCTCCGCTCGTTCGCTCGGAGCTGACCGCCACCGAGATCGACCTTATGATTTCCCAGCTCGGATAATTTCTACAGGAGGAGTTGTAAATGATTGTTAGGATGATTAAAGACAATTTAACGGATGCCAATGCAGATCTTTTTTCGGGTATGATGGATTTTATTGCTCGGCAGGGGGTAATACTCGAGAAAAAGAATCCGTTCAGTTATGTAACAAACGTTGTTACCGTCAAATCTGGATCTGTGCTTACAATTAAAAACGGAGGCGCATGGAAGAGTTTTCGGGTCGAGGCTGACGTAGATCTATCTGAGACAGATCTCGATGCTGGCACTTTTGAGGTCGGCAAAGACTACTACGTCTATCTCGTCGACGACGGGGCGGACGGCCAGTTCATCATCAGCCTCAACGCCACCTTCCCGGCGGGGCATAGCGCCGACGACAGCCGCAAGATCGGCGGCTTCCACTTCGGCCATGTCCGCAAGGTCTCCTCGGACGGCCTGTGGGTTCCCGTCGACTCCGAGGGCACCAAGTTCGGCACCGGATCGATCGGCTGGAAGGATAACGTGACCACCGGGATCGTTCCAAACTCCGTGTGGGATCTCATGAACCGGCCCAAGTGCAGCCCGGAAGGTATGGTCAAGGTCGGCCACATCTGGGTGGACATCTACATGGCCAGCGCGGCCGAGTCCATCACTCTGGAGAGCGGAACGAACGGCCTCCACGTAGCATCTGGGCGTCTGCAATCAAAGTATGGCCAGGTGCCGGTTTCCGGCGCGGAAGGTCTTAACTGGTTTAGTTTCAACGAGCTGGCCACCCGCTCGAATAAGCGGCTTCTGTCCTACGGCGAGTGGGTCAAGGCGGCCTACGGCAACCCGCAAGGCCTCGATGCCGCCGACACCTACGGATGGACCAAGACGACCAACTCCGCGCGCACGCGCACCGGGTGCCGAGTCAACGCGACCACCGGAGCGCACGACGCGGCCGCCGGGATCAAACCCGCCGCCATCAGCGCCTTCAACATCGTCGACGCGGTCGGAAACCTCTACGAGTGGTTGGACGAGCTGTCCAACCGGCACGACTCCACGTCGTTCGCCTGGCAGGACGTTCTCGGTTCCGGTAAGGGGCAGGCATACCTCCCCAATAACATCGGAATGGTCGCGTACATCGCTGGCGCGTTCTGGAATGCTGGCGTCCACGCGGGTCCCCGTGCCGTCACCGTGGACATTTACCCATGGAACGTGAACCCGGGCGTCGGTTCGCGCCTGGCCTGTGACAGTCTGTAATCTGTAATCCGGAGATCTGTCTTGTCTGGTGCACGTGGATTTGTTTTGTGGCAAAAGGCCGAGGATTTTACTGAATATCTGTTCCCGATAATCGACCGATTCCCGAAGCATGAGAAATTTGCTCTGTGTTGTCAGATCAAAAACACGTGCTACGAGATCCTGAAGCTAATCATCCGGACGAACAAGTCAAGGCAAAAAGCATCGGGGCTGTACGAGATTGACACCCAGCTGGAAATGCTGCGATGGCTGATCCGGCACAGCCTCCGGAGGAAATATCTCAGCCACCAAAGCTATGAAACAGCTGCGAAGATGGTGGATGAACTGGGTCGCATCATAGGCGGCTTACTAAAAGGGGTGTGATGCAAGCTGGCGCGAACTGGAATGATGGCGTCCACGCGGGTCCCCGTGCCGTCAACGTGAACAATTACCCATGGAACGTGAACACGAACATCGGTTCGCGCCTGGCCTGTGAGAATCGAATAATCCCAGACGATCCGACATTACGGTGTCGGTCGCAGTGACAGATTGTCAGATCATTACTCCTTGCCGTAAGGCATAACTATGTTGGCGCCCCGCCTGCGGGCTGGGCGCTCTTTTTTCATCAAGGAGGTGTTTCTCGTGTTCGAGCGGGTATACGACTACCGTAATCTCTATGAGGCATACCTTAAGGCTAGGAAAGCTAAGCGGTACCGATCGGAAGTGCTGCAGTTCTCATATCGTCTGGAAGAGAATCTGATCGAGCTGCAGAATGAGCTGATATGGAAGACGTATAAGATCGGCACCTATCGCCCCTTCGTGATCTACGAACCGAAGAGAAGGCAAATAGTAGCGCTTCCCTTCCGTGATCGAGTTGTGCAGCATGCCTTGAACAATGTTGTTGAGCCAATCTTCGATAAACGAATGATATTCGACTCCTATGCTTGCCGTAAAGGAAAAGGAACCCACAAGGCAGTCCGAAGATTAGCGTATTTCCTAGGTAAACCAAAGAATTTTTATTTTCTCAAGGCCGATATAAAAGCATATTTTGCCTCTATAAATAAGGTTATTCTAAAAGACATCCTATCCAGATATATAAGTGATGATGGACTGTTATGGTTAATCAAGGAGATCATCGATAGTAACCAAGAAGCCGGCCTTCCGATTGGAAACCTTATGAGCCAACTTTTTGCTAATGTATACCTGCACGAGTTTGATCATTATATTAAAAACGTTAGATCCGAGAAATATTATCTGCGATATATGGACGATTTCATAATTCTCCACTCGAGCAAATCACATTTATGGGCACTTCTAAAGGATATAGAGTCGTTTCTAAAGGCCAAATTAGCACTAGAACTGAACGCTAAGACTAGGATTGGAAGAACATCTGAAGGTATAGAATTTGTCGGATATAGGGTATGGAATAAAAATAAATTAATAAAAAAATCTTCTTTAAGAAGAATGAAAAAGAAGCACAAGGCCTGGAAAAATGGAAAAATGCCTTCTAAACGCTTTTTATTATCTCTTGGATCATGGATTGGTCATTGTGCGGACACCGCAAGCCATAAGGCGGTGGAGAGAATTATGCTTGATAGCTTGCATTATTTGCATAATAAAATAGCTTTGAATTCGCATTTTTGATGCAATCCGCTGTTTTCATTTTCGCATTTTTGATGCTAATAATTCGCATTTTCAATGCAACGTTACAGAAAGGAGGGAACCTGTGTTCCACCTCCTCCCCCTCCACCCCCTCCTCCACCGCCTTCCGTTGCCGTAGTAAAATTAAAAAAGGGAGTTCTTCGGGTATTTCCCTCTGGATCCTCCGCGGTAACCCGCCAGTAATAGGTGGTTCCCGATTGTAAAGGAGTTAGAAACGTATAGGTGGGACTCTGAGTGGTGACTACAAGTCCAGTCCCATCCGCTGGATTGAGGGAAACGGTATAGGTAACCCGTTTACCCTCCGGATCCACTGCCTGTTCCCATGAGAGAGTGGGAGTCACGCTTACCCCTATGGCTCCATTGGGGGGAGCGAGAAGGTTGAAGGACCGGGGTGCTAATCCTCCCGCTTCCGTGTATGCGCCATCCCCTGACGTCTCTTGCGAGAGGGATAGCTGTTTCATTACATCACATCCGATTAATAAACCGATGAAACAGATGGAAAAGGCGAACAACGAGCGGATTCCTCTACCCTTCATGGTCGGCCTCCTGTGGGAGTCTCCCCAACACGTAACGATAAAATTGTACTACACGACGGTTCGCTTTTCCATCCTCATGCGACTGAAGAGTCGGCGTTGTTTAAATCGAGGGAATACTCTTACGGAGCCTCTTTAACTTCTTTACCTCCTCGACTTCTAGAACGTTACACGCACAATGGTAACCGTATTCGAAGAGTTTAGATCACTTATTAAAGAGAGAAACAGAGTCTTCTCTCCCACGGAGATGCTATCCAAATGTTTCCCTGTAGCCACTGTGTAGATGGTCCCTACTGGGTACGTGATGCTATCGATCATCACGCACTTGATTGTGTTACTTGCGTCCTGCCAGACCACATAGATATTCCCTGAGGGATCCTGAGCCGCGTACAGGGTGCGGTATCGAGACCAGTTATCTTGGGGAACTTTCAAGGAAGGATCCAGCATGAGGTCTGCCGCATTCTCTAGCATGAACGGGTTTGAGGACCTTCGCATATAGAGGGCATTTCCCGTTGGGCTTACCTTTGGTCCTGTTTCAAGGGCGTAGATTAGAATGTAATCCCCTCCCGTCTCCCGGAATAAAAACCCTTGACTCGGACGTTGATAGCTCCCCGTGTTCACTACACGCAAGTCTATTGCTGTTGACCAGTCTATGGGAGGGTAGGAACCACTCACAAGGTACAGATCACCCCCCTCTATCTCTCCTTCCAGATCATTAAAATACAGGTAGTAGGGAGCATTGGAAAAAAGGTCGAAGCCTACCTGCTGGCAAAAAACAGGATCGTCCGTTTGATTGTTGATTCCCACATCATTCTGGGATACGATCGAAAACCCATCCCAGTAGAGAGTTACCGCCTTTGTTTCATTTTGCGTTCCAAACCCTCCCGCATCGAATCCCCAACCGAAGAGATACTCGTTCCCATTGATCCGCACCACACTCGGCAAACGTCGTAATCCAATGGTTGTAGTTCCCATTCGTTCTTCGGGAGCAGTCCAGGAAGGTTGTCCATAGGGCAGCGTGGTAATCATCACTCCTGATCCCGCGCAAGTATCATCTGTCGCATCGTTGATTATTAGTGCTATCGCATTTCCATTCCCACTCAACGCAGCTACAATATCCCGAGCATTACTCAGCCCTCCGATCTGAAGCGGAGCACTCCACGTGCTACCCCCATCCGTACTCCTTCGTGAGTACACGTACAACGCTGAATCTATGTATACATAGAGTAGATAGTTTGGAATCGCTGGGTTGTGAAGGATGACGCCCTTTCGTACCCCAGAAAGAGTGAAATTCGGAACCGGCTGAATCGAAGGGCCACTAGATCCTCCTCCGCTTTGCCCTCCACCACTCCCCCCGCCTCCTGATACCGTGGTAAACGAATAAAATGGACTTCTTCGTATATTCCTTTTCGGATCTTCTGCTGTTACTCTCCAATAATAGGTAGTTCCCGGTAAAAGCTGATTTAGCATTGTATAGGTAGTTCCTTGTACTGTGTTTACTAAAGATCTACCCCCTTGAGCGGGTATCACTAGGATCGTGTAGGTTATTCGTTCCCCTTCCGGATCTACCGCCGCTTCCCAGGAAAAGGTTGGATTGACACTTACCTCGGTAGTTCCATTCACGGGTGAGGTAAGATTGAAGGATCGAGGAGACAATCCCTCTCCATCTAACCCAGATCGTTCGAACCGAAATACATCGCAACTTTGAAGCAGGCACGTCGAACATAAAATGAAAAGAATGATCGCACGAAGTGTCATGCCTTTCATCAATGACCTCCACACCTCTCCCGGAGAATGCGTTGAATCTGTATATTTTTATCCAAAATAATAGCGCAGATAGGTGAATTTATCAAAACCTTCGGTAGTTTACAGAGGACCTTTTTGGATTAAAAAATGGAATTAAAAGTTTCAGAGACCTCAGTTTCCTGCTAACTATCATCTTCGCAGCTCGAGTCCCAGCCCACTTTTACGAGCTCCGCTTCTAGTTCCTTGGAAGCGGAGTCGATAATTTGAGCCGTCAGGGCCGCCGCCTTGGCACAATCTCGCTGTTCCAGAGCGTTAAATAATTCTCGATGACGAGAAAGAGAGGCTTCCGCCCATTGTCTGCCCCAGGAAAGATCGCTCTGCGCTACACTTCTGGCCTGCCGGGTTCGGGCCCATAGAGATTGAATGAACTCTTTCAGTTGTTCGTTGGGACAATACTCGAAAATGGCTTGATGGAACTCCCAGTCTTTCCCCATGAACCCGCCGATGTCTTTTTTCCGGATACAGGACTCCTGTTCTTTGATGATTTTCCGTAGTTTCGAAAATCCCGCCTCATCGATGCGGGAGCAGGCCAGTTGTACCGCGTAACTTTCGTTGATCCGCCGAACCTCAAACAGTTCCCGGACGGTTCGGCAGGACACGGGGCGCACGATATCTCCCCGTTTGGGCACGTTGATCGAAAGACCCCTTCTTCGAAGCTCCATCAACGCGTCCCGTATCGCCACGCGGGACACATTGAATCTCTTTGCCAGTTCCACCTGGACCAACCGTTCCCCTGGTTTCAGTTCTCCACTCTCGATTTGTTCGGCTAGGTGATCTGTGATTAACGAACTCAACGTTCTTATATGGGAGAAGTCTATCTCTGTTGCCATAGGTAGAATCGTATCATGCCTTTCGAATCTTTTGCACTATAGTGATTGCACAAGCTAGAAAGAACAGGAAGCTCAATGGACGATTCACTAGACTTAGGATATTCCCATGGCTGATGTACAACGCTCGCCTGAAAAACGCATCCGCCATATTCCCAAGGATCAAGCCAAGGATAAGAGGCGCGGAAGAGTAATTCATCTTGTCTAGGAGATAACCCAAAATCCCGCATACGAACACTAGCGCAAGGTGAAAGGGGTTCAAATTGTAGCTGTACACGCCGATCACGCAGAGCACCGCGATAATGGGAATTAGGATTTTCTGGGACACTTTCAAGACTTTCACCATCAACCGAGTGATCAGGATCCCTAGAACGAAAAGAAAAACCGTGCCCCATAGGATGATCGCTCCGAGTTGGGGGATGATGGTAGGGTGTTCGACGCTCAACATGGGGCCTGGTCGGATCCCATGAAGGGTCAGGGCTCCTAGGAGCATCGCGGCCGGCGGACTTCCCGGTATGCCCAAGCTAATGAGAGGAATAATGGCGCCCCCGATGGCGGCGTTATTGGCTGTCTCGGGAGCCATTA
>OGCI01001598.1_pt1 | contig 18217 bp, 18 predicted proteins | sample 1570021 | NCBI WGS metagenome assembly OGCI01 (sample SAMN06264664, study PRJEB24512) | hot springs metagenome | isolation source: Hot spring water | place: South Africa: Tshipise | collected 2015-06-21 | reverse complement strand
CGAGGTCAATCACGTCATCGAGCTGCAACCGTTCATCGTCAATCTCGCGGACAAAGGCGAAGCCCGCTACCTGCGCATGACGGTAAGCATCGGGCTCGGCGGCGAAGCTGGCGGCAAAGAGAAACCGGACCCGCTTTTCACCACGCGCGTGCGCAACGCAATGCTCGCCGTGCTGACGACCAAGACCTCGGACGAAATCCTGACGGCGGAAGGCAAAGCCGCTCTGCGCAAGGAACTGCTGCGCGCGGCGCGCGCTGCCGTCGAAGAACCGGAGATCAAGGCTATCTACATCACCGATTTCATCGTTCAACTCTGACCGGCAACCACCATGAACAGCGACGACCTGCAAGCCGCCAACCGTGCTGACCTCGAGGCGTGGCGCGATTTTCTCGATCTACAAGTGCCACTCGTCATGGAACTCGGCCGCACTAAGTTAACCGTTCGCGACATCCTCGACCTAGACGCAGGCAGCATCATCCAACTGCCGCGTTCCACCGGCGAAGGCGTCGACGTTTTGGCTGGCGATCGTTGCCTCGCGCGCGGCGAGATCTTGATGATCGAAGACCGCACCGGGGTACGCATCAACGAAATCAACAGCCCAGAGCAGAAATGACTGCAACCGCACGACGATCCGCCCGACGCGCTCCCATCTTCCGAATTCAAATGGCTGCCACTACCCATCGCCGCTTGCTCGCTTTGCTCGCCACTGTACTGCTGGTGAGTAGCATACCCGTCGCCGTCTGCGCCGAGACGGATCGCCCCTCTGCCGACGGCGCGCCGCAACGAAGCGAAAAAGATGCGACGTCTACCCGCACGAACTCAGCCGAGGCGCCTGCGCCTGCCGCCCAAAGAAGCGCGACGCCGACGACCGTGGAGGACAACGAGCAAACGCAGGTGCCGGAACGCGATGCGGCGCTCGATGAGCGGCCTTTTCTCGAACCGTCGCCCGGGGTGTTGGCCGAGCAGGCTCCGAGCACGTTCAACCTCTTAGCGCGCACCACCGGTTCACTGGCACTCATCCTCGGCTTGCTCGTCGGCGGCACGGCGCTGTTCCGTCGCTTTGGTGGACCGAAAGCGTTGCGCGCGTCGAACGATGTGCCCGAACTAGCAGTCTTATCATCGGTCCCGCTCGGGCGCGAACGCACGCTAGCGCTCGTCCGCTTCGGATCGCGCACGCTTCTCGTCGGCTCGACGCCTCACGCCATCACGCTTCTTACGGAAAGCGATGAACACGACGAGCGCGCGCCGGTCTCCGTCGCGGAGCTACTCGATTCCGACGATTTCGCCGCCGAGCTTGAACGAGCGAGCGTAAGGCCAATTGATCCGAACGCTTGAGAGAGGCGCGTGGCAAGCGGAGAAACGTGCCGCGCGCACCGTTTATCCGAATCAATTGACGCCCTTGCTTCCGTTTCGATGGGAAAGAGACGTATGAGAAACCACACGTCGCTGGCGCTTCGAAGCCTGTTGGTTACAGTCCTTCTTCCAGCGCTCGCCGTTGGAGCCGCGCCCGAACCGTCCTTGCGGCTTGATCTGGCACAAGGCGGCACAGCGCTGCCTATTCAGATCGTCATCATCCTCACGCTGCTCAGTTTCATTCCAGCCATTTTGATCTCGATGACCTGTTTTACGCGGCTCATCGTCGTCTTTTATTTCTTGCGCCAAGCGCTCGGAACCACAGAAGCACCCAACAACCAAGTGCTGCTCGGTCTGGCGCTCTTTCTGACGATGTTCGTCATGGGACCGGTCTTTGCGCGCGTCCACACGGACGCTCTCGCGCCGCTGATGGCTGGCGAGATCACGCACGCAGAAGCGCTGCCGCGCGCGATGGTCCCTTTGCGCGCTTACATGCTCAAGCACACGCGCGAGCGCGATCTCGCGCTCTTCATCAGGCTATCGGGCAGTCCGCGCCCGCGCACGCCGGACGACGTGCCGACCACAGCGCTCGTTCCGGCTTACATGATCTCGGAATTGAAGACCGCTTTTCAGATCGGCTTCGTCCTCTTCATCCCCTTCTTGATCATTGACATGGCCGTTTCGTCCGTGCTGCTTTCGATGGGCATGATGCAACTGCCGCCGGTGATCATCTCCATGCCGCTCAAGGTGTTGCTTTTCGTCATGGTCGACGGATGGTATTTGATCGTCGGCTCGCTCGTCAAAAGCGTCATGTGAGAACGAGACGAACTTTGCGGAGAAGATAGATGTCCGATGCAGTGATCCTGACACTCATGCAACGCGCGCTGGAGACCTTGATGTGGATCACGGCGCCCATGCTCGCCGCGGCCATCATCATCGGCGTCGTCGTCAGCCTCATCCAAACGCTGACCTCGATTCAAGATCAAACCTTCAGCTTCGCGCCACGCGTGGCCGTCATCTTCGTTGTTTTTCTCATCACTTTTCCATGGGCGCTGCGCGTGCTCGTGACGTTCACGCAATCGCTCTTCAGCGATTTTTCACCGTACATACGTTGAGCGCTGATCGCGTGCTCGATTCGATCACCATTCCGTTGCGTCCCGTTCTCGTCTTCGCCGTGGTTCTAGCGCGCGTCGGCGGGCTGGTCACGTTCGCTCCTTTCTGGGGTCATGGAGCGATCGCTCCGCGCGTGCGCGCGCTGGTCGCACTGGCGCTTGCTCTTTGCGTAACACCGGTGGTGATGCCGCGCCTTCCGACGCCGCCTGCCGATCTCGTCGGTTTGACATTGGTTCTGCTCGGTGAAGTCATCGTCGGCTGCGCTCTCGGTTTCGTCGGACGCTTGGCGATGAGCGCGCTGACGATAGCTGCCGAGATGATCACGTTTCAACTCGGGCTTTCGCTCGCCAGCACGATCGATCCAGCCACACACGCGCGGACCACGGCACTCGGAACGTTCGCGCAGATGATGGGATTGATGGTGCTGCTGGCAGTGGACGGTCACCACTGGTTCTTGCTGGCAACGGTGCGCAGCTTCGATCTTCACGCGCCGTCGTTGCCGCACGCGACACCGCTGCTGGCCCAGTTGCTCCTGCGCCTCTCGGCCGATGCGCTCAGCATCGGCGTGGCGCTGGCAGCACCTGTGATCATCGTTCTGTTGCTAACCGAACTGGCGCTCGCCGTTGCCGGGCGCGCTGCGCCGCAGCTTCAAATCTTTTTGCTCAGCTTTCCCGTCAAGATCGCCGTCGGGCTGTGGGTCATCGGCGCCACGCTCTACTTTCTGCCTGGAGCCGTGCGCACCGTCCTCTATTCGTTGCGCGCCGATCTTCTGCGCGTGACCGGCGCTTTTTGAAGTAAGGACGATGGCTGGAGAACGCACCGAACGACCGACGCCGAAAAGGCGCGAAGAGGCGCGCAAACGCGGGCAGATCGCGCGCCGCCCGGAACTCGCCGCAGCCATCGCCTTTCTCGCCGCGCTCGGCGCACTACGCGCAGTCGGCTCCGATCTCGGAGAACGCGCGGCGACGTTGATCGTCAACTCGGCGCGCATGGCCGAGGCGGCGGCGACGTCGAACTTCTCCATCAACGACGTTCACAAGATGATGGCCGATGCGCTGGCCGAACTCGCCGCCCTGACGGCCCCGATCCTGATCGCCGGTCTGATCGGCGGCGTCGCGGGCAACGTCGCGCAGGGCGGGTGGAGCTTCGCACCGGCTGCGCTCAAACCGCGCGCCGAAAGCTTCAGTCCGAAGGCCAATCTTCGCCGCGCGTTCGCCAGCGTCCCTGTTGAAACGGTCAAGAGCGTGCTCAAACTCGCCGCCGTCGTTGCCATCGGCTACGGCGCGCTCGCGCACGCGGTCGCGCAAACCGCTGAACTCGTCGGCGCACCGGCATCGCACACGCTCGCGACCATCGGCGCGACCAGCTTCGATCTCGCGTTGCGGGTGGCGCTCGCTATGCTGGCGCTCGCCGCGCTCGATTACGGTTATGGCTGGTTCAAACACGAGCGCTCGCTCCGCATGACCAAGCAGGAACTCAGAGACGAATTACGCGAGCAGGAAGGCGATCCCGTAGTCAAAGGACAACGAAGACGCACCGCGCGCGCGCTTTTGCAGCGACGCATCGCCGTCGAAGTCCCGCGCGCCGATGTCGTCGTCGTCAACCCGACGCACTACGCCGTCGCGCTGCGCTACGACAAGGCGAAAGACGCGGCTCCCGTGGTGACAGCCAAAGGAATGGACTACATCGCGCAGCGTATGCGCCACATCGCGCGAGCGCATGATGTGCCCGTGGTCGAAAATGCGGTGCTTGCGCGTGCGCTCTACCGCGCCGTCGAGGTCGGAAGGGCTATCCCACCCGAATTCTTCCGCGCCGTCGCTGAACTTCTCGCTTACGTCTATCGCCAGCGGGTGCAACGAAGCTGACGGCTACACCGGCGCGTCCCTCGTCTTCGCTACCCCGGCAACAACTACTCGATGGCGCTGTCGTGTTTCACAAACTCACGCCGGAGCGTCATTCGACCTCGCTGCTTCGGCGTCGAGACCGCCGCGCAAGATCTCCGGCAGGCGTCTGGCGAAGACCGAACGCGGCATGACGACGTCGAAGCCGCTGGCGCGCGCCCGCCGCGCCAGTTCGTTCTCGACGTGCGAGAAGAAGCCGAGCAATTTCGTCTCGCGCAACCGAGCATCGGCTTTCACTTCGGTGGCGACGGAGAAAGGGTCGAAACGCGCGGCCTGTAGATCGACGATGATGAGGCGCGGTGCGAGTTCGTTGCCGACGATCTTTTTGATGTCTTTGACGATCTTCACGGGCATGCCCAACTGCTCGGCCGTGCCGCGAATCTTGGCGGCGAAGAACATGTCATCGACCACGGCGACGATCATCGCAAACCTCTCTTCCTGAACGTTCTTGTGAAAAGTCTGGATTGAAGCAAAAACGAGCGGCGGCGGGTGCCCTGGCGACGCTGCCGCATGATGTCGCTGGACCGAAATCGCGCGTGAGTGTTCACCAACGGAGATCGGCGCGCACAAAGTTGAGGCGCCACTCGCCTTCGCCCAACACGGGCACTTCGCCGTCATACGAAAGCGCAAGATCGACAGCGCGCCGAATACGGTAAGCGCGTCCCGATGGCGCGTTGACGACCAGCGTCACGCGCTCCGGCTCTTTCTCCGCCACGCACGCTTCTCGCCAGTCAGCCCGACACCGAACGACGAGTCGAGCTCCCGTCGGAAGCTGGCCCAGCGTGGACGGTCTTGACCCGAACTGCTCGAGTTCAAAGCTCCGGTTCATCCTCGAAGGGCAGGTCCGGTTGACTCGGCACTCTCTTTTCAGCGTAGGAGCGCAGCGCGTAGTAAAGGATCAGCAACGCGAGCGCGATCCAAACCACCGACCAAAAGGCCGCTGGGATGCCGGTCGCTTCTGCCATGTTCGCTGCATCGGTTGGCACGTGCGGCGCAAAAGGTGCGGAGAGAAAGAGCACCGTCTTCAAATCGAGCAGCGCGTTCAGCACGCATTGAGCAGCAAGCAAGCTGACCAGAAACATCGCGGCGCGCGCGCTGAAAAACATTGCCGCGGCGATCAACCCGCCGGCCAGCACCGTGCCGACCGCGATGGTGAACAGATTGCCGAAGCCGTAGGCAAGCGTCAGCGTTAGGATCAGACCAGCGGAGATGATGAGCACGCGCCGCGCGGCGACGGCGCGCCGAATCCAGAAGAGCAGCAGCGCTCCGTAGAGCATTGCGCCAAGATAACCGGCGCTCGAAATAATGAAACTCGAGAGCAAGCCGCTTTCCGTCGTCAGCGTCACGCCGCTTCCGCTCGGCATGATGCGCAACCCGTAAACGCTGTTGCCCGTCAGCACAGCAGCGAGCGCGTGGCCGCCCTCGTGAACGAAGGTGACGAACAAACGAAACGGGTAGGTCAATACTTCCGCAAAGGGAACGAACCACAGAGCGATGCTCAACACTGTGACGATCAACAAAGCGCGTACTTGCGGGCGCGCATCCTTGGCCAATCTGAAATTCATCCTTCCACTCTCCTCTCGCGCCGATCGAGCGCGTGCAGTGGTTCGATTTTACGACGAATCACCGAGCGAACCCAAGCCTTTTGGCCCGCAACGGACGTCAAGGGCGATTCCGCTTCGCGACGTATATTCCCCGCGCATAGTCTTGAACCATGCGATCGCTGTTGAATTTCGGCGCGAGCGTCGCGATGGCATGCTTCATCATCGTCACCCAACGACGCGGGATGTGGTCGGCGTCGCGCTCGTAGTAGAGCGGGACCACTTCGTCTTCGAGCAGGCGATAGAGAGCTTCGGCATGGCGCGCGTCGTCTTCCAAAGAAGCGTGCATGGTCGTCGGATCACCGATGGCCCACCCATTGGCGCCATCGAAACCCTCGATCCACCAGCCATCCAGCACCGACAGATTCAAACCACCGTTCATCGCCACCTTTTGACCGCTCGTGCCCGAAGCTTCGAGTGGCGGCCGCGGTACGTTCAACCATACGTCTACACCCTGCACGAGTTGCCGGGCGATCTCCTGATCGTAATCCTGCAAGAAGATGGCGCGGCGCATGATGCGTGGATCGGTGCGCCACTGCGCGATGCGCTGCAAAACGAGCTTGGCTTCCATGTCCTGCGGATGCGCTTTGCCGGCGAAGACGAACTGCACTGGCCGCTCGGCATCATCGATCAAGCGCAACAAACGCTCCGGGTCGGTGAGCAACAAGCTCCACCGCTTGTAACCGGCGACGCGCCGCGCAAACCCGATGGTGAGCGCATCGGGATCGAGCAACGTACGCGCAACATCAACCCTTTCGGGACTCTCGCCGCGTTGCAACCAAGCGTAATGCGAGCGGTGACGGATGAAGGCGACGAGTCGTCGTTTGAGCAACGAGTGCGCCTCCCATAGCTCTTCATCCGCAATCCTTTCGATGGCGCGCGCCCAGCGCTTCTGGTCCAGCATGATCTCGGCCCAGTTCTTGCCGACGCGCTTTTCGTAGATGGAACGAACGAGCGGCGCAACCCACGTCGGCGCATGCACGCCGTTGGTCACGTGCACGATGGGCACGCGCTCGACCGACACGTCCGGCCACAACTCACGCCACAACGCGCGCGAGACTTCACCATGTTTGCGACTGACGCCATTGGTCGAGCGGCTCATCTTGATGGCCAGCGGCGTCATGCCGAAGGGTTCGTCGTTGCGTGTCGGATGAACACGACCGAGCGCGATGAACTCCTCGCGCGTGAGCCCCAATTCGCGCCAGTAGACTTCGCCGAAGCAACGCTCGATCAACGCCGGATCGAACTCGTCGTTGCCGGCGGCAATCGGTGTGTGCGTCGTGAAAACGCACAGGCGACGCACGCGCTCCACGGCTTCCGCGAACCGCAATCCTTGCGCGACGAACTCGCGCGCCAATTCGATGGTCAGAAAAGCAGAGTGACCTTCGTTCAAGTGATAGACGCATGGTTCGATCTTCAGCTTGCGGAGCAGACGCACCCCGCCGATGCCGAGCAGCATCTCTTGCACGACGCGCGTCTCACGATCGCCGCCGTAGAGATGACCGGTGATCCAGCGATCTGTCGGATCATTCTCTTTTAGATTGGAATCGAGCAATAAGAGCGCGACGCGCCCGACCTCCACGCGCCACGCACGGGCGCGCACCATGCGCCCGCGGATGAGGACCTCGACCGTCACCGGCGCGCCGCTATCATCCACCACGGGAGACATCGGCAAAAGATCCGGCTGCAGTTCGCCGTAGTGTTCTTCTTGCCACCCGTCGCGCCTGATGCGTTGCCGAAAATAGCCGTAGCGGTAAAGCAGCCCGACGGCGACGAGCGGCAGCCCGAGGTCGCTGGCAGATTTCAAATGATCGCCTGCGAGAATGCCCAAACCGCCCGAATACGTCGGCAGACTGTTGTGCAGCCCGTATTCGGCGCAAAAGTACGCGACCGGATGAGCCGCCGTGATCTCGCGCGCGCGCCGCTGCGCCCACGTGCTCTTCCGCTCCATGTAGCGGTCGAACTGCTCGGCCAGCGCGCGCACACGAACGACGTAGCCGGGATCGGTCGCCATCTGCATCAGACGGAAATCGGAGACCTCGTTCAGCAAACGACGCGGATTGTGCTCGCACTCTTCCCAAGCGTCCGGATCGAGATCGCGGAAGATGGCCGCGTCCTCGCTCCAACTCCACCAGTAGTTCCACGCCAAACGCTCCAGCGCTCGCAAAGTTAGGGGCAAGGGTCGTTGTTTCGCCTGCCCGCCCTCCGTCTGTTCCGTTCTTTCGACTTTCTCCTCCGTAATCATAACCGCATAATTGCACACTGGTCCGCTGCCATTAGTCAAGGAGCCGCCAAGCGAGTTCGCCGCCACCGGACTTCGCGGCAATTCACCTGAAGGAATGCGCTGGGCCGCCAAGAGGCTTCATCGCACTCAGTTTCCGCCCTTCGCCCGCTTCGAACTGGACAAAACAATGAGGCTGAACAACGCTCGGTCGTTCAGCCTCTCATCAGATATGTTTTCGATATGTTTCCAGGAGCAGCTACAACAAACCGCTGCCCTCTAAAGCATCGTAAGCCGTTCCCATACCGTTGTTGTACCTTTCGACTTGGGATTGGCTGAACTTGTTGATCTCGAAGGCACCGCGCAGTATTTCATCCACATCGTTGCGGTTCTTGACCTTGGCCCCGATGCCTATTCCGAACAGTCCCGTCTCTTCCGTGAGGTGATCGGTGAGGTATTGCGCGACATCTTCTTTTGCCGCTTCGACCCCCTTCTCGGCGATGATCTTGCCGACGAACTCACCAACATCTTTTCCTAATGCGTTTTCGAAAACGCTCTTAAGCTTGCCTCCGACAGGGATCAGATCGAAGACGAAAGAGACGAATCCTTTGACGGCAGCTTCGCGATCCCGCTCCTCTTTGACGGCAAGTTGAAAACCATTCGCCACGCTGCCCGCTAACAAACCGAGTTCATACGGGCGGTTTCCATCGCGGAACCCCTTTGCAAGCTCCTTGAGAGTGCCTAGCAGTTCTTCCTGCTTCGTGCACTTGGGACTATACAAGGTGTCCTCGAAGAATTTCGACAAAGTGACAAGGCCCTCAAGATTCACTTTGGTATCGATCAATCTTTCCGTGAGGAATCGAGCGTCGCTTCGGTATAGCGTCACCAACGCATCGGAGACTCCCGCGCCTTCCATGAGCCGATCGTTGTTGACGACGGTTTCGAAAAGTTTCACCTTTAGCTCGCTCGCCGGCATGCGCGCAGCAGCTTCTAGCACGGTAGCGAGAGGATTGCCATTGCCCACGATGCGCTCGTGATTCCGTTCGACGGCGAAGGGCGAGGCGTTCACGACGTCGAGGAAAGATTCGAGACCTATCTTCCCGTCCCCCAGTGCGCCGGCGTCGAGCTTTGTTAAGATCTCACTAAGCACTTTGGGATCACCGCTCATGGCGCGCGCGGCCCCGTTGAGCATCTGCAGATCGTTAGAGGTTTGCGCCTTGGCAGCATGTTCGATGGCGCTGACTGCGTAATCGCGCATCAGCCGCGCTGACCCGCTCTGCGCGATGAGGTTTCCCGTGTACTCATTGTACGGCGGGTCAAGAAGCACTCCGGGAGTGTTGTTCAGGTACTCGGCTTCTGCGCGAACCAAGCGTTGCGCAAAGTCGCTCCCGAGTTTTCCTCGGTCGTAGGCTGCTCCCAAAGAGCGTGCGATGATCTGACTGTCGCTCGTGCTGAGGCGGTCATCGCCTCCATATGGCGCTGGCTCACCCCCCGCGGCGCGTAGAATGCGCAACGACGCTTCGGAATCATCTTTAACCAGCTTCGCGATCAGCTCCGTGCGAAAGGCCTCATCGCCGCTTCTCAACTGTGCCGCTAGTTCGCGTGCACCACCCTGCGCGTAGCCCAAACCGTAAGCTTCATAGACAGCCTCTATGCTCTTTTCGACGCTCGGTTTGGAACCACCTCCTCGGGCATAGACAGCCCCGCTGCTCTCCTCGACGTTGGAGCTGACTCCTCTGGCATCCGCCTCGAATTCAGTCCGTAACTTGTGCTCGATCATGGACCCGATGAAAGCCAGCTCACCCTTCATGCTCTCGCTTCCATGGTTCTGCTCCTCGTAGTTCGGCTCCCAATCGGGCAGTGCTGCCGCCTCTTCGGACTCGGAGTTCTGCACCCGACTCCCACTCTCGATTCCCGATGCATCTTCTGTCGTCCCTTCGAACTCAGTGCTCTGCACCCAATTTCCGCTCTCTACTCCCGACACATCTTCTACTGCCATCGTTCCTTCCTCCAAGATCCTCTGAATTCAATGCATGGAAAACACACAGCTTCATGTCCACACCGAGCAGACCTCAGCTTAATTGTTTTCCTAATATTATTATCGGCGGTTTGCGGAAAATGTTTCCTGTTTTTTTTGATCGGCATGTTAAATCTTGATTAAGTATGGATGAATCTTGGCTTGCCTCTGTTATCAGGCTTACGGCAGGCGCTCTGACGTAAATGATCCTGCGGCTGAGCAGGACTCAGCGGACACAACGTGTGGCAGTGAATCTTTATCTCTTATCTTCAAAGGTGATTAGCGAAGGGTTTGTCCGTCGGTTCCTCGATCGAACCTAGTCGTCGCCGAAGGTTTGATGTTCCAAAAATAAACGCCAGCCAAGTCGCATTTCTCTCGTAGGTGCATTTTTTGCAGCCGAGAGCAAGCCCACCTCCAACCAGCGCCTGGACGCCCAGCCTCATTCGCCCTGGGCATCGCCACTGTAGCCAAGTTCGCTAGGTCCTTCTCGTTCCGAAGTACATCTATCGCCTTGGCCCTGTGTTTCATCTTCTTACAAAGCTGCTCCAGCACATTCTTGCTTTTGATGCGCTTATGATAACCGTTAGTCCAAGCAGGCCAAAGCCTCACCTAACCCCCGGGCGCCACTTTCACCACCCGCTCCTAGCTTGCCTTGAAATAGCTCGTGTCCAAGTAGGAGCTAGTCTAGACATTAGTATTCCAACCGACAGCCTGTGCGAAGTGAGTAACTTTAGCAATGATTTCACTCACCGGCTTGCTAGGGTTCACCCATCTGAAACCGGACCCGTCGCCTGTACTAACAAGTAATTCATCTTCGGTCTCTATTTTGTCAGCATTTAAACTGTGGGCTTTTAGATATGCTCGCACGTTTTTGATGATGCGGCTTTCATCGTATCTACTGAAGCCAGCGATCAAAACCGCATCCCACCAAATGTCACTTGTTCCCACAATCGCCTTCAGCGCGTCGGGCGAACAGTTTTCGCTGGCACCAATTTGGTACAACACACCATCAACCATTATTTGGTCACGATGCTCGACAAATTCAAAGTAGCCTTGATCGCTAGCACGGTAATCATCAGCAATAATGCAAGCCGCGCGTCCGGCGAACGCATAAACGAGCAGCTCACGCGAAATGGCCTCCCATGCTTGTCCGGCTTCAGTCGAAGGCAGAGGAACTGGCGAATCAATCAAGACCTCATTTGGTTCCTTAATTGTAACGGTGACAGCCAAATTCATTCGTTGCTTGGCCCTCCGACTGCGGCTTCTGCCGCCGCTTCGCCTGCCGCCGCACCGACGAACGCGCCGCCGATGCTGCCGGCCAAACCACCCAAGAAGCCACCAACGGCTGCACCAGGCACAGCTCCCAATCCGCCGAACATCGCTCCCACAGCTGCACCTACAACAGCACCGCCTTTTGCTCCTGCTAAACCGCCAGCGACTGCACCTGCCCAGCCGCCCGCAACGCTTCCCGCCGTGACCGCCGTGTTTCTGCCAATTGTGCCGCCGTCGGCGTGCACCGCTGCGCCCAAGCGCACAGTGTCGGTAATGATTGCCACCGGACGCGCAACTTTCCCGAAGGCTTCCAGCGTGCGCGCAGCACCGCCTGCCACTTTTAAGGTGGTCGGCGAGATTCGCATGTGCGGATCAGGAACGCCTGTTAAGCTGGGATTTATGTTTACGTGTGGATACGGAGTTTTAGCGTCGGGTATATCGAGGCGAATTACCGGCGCACCAACTGGCTTCGGCGGAGTACCTCTGACCTTTCCCGCCGAAGTATCTCGAATGCCGGTGACAGTATCGCCGCGCGGTGGTTCGAGTCGGTAACGTTGCGGTAGCGTTTGGTCAACAACTACGCCTTTTGCCGTATTGCCGACAATTGAACTGCCTTGTTCGATGAGCCCCTCAATTTCATTGCGTTTGCCCACGCCGTGCATTACCGCCTCACTGCGCTTTGTCGTCCCGCCAGCTTCGCCGCTTTTGCTTGACGGCATCAGTTCACAGGAAGATGTTTGCTGTCGACTAACCGGAACATTTTTGCGAATACAAGTATACACTCGAATGACCTCTTCTATAAGGCTTTCATCAACGTTCGGTTTCGTCCCAGCGCTGTTCTCTGCCTCGAACTCAGTCCGTAACTTGTGCTCGATCATGGACCCGATGAAAGCCAGCTCACCCTTCATGCTCTCGCTTCCATGGTTCTGCTCCTCGTAGTTCGGCTCCCAATCGGGCAGTGCTGCCGCCTCTTCGGACTCGGAGTTCTGCACCCGACTCCCACTCTCGATTCCCGATGCATCTTCTGTCGTCCCTTCGAACTCAGTGCTCTGCACCCAATTTCCGCTCTCTACTCCCGACACATCTTCTACTGCCATCGTTCCTTCCTCCAAGATCCTCTGAATTCAATGCATGGAAAACACACAGCTTCATGTCCACACCGAGCAGACCTCAGCTTAATTGTTTTCCTAATATTATTATCGGCGGTTTGCGGAAAATGTTTCCTGTTTTTTTTGATCGGCATGTTAAATCTTGATTAAGTATGGATGAATCTTGGCTTGCCTCTGTTATCAGGCTTACGGCAGGCGCTCTGACGTAAATGATCCTGCGGCTGAGCAGGACTCAGCGGACACAACGTGTGGCAGTGAATCTTTATCTCTTATCTTCAAAGGTGATTAGCGAAGGGTTTGTCCGTCGGTTCCTCGATCGAACCTAGTCGTCGCCGAAGGTTTGATGTTCCAAAAACAGACGCGCATCCTCTGGCGAGAAGAAGACCAACCTCACTTCCCTGATAGTTGCATCCCGGGCGAGAAAATCGCGGATCGCTTTGGAGACGACGCGCGCTGCTTGATCGCGAGGATAACCGTAGGCTCCGGTCGAGATCGAAGGAAAGGCGATGGTGCTTAACCCTCGCTGTGCGGCAAGCGCAAGCGCGTTTTCGTAGCAACGCGCGAGAAGTTCGGCCTCCTTGCCTTCATGCCGTCCGTAGATCGGACCAACGGTGTGAATGACGTAATGCGCTGGCAGACGTCCAGCAGTGGTCATCACTGCTTCGCCAGTTGGCAATCCTTGCGGGTATTGAGTATTGCGTATTCGCCGACACTCTTCCAGTATCTGTGCTCCGCCCTTGCGGTGAATCGCTCCATCAACGCCGCCACCTCCCATCAAGGACGAGTTGGCAGCGTTGACCACAGCATCAACTTTTTGCTCAGTGATGTCACCAACTATGACGCGCACGCGCCCGTTCAGAAAAGTCTTTTCCGCCATGATTCGCTTGCTTTGCTATGACAATCATCAAACTTTCGACGCGCTCGGCGTCGCGTTCACACCACCTCCATGAACGTCCTCGATTCACTCCGTGGCGGCCGTTGGTCATCGCCGACATAATTCACCGCTGCGGCGCCACTTGGCCCACAACGCACCAAGCTTTGACTTCGTATTCCAGTAGCTAACCCGTCCCGCACTCCGCGCTTCAAAGCAAAACACAGAGGTGCGGCAAGATTCCTCGCCAACTTCGGGTTCAAGCCGACTTGCGCAACCGAAATTTTACGCAAGACGCCCTGGAAATCCCAACACCAAAGAGTTGCAAAGGCACCTGCTCGCCGCGTTTCTCGCCGACAGCAAGATCCCTTTCCCCCTGCTTGGTAGTGAGTTCAACGCGCTTTCGACCATAGACTACAGCAAGTGATAAAAGGCCGTCCGAGTGAACAAGTTGCTCCGTAGAACGCAAATTCTTTAACGGTAAAGTGCGGAGAGTCTCACGCTGCATCCGGAGGCAGGATCGAAAAGCGTCATCAAAGCGCGCGAACGTAATCGGTGGTCGCAGCTGATGCCAGGCTCTTTGAGCGCGTGGTATATAGCTATGCGATGGCGCTGATCATCAGTTCGTGCCAGGAAGAATCAGCGTTGCTGGCGGCCATCCCTTCGCCGCGCTGCCGAAACGCTGGCAATCGGTGTTTCGGGGTGCCTCTCAAGGCTTTGCGAGCAACCAACTCGCGGTTGCACTCGCATCAAAGCGAACGATGGAAGGTCTCTCTTGTCGTCAGCCCACGGCGAAAGCATGCGCGTCGGGATCCGCTTCGCCCGCTGGCAGATTGGTAGCGTTTCACGATCTTGTGTACCTAAAGTCAGGCGCAGTGCACAGGAGCAACACGCTTGCAATCGGCTGTGCCTTGTTGGTCATCGTACTGCTAAGCGCACTGCGTTCGACGGCGCAAACCACGGATTCGCAAACACAGACTCGACAAGATCAAGAGACACTGAGGGTTTTAACCGAAGAAGTGCTCGTCCCAATCATCGCTTACAACGAGCATGAGCATGCGGACCCGACGCTCGAAGCAGACGACATACTCCTGCTCGAAGATGGCATGCCGCAACAGGTCAGAAGCGTCCGTCGCGTTCCGGCCGACGTTCTTCTTTTGCTCGACACGGGCGGCGACGTAAATCCGGCGAAGGACTTGAAGACGACGCGCGCCGTAGCTGCCCGCCTGATCGCGCAACTGCGCGCTGATGATCGTGTTGCCATCATGCAAGTCAACGAGCGCGTCGAGATCTTGCAACACTGGACCACGGACAAGCAGACAGCCGCGCGGGCCGTCATGGAACGACTCTTTTCGGGACGGCGATCCCGTCTTGCGCAAGCCTTGCAAGTCGCCGCCGAGTATCTGGCGACGAGTTCCAGCCTTAATCGCCATCTCGTGTTGTTCACTGATGGAGCGGGAACTTCGCTGGAGCCCATATCTCGCGAAGCGCTCGCACGCAAGTTGATGCAAACGGGCGCCACCATGCACTTTTTCGATTACAGCGAACTTGGACGAGAAGAGATCGCGCGGCGCGAAGCGATCGTCCGTCCGCGCGAGCGAAGTCGCGTGGCGGAAGAGGTGCTCCGCGAACTCCCGCAACAAGCGCGACCGATCTACAGGACGCCGGGCGGTATCACCATCGATCTGGATCGCCAAAGACGCCAGCGGATCGAAGAGTACAAAAAGGCGATGCGAGATGGAGCGGCGCAATTACGCGCGCTGGCAGCGGAAACAGGTGGGATTGCTCGGTCGCCCGCTTCAACTGAAGAGATGCTCGCGCGCGCCGAAGAGGTGGCGCGCAACATTGCCGCGCAGTACATCATCACCTACGCGCCGCGCCGTCCACTCGGCTCTGCTTCCGAAGGCGAGCGCCGTCGGATCGAAGTCGCTCCGCGACGCGCAGGGCTACAGTTGAAAGCACGTCGCGCCTACGTCTATGTCGAGCGCAAACCCGGTTGAACTTCATGCGCCGTTCTCATCGCACGGTTCGACATCAACCGCATCGAACATGCTGTGACGGCGGATCGTCTCGGCCAAACAGCGCGCACGGTGTTCGGTCAACGGATGATCCGGGTCGGCGCTCGTTATCTCGAAAACGCCTTCGTCGATCATCTCGATGGCTAGCGCGCCGAGCGCAATGCCCGGCGCGGCCTCGATCTCCGACAAGTTATGCGCGCGGAAATGACCGCGCTCTTCGACCCAGTCTTCGATGAACGGATCGAGCAGGGCGCGTTTGGCCTCAGCTTCAGAAAGATAAGAGCCCTCGACGACGACGCAATACAAACGATTGGAACTGTTCTTCATGATCACGATCTAAGCAGCTGATCGCTGCAACAGGCAAAAACGCGATTTCCTCCTTGACTTCGGTGCGGTGCGCATCCCAAAAGGAAAGATCGAAGAACGGCCCACGAGCGCGCCGACCTTGAGACCGTCCGTTCCAGCGCGCCGACGGAAACTTCCGCACCAGTTCTTGTACGAAAGAACGCCGGTCGGCGTCAAGAGGGCTTTTGCGCTCCTCCCTCGGCGGCATATTCGCTGGCCGGGACGGAACGAACCGATCGCGAGCAGTGCTCGCTACCATCCATCAGGGCTACGCGGCATATTCGCTGGCCGGGACGGAACGAACCGATCTTCGCTCACCGGAACGCAGGCTGATTCCAGCACGCGCGCTCGGCGCTGAGCGGCGGGGTCTCTTTTTTACCAAAGTTTCACGGCTCTTTCCGCGCCGTCTCTCGCACACCGTCGTTTTGGCTGGAGCAGGCACGGTCGCACTCGACCGTGCCGAAAAGTCGCCGGCGGTTGCGCGCAATCAGTTCGTAGAGCGCACGCCCGATGAACCTCGCCGGTCTGGTTGAAAGCACGGGCGCGAGCGCGCGCCATCCAGGCAAGATGCGTATGATCTCCAGCCAAGCATCGTACCCTGTGGCCCACGCGCCATCGGTGAGCCGCCGGACGTGCATGCGCGCGTGCAACTGCTCACGCGTTGTCGGAGCGGCGCGGGCGGCGACGTGGTCTTCATTGTAGTCGAGCCACTCGATGGCGCGCGTGCGATCCCGGGGCTCCACCAAAGCGCGCATCCGCTGGCAGAGGCGGCACCGTCCATCGACGTAGACTTCAAGCACTTGCGTCTTGCGTGAATCCATCGCGCGGCTCGCTTTCGTAAATTGAGCGGCGTATTATCTATGTTAGCAGATCAGGGAGCGATGTTCGATCAAACGCCCGCAACTTACCGATGAGTCACTACGCCAGCGGGCGAGATCGTCGTTTTGCTGCCGAAGCGTCTGCCATCTGAATCGCACGTCGGTCGGGTGAGAAAGAAGATGAACGAAGAAGGACGAGAAGCGAGATTCCACGCGACGATGAACGAACAAGGCCGAGAAGCGAGATTTCACGCGGCGGCAGCGGCTGTTCTTGCTGCGGTCTTCGCGTTTGCCGTTTCATACCTTTTCCGCGTGCAATTCAACGCCGCGTTTCTTCCCGAAGTGAGCGCGCAGCTCGGCATCGAGTTTTCGCCGCCGCGTGTGACGCGCTGGCTCATCGAAACCTTCGGCAAAGGTGCCAAGATCGGCGGCGTCGCTATAGCCTTTCTCGTCTACTTCGCCGCCGCAGCGGCGCTCGGCCTTTTCTTCGCACGCACGCGCGACGTGCTCCCCGGCAAGACCACCATCGCGCGTGGCGTCGCTTTCTCGCTGCTGCCGATCACTTTCACCGCGCTCTTCATCGGCGCTATCCTCTGGATTCAACCGCAGGTCCTTTCCGGCTATCCGGTGCGCCCGACAGTCATTTCGCTGTTGCTTTTCAACCTCACGTTCAGCCTACTGCTCAGCCTGCTGGCAGACGTCTCCGAGGAAGGCGGAAGCCGCTTGGCCCACTCCATCGCCCGCCGTCGAGCGCTCTTCGGCCTCGGCGTCGCCGCGGTCACCGTCGGTTTTACGGCGCTCGTCCTGCGCGGGCTGTTTCGCTCGTTGGTCGCTGCGGTGGGAGTGGTCAGCGGCCGACTCCCTTCGTTCCGCACGCCGAACGAAGAGTTCTATCAAGTCTCCAAGAACGCTTTCAATCCGGCGCTCGACGCGCGTGAGTGGAAGCTTTCGGTCCGTGGCAACGTCGAGCGGCCGTTTTCGTTAACCTACGATGAACTGCTTTCGCTTCCTATGGTCGAGCGCGATGTGACGCTTGAGTGTGTCTCGAACGAAGTCGGCGGCAACCTCATCAGCAACGCGCGCTGGACCGGTGTGCCGCTCAAGTTTCTTCTTGAACGCGCCGTGTTGCGCGATGGGAGCCGTGATCTGGCGCTGCGTGCCGCCGATGGCTACACCGACAGCATCCCTGTGGCATGGGCGCAACGCGACGAAACCATGCTCGCCGTCAAGATGAACGGCGAAACGCTTCCACGCGATCATGGCTTTCCGGTGCGGCTGCTCGTGCCCGGCCTCTTCGGCATGGAGAACGTCAAATGGTTGACCGAGATCGAAGTGGTCACATCGGACTTTCGCGGCTACTGGCAACAACGCGGCTGGGCCGATACGGCCGTGGTCAAAACCATGTCCAAGTTCACCGTGCCGCGCGATGGCGAGATCCTACAGGCTGGACAGACATACGAAGTCGGCGGCGTCGCCTTCAGCGGTGATCGAGGCATCAGCGCAGTGGAGGTCTTGATCGAACGCGCCGACCACAACGCGCCCGGCGGAACGTGGGTCAAGGCCGAAATCTTGCCCGAA
>OGCI01001597.1_pt1 | contig 18223 bp, 17 predicted proteins | sample 1570021 | NCBI WGS metagenome assembly OGCI01 (sample SAMN06264664, study PRJEB24512) | hot springs metagenome | isolation source: Hot spring water | place: South Africa: Tshipise | collected 2015-06-21 | reverse complement strand
GAAAGCCTTGTGTGGTGAAGCCCCGCGAAGTGTTTACCCTTGGGCACGGCTCGCGGTCCCAAGCCGAGTTGGTGGGGCTGCTGCGGGAGTTCGATGTGGCCATTGTGGCCGATGTGCGGAGGTTTCCCAGTTCCTCCAAGCATCCCCATTTCTCTCGGGCTAACCTGGAGAGGGAGCTCAGCCTTTGCGGGCGGCGCTACGTTTGGATGGGGGACCAGTTGGGGGGATTCCGCAGCGGAGGGTACGCCGCGTACGCCCAATCCCCGGCCTTCCGCCGGGGCGTGCAAGAGATTCTTCGTCTTGCCGAGGAGGGGCGGGTGGTGATCCTCTGTTGCGAAAGGGACCCCCGGGGGTGTCATCGACGGTTCATCGCTGCAGCCCTTGCCCAGCGGGGGGTTCGGGTGGTCCACATCCTGGGGCCTGGGGAGAAATGGGAGGAGCCCCAGGTGTTGTCGGGGGCGGTTGATCCCCCCTTGGACCGGGAGTAACGTTTGGCCTATCGCCACGGACAAAGGAGGTGTGCGATGGCCAAAGTGATCCTCCCCGACGAGGGCTCGCTCGAAGTCACGGGAAAGCCGCTTTTGGACCTGCTCAAGGAGCGAGGGCTCACAGGGGCCGCGGCTCTCCACGACGGGGAGCTTCGGGATCTTCGCGATCCTCTGCCCGAGGGAGGGGAGGTCCGGGTGGTCACCCCAAAGGACCCTGAGGGGCTGGAGGTTCTTCGCCATACGGCCTCTCATGTGCTGGCCCACGCCGTGCGGCGGTTGTACCCCGGGGCCAAGTTGGCCATCGGGCCAGCCATCGCGGATGGGTTCTACTACGACATCCTCTTCCCCCAGCCGGTGAGCCGAGAGGTTCTCCCGGCCATTGAGGCCGAGATGCGCAAGGTCATCAAGGAGAACTTGCCCATTGAGCGGGTGTGGCTCTCCCGGGAGGAGGCCCGCGAGCTGCTCGACAGCCAAGGTGAGAAGTACAAACTGGAGCTCATCGCGGAGATTTCGGACGACAAGATCTCCTTTTACCGCCAGGGGGAGTTCATCGATCTGTGTCGTGGTCCGCATCTGGCCTCCACCGGTCAAGTGAAGCACTTCAAGCTCCTGGACGTAGCCGGTGCCTACTGGCGGGGAGACCCCAACCGCGACATGCTGACCCGCGTGTACGGTACGGCCTTTCCCACGGAACAAGCCCTCCAGGAGTACCTCAAGTGGCGGGAGGAAGCGAAGGCCCGGGACCACCGGGTGTTGGGCCCTGACCTCGACCTGTTCTCCATCCAAAACGAGAAGATTGGGGCAGGCCTGGTTTTGTGGCACCCCAAGGGGGCGTGGGTCCGCCACCAAATCGAGACGTTCTGGAAAGAGGAGCACTACAAGGCGGGGTACCACTTGGTGTACACCCCCCACATCGGGCGGGCCCACCTCTGGCAGCAGTCCGGCCACCTCGACTTCTACAAAGACGGCATGTACTCCCCCATGGACATCGAGGGGCAGGCGTTCTACCTCAAACCGATGAACTGTCCGTTCCACATTGCCATCTACAAGACGCGGACTCGTTCCTATCGGGATCTCCCCATCCGCCTGGCCGAGCTGGGCACCGTGTACCGGTTCGAGCGGTCGGGGGTGCTCCACGGGCTTCTGCGCGTGCGGGGGTTCACCCAGGACGACGCCCACATCATCTGCCGACCTGACCAGATCGAGGAGGAGGTGCAGGGGTGTCTGGACCTGGCCCTCAGGATCTTGGGGGCGTTCGGGTTCACCGAGTTCCGGGTGGCTCTGTCCGTACGGGATCCGGCCCACAAGGAACACTACATCGGCAGCGATGAGATGTGGGAGCAGGCCGAGAATTCCTTGGTGCGGGCCCTGGAATCCAAAGGGCTTGCTTACACCCGCATGGAGGGGGAGGCCGTGTTCTACGGGCCCAAGATCGACGTGCAGGTGTTGGACTCCCTCAAGCGGGCCTGGCAGCTCACCACCATCCAGTTTGACTTCAACCTCCCTGAGCGGTTCGACATGACCTACATCGGCGAGGACGGGCGGGAGCACCGCCCGTACGTGGTCCACCGGGCGCTGCTCGGGTCGCTCGAGCGGTTCTTTGGGATCCTCATCGAGCACTACGGGGGGGCGTTCCCGGTGTGGCTGGCCCCGGTCCAGGCGGTGGTGCTGCCTGTGACCGACGGGGAGGGGGAGTACGCTCAGAGGGTGGCGGCGGAGCTTCAGGCCGGGGGGATCCGTGCCGAGGCCTGGGTGGGGCAGAAGAAGACCTTGGGGAAGATGATCCGCGAAGCGCAGCTTGCGAAAATCCCGTACATGCTGGTGTGCGGGGCTCGGGAGGCGGGCCAGGGTGCGGTGGCCCTGCGGTTGCGCACGGGGCAGGACCTTGGTCCGCAGTCAGTGGAGGCCGTGCGGGACCGCATCCTGGGAGCGGTGTACTCCAAGGGGGCTGAGCTTTGAGGCCGAAGGGGTGAGGCCGTGGAGGAGAAGGAGAGGTACCTCAACACGTCGCTGGCCAAGGCCCTGTCGGTGCTGGACCTCTTCACCGAGAAGGTTCAAGACTTTTCCCTGACGGAGATTGCCCGGGAACTGGGGGTCTTGCCCGGCAGCGTGTACCCCATCGTGTTCACCCTCCAGAAGTTTGGTTACCTGGACCGCGACCCGGTGACCAAGCGGTACCGGCTGGGGATGAAGGTGTTGGAGAAGGCCAACGTTATTTTGTCCACCTTGGACATGCGGGCTTTGGCCAAGCCCGTGCTCAAGCGGCTGGCCCGGGAGCTCCAAGCCAACGCCCATTTGGCGATCCTGTACGAGGACCAGGTGATGTACCTGGACCGGGAGGAGGAGGCGCCTAGTTCAGTTCTGCCTTCGGTGATCGGCCGACGGGTGCCGGGGCACTGCACGGCGTTGGGCAAGGTGCTGTTGGCGTACAACCCCGAGGTGGCCGAACGGGTGATGACGAAGGACTTGCCAGCTCTCACCCCCAACACGATCACGGACCCTAAGGAGCTCAGGAGGGAGTTGGAGGCGGTGGCGGGGCAGGGGTACGCCGTGGACCGGGAAGAGTTCCACTTGGGAACCGTGTGTGTGGCGGCGCCGGTGCGGAACTACCGGGGGCACGTGGTGGCCGCGTTGTCCGCTTCCTTGGCCAGCCACAGGTTGGAACGGGAGCCTCTCCAAGGTTTCATCGACGCCGTTCAAGAAGCCAGTCGTGAGGTCTGCCGCGCCCTGGGAAACAAGGCTTCTTAACCGCAGGCCGGATGATGAACTAGGTTGGCCACCCTGTGGGGGGGAAAGAGGGACTAGCCTCAAAGCCCTCAACCAGCTTTGGCCGCGGATTAGGAGAAGCCCCAACGAGCTGTGAGCGAGGAAGGGCCGTGAGGGGCTGTTGTGGGGATCGGTGACCACGTTCCGCGAGGGCTTGACAGGGGAGCACCTAAGTTCTATAATGCGTTTTGCTTATAGCAAAGGAGGTGGTCGCCGAGAACAAACTACCTACACACTGAACTCTGTCGCGAGGAGCCAGGCAAATTGCTTGCAAGAAGAAAAGGGGGTTAGGATGCGTCCATTTCAGGTAGGGGGTCTTATTGTGCTAGCGTTGGTTGTGTTGGGTGGAGTGTCCCTTGCTCAAGCCAGCGGGAAGCCTATTAAGATCGGGGTAGCCTGCGAGCTGACCGGGACGCGGGCGATGAATGGGATCGACCGGATGAGGGGAGCCCAGATGGCCGTGGAGGCCATCAACAAGGCCGGTGGGGTCCTGGGGCGCCCGCTGGAACTAGTAATCGAGGACACCAAGGGGGAAAGCCCCGTGGCCATTGCTGTGGCTGAGAAGTTTGCCCAGGTTCACAAGGTGTCCGCTGTGATTGAAACGAGCTTCAGCTTCCTCAACGTGGCTGTCCACGAGGTGTACTGGAACGCTGGGATCCCGTTCCTGGTCGGGGGGTCATCCCCAGCCCTTACGAAGTACGGCAACCCTTATCTATTCCGGACACGAACCAGCGACACGATCACTTCCGCTGTGATGGCAAGCTTCGCCGTGGAAACCCTCAAGGCCAAGCGCATTGTGGTAGCCCACATCATGGACGACTTTGGGTACGGGGCCCGCGACGCCGTCACCAAGGTCTTGAAGGACCTCTATGGGATAACCCCCGTGGCCGTGGTGGGCATTCCCGCCAACCTCACGGATGCGACCGGGCCGGTTCTGGAGATCGCCAAGGCCAACCCGGACGCTGTGATTCAGTATGCCCATGGGTGGGAATCCGGTCACGTCTACAAGACCCGCTACGAGCGGGGGCTTACCAAGATCCCGTGGATTGTGTCCATGGGCGGAATTGACCCTGCGGCCATTCGCATGGCCGGTGCCGATGCTGTTATCAACGTGTTCAGCGTGGCGGACTTCGCCTACGATGAACCCAACGTGCGCGCTTTCCGCCAGCTGTTCATGAACACCTGGGGTGAGGACTTCATGACCCACGAGTCCATGCGGGCATGGGATCTCGTCCACCTGCTGGCGTTGGCCATCCAGAAAGCCGGGAGCGACGACCCCAAGGCCATTCGCGATGCGCTGGTGGGCATTCACATGCGGGGCATCCGCTACGACATCCAGGTCCGTGAAGACGGGGAGTGCATCTTCGAGAACAAAATCCTCGAGGTTGTAAATGGGGAAACGAGGTTCCGCAAACTGGTGCGGTTCCCCACGGCCATCAAGTTGTAGGGGAAATCCCGGGCCCCGGAGCGGTCGGTTAGGTTGGCAACCCTGCTCCGGGGCTTTATCGTAAGGACAAGGGGATGGACAGTTCCTACGCCGTCCAGGTGCTGGTGGCTAGCCTTGCATTCGGGGGCATTTATTCTCTCGTCGGCCTCGGAATTGTATTCATCTGGCGAACTGTGGGCGTGCTCAATTTCGCCCATGGGCACCTCCTGACCCTTGGGGTTTACTTGGCCGTGGTGTGGTTGTACCAGCGATGGGGTTGGCCCATCTGGGCTGGCACGATGGGGGCCCTGCTCGTTCTGGCGCTCATCGGGATTGCTTTCTCCCGAACGGTCTTCGAGCGTCTCCGCAACCAGCCCATGCTGTCCAAGGTGGTGGCCACCATGGGGTTGGGTCTGATCATCGTCAACACCATCCTGTTGGTGTTCGGAGCCAGTCCAAGGGCGTTCACGGGTTTCCTGGGGCGCAGGATGTTGTGGGTGGGGGGGATTGGGGTTTTGGCCGAGCACCTGCTGGCCCTTGGGGTAACGGTGTTCGTGCTCCTTGTCATGGGGCTTGTGTTCAGGTACACCATGGTGGGGAAGGTGATCCGGGCCTTGGCCTATTCCCGGGAGGTGGGGGGTCTCATGGGCATCCCCGTCCCCCGGTATCTTGCCGGGGCCTTCGCCGGGGCTGTTGTCCTGGCCGGTGTGGCGGGGATGTTTATCGTGCCCATCACGTTCTTGGACTTTACCCTGGGCGATGCCGTGGGGTACAAGGGGTTCGCTGCGGTGGTTGTGGGCGGGTTGGGATCTATTCCGGGAGCTATCTTGGGTGGGTATTTGGTGGGGCTGTTGGAGGGGATTGGAGTCCTGGTGGTGGGATCCCACTACCGGGATGCCATTGCGGCTGCCCTCATTGTGGTGGTCCTTCTGTTGCGGCCAAGGGGATTGTTGGGGGAGCGGGAGGTCGAGCGGCTGTGATCGGCAGAACAACGAACCGCTCTGGGCAGCTGGGTCCCCTGGTCAAGGCTGCGTTTGTGCTCCTAACCCTTGGGGCGCTCCTTGTTGCCCTCGTGGGGGTTCCCCGTTGGGTCAAAGTCGATTATTACCTGCGGATCATTGTGTACGCTATGCTCAACAGCATCGCGGCACTGGGGTTGAATTTTGCCGTGGGGGTGGCGGGGCAGATTAACTTGGGGCAATCCCTGTTCGCGGGGGTCAGCGCCTACGCCCTGGCAATCCTGACGCAACGGCTGGGGGCCCCCTGGATTCCGAGCGTGGCGGCGGCGTTGGTGTTGGCTGGAGTCCTCGGGGCCGGACTGGGTTGGATGTCCAATCGCTTGCGTGGACCGTACTTGGCTGTGACGACGTTGGCCACAGCCCTGATCTTCTACATGGTGGTATCTCATGAAGTGTGGCTCACCGGGGGACCTATGGGGATCCGGGTGCCCCGAGCGAATGTCCCTCGCCTGTTCGGTATTCTTGTGGATCTTCGTGTGGTGTACTACCTCGTGGTAGGGGCTCTGCTCATCCTGTTCGTGTTGGGAAGGGTGATCTACCGGTCCAAGGTGGGTCGCTCTTTTCGTGCTGTGCGAGACGACGAGATGGTGGCCGGACTCATGGGCATCAACACCCTCCAAGCGAAGGTGTGGGCTTGCACGATCTGCTCTGTGTACGCGGGGGTAGCGGGGGTCCTGTACGTGCTCACCTACAGGTTCTTGGCTCCCGTGGAGTTCACAGCCTTGCAGAGCTTCCGCTACTTGGCCATGGTGACGATTGGAGGACTGGGGAACCTCGTGGGTTCCGTGTTGGGGGCGTTTGCGGTCACTCTCATACCCGAGTTTCTAAGGGTCGTCCAGGGGTACTGGGATATCATCTTGGGTGTGAGTATCCTCCTTGTGCTGTTGGTTTTTCCCAAGGGGCTAGGCTTCCTTCCCGATTACATGGCCCAGCTGATGGCAAAGAGAAAGGCTGAGGTGAGATGGACAGGGGAATTCCATGTTCCCAAATCCCCGTGACCCCGGCCATCTTGGCCCTGGAGGGGGTGACCAAGGCCTTCGGGGGCATCCTGGCGGTCAAAGAACTGACCATGGGGGTTCGACCACGAGAGCTGACGGGGCTGATCGGCCCCAACGGTTCGGGGAAGACGGTCACTTTGAACCTCTGCTCCGGGGTGTACCCTCCCGACGCGGGGGTCATCACGTTCAAGGACACTGTGCTCAACGGATTGGCCCCCTGGGAGATCAGTCGCCTCGGGCTTTCCCGGACTTTTCAGACCCTTCGGTTGTGGGGGAAGATGACCGTGTTGGAGAATGTAATGACCGCCTATGGGCGGTTTATGCCAGCCTTGTTTGGGGAAGCACTGGCCCAGACCCCCCGGGCGCGCCGCGAGGAGGCCAAGGCCCGCCAAGCGGCCATCGAGGCTCTGGACCTCGTGGGGATGGCCTCTTTTGCCAACAAGATGGCCGAGGATCTCTCGTTGGGACAACAGCGGTTGGTGGAGCTGGCCCGGGCCCTTGTATCCAAGCCTTCCTGCATCCTCCTCGACGAACCCGCTTCGGGCCTGCGAGGAGAGCTGGTGGTCCAACTGGGTGCGTTCCTCAAGTGGTTGGCTGACGAGCGCGACACCGCTTTCCTTGTGGTGGAACACCGTACCCAACTCGTGATGCAGTTCTGCGCTCGGGTGATCGTGCTCAACTACGGAGAGAAGATCGCCGAGGGAAGTCCTGAAGAGATCCGAAACGATGAACGCGTGGTGGCCGCCTACCTGGGAAGGAGGCGCGGTGAGTGTCGCACCGCGTGAGGCAATGAAGCCCCTTCTGGATATCAAGGAGCTGGAGGCCGGCTACGGCAAGCTCCAGATCCTCCAGGCGGTCGCTCTCCACGCCGCGGAGGGCGAAGTGTTGGGCATCATTGGCGCCAACGGGGCAGGCAAGACCACAGTGCTGAAGGCCGTCATGAACATGGTGGACGTGATGGCCGGAGAGATTCACTTCCGGGGGATGAAGCTCAACGAGAAACCGTGGTACAAGATCGCTCAACTGGGCATTGCCTTTGTCCCCCAGAAGCGAGAGATCTTTGCCCCGCTCACAGTCAGGGAGAACCTCGAGGTGGGGTCCTACCGTGTTCGCAGGAAGAAGGCGGAAATCAAGAGGAACCTGGACAAAGCGCTCGAGTTCTTTCCGCATCTAACCGGAAAGCTCGGCGTGCGGGGGGGAGTTCTCAGCGGAGGAGAACAAAAAATGCTTTCCATCGCCCGGGGGCTGATGGGTTCCCCGGAATTGCTCCTCCTCGATGAGCCCTCTTTGGGTCTGGCTCCTGCCCTCGCCGAGAGCCTCTTTGACAATATTGCCTGCATTACCCGACAGCACCCAACCCTCAAGGCCACGGTGATTGTCGAGCAAAACGCGTTCCTTGCTTTGGGAATTGCCAACCGCGCCTACGTGCTGGAAGGGGGCAAGGTTGTTCTCTCGGGCCCAAGCGAGGATCTCCTGGCCAACGAACATGTGAAAGCAGCCTACTTGTCTGCCTAGCTCTCCTCAACTTGGAGGAGGGAAACCACGTAGTTCACCAGTCGATCAAGAAGAAGGGCGCCCTTTTCAGAGGAAGCTTGGCTCACGTCCCCCGCATAGCCTTGGGGGTACAGGGTGCGGAAGGGGATGGGAGAGGAGACCCCTGGGAGCCACCGAGGCGTGACTATGTCCATGTGGGCGAGCTTGGGAGTTCGGACGAGCTCGGGGGCGATGGCCAGAACCAGCGAGGTTGCACAGGGCCCGGCGTGCCCAAACGCCCCGGCCACGCCGGCAAACAGGTCTTGCCCGAGGGCTTCTAGGAGCCGCCACACGTCGACCTGGATCAACATGCGGAACTCTTTCCGCACTTCGTTCAGGTAGCTGGCGATGACGGGGCTGTTGCCCGCATGGCCGTTGATGACCAAAAGCTCGGAAAACCCTGCAGACAGGAAACCCCGGCCCACGCCACGAACCAATTCGCCCAAGGTCTGGTCGGAAACGGAGAGGGTGCCCGGGAAATCAAGAAAAAGCGAAGAGTTGCCTAGCGGGAGCAATGGGGCCACCACACCGCCCGCCCTTTTGGCTACAGCCCTGGCAACCCACTCCGCCACCAGTCCGTCGGTGCACAACGGCAGATGGGGGCCGTAGGGTTCCACGGCTCCAAGGGGCAGGACAACCCGGGGGCAATCCCGGGCGAACTCCTCCAATTCCGTCCAGGGAAGCTCCCCGTAGTGGGCCAAGGGCATACGGTTTCTTAGCCCGTTTGTGGATGGCTGTCAACCCCTGGGGGTGCGGGGTCTGGGGGGGGAATGTACTTTCGCTCAGGAGGTCCGGCCCCTGGCTCGAGCCGACCGTGGTGCAGGGTGTGGGGGTCCCCACGGGTTGGGAGTGGCCACCCTCGGCGGGGTGTGCCCCCGTGGCCGGTGGGGCGGGCGTGGGTTGATCTTCGGCGGGCCAGGGATATACTCACATTCAAAGTTACTTTGTTTTAGTCAAAGGAGGTGATCGCCGGGCCCACCCGCTGGAAGTCAACCGAGAGTTGGCACAATTTGTTGTCCTTTCCAGGAGGTGAACGATGAAGTCCAGGTGGTGTCGTGTTGTCGGAATCGTTGCGCTGATGTGCGCCCTTGTGGCCCCGGCGGCCACGGCCCAAAGGGTCAAGATTGTCCTCTCCAACTGGCACTTGGTGGAACCTCACTGGGAGAAGTCCATCAAGGAGGCCGTGGCCGAGTTCATGGTTCGCTATCCGAACATTGAGGTAGTTCTGGACTACGTCTCCTACGCGGAAAAGGAGACCAAGTACATGACGGCCATCGAGGCCGGCGTGGGTCCCGACGTGATGCATTTGGGTCCGGCGGAAATCTCCTTCGGGCTGTTTGCTACCCGCGGGTACTTCCGGGACCTCACACCGTTCATCCAGGCGGAGGCAGCGGGCTTTCTTGATGCATGGTACCCCGGGGTCGTCGACGCCCTGTCCCACGAGGGGAAAGTTTATGGTCTGGGCAACAACTACCAGGCCATGGTCCTCATGTGGAACAAGCGGCTCTTCGCTGAGGCCGGGCTTGACCCCGAGCGGCCGCCCCAGACCTGGGAGGAGCTCCTGGACTACGCCAAGAAGCTCACCCGAGATCGGGATGGCGATGGCCGCATCGACACCTGGGGTCTAGGGATGGTGGGGCGGGTGGATCCCGGCTTCCAGCTCCGGTTCACCCCGATCCTTTTCGGCTTTGGTGCCACCTACCTCTCTGCGGACTACCGGTGCGCGGCCATCAACACCGCGGCAGCCAAAGAGGCCGTGAAGTTCTTTGTCGACCTGTTTGTCACCCACGGGGTTGTGCCTCCGGGCGTGACGGACATGACCCCGGGCAAGGTTCGCGAGCAGTTCGCCGCTGAGAAAATCGCGATGAAGATCACCTCGGCATGGGGGCCGCCCATCGTGAAGAGCATCCGGCCCGATGTGGATTGGGACAACATCATCGGGATTGCTCCCGTGCCCGTGAAGGCCGGCACGAACCCGGAGATCCGGACCACGGCGTTCCTCAGCTACTACGCGATGAACCGCAACACCAAGAACCCCAAAGAGAGCTGGGAGCTCCTCAAGTTCCTCACCAGCAAGGAGGCCCAGGAGAAGTGGTTCCGGGACGCCCGGGTGCTTTCCGCGCGCAGAGACGTCTCCCAGCAATACCAACTCATCCTTGACGATCCTTACGCGAAAGTCATCGGTGCTGAGCTAAGCCGGGCCGCCATGGTGCCCATGATCCCAGAGTGGCCGCAGATCATCGAGGCGATCAACGTGGCTGTTCAGAAGGGGCTCCTCGGTCAACCGGTTGACCCGGCCTGGCGGGACGCCTACCTTCAGATCAATGACATCCTTGCCGGACGGCGGAGGGCGGGTGAACGCTGTCCCGCTTACTAAGAGCAAGGGGAGGGGCTGCCTTGGGCGAAGGGGCAGCCCCCCCTCTTCTTTGCACAGACGGCACACCCGGCAGGGCCTGGCCTTCATCCTACCCTGCTTCGTTCTTCTCGGCCTGGTGCTGGGCTTTCCTATGGTGGTGGCGTTTGTCAACAGTTTCACCCCCCTTTGGAGCCGGGGTTTGTCTGGTTTCACCATCGACTACTATCGGCGGCTCTTGCAGGACCCTATCTTTCTTAACTCCCTCGTACGAACGGTGTACTTTGTGGGCGCTACCGTGGCCCTGCACCTCGTGTTGGGCCTGGGGATGGCTTTGGTCCTCAACTCAGCCATCCGAGCCCGGCGGCTGTTCCGGATTGTGGCCCTCCTCCCTTGGACGGTGCCCGACGTGGTGGCCGGCCTGGTCTGGGGGTGGATGTACGACCCCCTCAGTGGGATTTTGAATGACGCGCTTCTTCGCCTCGGTGTGATTGCCTCCCCCATTGAGTGGTTAGCCACGCCCTCTCTGGTCATGCCCAGCGTGATCTTGGCTGACGTGTGGCGGGGCTATCCCTTCGTGATGCTGGTGTTGTTGGCCGGGCTCCAGGCCATCCCCAAAGAAGAGTACGAGGCAGCGAAGGTGGATGGGGCTAATGCCTTCCAGGAGTTCTTCCACGTGACCCTGCCCCACCTGGGGCGGATGATCGCCATCGCCACAATCCTCGACGTCATTTGGCAGGCCCGGAGGTTCGGGTTGATCTGGGTGATGACGGAAGGGGGCCCGGCGCGGTCCACCGAGATCCTCTCGGTTCTCGCTTACCGCCAGTACTTCAAGTTCTTCAACTTCGAGTACGCCTCAGCCATGGCCGTGGTGTTGGCTTTGATCCTGGTGGTTGTGGGACTTCCCTATGTCCGCGCCGTGGCCAGGAGGGCGTGATGAACCGAACGCTGGCCCGACTCATCACTTACGGGTTCTTGGCGGTCATGGTGGTCTTCAACCTCGTCCCGTTCTTTTGGATGCTCTCCACGTCTTTGAAGACTGGGCCAGAGGCCTACGCCATTCCCCCCACGTGGTGGCCGCTCAACCCCACCTTGTACGAGGGCTACGGGAAGGTCTTGTTGTGGACGAACTTCCCCCGCTACTTCTTGAACAGCTTGGTTGTCTCCTTGGGGGCCGCCTTGCTCTCCACGGCGGTGGGGGCCTTGGCCGGCTACGGGTTCTCCCGGTTTTTCTTTCGGGGGCGGACTTTTCTCATCGGTGTGCTGTTGGCCTCCCAGATGCTCCCTGGGGTGTTGCTGGTGGGACCTTACTTCAAGATGCTGGCCCGCATCGGCCTGTACAACAGCTACCTCGGCCTCATCGCGGCCTTCACCACCTTGACCCTTCCCTTCAGCGCGTGGATGCTCAAGGGGTTCGTGGACACCGTGCCCCACGAGCTCGACGAAGCGGCGCTGATTGACGGGTGCTGTCGTCGCCAGGCTTTCCTGCGCGTGGTGTTGCCCTTGATCACCCCCGGGATGGTGGCCACGTTGATCTTTGCCTTCCTGTTGGCCTGGGGCGACCTCCTGTGGGTGCTGTGTCTGACCAGCACGGACTCCATGGCCACGGTGACCTTGGGGTTGAGCAGGTTGGTGACCCAATTCCGTGTCTTGTGGCCTCAGCTGATGGCCGGGTCGGTGATCGCCGTCTTTCCCCCCATGATCCTGTACTTGATCCTTCAGAAGTACTTGGTGCAGGGCCTAACCGGTGGAGCGGTGAAAGGATAAGAGGTGGACCATGAAGCTGAGAGGAAAAGTGGCTTTGGTCACCGGGGCCGGGCGGGGCATCGGACGGGCCATTGCCGAGGCACTAGCTCAAGAGGGGGCCGACGTCGCCCTGGCCGATGTCGACCTTCATGCGGCTCAAGCTGCAGGGCAAGAAATTTCCGAGCGCTGGGGCCGGACCGCCCTGGCAGCTCAAATGGATGTCGCCAACCTCGAGGAGGTTCGAGCGGTCTTTCAGTCTGTGGTGGAGCGGTTCGGTCGGTTGGACATCTTGGTGAACAACGCGGGGATCATCCGCCGAGGGACCCTCGAGGACCATCGGGACGAGGATTGGGAGAAAGTCATGGCCGTGAACCTCAAGGGGACTTACTACTGTTCCCGGGAGGCTGCCCAGGTCATGAAGAAACAGGGAGGGGGAAGAATCATCAACATCTCCTCTGTGGCAGGGAAGGTGGGGGACATCACTTCAGCCCCGAGCTACGGACCCTCCAAGGGGGCAGTCAACACCCTGACCAAGTCTCTGGCCCGGGAACTTGCCCCCTATGGGATCACGGTGAATGCGGTGGCCCCTCACGCCATTGAAACGGAGATGAGTGCCGAGTGGTCCGAGGAGCGGAGGAAGGCAGTCGTGGCCCAGATCCCTTTGGGTCGGCTGGGCAGACCGGAGGAAGTGGCGGCGGCGGTGGTGTTCCTGGCTTCCCCGGAGGCGGGGTTCGTCACGGGGGAGATCCTGGACGTGAACGGCGGTTACCTTATGGACTAAGGGGTTGAGCAGGGAGGTCATGTGCGGGACTTGAAAGGCAAAGTCGCGGTGATCACGGGCGGTGGGGGCATTCTCTGCCGGACCATCGCCGTGGGGCTTGCGGAGGAAGGGGTGAAGGTAGCCCTTCTGGACATCGCGGAAGACAAGGCCCACGCGGCCCTGGGGGAGGTGGAGAAGGCCGGTTCCCAAGGAGTGGCCCTCAAGGCCAGCGTTCTCTCCCGTGCGGAACTGGAGGCGGCGGAGCGGGAAGTGGTCTCGCGGTTGGGCCGGGTGGACTTCTTGATCAACGGTGCGGGGGGCAACCATCCGCGGGCCACCACCTCCGCTTCGGTTCCTTTCTTTGACCTCCCTGAAGATGGCGTGCGGTTCGTGTTTGACCTTAACTTCCTGGGCACTTTTCTCGCGAGCCAGACGTTTGGCCGGGTCATGGCGCAGCAGCGAAGCGGGGTGATTTTGAACATCGCCTCCATGAGTTCGTTTCGTCCGCTCACGAAGGTGCCAGCCTATTCCGCGGCCAAAGCCGCGGTGGTCAACTTCACCCAGTGGTTGGCGGTCCACATGGCCCAGGAGTATTCCCCCAACATCCGTGTTGTGGCCCTCGCTCCTGGCTTTTTCTTGACCGAGCAGAACCGGTACCTCCTTTTGGACGAGCGGGGCCAACTCACCGAGCGGGGACGCCAGATTCTGGCCCACACCCCGATGGCACGGTTCGGTCAACCCGAGGACCTCCTGGGAGCAGTCAAGTGGTTGCTTTCTTCCGAGGCCTGTTTTGTCACCGGCGCGGTGATTCCCGTCGATGGCGGATTCTCGGCCTTCGCTGGAGTGTAGCGCGCGGCCAGCCGCCCAGAAAAAGAGGCCGGCAAAGCCCTGGTCTCTCGGGGGTTTAGGCGGGGTGAAACCGGTGGGCCAGGGACTTGTTGACCAAGCCGGTGGGGAGCAGACCGTGGAGGGCTCGCCCGATGTCGTGGGCCAGCTTCCTCCGCAGGTCTACCTGGGACTCCTCGGAGTACCAAGCCACGTGCGGGGAAACTAGAACTTGGGGCATGTTCAAGAGGGGATTGTCGGGTCGGGGAGGTTCGGGGTCGGTCACGTCCACACAGGCGCCGGCCAACCTCCCCTCCTGGAGCGCAGCCAGGAGAGCCGCCTCGTCGATCACCCCACCTCGCGAAGTGTTCACAATGCAGGCCGTGGGTTTCATGCCCGCCAGGGCGCGGGCGTCGATCAAACGGCGGGTGGCGTCGGTCAACGGCACATGGATGGAAAGAAAGTCACTTTGGGCCAGGAGGTCTTCGAAGCCCACCGGCTCAACACCCGCTTCGGTGAAGACATGGGAGGGAAGGTAGGGATCGTGGGCGATGCTCCTCAGTCCGAAAGCCTTGGCCCGCTGGGCCACGTGGCGGGCGATCTTGCCAAACCCCAGCAACCCCAGGGTTTGTCCCTGAATACGGCGGATCGGCCGGCCCGTTTTCCAATCCCACACCCCGTGACGGGTTTCCACGGCATAGTGGGGAATCTTCCTTGCCCACGCCAGGATCAGGGCCAGGGTATGGTCGGCCACTTCGTCCTCGCAGTACGAGGGGACGTTGACAACGGCCACGCCGGCGTCGGTGGCCGCTTGGACATCGATGTTGTCCACGCCGATCCCGTAGCGCCCGAGAGCCTTGCAGCGGCCAAGGCCGCGGATGACGTCGGCGGTGATGGGGGCATACTGGGACATGAGGGCGTCAGCTTCCGTCCCTGCCGCCAGAACTTGTTCGGGCGTGGAACACTGGGCAGGGACGACTTGGGCGCCCCACCGGGACAGCTCCTCCTCTTCGATGGAGAGGTTGGGGTAATTGAAGTCCGTCACCACCACAGTCCAGGTGCTCTTGTCGTTCATGGTAACCTCGCCGGGTATTTATACCTGAGGCGAGGTCCTTTGGCTTGAGCAAAAGGAGCGCGACATGGACTTCAGTGTGGCGGGAAAGGTCGCGGTGGTGACCGGCGGGGGTCGGGGATTAGGAAAGGCGATCGCCCTGGGTCTGGCCCAGGCGGGTGCGGACGTGGTGGTGGTGAGTCGGACAGGGCACGAGGTACGGGAGGTGGCTGAGGAGATTCGGGCGATCGGGGGGAGGTCCTTGGCGCTGGTCGGGGATGTGGGTGAGGTCGAGCAAGTCCAAGGTCTCGTGGCCAGGGCGGTCGAGGAGCTGGGGGCTCTCCACGTTCTGGTGAATGCGGCCGGGGTGAACCAGCGGCGGCCGTCCTTGGAGGTGACCCCAGAGTTGTGGGACAACATCGTCAACATAAACCTCAGGGGGACATTCTTCTTCTGTCAAGCAGCAGCTAAGGTCATGAGGGTCCAAGGCGAGGGAAGCATCATCAACATCGCTTCTCTTCTCAGCGCCGTGGGGATACCCACCCTGGCGCCGTACGCCGCCAGCAAGGCTGGGGTGGTGGGGCTGACCCGGGTGTTGGCGGCGGAATGGGGGCCGTGGGGGATCCGTGTGAATTGCCTGGCCCCGGGGTACTTTCGCACGGACATGACGGCCCAACTGTTTGCCGACGAGGATTGGGTGAGGAGGTTGGTGCGCCAGGTGCCTGTGGGGAGGGCGGGGGAACCGCCCGATCTGGTGGGGGCTGCGGTGTTCTTGGCCTCCAGGGCCTCCCAATACGTGACTGGACAGGTGATCTTCGTGGACGGGGGCTACTTGGCCGCTCGGTTTGTCTAACACAAATGAGCGTTGACGAAAACAAACGCCCCGGGTAGGCTTGGACTGGCAAAGGAGGGACTGTGGGCAGGGCAGAGATCTTACAGAGACTGGAACGCTGCGGAGCCCTTGGAATCATCCGGGTGCAGACGGCCCAGGACCTGGTGGCCATCTCCCAGGCTCTGTACGCCGGAGGCCTCGGCTGTCTGGAAATCACGATGACCACCCCGGGCGCCCTTCGGGCCATTGAGGAAGCCCGGGTGAAGTTGCCCGATGTTCTCATGGGTGCGGGGACCGTGTTGGATGCGTCCACGGCTCGTCAGGCGGTGTTGGCGGGGGCTCAGTTTCTTGTCACCCCTACACTGGAGTTGGACGTGTTGGAAGTCGCCCACCGCTACGGTGTTCCCGCCATCATCGGCGCCATGACCCCCACGGAAATCCTCACCGGATGGGAAGCGGGTGCGGACATGATCAAAGTGTTCCCCGCGGGGATTCTCGGGCCCCGCTACCTCCAGGAGGTCCACGGACCGCTGCCGCAAATCCCCTTGGTGCCCACGGGCGGGGTCACAGCGGAGAACGCCGGCGAATTTGTCCGCGCCGGGGCTGTGGCCGTGTGCGTGGGCTCGTGGCTTGTGGACAAGAAGGCCATTCAGGAAGGCAATTACGCAGTCCTCACGGCCAAGGCCCGTCAGCTGGTGGAAGCGGTCCGAAAGGCCCGCCAGGAGGTGGTCTAGATGGCCTTCGATCTGATCACCCTTGGCGAGACCATGCTTCGTCTGTCTCCTCCCCACTTCCAGCGCCTGGAGCAGACGAACACGTTGGAGGTCAACGTCGGGGGAGCCGAGCTCAACGTGGCTGTTGCTGCTCAGCGCCTGGGGTTGCGCACGGCCTACGTCACCCGCCTGACCCGCAATCCCTTGGGGTTCATGATCGCCAACAAGGCCCGGGAGCACGGGGTGGACACTTCTCACGTGGTCTGGACCGATGGCGACCGGGTGGGGCTCTACTTTGTGGAGTTTGGGGCCAGCCCGCGAGCAAGCTCGGTTCTGTACGACCGCCAAAACTCGGCCATCGCCAACATCCGCCCCGGGGAAGTGGAATGGCCCAAGCTTTTCTCGGGCAGCCGGGCCTTCCACACCACCGGCATCACCCCTGCCCTTTCTCCCACAGCGGCCCAAGCCACCCGGGAGGCCGTGGAGAAGGCCAAAGCCCACGGGCTTGTGGTCTCCCTCGACCTCAACTACCGGGCCAAGCTGTGGACCCCGGCGCAGGCTCGGGCTGTGATGGGCGAGCTTGTGGCCCAGGCCGACATCTTGATCACCACGGAAGAGGACGCCGAGCGCGTGTTTGGGGTCAAAGAGCCCTCTTTTGAAAAAGTCGCCGAGACCCTCAGCCGCACCTTCCCCAACCTCAAGGTGGTTCTCATTACCATCCGCGAGACGCCCACCGTCTGGCGCAACACCTGGACGGCATTGGCCTACACCCAGGGCCAAATCCTGCGTGGGCCGCTGTTTGACATTGAAATCGTGGACCGGGTGGGGGCAGGGGACGCCTTTGCCGGCGGGTTTCTCTACGGGTACTTGACCCAAGGTGTGGAAGCCGGCCTCCGCTACGGTGTGGCCCTGTCCACCCTCAAGCAGACCAACCCCGGGGACTTGGTGTGGGCCACCAAGGAGGAGTGCGACCGACTTTTGGCCGGAGCCGGGTTGCGCATCGTCCGCTGAAGGAGGCCACGTGAAAATTGTTCGGCTGGGCACAGGTTCGTGGGGTGTGGTGGATGGCCCGCGGGTGCGGATCACGCGGGGCCCCCAAGGGGCAAGGACTGGGCGCTCTCTTCCGTTGAGCGCCGTTCAGCTTGGCGTTCCTGCCAAGCCCACCAAGGTCGTGTGCGTGGGCCGCAACTACCGGGCTCACGCCCAGGAAATGGGGCAGGCCGTGCCGCCGGAGCCTGGGCTGTTCCTCAAAGCCCCCAACGCCTTGGTCTCTTCAGGATCCACAGTCCCTTACCCCTGGTTCACCCAGAGTTTGCACTTTGAGGGGGAGCTGGCGGTGGTGGTGGGGCGGAGGATGCGCAACGTGCCCGAGTCCAAGGCCCTTGACTACGTCTTGGGTTACACCTGCGCTCTCGATCTCACAGCCCGTGATGTGCAGAAAACAGACCTCCAGTGGATCCGAGCCAAGTCGGCCGACGGCTTGTGCCCTCTGGGCCCCTGGGTCGAAACGGACCTCGATCCACGGGACCTCCGCTTGCGCACCTTCGTCAACGGGCAAGTGCGCCAGGACGCCCGCACCTCTGCCATGGTTTTCTCTGTTCCTCAGCTTCTTTCCTACATCAGTGGGTTCATGACCCTGGAGCGGGGGGACGTGGTCCTCACTGGAACTCCGGAGGGCGTGGGCGAACTGCAGCCCGGGGACGAGGTGGCCGT
>OGCI01001596.1_pt1 | contig 18229 bp, 12 predicted proteins | sample 1570021 | NCBI WGS metagenome assembly OGCI01 (sample SAMN06264664, study PRJEB24512) | hot springs metagenome | isolation source: Hot spring water | place: South Africa: Tshipise | collected 2015-06-21 | reverse complement strand
CGCGGGAGGGTTTGGGAGGGCGAAGCCCTTCAACGGGTTTCACCTGCTCTGGAAAGGGCTTTCTGGGACGCAGAGGGGAAATGGGCCAACGAATAGGAAACGAATAAACGAATGCGAGCGGCGTGGCTGACTCTGAGGTGAACAGAGCCCGCCCGCGGGAGGGTTTGGGCGTAGTAGGGGCGCGGCGCCGCCGCGCCCCTACCCCCTCCCAGGAAACAACCCGCCAGCGGGGAGGGTTTGGGAGGGCGAATCCCTCCCAAGAATAATTATTTTCATTCTGGCGTTGTGTGGCGCAGCCGCATGGATGGCTGCGGTGAACATGAGGAAAGCGAACCATGGCCCTCACAGCCGAAAGTCTGCTCCCCTGGTTGACCCTGCGCCTGCCGGCGTATATCGCAGCATTGGAGCAGTTGTGCGCGATTGACAGCCCAACCGGTCACCGGCCCGGTATTGACGCCACGGGGCAGTGGGCGGAGCAGTGGGCGGCAGCGCGTGGCTGGAACATCCGCCGCTTTCCCGACGCGCAGGCCGGTGATGGGCTGGCGTTTACGGTCCACGGTACGGGCCGGCTGCGGGTGCTGCTGGCGGCGCATATGGACACGGTGTACCCGGTGGGCACGGCGGCAGCGCGTCCGTTGCGGCGCGAAGGGGGGCGCCTGGTGGGGCCGGGGAGTGCTGACAACAAAGGCGGGCTGCTCTCGGCGCTCTACGCGGTGGAGGCGCTGGCGGCTCTCGCGCCCCAGAGCTTCGGCACGTTGAGTGTGGTCTGCGGCAGCGACGAAGAGCGCAACTCGCGCGCCTCGCGGGCCATGCTCGAAGCCCTGGCCCCGGCGTATGACCTGGCCCTGGTGATGGAGCCGGCGCGCGCCAACGGCGACATCGTGAGCGCGCGCAAGGGTAGCGGCGTGTTCGTGCTGGACGTGACCGGACGCGCGGCCCACGCGGGTGTCGAGCCGGAGCGCGGTGTGAACGCAATCGTGGCCCTGGCCCACCAGATCGTCGCCTTGCAGGCGCTCAACGGGCTGCGCCCCGGGGTCACGGTGAACGTGGGCGTGATCGCCGGGGGCGAAGCGCCCAACGTGGTGCCGGCGCAGGCGCGGGCGCTGGTGGACGTGCGCGCTGCGCGCCCGGAGGACATGGCGCCGGTGACGGCGGCGGTGGAGGCCATCGCCGCCAGAGAAGTGGTTGCCGGCGCAGTAACGCAGGTAAGCGGAGGGTGGACCTTTGCGCCAATGGCGCGGACGCCAGCGATCGGGCGCCTGGCAGACCTGGCGCGCGCCTGCGCGGGCGAGCTGGGCTTCACGCTCGGCGATACGGCGACCGGGGGCGCGAGTTACGCCAATCTCCTGGCGGGCCTGGGCATGCCCGTGCTCGATGGCCTGGGACCGGTGGGGGGCCAGTATCACGGTCCTGACGAATACATCGAGCAGGCGAGCATTGTGCCGCGGATCGCTCTGGTGGCGCTGCTGATCGCCCGGGCGAACGCGGACGGGTTCGGGGAGACTGCGCCCGGGCCTCAGGGCGCCTGACTGCTCCGGGATGGGTTTCCTGATGGGGGAAGTGCGTCAACGAATGGGGGAAGTGCGTCAACGAATGGGGGGGAAGTGTGCCAACGAATGGGAAACGAATAAACGAATGGGAAAGGGGTGCCTGACTCTTCCGGGGAGGTGTGCCGACCCATCAGCCGCGCGAGCACGGGCGTCATGATCCTCGGCGGTGGAGCCGTGGAGATGCGGCGCTGATCCAGGGCGACGCCATCAAGCGTGTTACTTTTCGTCCCGGGTGCGACGGGCGAGCACGAGGAGCAAAACGGCAGTTTCGAGGACGGCGGCGAGCGCGAAGGCCAGCGGCAGGGCGATGGGGCCGAGGGGCGGGATGAGGGTGGCGCTCAGGGCGATGCGGGCGGCGAGTTGCAGCACATTGGCGAACAGCGGCGTGCGCGTATCGTAGCGCGCCACCAGACCACGGGAGGCAATTTCGGTGCCCACATATGCGGGCAGACCAACGGCGTAGATCGCCAGGAGTTCATAGGTGAGATCGCCGGCGGCGGCGTCAAACGCGCCGCGCTCGAAGAGCAGGGCGATCATGGGCCGTCCCAGCGCAATCAGCGCCAGGGCAGCCAGGAGGCTGGCGCCGGTGGCAATGAGCAAGGTGCGGCGCAGTACGACGCGGAAGGTCGGCAGGTCGTTGGCGACGCCGAGGGCGGCGAGGGTGGGCAGGGCGGCCTGGCCAATGGCGAAGCCGAGCAGACGCACCGGCAGCCCGATGAGCAACAGGGCATTAACCAGCGCGCCCACCGTGGCTGTCACGCCGCTCAGGCTGGCGAAGGCAATATCAACGATATTGCCGGCATAGTTGCTCAACCCGGACAGGGCATTGGGCCAGAGCAGGCGCAGGGTCAGGCGCAGATCGGGATCGCCCGGGTCCCACAGCAGGCGTGGCCGGTAGCGGTGGCCGCGCAGGGCGGGGATGAGGATCACGATCTGGAGCAGGGCATCAAAGAGCGAACCGATGGTCGGCCCGAGAATGCCCACCGCCGGAACCACGACCGCCAGGACCGTCCCGCCGATCAACGTCAGGTTGCGCAGGGCGATCGCAAGGGCGGGGAGCAAGATCTGGTTGCGGCTGACCAGGAGCGCCACCAGGGCCGCCTCGCTGATCACCAGCAGCACTTCGAGGAGCAGGATGCGGGTCAGCGTAACCGTGAGGGCCTGGGTGGCAGGATCAAAGCCCGGGGCCAGCACCGTGCGCACGAAGAGCGGCGCGGTGAGGGCAGCGAGCAGGCAGAGGGGGGCAAACACCCCCAGCAGGGCCGTCAGGGTGAGGTTGAGCAGGCGCTGTGCAGCGGGTGAGCCGCCGCGGGCGAAGGCCCGCACCAGCACCGGAACCAGGGCGTTGGTCAGCGCGCCGCCAGCGATCAACAGGCTGATCGTCTCGGGCAGGCGAAAGGCCGCATAAAAGGCTGCGGCCTCGGTACCGAGGCCGAAGCGGGCATTGAGCAAGATCTGGCGAATGACACCGAGGATTGCCGAGAGCAAAAAGCCGGCCATGTAGAGGACCGACGCCTCAGCGATGCTGACCTGCAACATCGGCCAGGCGCGGAGAGGCGTCTGCCGGAGGCGGGCGAGCAGGTTCAGGGCATGGGTAACGCGGTGCAACGACGTGCCGGCATTGCTGCCTGGCGGTTTCTCGGAGGCACTAACGACCTTCGGGAGGGCGCAGTCCTCCCAAACCCTCCCCTCAGGGAGGGGAGGAAACCGGGTTTCCCTATTTCCCAACCGCTGTTGGGAGCGGCTGGCGCCTCCGCAGACAGGGGGATGGGGAAACCCGGTTTCCCCGTATGCGCCGCACAACGCCAGAACGAAAATATTTGTTCTTGGGAGGGCTGCACCCTCCCAAACCCTCCCGCGCGGGGACTATTTTCACGTTAGAACAACAAACCGCCATCAACTGACAGGGTGACACCGGTGATAAAACTCGCCTCATCGGAGGCGAGGAAGAGATAGGCGTTGGCGATATCCTCAGGGGTGCCGAGGCGACGCAGGGGGGTGCGTTCGCGCACACTCTCGAGCACCTTTTCGGGCACCGTGGCGATCATCTCGGTTGCGGTAAAGCCAGGGGCAATGGCATTCACGCGAATATGGCTGGGGCCAAGCTCGCGCGCCCAGGTCTTGGTCATCCCAATCACGCCAGCCTTAGCGGCGACATAGTTCGTCTGGCCAAAATTGCCGTGGAGGCCCACAATTGAAGCCGCATTGATGATCGCGCCGCCACCATTGGCAATCATAATCGGCACCACAGCCTTGGCGCAGAGCCAGACGCCCTTGAGGTTGACATTAATCACCGCGTCGAACTGATCCTCGGTCATCTTCTGCATCCGGGCATCACGGGTGATGCCGGCATTATTCACGAGGATATCGACCCGTCCGAACGCCTCGACGGTTGTCCGCACGGCGACCTCCACCGACTCGGCGCGGCTGACGTCGAGGAAGACCGCCTTGGCCTGGCCATCGTTGCGGATAATCTCCTCGGCGACGGCCTGGGCGTTAGCCATGTTGATGTCGGCGACCGCGACCCGCGCGCCCTCGCGGGCGAAGGTGAGCGCCGTGACCTTGCCAATACCCTGGCCAGCACCGGTGATGAGGGCAACCTTACCTTTCAATCGCATACCAGCTCCTTAATCCAGGGGCGCCCCTGAGCAGCAAAGGCGCGGCCCCATCGCCGCGCTGCGGGTAAAAAAGTAGACGTTACTGGCTGCGCTTGGCAAGCCAGGACTCGATCTGCGGCCAGGTGCGCTTGCTTGCGCCGCTACCGACCATCAGACCGATATGGCCGCCCTTCATCTCCAGCAACAGTTTGTCGCGTGAGCCAAACTTATCCATTGCGGTGACAGACTGGCAGGTGGGGACGATATGATCGCGGTCGGCAATCACGTTGAGCAGACTGGCCTTCACGTTACGCATATCAACCGTGCGTCCCTCCATCTGCAGCGTCCCCTCCATCAGGCGGTTCTCGCGGAAGAACTCCACGATCCACTGCCGGTAGGCTGCCCCGGGGAAGTTCACACCATCGGTCACCCAGTTGTTCATCGCGAGCCAGGACTCAACCACAGCCGGATTATCGAGGTTATCCCAGAGCTTCAGGTAGTTGAGCACCCAGTTCTCGACCGGCTTCAGCATCTTGTTGCCGTAGTCGATGATCTCACCGGGCACATTGCCAAACTGGCGCACCAGCTCATCAACATTGAAGTAGGGCGTATTGAGCCATTTGTTGAAGGGGCCGGCCTCTTTGTTCGAGAAGTCGAGGGGCGCGGTGAGGAGCACCAGGTTGCGCAGGCCATCATCGGGGCGCATAGCGGCGTAGATCACCGTAATGGTCGCGCCGATGCACCAGCCGCACATGCTGAACTCGCGCTTGCCGCTATGCCGCTGCATAGCGCGCACGGCCCGGGGCAGGAATTTCAGCGAGAAGTCCTCGAAGTCATACCCGGCATCTTCGGGACCGGGGCGGCCCCAGTCGAGCATATAGACCTCGTAGCCCTGGCGGACCATGTACTCGACGAAGCTATTGCCCGGGCGCAAGTCGAAAATATCGGGCCGGTTGATCAGCGCGAAGACCAGCAGGAGCGGGACCGGTTTCCGCTGCTCCGGGGGCGTCTGCGGATAGAAGTGGTACAGCGTCATCTTATTGAGCGTCCAGATCGCTTCTTTGGGCGTCAGCCCGATCTGAACGTTCAACCGATTAGCGGCCAGTTTGGTAAACGTATCGGTACTCTTGCCGAGCCGCTCCATCTCGGCGTAGAGGTTCTGCGTCAACTGTTCAACATCCAGGGTCGGGGGGCTTTGAGTGGTCATCGGCAGCTCCCTTTCTCAGTGTCGGTCTGGATCACCCGTAGCGGCCTGACCAGCGTGCCGGGGGCCACAGGCGACGCTCGGAGTCAACGTTCAGCTTTCGGTGGCGGCCTTACGGGTCCGACGCGGCTTCGCAGCGGCCTCAGCATCATCTGCGGCAGCTTCTTCGGGGGAGACGGCGCCATTGGCCGAGGCAACGGCGGCCAGGCCATGCACCGCGTGCAACAACTCGTCAAGCTGGGCCTGCATGTCGTCCAGGCGCATCTCAATATTGGTCAGGCGCGAGGCCAGGCTGATCACCTCGGCGCGCGAGGGCATATTGATCTGCGACAGGTAGGTCTCCATGTACTGGTTGACGGCCTGACGAATCGGAGCGGAAGCTGCGAGAAGCGTGTCGAGCTGCAAACCGATGGCATTGGCGAAGACCTCGGTGTTGACCAGAGCGGCCATTCCTTTGGCCCACGCATCAAGATTGGCGTCGCGAATCGTGCGCCAGGTTCCGATCGGATCGTTCGGATTAAACCCGTCATTCGGGCTCTGGCTCATATCTGGTCTCCTTTGACGGTATTACGCAGCACAGGCATGTCCGGGGCTCTGGCAATTTACTTGTAGGGTATTCCAGATAGTTACTGCGCGGTTACATGGGTTCATTAACCTTCTGTGCGACTGAGCCGCACCCTGCGGGAAGGAGGAATGGAGAGGCGCGACGCCTCTCCGTCGGGCTACCTCTTCCCAAACCCTCTCCACCGGGAGGGATGTGGCATCATGCGCGCACGGCGATCTCGTACACCTGGCGCATGGGATACTCGACCCCGCTCAGCGCCAGCTCCAGGGCATAGCGCCCGGCGCGGGCGGGCGTGAGCCGGAGCCGGTCGGCCTCGAGCGGCAGACAATCGGCCGCCAGTTCGACCCGGCGGCGCACGTCGGCGAGGGGTTGTCCGCCGGGGTCGCACAGGCGCGTTTCCAGGATGGCGTCCTGGAAGGAGCGACGCGCGTCGTTGACCACGTAGAGGGGCAAATCGAGGGCCTCGCCGATGGCGTAGGTGCGCGGCGGGTAGAGACAGAAGGCGTACTGGGGGCTGAAGGCTACCTGGAGCGCGTAGTAGGAGCGTTTGGGCACGCGCCAGTAATCCACAACGCTCCAGAGAATGGCCGGGTAGGGATCGACGAAGAGAAACGGCACAATGCCCCCGGTGGGGCGGTATTTGTGGGCGCGCAACCGGTCAATGTAATAGCGGTTGATGAAGATCTGATAGTCCTGGGACATATCGATCATCTCGGCCAGTGACTCGGCCTTGCGCCAGGCGATCCAGTTTGACATAATATCCGCCTGAAAGCTGTGGCGCTCCTGGAGGCGCCGCACGTCGGCCTCGCTGAGACAGGGTGGCATAAACTTCAGCGCGCTCTCCAGATTGGGGAAGCTCTGCGCCCCGAACTCGGTGACGAAGGCCATGTTGGCGGGGAAGCGTTTGTGCATCACCTCGGCATCGTCGAGGGTGCCATAGTTGCGGTACCAGCCAAAGTACACGTGCGCATCAGTGCCCTTGCGCACGTAGGGGATGTCAACCTCGCCTGATGAGCGTACCGCCGGGCGGGTGGGATCTTCCTGTTCGGCGACCTCTTTAAGCTGGGTATCGAGCACGTCGCGGTTCCAGCTAAACCCGAAGGCGGTGCGGTAGGTGCGGAGCCGGCTGAGGAGCGACTCGTCGGCGGTGTCTTCGATGACCACCGGCTCGTTGTGCATGCACCAGACGCCGATGCAGGGATGGCTCCCCAGCAGCCGGACCATGTGCCGCACCTGGCGCTGCGCTTCGGGCAGGATGCGGCGGGCGTACAGCCACTGGAGCGGAAAGTCTTGCCAGAGTAGTATACCGGCCACATTTGCGGCCTCATAGAATGCTGGATGGTCCACGTGGGCGTGAACGCGCAGCAGGTTCATGTGGCAGGCGCGGGCCAGTTCGAGATCCTGGGCGCAGCGCTCGGCGGTCATGGTGGCAATCCGCATGTCGCCGGGCGGGTAGTTGTTGCCCTTGACCAGGAAGCGCACGCCGTTTAGATGGGGGATCCAGTTGCGCAGTTCAAAGGTGCGCACCCCGAAGGTGATCTGCCGGGCGTCGCTCAACCGGTCGTCGATCAGCAGTTCAATGGTCACGTCGTAGAGATCGGGCTGGCCCAGGTCGTGCGTCCACCAGAGTCGGGGTTCGCGCAGCTTCAGCAGGCCGCCGAGTTCCTGGCGTCCGCGGCGCAGGGCGCGGCGCTGCTCGATGATCTGTGTCTCGCCGCTGAAGGTGCGCGGCGCGAAGCTGAGGCGCAGGGTCGCCTGGGCCTCGATGGCGGCGTCCACGTCAAGGTCGAAGCGCAGTTGCGCTGTGCGCTCGTCGCAGGCCAGGGTGAGCAGGCGCGCATGGCGCAACCGCACAGGGCCGCTGGCGTGCAGTTCGACCGGCAGCCAGATGCCGCCGGGGTTCGCGCGGGGGTCGAAGCAGTCCCAGTGGGAGAAGACGCCGGTGATCATGGTCTTATCGAGCTTGTTGCGCTCGTCCGGACAATCAACTTCTACCAGCAGGGTGTTTTCGGCCTGGAGGATGTCGCTGACCTCGACCTCATTGGGAACGAAGTAGCCTTCGTGGGCGCCGAGGTCCACGCCGTTGAGGTAGGGGCGCGAGTAGTAAAAGATGCCGTTGAGGCGCAGCCAGTGGCGCACGGCCTGGCGCCGATCCGCCGAGGCGGGCTGTAGCGCCAGGGTATCGCCCGGGCGCTGCGGGTCAAGAGCGAACTGGCAGCGGTAGACCACTTTCCCGGCGTGCTCTTCGAGGCCCGGCAACTGCTGCCAGTGGGCCGGCACGTGGGCAGGCAGCCAGCCCTCGTCGCTGCGGGGGTAGATGCCGTTGCGAAACGCCGTCAGTGGCCGGATCTGCCAGTGATCCGTGAGGGTTTGGAGAAGCATAGTTTTTGGAACCAGCGGGCAGATTGGAGGGGCCAGGGATGTTACGCCGCCACGCGGGGAACCCGGAGTTCCGCGTGCCCCTGCCGGATGGGGGTTGCGGAGGGCGCGGCCCTCCCGACTAACCCCGTATTGTATCCTCATTGTGCGCGGCATCGCCGCAGGGACCAGTGTCGTAACGCGCGCGCCCGGCCAGGACCGGACGATTACAGTTCACGCAGCACCTGCCAGTATACCGCCATCCGCTGGCGCCGCAGGTCGGGGCGATGGCCCAGGAGTGCCTTGGCCGCTTCGATGACCAGTTCGCCGGCGAAGCCGAGGCGGAGAAAGGCGCGGAGCGCGGCGGCGAACCGCCAGCCGTACCACATGCGCGCCAGAAGTATTTTACTGCGATTGAAGTGAATGTGGCGCTGCGCCGGGACCTGGTCGCTGCTTTTGCCCTCGTGGTGTATGACGATGGCTTCGGGGAGGTACCAGATCGGCGCCGCCACGGCGTTGCGAGTCCGGCCCAGGCGTTGCTCCCACTCCAGTTCTTCACTATACATAAAAAAGCGCTCGTCGAGCACGCCGGCCTCGCGAATCGCCTCGCTGCGGACGAGCAGGGCGGCGCCCACCAGCCAGTCCACAGGTTGCGCCTGCTCATCGGGGGTGTCGGCGCAGCGGTAGCGCCGCGCCCAGGGGTTCGCCGGCCACAGCCGGTCAAGCGGGGTGCTCTCCCAGAAGAAGGTCATGCGGGTGGGAAAGCGCCGGCGCGAGGACTGCACGCTGCCGTCGGCGTAGCGCAGTTGCGGCCCGACCGCGACCACGTCGGGGTGGCGTTGCAGGAAGCGTACCAGGCGCGGGATGGCATCGCCGACCGGCTCGGTGTCGGGATTGAGCAGCAGGGCGAAGGCCACGTCGCGGGTCACGAGTTGGCGCAGGGCCAGGTTGTTACCCCCGGCGAAGCCCAGGTTGGCCCCGGCTTCGATCAATCGCACATGGGGAAAGGCGGCGCGCAGCAGCGCCGGTGTGCCATCGGCGCTCTGGTTGTCCACCACGATCAGCTCATAGGTGATGCCACTGCCCGCCAGCGAGGCTTCCACTGCTCGCAGGCAGCGGCACAGGAACTCGCGGACGTTCCAGGAGACGATGACAATCGCCAGGTCGCTCACGGGAGGCTCTCGTCGGCCAGGAGGGTGACCGTGTCGGTATGGCCGGCTTCGGCGAAGATCAGCACCTCGTTGTGCTCGTGGAGCCAGGCAACGGGCAGTTTGTAAGCTACCTGCGGGCCGATCTGCCAGAAGCGCCCGATGTTGTGCCCGTTGAGCCAGATCTGGCCCTTCTCCAGCCGGCCTGGTTCGATCCGCAGAGCGCAAACGCGCGGCAGCGCGTTGCGCCCGAAGCAGGCGCGGTACCACGCCGGGCCGCCGGCGGGCGCGACGCCAGCGCCGACCTCCACACCGGGGCGGAAGCTCCAGGCCGCGGGGAGGGGCCGCGCGGGGTCGTAGGTGACGAGCGTCGCGCGCCAGGGCGCGCCAGCGTAGCCCTGGAGCAGCAGCGCCAGCACGTTAACGCCGGGGCGCAGCAGGTGCGTGACATCGTGTTTGATCCAGCCGTGGCTGTGGTGACGGCTAAAGCGGTCAATTGCCAGGCCATTGACAAAGAGCGCCCCGCTGCCGCGATCGGCGCTGCTGAGGTGCAGCACGGCGCGACAGGCGTCGGGCACGCTAATTTCCCGCAGCAGCCAGAGCACCGGTGCGGTGAAGGGCATGCGCCCCAGGTGGACGCCGGCCGCATCGGGGCGCACGGTAGTCGGGCGCGCGCGGGCAACCGCTTCGCCAGCGAAGGGCACTTCCTGCCACAGAGCGATCCAGCCGTCCGCGATGTCCTGCTCAGCGCCGCCGAGGTAGAGGGTATCGAGCAGCCCCTTACGCTCGCCCAGTCCCAGGCCGTAGTTGAAGCGCCCGAGGTTATCGGCCAGGAAGCGCAGGTCGTGGCGCCCGGCGTCCAGACGCAGCGGCAGGGTCGCGCGCGGCCCCGTGGGGTCAACGCCCAGGACGCCGAGTTCCCTTCCGTTGGCAAAGACGCGGAGCCGATCGCCGACCCAGGGCGCAACCAGCGTGGTATCCAGGGGCGCGTCAAGGTCAAGGAGGGCGCGGTACCAGCCATAGCCGTAGTCGCAGCCGAGTTGTTCCAGCGGGAGGGGCGCTTCAAGGGGATGCCAGCCCTCCTCGGTGGTCAGATCGGCCACCGGGAGTCGTTCGACGGGCAGGGTCAGGCGCGCCTGGCGCGGCGGGAGGGGCTGCGGAGCGATCCGCGGCTCGCCGTTGGGAGTGGGCAGGCACCAGGCCGCCGCCTCGGCGCTGAGTACCATGACCCGCAGGGCGCCGGCGGCGCCCCGGAGGTCGAGGGTGGCCTGGTCGCTGGCGATCCAGTAGCGCAGGTGCAGGGTGGCATCGCTCAGGCGCGGCAGCAGCCCCGCATCGGCCCGCAGCACTTCCAGGGGTGCGCCGAGGCCGGGCAGGGCCAGCTCCAGCTCGCCCTGCTCGCCAGGCTGACCGTAGACGATCAACAGGTGCTGATGATCGTCGCTCCAGAAGCCCAGCAAGCGCCCGGTATGGCAGACGAGGGCCATCCCTTCGGCCAGCGGCAGGTGGGCGAAGACCGGGCGGATCGTGGCGGGTTCCACGTCCACGCTCAGGTGGCGGGGCGGGTCGGCCAGCAGGACTTCGTAGGTTCGGCCCTCCAGGTCGGGGTTCTGGAGGAAGGTGGCCTGAAAGTGGCGCCAGGGTTCGGGCGCAGCAGGGCCGGCGCGCACGGTGCGGAAGGGAGCGGCGCCGCCCTCGCTGCGCCCCTGAACCGCGGGGGGCGCGAGCACGGTCAGGCCGCCGGGCACAGCGTCGGCGAGGATGGGGGCCAGGCGGGCGCCGAAGCAGGCCAGGAAGAGATGGTGGCGTCGGGCGACCAGCGCTTTGGCGCGCAGCTCGCCGTACTCGCCGACGGGGGCGTCATAGTCGTAGCTGGTGGTCATATGCACCAGATCGCCGCCGACGGTGCGCCCGCCCCAGAAGCCGAAGTTGGTGCCTCCGGCCCACATCCAGTGCGAAAAACCGGCGCAGCCCACGGCGGTAAGCTGGTGGAGGGTCATATCGAGCTTCGCCGCCGTCTTGCGTATCTGGCGGCTCGCGCCCCAGGTATCGAACCAGCCGCTCCACAATTCGCTCACGATCATCGGATTATCCGGCCAGAGGCTGCGGGTCTGCACGAGCTTCGCGGCGATACCACTCCAGCCATTGCGAAACTCGGGCCAGCCAGGGGTGGCGCCCATGCAGGTGTAGAGGGGCACTTCGATGCCCCGCTCCAGTAGGGCGCGGGCCAGGGTCTGCTGATGGGCATCGTGGCCATAGACGCCGGAGGCCCAGTGCTCATTTTCGATCTGGCAGAGGATCACCGGGCCGCCGCGGGTATACTGGCGCGGGGTGATAATCGGCAGCAGATGGTCGAACCAGCGCAGCGCCGCTCCCAGGTAGCCCTCGCTATCCACGCGCAGGCGGATGGAGGGGTCGGCGCTGAGCCAGGCGGGGATGCCGCCATTCTCCCACTCGGCGCAGATATAGGGACCGGGGCGGACGATAACCTTCAGGCCCAGCTCGTGGCAGAGGTCAAGAAAGGCCCCAAGGTCAGCCTCAGCGTGGAAATCGAACACCCCGGGATGGCGTTCGTGGCGGTTCCAGGGGATAACCGTATCAATCGTGTTGAGGCCGGCCCAGCGCGCCTGTTCGAGCAGGGGGCGCCACTCGGCCCGGGGCCAGCGGAAGTAGTGCACGCAGCCGGCCAGCAGGTAGAACGGCTCGCCGTTGAGGTGGAGACCGTCGCGGTCGATAGTTACTGAAGGGCTCACGGGAGACACCTATGCGGCTGTGCCGCATAAGAACAAGATGAGAACAGGTTTATGCTTGGGAGGGCTTCGCCCTCCTAAACCCTCCCGGTGCGGAGGGCTTGCCGCCCCGATGGGTGGGGGTATAGAGGAAACCGGGTTTCCCCCATTTTTATATCAGGATTATAGCAAAGTCAGTTTGATTGTGTGTAGAGATCTCGTTACCCTCCCCTTTCTCCTCAACCGTCTATGCGGCTGCGCCGCACAACGCCAGCATGAACATACTTGTTCCTGGAAGGGCGTAGAGGCGCGGCGCCGCCGCGCCTCTACGCCCAAACTCTCCCGCGCGCGGGCTATTTTCACCTCAGGGGGTATACTGCACCTGGCATCGGCGGTGCGCAGCACCGCCACGCTGCCCTTATCGCAACCCTGTTTGCCAGCACGAATGCAAGGAGTATCATATGACCTCACTTCACCGCCTGATTGCCATTATGACGATCTGGATCGTTATCGGCGCGGTGCTGATCACAATGTTCAGCGTGTCGTTCCTGGGCGCGCTCGCGCCGCTGTGGCTGCTGCTGCTCACGGCGCTAATCGTTGGCGGGGCGACGTTTGCTACGGTGGTGCTGGCGCGCGCTGGCCATGACAGGGATTTAGGAGATAGGAGGTAGGAAATAGGCTCCTATATGCGGGCGAGACGCTCGCGCTCCTCAGTTTGCCAGCAGGATCGTTGCAACAGCATTGCGCCACCGGAGGGATCAACGCTCGCCCTCACCGAAGGGCCACTGGCAACCCGCGAGCTCCTTGAAGACGCTGGGGGTCGTACACTGCTCACCCCCGCCGAGCGCGAACCGTCTCTGGCGGCGCGCTCCTCCGATGAGCGATGGTGCGGGCGGTCGTCCCGCATCAGGCGCCGCCCTCAGGGCCCTCAGAACCACTGAGGTACTGAGGGTGTGAGGGCACTGAGGTGGGCCGTGGGGCAGCCGGGCACGCGATGCGACCGCGCAGGACTAACGCAAACCTGGCGTGCTCCTGGCCGCCCTCAGTGCCCTCAACCCTTCACCACCTCAGTGATCCCGGCATCCTACCGTATCTCCTGCACCTGCCTGTCGGTTCATCAGTAGGGTCCAGCATCTTCCAGGAGCACCGAGATGGGCGAATCGACCACGCAGGACTATGTAGACGACTCCTATGCCGCCTCGGCGACTACCGCCCTGATCATCGCCGCGCCGCTGGAGGTGCATCGCACGCTTGGCCCCGGATTCCAGGAGGTCATCTACCAGCGGGCGCTTGCGCTTGAGTTGCCGGCCCACGGCATCGAGTGCGAGCGCGAAGTGTCCATCGATGTTTTCTACAAAGGGCGTCACATCGGACGCCGTCGGGTCGATTTTGTCGCCGCCGGGGTTATGGTCGAGCTGAAGGCAAAGGCGGTGATCGAAGACGTGGACTTCATCCAGACACTTTCGTACCTCAAGGCGTCGGGGTTCAAGATAGGGCTCCTGCTCAACTTCGGCGGTCGGCGGCTCGAGATTCGTCGGCTCGCAAACTAGTATGCCAGGTGCTCGCGTCGGCGGTTGTAGCGCTCAGATGGCGAATGCTGCCATCAGGTGTCGGGGCCGCGATGGTATAATCTGAGTGATTGGCTTATCGTAAGGGATCGCAGATGACGACACTGCTTCAGCAGGCCTTAGCAGAGGTCCAGAAGCATGCGCCGGAACGGCAAGATGCGATTGCGGTGCTGAACCTCATCGTTGCCTCAGCCCTGCGCGTTCGTTCCAGGGCCGAGGCAACGTCCTTCATTGCACCCGCTGCGCTTCACGCCCAGCCGCGGGTTCGTTCGACGGCGCGCTGCCAGCGCGCCAGCAGCGCGGCGCGCGCCTCGGGGGCGAGGCGCGGCTCGAAGGTGTCTGCGCCATGGTCGAGCAGGCGCGGCAACGCCTCCGGCCTCGCCCAGACCCCGGCGGCCAGGCCGGCCAGCAGCGCCGCGGCGCGCACGCTGGTTTCAGTGTCGGCGGCGCGCACGATGCGCACGCCGGCCACGTCGGCCTGGATCTGACAGGCGGTGTCGCTGCGCGCCAGGCCCCCGCCGACGCGCAACTCGCCGATTGCCAGGTTGCCTTCCTGCTCCATGGTGTCGAGGATCGCGCGAAGCTGACAGCCGATGGACTCAAAGAAGGCGCGGGCAATGTGGCCGGGTGTGGTGCCAAGGGTCACGCCGAGGATGGCGCCGCGGGCGCTGCGGTCCTCGTCGGGCACACCCAGGCCGGTGAAGGCGGGGACGAACACCACGCCGTCGCTGTGGGGCGTCACTCGGGCCAGGGCGTCGAGGTCGCCCGCATGACGGATCAGGCGCATCTGGATGAGCCAGCGCACCACCGCGCCGGTGACGGTCATGTCGGCTTCCAGGGCGTAGGTTGGCGTGCCGGCGATCTCCCAGGCCAGGTAGGTCTTGCAGACGCCCTGGGGCGGCGCGATGGGGCCGGCGACCACATTGACAAACGAGGCGGTGCCGTGGGTGGCGACGGCCTCGCCGGGGGCGCGGCAGTCGTAGCCGAAGAGGGCGGCCTGCTGGTCAGTGATCATGGCCGTCACGGGCACGTGGGCGTCGCCGATGCGCAGGGTGCCAAAGTGGTGCAGAGTCGGGCGCGGGGCGGGCAGGGCCGCGCGCGGCAGGTTCAGGTAATCCAGCCACTCCTCCCACAGCGCCCGGCGCCGCGGGTCGAAGACGGTCATGGCCTGGAGTAGCGAGTAGTCGAGGGCGTGCTCAGCGGGGTGGCCGAGGGCCTGGATAAGCCAGCCGGCGCTGAGCGAGACGCGCAGCGTGCCGTGCTCGGCGGCGCGACGGAAGGCCGGGTCGTGACGCATGCGCCAGGCCATGTGCATGGCCGAGCAGTAGGGGCCGGGGAACTGGCCGAGGCGGGCGCGGCGCTCAGTAGCGCATTCCCACCGGTCGGTCTCCGCCACCAGGGGAACGGTGCGCAGATCCTGCCAGGTGATCGCGTTGCCGATGGGGCGACCGGTGCGCGCGTCCCAGGCGAACACGGTATCGCGCTGCGAGGTGATGCCGCAGGCGACGATGGCGGCGGGGGCGCAACCGGCGCGAGCGATGGCCTCATCGAGCGCCTCGCGCACGCTGCGGGCGACAGCGGCGGGCCGTTGCTCGACCCAGCCGGGCCGGGGGTAGAGCCGGGCTACCGGGCGGTAGCCGTAGCCGCGCACCGCGCCCGTGCGGTCCAGAAGCACGGCGCGGCTGCCACTGCCGCCCTGGTCAATCCCCAATACCAGTGTGTCGGCCACGCTGCCCCCTGCAATACCCGTGCCGTGTTGCGCTCCCGTGGGGTCGCAGCGTGTGCTGTGCTGCGCGCCCGGGCTTGAGTCTTCGTATTATACTTAATTAAGCGCTGAGGTGAACATAGCCCGCCCGCGGGAGGGTTTGGGCGTAGAGGCGCGGCGCCGCCGCGCCTCTACGCCCTCCCAGGAACCAACCCGCCCGCGGGAGGGTTTGGGAGGGTGAAGCCCTTCAACGGGTTTCACCTGTTCTGGAATGGGCTTCCTGGGACGCGGGGGGAAATGGGCCAACGAATGGGAAACGAATAAACGAATGCGCAAGGTGTGCCTGACTCTGAGGTGAACATAGCCCGCGCGCGGGAGGGTTTGGGCGTAGGGCGTAGAGGCGCGGCGGCGCCGCGCCTCTACGCCCTCCCAGGAAACAGCCCGTCAGCGGGGAGGGTTTGGGAGGGCGCAGCCCTCCCAAGAACAAGTATTTCCATTCTGGCGTTGTGCGCTATGCGCATGACCGTCTAACGTGAACATAGGGAACCCGGGGTTCCCCACGTCCCTGCCGGCTGGAGCGCCAGGCGCCCCCAACGGCGGTTGGGGTGTGGGGAAACCCCGGGTTCCCCACACCCCTCCCTGGCGGGAGGGTTTGGGAGAGCATAGCCCTCCCGGGAAAAACCTATGTTCATCCTGTCGTTGTGCGGCGCAGTGGCACGTGGCCGGATTGGTATAATGCGCCTGTTGTGCATCTTTCAATCCTGCGAAAGGATCTCCAATGATTGTGACGCTCCCTGAACGCGCCGAGGCGCCTGTCGAGTATACCTGGGATCGCGCCAGCATCTACCCTGACCAGGCTGCCTGGGAGGCCGATGCGCGCGCCTTTGAGGCGGCACTGGACGCAGTGGCCGGTTACCGGGGGCGTCTGGGCGAGGCGCCGGAGCTGCTGCTGACCTGGCTGCGTTTTGCTGACGGTTTGCGGGTCGCAATGGGCCGGCTCTTTGTCTACGCCCATATGTGCTTCGATGAGGATACGACCAACCAGGCGGCAGCGGCGCTGCGCGAGCGCGCCATCGCTCTCTATGCGCGCCTGGGGGCGGCCACCGCCTTCGTCGAGCCGGAGTTGCTGGCGTTGAGCCGGGAGCGGCTGGAGGCGCTCATTGCTGCCGAGCCGGGGCTGGCCCTCTATCGGCACTACTTCGACAACCTGCACCGCCGCGCGGCCCACGTGCGCCCGGTTGAGATCGAGCAGATCCTGGCGCGCGCCGGCGAGCCCCTCAGCGCGTCCCACAGCGCCTATCTGATGCTGGCGGAAAGCGACCTGCGCTTCGCCGCCGCCGAGGATAGCGCCGGCATACGGCACGAGGTGGCTTCCGGTACCATCGAGGAGTTGTTGCAGAGCCCCGACCGGACCCTGCGCCGACACGCCTGGGAGCATTTCCAGGATGGCTTTCTGGCCTTTAAGAACACCTTCGGCGCGATCTACGCCGGGAGTGTCAAGGCTGACGTCTTCCTGGCCCGCTCGCGGGGCTACGCCGATACGCTGAGCGCAAGGCTGGACCACGACAATCTCCCCCGGGCGGTGTACGATAACGTCATCGCGGCCTGCAACCGTCACCTGCCGCTCTGGCACCGCTACTGGGACATTCGGCGGCGCGCCCTGGGGCTGGAGGTGATGGAGCCCTGCGATATCTTTGCGCCGCTCGCGCCGCCGTACCAGGTGCCATACGAGCGCGCGGTTGAACTGGTCTGCGCCAGCGTGGAACCTCTGGGTGCCGAGTATGCGGCGGTGGTGCGGGCCGGGCTGACCCACCAGCGCTGGGTGGATGTCTACCCCAACCGGGGCAAGACCAGCGGCGCCTATTCCTCCGGCAACTACGACACATACCCCTTCATATTGCTCAACTACGACGGCGCCCTCAGCGGTGTCAGCACCCTGGCCCACGAGCTGGGCCACTCGATGCACTCCTGGCTGGCCAACCGCGCCCAGCCGCCTGTCTACGCCGATTACTCGACCTTCGTGGCCGAGGTGGCCTCGAACTTTAACCAGGCCCTGCTGCGGAGCTACCTGCTCGCCCAGAATCCGGCGCGAGAGGTGGAGATCGCCATCATCGAGGAAGCGATGAGCAACTTTCACCGCTATCTGTTCCTCATGCCGATCCTCTCCCAATTCGAGCAGCAGGTTCACGCATGGGTAGAGGCAGGCGAGCCGGTGACCGCCGACAGGATGATTGACCTGCTGGCGGGCCTGTTCGAGCGCGGGTACGGGCCGGCGGTGCGGGTCGAGCCGGCGCGAAGCGGGATTGCCTGGGCCCAGTTTCCGCACCTGTACAGCGCCTTCTACGTCTTTCAATACGCCTCAGGCATCGCTGCGGCCAACGCCCTGGCCGACCGGGTGCTCCAGGGCGAGCCTGGCGCCGCCGAACGGTACCTGGACTGTCTCCGCGCAGGTGGCTCGCGCTACCCACTGGAGATCCTGGCCCTGGCGGGGATCGACATGCGCGCGCCCGAGCCCCTGGAGCGCGCCTTTGCGGTTCTGAAGCGCTTTGTGGATCGCCTGGAGGGTTTGCTGTTTGCCTGATGAATATGGGGAACCCCGGTTTCCCCATATCCCAACCGCGGTTGGGAGCGGCTGGCGCCCCCGCAGGCAGGGGGATGGGGAAACGAGCGCTGCGCCCTCCCAAGCCCTCCCCCCGGGGAGGGGCGTGGGGAACCCCGGTTTCCCCACGTCCCAACCGCGGTTGGGAGCGGCTGGCGCCCCCGCAGGCAGGGGTGCGGTTCGACAGGCTCACCGCAGGTGGGGAA
>OGCI01001595.1_pt1 | contig 18233 bp, 18 predicted proteins | sample 1570021 | NCBI WGS metagenome assembly OGCI01 (sample SAMN06264664, study PRJEB24512) | hot springs metagenome | isolation source: Hot spring water | place: South Africa: Tshipise | collected 2015-06-21 | reverse complement strand
CCGCCAGGCAGGCGAAGCAATCCCCCTGCGGTTAACGGGAAGCGAAGGGGATTGCTTCGTCGCTGCGCTCCTCGCAAGGTCACGGGGTACTTGGAGAGCGAACCTGCTAGTCAGCTCACCGAGGAGCTTGCCCAATCCAGTGGCACCAGACCGCCGTCAATCTCCACATAGTCGCCCAGCGTTATCTCCAGACGTCCTGTCCATCTGGCATGTGCGCCAGCATGTGCCACCACCGTTCGCCCTTCTCGCAGAGGCTGTTCCAGCACGGAATGACTGTGTCCGCCCACAATCAGGTCGATCGCCCCGGAGCGCTGTGCCAGCTGCACGTCCCTCTGCAGACCGATGTGCGTCAGCGCAATCAGAAGGTCTACCTGCGGGCGCAGTTCCTCCGCCAGTTCGCACCCGCGCGTCACGGGGTCGTCGAACACGTAGGCGCTGACGTGCTGGCTGAGCATCCGCTCGGTGATCATCGGCACGGTCAGCCCGATGATGCCGATGCGCGCCGCCGGCGTGTCCAGTACCAGGTAGGGTTGAACCGGCAGCCGGGCATCGCCGCGCGCCCGGACGTTGGCGCAGAGCACCGGAAACCGCGCTCGGCTCAGCTTGGCGACGAAACCCATCTCGGTGAAATGAAACTCGCGGTTGCCCACCGTCATCGCGGTGTAGCCCAGGTCGGACATCAGGTCAAGGATGGGTTCACCGGCGGGGTTGAAGGTGACGTTGCCGGAGCCGACAGCGTCACCAGCGTCCAGCAGGATGCAGGCGCCCTTCGCGCGATGCTCCTCCACTATCTGCCTCAGGCGAGCTGCTCTCTCCTCCCGCAGGCGATTGTGCAAATCGTTGGTGTGCAGGATGACCAGCCTGCTCACGAGCTGCCGCTTGCCTCCCGTCGCCCCTGCAGGTAGGCATCGATTGCCTGCTCCCAGCGCCCCTGCGCCTTGAGGAGCCACTCGCACACCTCGCGCACCGCGCCGTTTCCGCCGGATGCACTGGTGGTGTGATGTGCCTGCGCTTTGATCTCAGCGACAGCGTTCGCCACCGCCACACGCACGCCCACTGCCTCAAACGCTGGCAGGTCGTTCAGGTCGTCGCCGACGTACAGCAGTTCGTCCTTGCTTGCCTGCCAGCCCTGCCGGAGTTTCTCGATGTGCGCCTTCTTATCGCGCACGCCCTGATAGCATTCGGCAACCCTCAGCTCGGCGGCACGCCGTGTCAGCGCCTCTGAGACCCGTCCCGACAGTATCACCACACGGATACCGGCATGACGCAGAAGCTCCATACCCAGCCCATCGGCGACGTGGAAGCGCTTGATCTCTCGCCCCGTCGGGTCGTAATAGATGCCGCCGTCGGTGAGCACACCGTCCACGTCCAGTATCACCGTTGTCACCGCCTGCAGGCGTTCGGTCAGCTCATCCTGATCCAGCATGGCTACACAATCCCCGTTCGCAGCAGGTCCTTCAGCATGAGCATCCCGACCGGCTTGCGTTCATCGTCCAGCACGGGCATCTCGCCGATTTTGACGGGCAGGCTCTCGAACAGGTGCAGAGCCTCTATCGCCAGCGGGTTTCCCTGCACCACGAACGGCGTGCGGGTCATCAGGCGCTCGGCGGGGCGGTCGAGGTTTGCCACATCGTTCAGCAGGTGCCGACGGATGTCCCCGTCGGTGATGATGCCGGCGAGACTGCCGTCGTCGTTCACGATACAGGCTGCGCCCGCATTCGCCCGTGTAATCGCGAAAAGCACCTCACGCAGGGGACGGTCTCTCGGCACCATCGCCACGCTGTCGCCCGCGCGCATCACATCGTGCACCCGCAACAGCAGTCTCCTGCCGAGAGTACCCGCTGGGTGGAACACGGCGAAGTCTTCGGGGGTAAAGCGCCTTTCCTGCATCACGCTTATCGCCAGCGCATCACCCATCGCCAGCATTGCAGTGGTGCTGGCAGTTGGCGCCAGGTTGTACGGACACGCCTCCCGGTCCACCGAGACGTCGAGAACCACATCCGCCGCCTGCGCCAGCGTCGACTCGGTACGCCCCACCATCGCGATGAGCTTCACGCCGATGCGCTTCAGCGCGGGCAGTATCGCCAGCAGCTCGTCTGTCTCGCCGCTGGTGGACAGGGCAAGCACCACATCATCACCCGTCACCATGCCCAGGTCGCCGTGAACGCCCTCTGCGGGATGCAGGAAGAAGCCGGGGGTGCCTGTACTGGCGAAGGTCGCAGCCACTTTGCGGGCAATCGCACCCGATTTGCCCATACCGGTGGTCACCACCCTGCCCTTGCAGGACAGTATCATCTGCACCGCCTTCACGAAACGCTCGTCAAGGCGGTCTATCAGGCGCAGAACGCTTTGCGCCTCGATCTGAAGAACCTCTTGGGCTGTTTCTATCATCTCACCGCTTATTATATCAGGTAGCGATAGACAACGACTACCACACGCAGCCTCCCGGCTGCTGTTGGCGTGCGCCGAACTCTGTCCAATTACAGCAAGGGTTTGCTGGACTGCCAGCGAACTCGGATAGGGGGTGATTGACATGCAGTCAATCGTTGAGCAACTGCTTGCGCGACGAGTGGTAGGTATCCTGCGACTTCCGCAGTCCGACATGGCGTTACGGGCGCTGGAGGTCGCCATCGAGCACGGCTTGCGCGCCGTGGAGGTGACCATGACCACGCCCAACGCGCTGGAAGTACTGCGCGAGGCACGGCGCCGGTGGGATGGTCATGCACTGGTGGGCGCGGGCACAATAATGGATGCGGTGACAGCGCAGGAGGTCATCGATGCCGGAGCGCAGTTTGTGGTCTCGCCTGTGCTGGACGAGGGTATGGTGGAGACCGCCCTGAGTCGTCAGGTACTGCCGGTTCCAGGTGTGTTTAGCCCCACCGAAATCTACAGGGCATGGAGCATGGGAGCGCCTGTGGTGAAGGTGTTTCCCGCGGTGACGCTGGGCGCCGCCTTCTTCCGCGAGGTGAAAGCGCCTCTACCCCAGATACCGCTGATGGCAGTCGGTGGGTTGAACGCGCACAATGCCGCGGAGTACCTGCACGCGGGCGCGGACATGGTGGGTGTGGGCGGTGCACTGTTTCCCAAAACGGCGATACTGGCAGGCGAGTTCGAAGGGGTGGCGCAAACTGCCGAAGCACTGGCAACGCTGGCGCACCTGCACATCGAGCGCTCCTGATACACAATGCCTCAGACACGCGCTATAATAGTGCTGAGGTGAGGCAAATGGCAATCTCTCAAGCAACGGGAGCGGTGCGCTATCCTGAATCGGACGGTAAGCCGATGGCAGAAACTCCTGAACATCTCGAGGCGATGCTGTATCTGATCTCCGCGCTTCAGGCGTACTTCGCCCAGCGCGCAGACGTGTACGTGGCGGGCAATCAGTTCATGTACTGGATCGAGGGCAATCCCACCCAGCGTGTGGCGCCGGACGTGTATGTGGCTTACGGAGTGCCGAGGCGTCCTTACCACCCTACCTGGAAGGTGTGGGAGATGGGCAAGGCGCCGGATGTGATCTTCGAGTTGACCTCGCGCTCGACCGCTGCGGAAGACCTCGGCAGAAAGTATCGGTTGTACCAGCGGCTGGGTGTGAAGGAGTACGTCCTGATCGATGTCACGCGCGAGTATCTGATCGTGCCTATCATCCTGCACCGCCTACAGGGACGAGAATACGTGCAGGTGACCAGCGAACGCCCGAACGACCGCGAATGGCGCGTGCTCAGTGAGGTGCTGGGGCTGGCTGTGGTGGTTCGCGCACAGGACGATGGTTATCTCGTGCGACTGTACGACCCGCAATCCGGCGAGTACTTGCCAACGCCGACGGAAGCTTTACAGCACAAGCAGGAAGCGCTTACGCTGCTTGAGCAGGAGCGACTACGAGCGGAACGGGAAGCGCAATCGCGTGCAAAACTAGAGGCGCGCCTGCGTCAGCTGGAAGAGGAGTTGCGTCGGCTGAAAGAGAGTAGCGGAGACTGAACACAGCAGGCGTCGAGGAGACTGAAATGATGACCTATCGGGGAGTGGTGGTGGCGCGTAACGGCGCCGTAGCGACCTCACAACCGCTGGCGACCTCCGCGGGGTTGCACGTGCTGCAACAGGGTGGCAACTTCGTGGAGGCAGCGATCGCCGTCAGCTCGGTGTTGACCGTGGTGGAACCGTGGAACAGCCACCTTGGTGGAGATACCTTCGTGGTGCTGTACGATGCCCGAACGCGCCGGACACACGCCCTGAATGCCTCCGGACCGGCTCCCCGCGCGGCAACGCTTGAACGATTTCGGAACGGCATTCCGCTTCGCGGGATGGCGAGCGCTTCGGTGCCTGGCCTGGTGTCCGCGTGGGCACTCCTGCATGAACGCTACGCCACCCGTGAACTCGCCGAACTGCTTCAGCCAGCCATTCGCTACGCCCAGCAGGGATTTCCCGCAGGCTACCGCTACAGTCAGGTGTTCCACGCTCATGCCGACCTGCTGAAGCAGTTTCCCGTCACCTGGCGCGAACTGATGCCCGACGGCGAACTGCCCTACCCGGGAAAGATGATTACCCAGCCGCAGCTGGGATGGTCGCTGAGCCGAATTGCAGCGGCGGGACCGATGGACTTCTATCGTGGGGAAATCGCCGAGCGCATCGTGCGCCACTGTCAGCATCGCGGTGGGCTGTTCACCGAAGCCGACCTTGCCAACCCGCCTGCCGAGTGGCTGGAACCCCTGCGCGTCGACTACAGGGGCTACACGCTGTATGCCCAGCCGCCCGTCTCGCAGGGACACATCCTGGCGCAGATGATGAACCTGCTGGAAGGTTATAGCCTGCGTGCGATGGGTGCGCTCAGCGCGGATGTCATCCACCTGCAGGTGGAGGCGAAAAAGCTGGCGTTTGCCGACCGCATGGCGTATCTTGGCGACCCGCGCTTTGTCTCCGTGCCGATGGACGCCCTGCTGAGCAAATCCTACGCCGAGCGGCGCCGACAGCAGGTCAACCTCCATCGCGCCGCCGAGCACGTTACCGCCGGCGAAGTCGAACACGACACCACCTACTTCTGCGTGGTGGACCGCTACGGCAATGCCATCTCGTTCATCCAGAGCATCTTCCACTCCTTCGGCTGCGCGGAGGTGGCGGAGGGAACCGGCATCCTGTTCAACAACCGCATGACCGGCTTCTCGCTGGACACGTCGAGCCCCAACGTCCTGCAGCCGGGCAAGCGCACCGCCCACACACTGAACGCCTGGCTGGTGACGAAGGCAGACGAGCTGGCTTTTGTCGGCGGGACGCCCGGCGGAGATGTGCAGGTGCAGAGCAACACACAGACTCTGTGCAACCTGCTCGACTTCGAGATGAACCCTCAGGAGGCAGTGGAGGCTCCGCGCTGGCAACACGATGTCGATGGGCTGAAGATTGAACGGCGTGTGCCTGCGGACACGGTACGTGCACTGGAGCACAAAGGGCACAGCGTGCAGCTGCTACCGGACCTTGGGCAGTCGGGGGCGGTGCAGGTGATAGCCGTACACCCGGACAGCAAGGCACTGCTGGCTGGGTCCGACCCGCGCTGTGACGGACACGCGGCTGGGTGGTAACCACAGTCAGAGGCTCACCCTCGTAATCCTTCCATCAGCAACACTGCCGGTTTTTCTCCCCGAAAAGTCACTATCCCGTACTTTGCGCAGTACGTACGGAATGGATTTTGCATTAAGGTAAGGGCGAGATTACATGATGAGGGAGGTGCCTTCGCATGAAAGCAAGGCTTCTTTGGTCTCTCGCTCTGGTGGGTGCGGTGGGCTGGTTGCTATTCAGCGGTTCACCGGCTCATGCTCTCACGTTCACGCTCACGCACAACGACTGGACGTATTCGGAAAACACGGCATCTGCTGGCATGGGGAACTTCGTGGACCCTAGGGGCGTGGACCACATGTTTCAGAACTGGTGGTGGTACCGCGTCGAGGGAGCTAACCAGGAAACGGTCGTGCCCGTCCCGCTGCGACTGGACTCGGGACCGCAGACCAACAGCGCCGTGTTGCAGGCGACAACGGGAGGATTGCGCATTCAGTTTACCTACACGCTGACTGGCGTGAACCCCAGCCTGGCGAAAGTGCTGATCGACTGGGAAGTGCAGAATCTGCTCCCCAGTCTTCGAACAGTCAACCTCTTCGCCTACTCGGACTTCAACCTGAACGGCTCGAGTGCGGGCGACAGCGGCGTCCTGGCGAACCCGAACACCATCCGCTACACGAAGGACACCACTGCGGCAGACGTTACCGCCAGTACCGATGGGCTTCTCGGTTACGACGTTGGTGCATTCTCAACTCTGCGAGACCTCTTAGACGACGGCTCGGTATACAACGTCTCGAACAGCGGTTTGCCCTTCGGTCCCGCCGATATGACCAGCGTGTTTCAGTGGCGGAAAACGCTTGCCCAGAACGAGTCCATGCGCGGTACGCTGGAAAAGGTAGTGAACCTGAGCTATAGCCCGCCGCCTTCGGGTCCGGTCATTCCGGAGCCGGGCACGTGGGCGCTGATGCTCAGCGGTTTGGCGCCGGTGGCTCTGCGCCTGCGACGAAAGGCTTAACTGCTGCCTTTCCTTCCCTCCGGGAATCCCTCTCCGCGGCAGGAGGGGGATTTTCCTTTTCAGAGGGGTCGCAACGACATCGCCCCTCTCCTGCACGAGAGGGGCACACGGGTTCAACCGCTCACATGCAAATCAAAGTGGATGGGATCGTGTGCGGTAAGGTGGCGCTGAATCTCCTGCACGCGCGCCCGATACACCCGCTCCGAGCCCTCTGCCACACGCAGCTGCAGTATCGCTTTGCGCCTGCCTCCCTGCTGTATGATACGATCCATCACCTCGCGCACCGGCACCAGCAGTTGCAGGGAACCGATGCCGTTGCCGTAAAGATTCGCCGTGGCATAACCTTTGCGTCGCCATTCTTTACGCTGTCCCTTGGTCAAGCCGTGATGCATCATCGCCTGAATCGCCATGCACATCACCTCCTTGCCAGAGTATGCTACACCGCACGACGCAGACGCAGTGCGTTCGTCACCACCGACACGGAGCTGAGGCTCATCGCCAGCGCGGCGAGCATCGGGCTGAGGTAGCCCATCGCCGCCAGAGGGATACCCAGTACATTATATACAAAGGCGAAAAACAGGTTCTGGCGAACCGTTCGCACGGTAGCACGTGACAGGTTCAGCGCCGTGAGCACTCCTCGCAGGTCGCTTCCCAGCAGGGCGATATCCGCGCTCTCCAGAGCCACGTCGGTGCCGCCGCCCATCGCAATGCCCGCGTCCGCCTGCGCCAGAGCCGGCGCGTCGTTGATGCCGTCACCCACAAAAGCCACCCGTCGCCCCTGTGACTGCAGGCGCGCTACCGCCTCTGCCTTTCCCTGTGGCGATACCTCCGCCAAAACCCTTTCTGCGGGAATGCCCGCCTCTCTGCCGACCGCCTCTGCCACCGCTCGCGCATCGCCCGTGACCATCCAGACCTCCAGCCCTATCGCCTGCAGCTGAGCCACCGCCTCTCGAGCCGCAGGATGGAGCACATCACGCAGTGCCAACACACCTCCCGCCTCGCTGTTCAGCCCAGCCAGCACGGTGGTACAGCCCTCTGATTGCAGACGGAGTGTCAGCTCCTGCACCCGCCTATCAGAGGAGACCCCATGCGCCTCCAGCAAGCGCGCCGAACCCACTACCACGTGTGTGCCGTCCACCTCTGCCAGCACGCCGCCTCCCGCCACTGCCCGGAACGACTGGGGCGCCTTGCAGCACAGACCCATATCGCGTGCGTATTGCACAATCGCCTGACCAAAGGGGTGCGTAGAACCGAGCTCGGCAGACGCCACCACGCGCAGCAGGTCTGCCTCCGACATGCCGTTCAATACATGCACACTCTGCACCGTCGGCTTGCCCACCGTCAGCGTACCCGTTTTGTCCAGAACCACCGTATCCACCTGCCTTGCGCGCTCCAGCGTCTCCGCATCTTTGACCAGCACGCCCAGCTCTGCACCTCTACCCGTGCCCACCAGCACCGCCGTCGGCGTCGCCAGGCCCAGCGCACACGGACAGGCGATGACCAGCACACCCACCGCATGAATCATCGCCATGGTGAAGCCCGCGTCCAGCGCCACCAGCCACACGAGAAACGTGACCAGCGCAATCACCAGCACCACCGGCACAAAGACGCCCGCCACCTGGTCTGCCAGACGCTGAACGGGGGCTTTCGCCGACTGCGCCCGCTCCACCGCCCGCACAATCTGCGCCAGCGTGGTGTCCGAACCCACCCGCAGAGCACGTATCACCAGCACGCCATCCGTGTTGAGTGTGCCTGCCGATACGCTGTCTCCTTCCCCTTTCTCCACGGGCACACTTTCGCCGGTCAACATACTCTCGTCCACCGTCGCAGCGCCTTCCACCACCACACCGTCCACCGGCACCGCCTCCCCACTGCGCACACGCAACAGGTCGCCCACACGTACCGCCGAAACAGGCACTCGCTCCTCCTCGCCATCGCGCAGACGGGTTGCTTCCTGAGGAGCCAGACGCATCAGTCGCTCGATTGCCTGACGCGCGCGCCCTTTCGCCCTCGCCTCCAGATACCTGCCGAAGGTGATCAGCGTGATAATGACCGCTGCCGTCTCGTAGTACACCGCCCCACCCAGCCAGAAGGTTGCTGCCACGCTGTAAAGATACGCCGCGAGGGTGCCCAGCACAATGAGCGTCTCCATGACCGCACTGCGCGATCGCAGGGCGTGCCACGCCTTCACGTAGAACGGTGCACCGACAACGAACTGCACTGGCGTAGTCAGTGCCAGCAGGAGCAGTCTCATCAGCTCTGACGGGTGGTGGAAAATCATGCTGAGAACGAAGACGGGAAGGGTAAGAACCGCGCTTGCCAGCAGGCGACGGCTTGCAGAACGCAGCTCTGCCTGCGTTCGCTCCGACGGCATGGGCGATGGGCTTTCCGCTGAGACCGGCTGGGCGAGATACCCTGCTGTTTCCACCGCCTGTACCAGCCTCTGCACGGTGACAAGCTGAGCGTCGGCGTGAACGGTAGCGCTCTCGGTAGCGAGGTTCACCACCGCCTCCTGCACGCCCTCCACCCGCCTGAGCGCGCGCTCCACCCGCGCCACGCACGCGGCGCAGGTCATCCCCTCGATGCGCAGTCGTATCTCCTGCCCCTTTCCGGACATTCTCGCCGCCTTTACGAGTGTCTGTAGAACCTTCCTCCCCTATTATACCCGTCGCTGTTCGCAGGAATCGGTCACCTTTTCGCCAAAAGCTACACATCATCACAGCTACAGGAGGGAAACACGCATCGTGAGACGGTATGCTGTTTACATACTCCTCATTCCCCTTGCCCTGAGCATCGTCGCCGGTTGCGGACGAAGGGAAGCCACAGCCCCACCAGCGCAGAACGTGCTTCGCTACGCGCTGACGGCGGAACCCACCACCTTTGACCCCGCACTGGTGCGCGACGGCCCCACCATTGACCTGCTTTTTCAGGTGTTTGAGGGGCTGGTGCAGTGGGACGAGAACAACCGCCTCGTGCCAAATCTCGCTGAGAGATGGGAGGTGAGTGAGGACGGGCGCACCTACACGTTCTACCTGAAGCGCGGAGTGAAGTTCCACAACGGACGCGAGGTCACCGCGGAGGACTTCAAGTACTCCATCGAACGCTCCTGCGACCCCGAGCTCGCGTCGCCCGTTTCCGCCACCTACCTGAACGACATCGTGGGCGCGCTGGACAAGCTGAACCGCAAGGCAACCGAGGTCAAAGGCGTGCAGGTGGTGGATAGTCATACCCTGCGCATCACCATCGACCATCCGAAGGCGTACTTTCTCGCCAAGCTCACCTACCCCACCGCATACGTGGTGTGTCGGGAGGGGATCGAAGCGGACGGCGACATCGTGGGTAACCGCCGTCTGCGCATCAACGAGCGCTGTGCCATTGGTACGGGTCCGTTCAAGGTGACGCAGTACCAGCCCGGGTCGAAAGTGGTGCTGAGCGCCAACCGCGACTATCATGGCGGTGCCCCGAAGCTGGACGGCATCGAGCGCCCCATCGTTCTGGATGCCAGCACTCGACACGCCATGTACGAGCGTGGCGATCTGGATATAGTCGACGTGCAGAAGGGCGACCTCCTGCGCGACCAGCAGGACCCGGTACTGAGCAAGGAACTGCAGCAGTTCGACCGCGCCTCCGTCTTCTACCTGGGGCTGAACCAGAACGTCTTTCCGCCGTTCCGCGACCGCCGTGTTCGCCTCGCGCTGGCGTATGCTACCGACAAAGACGCCATCGTGAAAGTGGCGTTGATGGGCGTGCCGCAGAAGGCGAACGGGATCATTCCGCCCGGCGTTCTGGGACACGACCCCGGCTTCGAAGGCATCCCGTACGACCCCGAGAAGGCGCGACGGCTGCTGGCAGAGGCAGGATACCCCGATGGCAGGGGCTTCCCAACCCTCACACTCACCTTCCGCGAGAAGACGCCCGACCTGCGTCGCGCCGCCGAGATGATCAAAGAACAGTATCGCAAGGAGCTGGGCATCAACGTCGAGCTGCGCGAGATGGAATGGGGCGCCTTTCTGGACGCCCTCGACCGCAAGGAACTGCCCTTTATCCATTTGCGATGGGCGGCAGACTATCTGGACGCGCAGAACTTCCTCTCAGTGATGCTTCGCACGGGCGCACCAGAAAATGTGGTGGGCTACAGCAATCCGCGCTTCGATGCCCTGTGCGATCAGGCGGACCGCGAGCGTGACGAGCAGAAGCGCATCCAGCTGTATCGCGAAGCGGAGCGCATCGCCGTGCAGGAGGATGTGCCATGGATTACGCTTTACTTCCAGCGAGATGTGGAGCTGATCAAGCCGTACGTGAAGGGTATCCGCGACTCGCTGATGGGGCATCTGCCGCACGTGACCACCCGCATCGAGCGGTAAGCCGTGCCGGCGTTTGCAGACGGTCGCCGAACAGTGGTATAATGCTTCAGGATGCCTCACGGTTTGGCGACCTGCGCGCCCGTAGCTCAATGGATAGAGCATCAGACTTCGGATCTGAGGGTTGGGGGTTCGAGTCCCTCCGGGCGCGCCAGCTGCCCCTATCCTCCGAAACCCTGCCTCCGGGTGTGTGTCGTATGAGATGGTGGTGGCTCAACAAAGCCCGGAAGGAGATCAGGACAGAATGCGTTACGCTCTGGTGGCTGTGATCGCATTGATGCTGAGTGTCCTGCCAGCGCCCGCGCAGGAGACTTCGCGTGTGGAATCGCCCATACTTGAGGCGCTGGCGCGTGCGGACGTGTATGTGGCTCCGCAACTGGCAGGCACGGTGAATGAATCCCGTCTCCAGAGGATAGCGAACGACCTGAAGCCATTCACCGTCAAGTTTGTGGTGGTGCCTCTGCGCGACCGCCGTACGCGCGATGCGTGGGCGTCCGGACTGCGCCGGCAGCTGGACGTGCGTCAGGGAGCGGTCATCGTGATGGTGCCCCAGATGCCTGAAGTGCGAGGGGGCGTCTCAGCCAGCAGCGATGCCATTCCGCCAGCAGAGATTACCCGCATTGTGCAGGCGAACGCCGCCATCTTCACCACCGAGGGCTACACGCAGGGACTGGAGCAGCTGGCGCGTGCCCTGCGCAACCACTACGTGGGCGAACGACGCGGTGCGGCAATCAACCTGGGGCTGATCTTCGGTATCCCCACGCTTCTCGTGGCAGGAGGGGTCGGGTGGGTCATCCGCCGCCGTGCACAGGAGGTCGCACGCCTGAAGGTGCGCCTGCAGGAGATACGTGCGCAGGTGCTGGAGGGTATCGAGTATCTGGACGGCTACATCGACGTGCTTCCCGACGGCGAGGACGCCAGCCGCGCCCGAGATCTTCGCCAGCGCGCCGCCGAACTGCAAACGCAGGCGGTACAGTTGATAGAGCGCGCAAGACGACCGGAGGACCTCTGGCGTGCCGAGCACCTGCTGGAACGCGCACAGGCGAGCATCGAGAAGGCGAGAAAATACATCCTGCGTGCGGGTGGAGACACCAGCATCAACGTCGAGGAAGAACCCCAGGAACCCGTTGCCGAGGAGGCTACCGTGATGGTTCGTGACAACGACCGAACTTATGCCTGTTTCTTCTGCTCCAAGCCGCCGACCCTGAGCCAGTTGCAGCCGGTGGAGGTCACTGTGGGCGAGCAGACGCGCAGAGTGTGGGCGTGTGAAGAGTGCGCCGAGCAGATTGAGCGCGGACAGACCCCACCAATTCGAGTGATACGGGATGGCAACCGGGCGCGCCCGTGGTACGAGGACCCCAATTACGACCCCTACCGCGACTACGGCAGAGCCTATCCCGGCATGGATTGGGTGAGCCTGCTCCTGCTGGGCAGTATCCTGATGCCTCCGGCACCGGTCATCGCTCGGGAGCCGGAACCGGTGAACGTCGGGGGCGAAAACCCAGAGATGGACGCGGGCGGTACCGACTGGTTCGATCCCGAAACCGATATGCTGCCCCCATCCGAATACGACTCTGCTGGAGCCGACTGGTTCGACCCGGGTGTGGGCGCCGATTCGATGGAGGATGCAGGCGGCACCGATTTCTTCGATGTGCCATTTGACGGCTTCGACGGTGGCGACGTGGACACAGGCGGAGTAGACTTCGGCGACTTTGGAGGCTTCGACGCTGGCGGCGGGGACTTTTAGGCGTCACCAGTGAAAAGGGCAGCCGCGCACGGCTGCCCCATCACTTGCCGGAAGCAGTGCGTTACTGCCCCGATGTACCGGCTGCCGGTGCGCCTCCGGGCGCGCCAGCCCCACCACCAAACCACGATGGGCGCTCCGTCGGCAGCACGCTTTGCTTCTCCTTCTGCTGTTTGTTCCACTGAAGCCCGATCATCACCAGTGCCACCACGATGATTATTGCCGCGATGATGCCCATCATGGTGCGCTTGCCCTGATTGTCCATCGCCTGCCTCCTTGTTGGGGTTCAGGCAGGCGGCAGGTGCCGCCTGCCGTCGTGTACTAATCCAGGTCCCAGCCCTGTGCCGGGTCCCAGGTGTTGCCGCGGGCGTCGGTCACGTACCAGTGCGGGTCGAAGTTCGCACAGGGGTAACCTGCCGTTTCCCATACACGCAACTTCACGAACCGATGATTGCCCGCCATGATGTAGCGTGCGTGACCGTCCGCCAGCACCGCATTGAACGCCATGCGGGTGAACACCTGCGGGTTGTCGGTGCACGACCAGAACGGCACGCTCCTTTCCGCATGGATGGGGCTGTTTTCGTATGCCACAATGGTCTGCGCGACCCTTTCGATGCTGGAGAGCTTCACGCCACAGCGGGCACCGGTCGCCAATCCCAGTTTGAAGTCATACGATAGCCCCCGGAATCCTGCCACGGGCCACAGGTCGGGGCAGCCGTTGGCGGGCCATCCACCCCACTTCCAGAAGTTGTCGCTGTAGGACGGGCAAACGAAGATCTGCGCGTTTTTCACATAGGGCTGAACCAGCACAGCCCATCGCGTGAACGCCATCACGATGTCGCCGTTGCAGTCCGCCGTGTGAGCGCATTGGCTACTCCACGCAAAGTACTTCTCATCGTAGTCCTGCACGTACATGGCAATGCCGAGACCGATCTGCTTCATGTTACTGACGCAGTTGGTCTTGCGTGCCTGCTCACGGGCGCGCGCGAACACGGGGAACAGAATCGCTGCCAGGATCGCGATAATCGCGATGACAACGAGCAGCTCGATCAGGGTAAATGCACGGGTTTTCATCGTTATTCCTCCTGTTGTCCAGATCTGGTTTTGGGTAGAACCGATCCGAATGTGTACAGAACCTGTTCTGCAGAGATGTAATGAGCCATCGTTGTGATTACCTCGGGTGGCATCACCTCGCCTTCTATGCGTCGCTTCAGCCGCAGCGCGGCGCTTTGTCCCATCTCGTAGACCTGCTGAACCAGGCGGTGCACGGAGCGTGTCACCCGCGTCATCAGCGGTGGAGCATCGGCGAAGCTGAGCACCTCCAGGTCGTCCGGCACCAGAATGCCCATTCGGTCACAGGCTTCCAGCACCGCCACCATGTAGTAGTCGTGCAGGCAAAACACCGCCGTTACGGGTTGGCGCTGATGCATCAGGGTAAACAGGGCATCGTACACTGCCTGCGCCAGATAGTCCAGCCGAATGCTTTCATTCATAGGGAAGAATCTGACCAGCGATTGCACATCAGCCTGCCCCGCCTCCCGCATCGCCTGCAGGTAGGCTTCGTAACGCTCGCGGATGGAGGAGACGTGAAGAGCACCATCGCTGAGATAGGCGATGCGACGATGCCCACTCTCCAGAAGGTCGCGCAAGCCGATAAGGCTGGAATGATAGTTATCCGTCATCACCACATCGCACGGCACGTCTGCCGGCTGACGGTCCACACACACCAGCGCCCGTCCGCTCTCCACCAGACGCTGAAGCACGGCGGTATTCCTGGGGTCACAGGTGGGATAGCAGATAATCCCGTCTGCCTCGTGCTGCATCCGGCGCAGATACTGCGCTTCCCGATGCGCATCGTTGCGCGTCTCGCAGAGCATCAGGTTGTAATGGTCGGGCAGAGCGTTGCGGATACCGCGCAGGTACTCCAGCTGCGGATATTCGTGCGCATAGGGGAACACCGCAGCGATGAAAACGGACGTGGCAGGAGGCAGGTCTGCAACGAAAGTGCCCAGCTTGCGCTTGCGGACCACCAGCCCATGGCGCTGCAGCTCGAACATGGCGCGGTGGGCAGTCACACGGCAAACGCCGAACTCGCGCGCCAGGTCGGTCTCAGAGGGCAGCGGTGTGCCAGGAGTCAGTTCCCCGTTCTCGATGCGGGCGCGGATGGCATCCGCGATATGTTTCCATTTCACGGAAGACATGGCGCATTTGCCTAAGGTTAAAAAAGTTCAATCTTAAGGTATTTCCATTATACACCTTCGCGCCAAATTCGTCAACTCCCTGCGAGGGTGTGTGAAAATCCGTATTGAGCCAGGAATTGACGACCAGAAATGTGGCAAAAAGCCCTTTCAAACCCCTCTCCCGTCCTCTCCCCGAAGCGGGGAGAGGTGCAAGCTCTCCTCTCAGGCAAGGGGCAGATATTGCCTTTTTGGTGCGAATACTGGTACCATTGGTGCATCAAGCATTGGTGGCATTGCTCTCTGTTCCTTTCGGGAGGGGGACGGGCATGAGACTGGCTATCGTAATATCCGTAATCGTGGTCGCTGGTGCGACAGCGATCATCCGCCTGGCAACCTACAATCCCACAGACCACGAGCGAATGATAGACCTGAGCAGTTTCCACACCTGGGAGCCGACCACCGAGCAGATTCGGGCGCAGCTCAATCCCTCGCAATCCGTGCATCAGCAGAAAGAGCAGTATGGTCGCCTGTTTCGAAGCCGTTATCGCAGCAAGAACATGCCGGTAAACCTGCGTGTGGACAAAGAAGGGGTGTTCTATCTGGAGTGCGCCGCGACCATACCCACATGGGACAAGGCGCTGATTGCTCAGCAGGCGTGGCGTGAGATTCAGACGCTATTTGAAGTGAACCCCAGAGTGCTCATCTACGAGTCGTACATCGGCATCCCGTCGCGATGGGTCGGTATCGCTCGGCCGGACAGCAAGAAGCCCTCTGTACCCGAAGTGGTGTTCGATACCGGCTGGCACCTGCGACGCAAACCGCAGGCAAACGACTTCCTGCGAACCCTGCCACAGGGCAGTTAGACTATCGCCGATCATCCGCCAATGGAATAAAACGGGGCATCGGAGGCGATGCCCCGTGTGACTGACCTGCTGAGATTATCGTGGCGGAGGTGGATACATCGGCTGACCGCCGCGCTGGGCACCAGCCACATCACCTGGTACCACGCCGGATGGTGGCGCCGGGGAAGATGGCATTCCACCGCCCTGTAGAGCGGAAACGTCGCCGGGGCGTACACCGGCGGGAGGCACCGGTGCGCCAGGGACGCCGTAGTTCGGCACCTCCATCGGGCGACCGCCCACCCCCGGCGAGGGCACATACGGCTTCGGGCGCAGGAAATAGTAGCCCAGCCCGATCAACACGACGACGAGCACCGCAAATACCGCCACGACCACAGGGGTACTAACCTGTTTGTGCATGTTGTTCCTCCTAGGGCCAGGTGCCCTCGGTACCGCCGGGGCATGTGACATCAATTCCGGTGTGGTACGGCAGAATATCGTGCCAGTTACCGGAGAAGCGTGCTCCTTGGGTAGCGGTGCGATGCTCCCAGCACCGATGCCCTGGCAGGATGTGGAAGCGACGGTTGGCGGGATCACCCCTCACCGCCTTCACATGCCCATCAGCAAAGCAGACGTTGCTCATGCTGTTGTGCCTGTAGGCAAATTCGTTCGTGCCGTCGCCAACCGAACACCATTCCCAGGCACCGCCCTGCGTGTTGCAGTTATCTCGCTCGAAAACCATCACGGTCAGAGCGGGATACTGCGCTTTGGCAAGCGGAACCGAATACTGGCAACCCCAGATAGGATTGCCTCGCAGAGTATTCACGCACTCACTGGTGCCGCAGAACCAGCACCATCCGAGGTAGCCCGGCATGGTGTAAGATCGCCTCACACCACCGGCGCGCGTGGTCACTGCGGGCGAGTACATATCGCTGGGGCAGGTGAGAATGCGCAGGTTTCTGATATAAGGCTGAATGAGCCGGTCCCATGTCTGCGTATCATCCCAGCGCTGGCTACCACCCAATCCTACCAGCGGGGGACAGAACTGCTCATCGTAGTCCTGCTGATACATCAGCATGGCAGTGCCGATGTTCTTCATGTTGCTGACACAGCTGGACTGCCGTGCTTTCTCCCGTGCCTGTGCAAACACCGGGAACAGGATTGCCGCCAGGATCGCGATAATCGCGATCACAACGAGCAGCTCGATCAGTGTGAACGCCTTTCTGTGCATCCTAGCACCCTCCTTTTGTGATTTTTTCCTTACGTGTGAATGCAGAAAACGCTCTCATCACATCGGAACAACACGCCTGTTCTGCCAGCCATCACCTCCTTACCGCATGGTGGACTCTCGTATCACAAAACGCGGTCGCAATACCGCGCTCTGGACCGGCAGGTTTGGTTGCCCCATTCGCCACTTCAGAAACTCCCACGATAGCTGACACATCTCTTCTAAAGGCTGGACGATGGTGCTGAGTGGTATCTCCAGAAACTCAGTCTCCTCGATACCATCGCACCCAACAATCGCGGTGTCGTCGGGGATACGCACTCCCGCATCACGAAGCGCCTTGTATGCCCCAATAGCCATCTGGTCGTTGTGGCAGAATATGCCATCTGGAGCGGGATGCTGTTCCAGATACTCGCGCACAGCATCTCGCGCTGCCACGCGTGATTGATCAGGCGCGATAATCAGCTCCGGCTCAAGCCCAGCATCGTGAAGAACATGTCGGTAAGCCTCTCCGCGGCACTCACCCGGATGGTTGGAACTGGCATTCACCAGATAGGCGATTCGCCTGCAACCGATTTCCAGCAGATGAGTTATCGCCTGCGTCACACCTGCACGCAGGTCAATGCCGACATGATCCACCTCTGTCAGGTAGTAACAGCCGCAGGACACCAGAGGAATACTCTTCCCGGCAATGCCCGCGGTGAAGCTGCGTACCTGATGGATGCACTCGTGTGCCAGGATACCGTCTACCTGTCCACTATCAGAAGGCATGGCGGAGAGGTCGCTTGCCAGACTGTAAATGAGGCAGTCGTAACGGTCGCGACGCAAGACGCGCTCCGCCAGGTGAATGACCTGCGCGTGGAAGCTGCTATCCAGAGCATACATCCACAGCGCGACCATGCCGGTCTTGCCAGTGACAAGTGCCCGCGCTGCACGATGGGGACGGTAGTTCATTTCCCTGGCTGCCTCGAGTACGCGCTGCCGTGTCGCCTCCGAAATGAAGTCCGTACTCCGTCCGTTCAGCACACGGGAAACTGTGGATGGAGATATCCCCAGCGCCTTAGCTATCTGTTTCGCCGTTACCGCCATATCAGGGTATGCAATCGCTTGCATGCAAGCGTTTGTTATCGGAAGCGATTATACAGCTGCTCCGCAGATTTGTCAACAGGATGTGGGGGAGCGGTGAAAAATCTTCGAAAAGCGATGCACGTGCCACCTCTGGAGGGCGAACCTCCCGGTGAGCCGATAGGGGGGTGTATTCGCGGCTCGGCAGGGGTTCCTCGCCCTCCGAGATGTCGTGTCATTGCAAGACTGCCGCCAGGCAGGCG
>OGCI01001594.1_pt1 | contig 18257 bp, 16 predicted proteins | sample 1570021 | NCBI WGS metagenome assembly OGCI01 (sample SAMN06264664, study PRJEB24512) | hot springs metagenome | isolation source: Hot spring water | place: South Africa: Tshipise | collected 2015-06-21 | reverse complement strand
ACAGAAACACCAACACCGACAAGAACGCCAACACCAGCACCGACAGAAACACCAACACCGACAAGAACGCCAACACCGACAGAAACGCCAACACCGACAAGAACGCCAACACCAGCACCGACAGAAACACCAACACCGACAAGAACGCCAACACCAACACCGACAGAAACGCCAACACCGACAGAAACGCTGACACCTGAGCGGGTGCTATATTGTCCAGCTCCAAAGTTGGAAATTATTTTAAGTGAAGGTGGTAAAACTGATGAGATTCTGAATGATGGACCGTTTTCTGGTATAAATCTAGAACAAATTAAAAATGCAGTTTCTGATTATTTTCTTGATAAAGATGGAAATTTAAAACCAGATTTCTCAGAAATTATAATTGGTGCTCTGCAGAAGCTAATACCAGATAGACCAGGTATTAAAGTAGAAAAGATTAATGTGGGTGAAGTATTTGTAAGAGTCAATGGAGAACAGATAGAATGTGGAGTTCCAGTCACCTTAGAAGTAGGTGATCAACAAATAACAGTTACTGTAACACCAACAGTTGCCCCCGTTTTACCAGAAATTCCAGAAGCAACAGTTTCACCAAATGCACCAAGGACTGCGGCTGGTTCTATGATTGCAGGAGAGCAGAGAGAATCTTCAAACAATTTAAGATGGATGGTAACAATAGGTGGGACAGTAGGAGTAATATTTGGTGGTGTAGGATTATCTTTCTTATTAAGAAAAAGAAAAACTTATTAGGAAAGAAAAACTAGGAAAACTAAACTAGCAATTTGGATATATTTTAGCTAGTATTGCTTCACCTACATATACTCATCAGACCCCTATATTTGGGGTCTTTTGTATTTTTGAAAACCAAACAAACTAAGAGTTAAAACTTACTATTCTGGACAATAACGAGAACCAGCGTGTTATGTTAGAATTTAATCCAGCTTTCAAATTTTCTACATACCTAGTTAAAACATTCCGATTTTGTTCTACCCCCAAATAGCTATGGTTTACTAATTCCGACATTTTTTCTAAATTATGAATATATTTTTCTAACAAACCAAAATCCGCATTGATTAACGGATTTGTGATTTTGTCGTAACTATCTTGAGTATATCCTGGATCTTGAGTGAGTCTTGCAAAATCTGCCATAAATTGATGTAAGTCGACCCATGAGTAAAAAACATAACTTGTATCAGGTATTCTCTGTGGTTTTGGTAGTGGCGGAAAACCAAGACTTTGATCACCTCCAAAGATAGAACTAAAATCCTCTTCCGTGTAAATTTCTGAACAATCCAAAACCTGTGGAACTAAGGTTTTAAGAGCTATCAATTCTTCAATTTCTGGTTTAACAGTATGCAATGAACCTAAATCTGGATAAGTTGTTCTTAAATAACTTCTAAATTGTGATTTATTTATCGTTTCTAGGTTACTGGCGAAAAGTGAATCTTTTTCCGCTCTTTGTTTGGCTAAATCAATAATTTGGTGTAGTTTGATTATTTGGTCTGGCTCAATTTTTCCTTCTCTTAATCCATTCTCTAATTGACCGGGAAGTAACTCTAAATTGTTATTAGAATACAAATCAAAAAAGGGTTTTAAACTTGCTAATAGCAGATCATCAGAGATGTAAGTTTCTAAATTGATTATTGATATTTCTTCTAAAAGTCTATACACTTCTGGAGTAGTGTTAGATACTGGTTCATTTTCAAGATCACTACTATTTTCTAAACTTGGTTGATCATCACCTACGGGTTGCTGTTCATACCCCTGTGGTCGTAGTTCTTCTTGTAATTTTAATAATGTTTCTTCAGTAGGTTGTGCATATATCAAAACTCTACCTACACCTCCAGCATCAGTACAAGTTACAAGAATTATTTGTATTTTACCTTCATTGTTAAACGGAAAAAATTGGTCTGCAACATCGCCAGCTTTTTTTGTTTCAACCTTAAAAACTTCAAACTCATATTCTTCTCCACCGCTTTGCACGGTTAGTATAGCTCCTTCACTAAATCGACCCTCGGTTAATATATTAAATGTTCCTCGTGGATCACCATAGTGCCCAGAAATAAAGATATTAGGACCTATATTATTAACACCTTCAGAAAGTGTATTTAATACGGGATATTCTGCATTATTAAAACTTAGTAAAGCTACTTCATTATATGATTCAGGACTATTCAACTTTGACCATCCTGTAGTTATAATTGTATTTTCACCATTTTGATTTTTTATAACTTCTACGATATACTCAACATCGACTTTAAAATTAAAAATGTTATTATTTTGGCGCAAAGTAATTTGGTTAGCTGCAAGCAATTTCCTTTCTAGAAAAAAGCGATTTGAATATAGCTGCTCAACTTGTTTTTTAAATTGTTCTGAATTAAGGCTGCTTTGGTCAAATTCTGTAACAAAACCTGTTGGTTCGGTGTGACCATTCTGATTTGTCTGTGGTCTATAACTTTCTCTTAAAACCTCAGGTATTGGGGGTTGATTTGCTTCAATTTGACCTGAATAGTCTATACCACCATAATTATCTATAATTTCATAAGTATCTAGTGGACGATTTAATAAAGGTGAAGGCTGGCCTAAAGTTGATTCGTTAAATGTCGATACAGTATCCCCCAAAGCAGCTTTAAATTCGCCAAACATTTCTTTGATTCTACCTTCACTTATCCTATCACCTATCCATTTTTGTTGTAATTTAATAAAACCTTCAGGATCTTTTTTGAAAAGGGTGATAACCTCACTAGTCCGATCTTGCCCAGTTCTTATACTCTCTCTCTGAATAGCCTCTGCTAGGAAAGCTACATTTCGAGCCCGAACCTTCTGGTCCCCTTTGTCTAATTCGTCTAATATTTTTTTTAAATCATCATCCTGTCGAACAAGTAAACCTAAATTGTAAGCTAATGTCAGACGACCTTCCATCCATCCTAAATCTGGAGTCCAAAGTCGTGGTTGAAATTCCGGATTTTGAGTATCAGGAAGATTAGGAGTATCAAAGTCAGGGTTTATGGATGCAGGAATATATGATTTAAGAAGTGGTTTTCCGCCACCTCCACTATTAGTATGATTTTGTGGTTGTGTCGAATCTGTACCATTTGAGGTTGAATAAAATCGTGAACCTAAAACAGATGAAGAAGACGTATTATTTTGCGGCGGTTGGGTGTTCTCAAACGACGTAGCAGATCCTTGGTTGTAATACACAATAATATTATTAACAATTGTTGCTGCTTGTTCTTTAATATTAACCCAATATTCAGCTATATCATGGTTTTTAAACCATTCTTGACTAATTTCCGCCACTCGAACAGCTCCACGAGCAACTTTAGAGGTCAAATGTTCATTGATAAATCCTCGTACCCCAAAAGTATCCATAGCCAAACCGGTAGCTGCACCTGCGCCAAAACCAATACCGCCGGCAATACCTATCTCCCATAAATTTCCTTTATTTAAAATAGCATTACGACGATCCCGAGCAGCTTTTAGTCGCTCATTAACAAAATCATCTATTTTTGCAGAGGCAACTTCAGCTCTTTCTTCACCACTTAACTGACCTAAAATTTCTGACCGCTTAACATTCAACAACTGAACAACCGCTAGATATACCAAAACATTAACTCTTCCAGGATCAATATCAGTTATATTGACACCTAAACACTCAAGTCCATCTAAACTATCTAATCTAAGGGCTAAGTCTCCCTTTTCTAAAGCAGCATTAATCTTATTTACATCAATTACAAAATTTACCAAATCCTTGTCTTTTAATTTTTGAAACAAACTACTCAAGCTAATAGATGCCGTATAATTGCCTAACTCACCTTCTTCTTGTAAGCCCAAAGCTATATCTCGTTCTCCACGAGCAACTTCGTGCCGCAATTGGAGATACTTGTTCACAGCTCCGCCAATTCCTCCTGCTGCCGCTCCAACAAACCAACCAACCACACCACCAACAGCACCCAAACTAGCTCCAGTAGCAACCACACGAGCAAAACTTCTAGCCGCACTAGCCCCAAACTTGGCTGCAACCTTACTATTCCAAATATTATCCGTAATTATCATATCGGCAAAAGTTCTACTTTTGTTAAAAGCCTCAGATCCAATCCTGATAACTCTCCCAGATGGAGGATTTTGCATTCTACTATACTTCATTTCAGCTTCTTCTATCAATCTGCATACAGCTTCAATATGCCTGTCTTGCCCGGCAATTTCGGCTAATCTACCATTTACTAAAGCTTTATATATTCTTCTCTGTTCTAGCCACAAATTCATAGCCATCACACCCACTCCTTCATTTTGCTTAATTCTAGCGATCTCTGCCTGTAATTGCCGATTCAAATCGTCCAGTTTTAATTTTTTTTGACCATCTGTAAGATCAGAATTATTTATAATTGCCTGTTTTCGAGCTTCATACTCGACAGTTACTCTCTGTATGTTTCTTTTAGTTAGAACTGACTTGGCTAGCTCTAAAGCGACCACTCTTAGATCACGTGTATTTAGCAAACCTTCTGATTCGTTTGCACTATTTGCACTAGCAGACTTTAGCCGCGCTAAATTTTCTTCTGGTTGTTTTGTTTCTGGTTGTCCTCTTATTACTTCTACTCCTAAAACCATATCTAATTTTTAATTTAAACTAGATAAATAAACATTACGAAATTCCAGCATAGCCATAGAAATTAAATTATCAAAATTTGGTATTTTGGTTTTTAAAAATTTTTCTAAAGTTTCTGCCTTGGTATTTACCACCCGTAAGTTAAAATATTCGACCAAATCATCGTCTGACAAATTTTCTTCAATCACAATCCCCAAAAACTCATCTAATTTAAAATAAAGATCTTCAATCATCTTTTGCTTGGTAAACTCGTCAGTAAATTTTAAACCCGAATCAAGGAGTAAATTTTCTAAAAAAAGTTGCATCTGAGGGGTAATTTTCTTGTTGTTGTTGTTATACATAAAAACAAAGAAGTTATCCGTTAACTCAAGAATAACATAAATTTACTATTCTGTAAAATGGTTGGTAATTTTTGTTGATATGATCAATTACCAGTTGTTAAGTCTTCATAGATTGTCCTTAGAATTTAGGAATGCCCAAAAACTAGTTTAACCTTGAAAAGGAGACACAAAAATCTCAACTAATACGCTAACCAGTCAAGAGCAAAAGCTAACCTAAAATTAAGAAATAGTTAAATTATATGGAAACTTTAAATGTTAATATCTCCGCAACAATATCTTATCTCTTTAATTTTGAATCTATTGATTTTTATCTGAATCAATCAAGTCAAAAACCCCTATAATCGGTATCCTCCACATATTACCTGTATAAGCCGAAATAACTCCAAAGAAAAAGAAAAAAACTCCCAAAATCCATCCCAAAATGACAAAAAACCATCCAAGAATAGGAATTATAGAAAAAGAAGAAACGATAGCTAAATAGATTAGTAAAACTAGACTTTGATTTGCATGAAAACGATAGAATTTATCGTTAAAATCCACAATCATTGGAATCAGAAAAAACACATACCCCAAAGCAGCAATGGCATTTTTTCTTTGAGTTTGGATATTCTTTTTCTCTGAACTCGTGTAATCTTCTTTAACTATTACCTCTACTTCAATTGGCTCTTGTGTTTTGTTCATACAAAATTTTGGTTAAAATATTCAAGTTATAAACAAGTTAAATTGAGCCTGCAAAATAGTATTTGTTTAAGTTGTTTATTCGTATATGGTGCTCAGGGAGGGACTCGAACCCTCACACCAAAGGCACATGCTCCTAAAGCATGCGTGTCTACCAATTCCACCACCTGAGCTCAAATAAGAACATGGTTTATGAATTACAAATGCTACCTAATTCGTCAAGTCAAGATAGGAAAAATTTACAAACAACTAAATTTATATTAACAAAAAACAATACTACGTAACAAAACCTTTTTTTACCAACAATTCGGCATTTAAAATACTCCCTCCAGCCGCACCCCTAAGAGTATTATGGGATAAACCTATACATTTCCAACCAAAAACAGAGTCTTTTCTAATTCTACCTACACAAATACCCATACCTTTATAGATATTCCTATCAAGACGAGTTTGAGGTCTATCTTCCTGCTCAAAATAAGTTAAAAACTTTTCAGGTGAGGATGGTAAATTTAGCTCTTTCAGAGGGTTTTGAAAATTTTGTATAGCTGATACTAAATCTTCCAAACTAGGATTATCCGCAAAACTTACATTGACTACAGCCATATGACCATCAGAGACCGGGACCCTAAGACAGTTTGCGGAAATGGACACTGAGTTATCTAGTTCAAACTGATTATTTTTAATTTTCGCCCAAATTTTCGAAGGTTCGTTTTCTGATTTTTGTTCTTCTCCAGAGATAAAAGGAATGATATTATCCAGCATTTCTGGCCAAGTTTCAAAAGTTTTGCCTGCCCCAGATATGGCTTGATAAGTTGAGACTATAACCCGTTTAGGTTGGTACTTTTTCCAAGCTTCTAAGATAGGAACATAGCTTTGAATAGAACAATTAGGTTTGGTTACAATAAACCCTTTATTCCATCCTCTATTTTTTTGTTGAATGGGGATCATCTGCAAGTGATGGTGATTTATTTCCGGTATCAACATAGGCACATCTTCAGTCCAACGATGAGCAGAGTTGTTGGATACCACAGCCATGCCTGCAGCAGCATACTGATTTTCTATTTGTTTAATAAAATCTTTATCTGCATCAATAGCAGAGAATACCAGTCTACACTGTGAAGTAATAGTTGGGATATCGTTTTCTATAGACAAAACTATTTTATCCGCCAAAGTATCTGGAATAGATTCCTGTTGTGACCATCTCCTTTGTACAGCTTCTGAGTATTTTTTGCCACTAGATTTATTAGAAGCTGCTAGACATACAACTTCGAACCATTCGTGGTTTTTAAGCAATGTAACCAGTTTTTGACCTACCATCCCCGTCGCTCCTAGGATAGCTACTGGTATTTTATTTGTTATCTGAGACATCTGAAAGCAAACCAAAACAAGATAATTGTTGAATTTACACTTTTAAATTTGTCAAATACGGTTAAAATTGAGAAATCAAACTAAGTCTTAGATAATTTAAAACTGTGATTTTTACTCACTCTAAAAACCATCCTACACTCATACAAGCAATAAGAGCATGATATCGCTTGCTTAAGTTATAGGTTGTTCAAAAACCTATTCGAAGCTATTAAACATTTATTTTTTTCTGAATTACACCCTTGTTCTTCTTATAAGCAAGAATTTCTAGTGGATAGAATCTAATAAAGTACCTACCAACCCAAACAACAAAAGCAACTACCCAAATAAGCCCGAATAATAAAAATATCCTAGAATTAAGAAAAGTAGTATTGATTTGCCTAAAAAAGAACCAACAAAAACCCAAAACACCCATTAAAGCCAGTTGACCACTCCAGGTTGGAAATTTTTTTTGCAGAGGGTGTTTTTCATCAAAAAATGCTTGACTAGTCCTTAGTAGGATTCCCAAAATTACAAAAGTTGCAAATATAGTTAAATATGCCCAAAAAAACCATGAATCTGACTGAATTATCAAACTGATACCCGGCTGTTGTCCATTTTGAGCACCTCTACTACCAGCTATTCCTTCTAGCCAATATTCAAGATCTAAAAAATTCCCCCAGTTTATTTCTGGCATATTTTTTGGTCTTAGGTAATAGTTTTTATGTAGTCTTTAATAGCTTGTAATGTTTTTTCAGCTACCCCATTAAAATTTTCGATCTCGTTAGCCCTTGCTATTAATTCACTATTAGTAGTGATACTATTTTTAAGCAAGATATTCTTAATCTTGGTTGGTAAATTTATTTCTTCTTGCATCAAATTTGAGGGTTTTTGAGAACCTTCTTCGCTAGTAAGTTTAGCAAAATCTCTGTTAGCTAAAAAACTCGATTGTATTTTAGTAAATAGTTCTGTGACAAGTTTTAAAGCATAATCAGCAACCTCTTCACCACTTACAGTTTGGTCTGTGGTATATTTTATAGAAATTCTATCAAAATTTGTTTTATCTCCTACACGAACTTTATCAACTGCTAAAGCAACATTAGTTACGGGAGAGAAAAGAGCATCAACCAAAATGTTCTTGGGATTAGGATTATCTACCAAACTGATGTCTTCCATGGCAAGATAGCCAACTCCTCTACTTATTTCGACTTCAATTTGCAACTTTCCTCCACTGCTAAGCGTACAGATGTATAAATCAGGATTAATAATATCAACTGCACCATTTTTAGTAAAATCTGCGGCAGTGACCGGACCAGAACTAAATTTTGATAATTTCAATATAACTTTTTCTTCATCAGTATTAATCCGAGCTCTCAAATTTTTTAGATTTAAAATAATATCAAAAGCATCCTCAACTACATTTTCAATAACTTGATACTCGTGAGTAATATCATTAATGGAAACCCTAGTTACAGCAAAACCAGGAATAGAAGATAACATAATCCTCCTAAGGGAGTTACCTAAAGTATGACCAAATCCAGGCATCAAAGGCTCTATTATTAATTCATAATCGCTTTCAGTATGTTTTTTAAAACTGGTTTTAATATTAGGAAAGTTGATGCTATAATTAGAAATCATAAGATTTAAATACTTACTTAATGTTGTATAAGAAAGCAATTTCCAGATTTAAGTTTTTATTTTCAGGTGGTGGGTGTGCCTGGACTTGAACCAGGGACCTCTTCATTATCAGTGAAGTGCTCTAACCAACTGAGCTACACACCCAAAACAAGGCTAGCTTTGGCCAGCTATAACTTCCTTTACTCCTTTTGTCAAATAGACTTTAGGATCTTCACTAATCTTTAGTTTCTTTGTTAAGTTACCAGATTTGATAATTCTTATTTGTTTGCAAAACTTAGTATCGATACCTTTAGCTTCAAAGGTAGAAAAATCCAAAGTTTCGCCATCATTAAATAACTTATCTAAAACGGATAAAGAAAATACCAAAGTTTTTGGTCTTACCGGTTTTTCTGTTTTACCAAATTTAGGAATTCGACGAACCAAAGGTTTTTGTCCGCCTTCGAAAGTAATCCTTCTTTTACCACTTCTCTTAAGCTGACCTTTATGTCCTTTACCAGCATTTTTACCTAACCTAGAGCCTTCTCCCCTACCCAATCTCTTCCTTTTTTTTGTCGTAGTTTTCACTAAATTACTTAAAGTGAGCATAACAACTTAACTTAAATTATTTTTTAGAATCTTTAGTTTCTAAAGTTTTTATCGGCTCAGCCCCCTCAATAGAGGATAGATCTTGTACTGGAACAGTATTTTCTTCTACACCACTCGCACCCTCAACCAAACTAACCAAAATTTCTTCAGGATCATGTAATATTTCATATTTATCATTTTTAGGCAAATCAGCAACAGAAATAGAATCATGAATTTCAGCTAATTCACTAACATCAATCTCAATAAAATCAGGGATATCGTCAGGCAAAGCTTCAATTTCAAGCTCGTCATAATTAGTAGTCAAAACCGCACCCAGCTCTTTAACCCCTTTAGCTATGCCAACATATTTTATGGGCACAGTGGCTTTTACTTTTTCCTTTAAATTTACTATCAAAAAATCAACATGTCTAGACTGACCAGTAACTGGATCCACATCAATATCATGAATAATAGCTGGTATGATCTCATTTTCGAGACGAAGATCAACCACATTTGTGCGACCAGCCTGCTTATAGGCTATGGTAAAAGATTTTTTATCAACTTGGATAGGCCTGGAAGGCTTGCCTTTACCATACATAACGGCTGGTAAGATACCAACTCTTCTAAGCTTCTTAGCTTGGTTACCTACAATTTTTCTACTTTGAATCTCCAATTGAACGTGTTTCATACCAACAATCTAATTATTTAAGCTAAAAATAGTAAACCTGGTTATCTCAATCTTTTCGCCCGTCACTTGTACAAGCTGTGCGATTGCTTGAGCAACAGTAATTTTTGTATCTTTTATAAAAGGTTGAGTCAAAAGAGAAAACTCTTCTAAAATTTTTTTCTTTTTCCCATGTAAGATCATTTCTATTTTATCTTGTGGTTTTCCTTCAAGTTCTAGTTGTTTACGAGCTATGTCCAATTCTTTGTTTATAAATTCTACATCAGCATTTTCAGGAGATATAAATTTAGGTTGGAAAGCAGCAATATGTAGGGCTATGTCATTACCTAACTCTTGAAAAGAGTTCGACCTCGCCACAAAATCAGTTTCACATCTTAATTCTACTAAAACCCCAAGCCTACCATCGTGGGAATAAGCAAATATCCCCCCATTGCTAGTGTCTCTATCTTGTCTAGCTTGTTGTTTCAGCACACCCTGCTCGCGTAGGTAAGTAATAATTCTCTCCTCACTGTCAGTACCGACCGCTTCGATAGCCTTGTTAATATCTTTCAAAGGTAACCCTGTTTTGTTTCTAATGCTTTTTATTATTTCTATGTTAGACATAAATTTTTCAAAAACCAATTTTCAACTTTAAGAAAACCTTTTTAAAGCTTCAAAAGTAGCTTGTACACCAGCTATTTTATTACGACTACCAAGTATTTTTGAATAAATATTTTCTATTCCAGCTAACTCTAAAACTGGTCTTACAAAGCCCCCAGCTATTAGTCCAGTACCAGAATATGCCGGTTTCAGAAAAACTTTCACAGATTTATACTTTAAATTTACGGGAAAATCGATTGATTTATCTTCATTGAGTCTAATCTTAAGCAAATTTTTGCTTGCCTGTCTAGTAGCTTTATCAAGCGCATCTTGATAATCTAATCCTTTCTTAAATCCGAAACCGACACTACCTGCTTTATCGCCAACAACAACCATAGCAGCAAACCTCATCCTTTTCCCTCCTTTAACCACTCTAGTAACTCTCTTTACAGTTATAACAGCACTATGCAAAATAGCTTCATCTTCCTTTTTATCTTTGTATCTAGAATCTTTACTACTTTTCCTCCTGTCTTTGGTCAAACGACTATTCTTGCTGTTACCAAACCTACTACTTCGAAAAGACCTTTGGTTTATAGAACCTTTCTTTCTTGAAGTATTTTGAACTTGTGTTACATCCCCTTCAGTCTCTTTTTGGGGTGCATTCCGTGCGTTTTCTTGGGCTAAATCACTTACTTGAGCTGAGGTAGGGATTCGATCTGCTTTTTGATTTTCTTTTTGTGACATATTTTAATATTTTGATTAAAAACTATATAGTAATACTCTCAGATCTTATAGCATCTGCTATAGCCTTAATTCTGCCGTGATATAGAAATCCATTTCTATCGAAAAGAACTGATTCATATTTAAACTCTTTAATTTTTTGGGCAATTTTCTTACCAACCTCTATAGCTTTCTCGGTTTTAGTGCCTTTTTTGATATTTGAAGAGTTAAAACCACAAAGAACCCTTTTCGTCTTAGGTTCAAGTAATTGGGCAGTAACATTTTTATTTGATTTATGGACAACTACCACAGGTCTATTGTAATCTAACTTTTTTTTAGTTCTTAATCGGCGAATTTTTCTAAGAGCCATACGTTTACAACTTAATTAGTTTTTACTTACCAGCCTTTTTACCAACTTTCTTAAGATAGTATTTACCAGGAAACCTAAAACCTTTTTGTTTATAAGGATCACATGGTTTCATATTATGAAGATTAGCAAAGAAGTCACCAATAAGTTGTTTATCAATAGACTTGCCAACCAGCTTATTCTTTTCAAGACTTAACTGTATTCCATCAGGAATATCCACGTAAACAGGATGAGAAAAACCTATATAAACAACAAGTTTTTTTTGATTTGACTGTAATTCCATTTTAAAACCAACCCCATTTAATTCCACCTCCTTACTAAAACCAGTAGTCACTCCCTGAATCATATTGTTTATAATCGCTCTACTGGTACCCCATATGGCCCTCTGCTTCCTATCATTTTTATCTTCTATAGACACACTAACTTGATTATTTTCAACATTAAGCTTCACTCTAGGATGCAATTTAAATTGCAATTCACCCAAAGGACCAATAACTCTGATTACATTAGTATTTTCATCAAAAGCCAGTTGAGCTGTGTTTGGTACCAAAATCACTTTCTTCCCTATCCTAGACATAGGAGAAAAAATTACAGTTAAGCTAGATATCTTCTAGACGAAGAAGAGTAAGCTAAAAAACATAAACTTGTCAAGTACAAAACTGCAAAATCGATATTTAAATTTATTATACTTATTACGTATAAAAACTACCAGATAGGTCTTGAATTACTAAAAGAATAAAAACTATACTTTTTAAATTTAAATTAAATCTCTATAAATTTATATTTTTATAATATCCAATTATTCCATTATTCAATACATTTTATTATTTTATTATATGTTTTATGTTATATAATTTTACGTATGAACGATTAATAATTTTATATATTTTATCATATTTTATCAATATAGCAAAAATTAGTCTTAAACAGCTCCACTATGGTAAATTATTCTGTCCAATTTGGTCTAAAGCGCCCGACCAAATTAGTGCTTCTAAATTTCGTTTATTAAAATTAGGAAGTTCTTTAATTCCTTCCAAAAAAGATTCAATATTTTCAAAATTACCATTTCTAGTTCTATACTCTATAATGTGTTTGATCACATCATCTCCTAAATTTTTGATACTACTAAAACCATACCTAATAGTCTGGTCATCTTCAATGCTAAAACCATAAAAAGACTGGTTTATATCTGGCGGTTTAACTTGTAGACCAAGCTCCTTACACTCTTTGATAGCTAAAGCCACTTTCTCTAGCTTGTCAGCCTCAGCGGTCATAAGAGCAGTCATAAATTCTACAGGATAGTTAGCTTTCATATAAGCTGTCCAATAGGCGACCATGCCATAATTACAAGAGTGGGCTTTATTAAAGCCATATGCAGCAAAAGGAACTATTAAATTCCACAACTCTTCTGCTTTTTCTCTAGTAAGCCCAGAATGTTCAATACATCCCTCTACAAATCTCGTATGTTGCTCCTCTAAAACAGCTGGAATCTTTTTACCCACACCCTTTCTAAAGTTATCAGCCTCTAACCAGTCATAACCTGCCAATTCAATAACTGTATATAACAAATCATCTTGATACACTAAAATTCCGTAACTCTCCTTCATCCACTTTTCCATTTGAGGTACATAATACTTAACTAGTTTTGGATTTTTTTTTCGTTTGATATATTCTGGGATGTTAGCCATTGGACCAGGTCGGTACAAAGCTACCATAGCCATTAAATCAGTTACCTTAGTTGGCTCTAGTTCAACTAGATATTTTGTCATTGTAGCCCCACTAAGTTGAAACAAACCCATAGTTCTACCTTTAGATAAAAGCTCATATGTTTTGGTATTTTGTAAATCTAAATTAAGTAAATCAATTTTAATACCTCTTCTTTTTTGAGCTAAATCAATAGAATTACCTAAAATTGCTAAATTACGAATCCCTAAGATATCCAATTTAACTAAACCTACAAGTTCCCCAATATGACCATCGTATTGACTAATTATCATCTTATGTTCACTATCCCACTGTAAAGGTGTATAATCACTAAGCTCAGTCGGCGTAATATAAATTCCAGCTGCATGAACAGAAGCATGTCGATAGTTACCTTCTATTTTTCTGGAAATATCAATAATTTTTTTAGATTCTTCGTCTTTTTCGTATACTTCTCTCAATTCTGTACTAGTTTCCATTGCCCAAGTAAAAGTAGTTTTGCGACCTTGGGGCGCATTTGGGATGAGTTTAGCTAATCTATCACATTTTTTGTAAGAGACTCCAAGAACTCTCCCCACATCTCGGACTGCCATTCTAGGTAGAATAGTTCCAAAAGTTATAATCTGACAAACTTTATCAAAACCATATTTATTTCTTAAATAGTTGATAACTTCTTCTCGCCGATCATCAGCAAAATCACCATCAATGTCAGGAGCTGATGGCCTAAGAGGGTTGAGAAACCTTTCAAAAGGAATTTTGTAAAGTAAAGGATCAAGAATACCAATATTGGTTAAATAAGCAACTAAAGATCCAGCAGCCGAACCTCTAGTATTAGTAACAATCCCTTGTTGTCTACAAAAACTCATAATATCCGCAAATACCAAAAAGTAATCTGAATAACCTTTTTGTCTAATAATCTCAATTTCGTATTCAATTCTTTCTATGTACTGATCAATATTCACTTTTTCCCAGTAATCTTTAGGATAGCTCTTGAGTTGGCTGGTGTTAGGGAAAATAGTTTTAGCAAAGTCTTTTAATTGTTGTAGTTTTTCATATGGAAAATCCGCTTTCCACTCGTCTCTAGTTTTTTGTTCCGGACTAAATTTTTCTAATAACCCAAGATAAGTCTCCCATGTAAGAGCATCAATTGGTGTTTGACCTTCTGGTAAAGAAAGTTTGGGGAAAAAAGCTTCGTTGGCGTGTTTGTCGTAATCACAACGAATTGTGACATTAATTTGCTTTTCAATATCTAAAGTATCACAAGCATTCGGAAGGTATGTGAATTGTTTTTTAAGCTCAGATACAGACGGAAGACTAAAATCTCTCTCCAGTTGAATCTTATCCATTCTAGATTGATCCCTAATTGCCAGCACTACCCTAAAAGTTTCCTCATCCTCTTTTTCCAAATATCTAGAAGCAGGAGAAGCTAAGTACTTAACCCCTAATTCATCACACAAAGTAGCAATATCTAGATTAACTTTTTTAACTTGTTCAAAATCGTCTTGATAATTAGGATTAGCTAATTCTACCAGCAAGTTAGACGCTCCTATTTGATCAACATATGTTTGTAAAATTTTTCTAGCATTATCTATTTTTTTTTGTCTAATTTGAGATATTAACTCATGATCATTACCACAAATACTTACGAAAAAATCACCCATACTATCACTAAAATATTTTTGTAGATTGTTAAATGTAATGTGATATTTTGGCTTTTCTTGTATTACTCTGGCGACGGTAATTAGTTTAATTATACTTACATAACCATTTTTATTTTTAGCTATCAAAGCTATTTTGCTAAAACCCTTAGTTCTGGTAAAAGATCCAATATCATCCAAAACATTAGGTATTCTAAGAGTAGTCCCAATCGCTGGATTAATGCCTTCTTTTTTGCAAATTTGATAAAACTCAATTAGCCCAGACCCACTGTCTTCATCAGTCAAAGCAATGGTAGTATAGCCTTTAGCCTTAGCATTTTTAATTAGGTCAATAATTTGAGGAACCGCCGAAAGTAGGGAGTGGTGAGAATAAGATCTAGCTAGTAACATGCTATTGATAATCAACTGAGAATAAACTTATTGTCAATTTGTACTTTTAAAGTAAAAAAGATTAGTCAAATTAACCAATCTTATATTCTTGCTTTAATTTAATAATAAGGTAAAAATAACAAAAAACCATAACTTAGTTGGAAAATGTCTAGACAGTTTTAATCTTACATTTCAATAATCAAACATTACTACCTAAATGTCGGCTTTACCTTAAAAAAGTAAGTATATAAGTATATAAAATATATATATAAAATATAAAAACTTTATTTTATGATTGATTTTGATTATTTATTGGATTTTTTTATTCCAAAAAGTGGTGGAGATAGTATACATATGTATATAACTAAATCTCTAATGAGAGATACTGAAATTCATCACCGAATCCTTAAAAATGAACAACTTTCTCAAGACTGCTTTTTCGGTTTTGAATATGCTCAAGAGGGCATACAAAACTTAATTCATCGGTCAAAATTTAACGGAGAATTTGCTATTGCTCGAGAAATGTCGGAACTTTTGGTAATGAAACTCCAACAAACAGAATTGAACATAGAAAACTTTTTAATCACTTTTGTTCCGCCTGATCCTAAAAGATTCATAGAAAGGGGATATCACATACCACACCAAATTGCGACTAGTTTTTCGGCAAAACTGGGATTGAGTTGTCGTGAAGTTTTTATTAAAATAAAATCAACACCGTCACAAACACAACTGGATGCTAGGTCCAGAATAATCAATCTAAATCAAACCTTTATAGTTAAAGAAAATGCTTTAAATGGTATTCAAAATCTGCTGATTATTGACGACGTCACTACTACAGGAACCACACTTTTAGAGTGTAAACGAGCAATACAAGAATACAACCCAGAGATCAAAACAATAGGTCTAACTTTTGCAGGTTAATTTTCTGCTTTAAAAATAATTGATTACAAACTAAACCTAAAACACCCCCGAATATTTAAAAAATGTCTCTTACTTTAGGAGTGAAACGCAAACTTAGTGTAATGTAAACTATAATTTGATAAGTTTTACCAAAAGTTTATTTTTAACATCAGTGAGTAGATGAAGGCTCATAAAAATTCGACTTTGACAATGTCAAAAAAGTTTTATAATAAGTTTTAAATGAACCAGCGACTTTTTACTAAAAGTTCTCAACTGAATTCTGAGAATTCACAAATAAAATCCGCCAAAAAAAGAAAAAGAGTTAATAAAACCATAAAAGAAACAAAAAATATAAACGCTGCCACAACCTTAACTCAAAACAAAAATGTTTCTAATTCTGAGTATAATGATAGTTCTTTACACAATAACAACAAGCAAACAAAAGTCTCTCAAATCAAAAATATTCTCATTAAAGGATTAATCCTAATTGTTTTTATCTTAATAATATTCAAACTCTCCAGTTTTTTCTTGAAATCACAGAGGTATCTAGATCAACTTGAAGTAAAAGCACAAGTTACAGTCCCAGTAGTTTTAGATATCGCAGAAATTAGCTTCGTAACTAAAAGCGAAGGTGAAGACTTACCAACTCTGATTCAAACAGAAGATCAAAAGATGTCTTTAATCCAAAATTATTTACAAAGTGTTGGAATTAAGGAAGAGGATATTTATATCAACAGAAGTTTTTTCTCTGTTAGTCCTTCTTCGGGTATATTTGAGTTTTCTACCATTAACAGTTTGCAAACCTTTTATAGAGTGGTATTAAGAAATTTGGAAAATAACGGTTTAAATAACAGTTTGGTTACCGAAATTCAAAAAAACCTTTATGAAATTGGTATAAATAGAATAGATCTGGTGGAGTTTCGTAGTGAAAAGATAGATCAAATTTGCCAAGATATGCTATTTCGAGCTAATCAACAAGCCGAAAACAGAGCAATAGATATGGTTCAAAAATTAGGTAAGACCACTATTGTAGAGAAAAAATTTGAAACTGTGATTGATTGTGAAGCAGAAAATTACAGCTATTTTGGAACAAACAATTCAAACAGAAACAAAATCCAAAATTTTAATGATCTAATTACAAATTTTCCTGGCCAAAAACAGGAACTAAAGACTGTGGTTAAATTGAGTATTAAGTATTATTAAATCTTAATTCATCATGCACTGCTCTTCTTTGCATTAAAGTATATAAGGAAAGTTCTTTAACTTCCTTGTAGCATTTATGGATATACAGAACAACTGGGTAGTCCTCTTCAAGCCAACCTCGTCTAACCAATAACATATTCAGTCTGATTTTTTTCTAGATCTTTTATTATCTGATCGTTTATGTTCCAACCAAAATAAATGTATGGTCCATAGCCAGAATATTTGAGGAAAAATATCTAGTTGGTGTAGTAGTATTGTTTAAATAATGTAAAATAGCCCCGTAATCTAATACATAAACCTTCTGTTTTGCTTCAAATAAATTTCTAAAATAGATTGAATCATCTATCAAATCTTCTTTTTTTTATATTGCTTATACATATTGCTTATAAACAAAATAGTTATATAAAAAATGACCAAAAGAAAAACCGATAAACATCATACTACAAAGGGTAATCATACCAATTGCAACTGATCTAACCCAATAGAATAGTCTTTGGTGTCCAGTCAATCAAAACTAAAACCATAGCAATTGATGGTAAAACGATTAAAAAATAATACGGAATTTGCCTAATAAAAATCAGTACAAATAACCAACTAGAAAATATCACCAAACTTGCAAAACAAATATTTTTCTTGTAAAAGTCTCCTTTTGCTCTAGACAAACAATCCAAAAAACACGGAGACAAAAATAAAAATAATACTATTTATAAAAACAGACAAAATATAATGCGAACCCACAAATTTTGCGTCAAAGACGGCAAAGTATTTAGCACTAAACAAATAACTGGCAGTCCAAAACTCCCACAAAACTCCTTGTCTATAAAAAAACCATATCCAAAAACAGTCTGTACAAAGGTTGGTAGCAAAAATATCAAACAGTGTTTAATTGCCATTAATAATTCTATGA
>OGCI01001593.1_pt1 | contig 18262 bp, 19 predicted proteins | sample 1570021 | NCBI WGS metagenome assembly OGCI01 (sample SAMN06264664, study PRJEB24512) | hot springs metagenome | isolation source: Hot spring water | place: South Africa: Tshipise | collected 2015-06-21 | reverse complement strand
GCCTATCTGTAAAATCATTTTTTACACATAATAAGTCATCATTAAATACTTTGTTCAATGTAAATACTGACACATCCATTCCTCCTACTCCGATATAGTACCCCTACTTATATTATACCTTATTCTTTACCCTTAAACAAACTTTTTATACACAAAATAAAAAGATAACGTGCATTCTTATACACGTTATCTTTATTATTTTAACTATATCTTTATACGACATCTATGTTTTTACTTACCCTTTTTATATATTCTTCATGCGAAACTTTACTTATTTTATCCCCAACAATGTAAAAGTGCATGACGTTTTTATCGTCCTTTATTTTTACATAAAATTCTTCATTTAAAAAACTTAAATTATTCTTTGCATCTAACATTAAATCATATGCCTCACTTGCCGACTTACATGGATATTTTACCCCTATACTCATTAAATCCAACGATATAATTACTTCGTACATCCTACTACACTCCTTTCTTTTTGTAGGATGTACGAAGTACATCCTACTTCATGTTATCGCTATCATCTAAAAACAATACCATCATCTCCCTTTTTTATATTATACCAATATTTCCCCTGTTTTACAAGTTATTTTTGATTGATAGAAGGTAAATCTTGTGGTTTTGACGGAGATGGTACAGGTAACACAATAACCCCAGATAATACCCTCATATATGCATCTACCGCTATACTATATTCTTTTGTTTTCTTTTCATAAGCATATACACTTTTCTCATACTCTTCTACTTGACGTACAATAACCGTATCTACATACTTACTAGATTTGATTAATTGTAGTAATCGTGTTCCTTTCACTTGTAAATCTTTACCCTCTTTTACTAATTGTGTTCCACCTTTTACTAACGCTAATTTTGCTTCTAATAATTTTTTATTTTCTGTAATATCAGGAATACCAATTACTGATTTTCTTTAGAAGGATTAGACATTACTACCCTTTGTGGTTGGTTATCATTGCTTTTTGTTAATTCTACTGATTTTTGATACGCCATACTTACCCTAAAATAAGGACTTTTTTCAGGGATTGTAATATTCACTTTCGATGTAACATCTTTACTCGATGAAGAAGCTAACGCTTCCCCACCTACCCCTAATGCCGAAAATACTAATGCCCCAGATAATACGATAGTTGTTAATTTTTTCATTTTACAACATCCTTTCTTATTATTTTTTTGAATTTCCATACTTGTATTTTAAATACGTGTCTCTTTTGTCTTTTATTACCCTTTCTATTATAGGACTTTTATCAAACACATACTTTTCGCCTTTATACACTACATTTACTTTCTTACTATCTAACATCCCATAAATCAACATCTTATCTGACTTTAATGTAAACCCCCCATTAGCCTCGTCAAAATAGGTTAAATACTTTATTTCACTTTGTAAATCATTTAGAAAACTTGTTTCTATTTGCTTTAGTTTCTGTAATTCATTGCCCTTATTTAATTCTTTATAGTCATTTACTAGTATAAAAGATAAAATAAGCACCGTCGCATATACCAATACCCACTTTAACATTGTCTTTATTACCCCTATAATTATACTTATTAGTACGAAACCTACTAAAATATATACTATATTATCTTTCAATAACTCTAATACCAACTATACCACCCCTAAAGTTATTTCTATTTTGAAATACTATCTTTTAGTTTATTCACTTCACTTGTAAATGTTTCGATATCTTTATTTACTAAAGATAACATGTCATTTAATTTTTGTACCCTTTCTTGTTCTTTTTGTGCAACTTTTACATTCGTTGTTCTTGATAACGCACTACTAATTTTATCCTTTTGTGTAACTATATAATTAATACGTTTTGTTATTTTTTCTTGTACTGCTTTTAAATCGGCATACCTATTCTTTAATTCTTCATTACCCTCTGGAATCGTTAATCCTTGTAACGTTGTTACCACATTACTTAAATTTGTACTGCTCGTTGTAATATTTTTTTGTAACTCTGTTAGTTTAGGAGTAACATCTTTTACTATTTGACTAATTGTTTCTTTAGTCTGTTTTAATTTCTCTTCCTTTGCTTTTTTCTTTTCTGCTTGTTGTTTTTTCTTTTCTTCTAACTTTTTCTTACGCTCTTCAGCCTTTTTCTTTAATTCCTCAATACGTTTTTTCTTTTCTTCTGCTTTAGTACCCTTTTCTGAAGTATCTTTTACTTCTTCACTACCACTAGTATCACTACTATCTAAAATATCCATATCATCTACCTCTTCAATAATTTCACTACCATCTTTCGCATAAGCACTATTTACTACCCCTCCACTTAATAATACCCCTAATGCTATTGCCGACGACATAACTTGCTTCTTCACAAAAAATCCCATCCTTACACTTTTTTAATATACACTTATTTCGTTTACCTATTTTTTATTTTCATATATATTTTATACTATAATCTATTTTATTTATAAAAATAATACCTGTGTTATACACAGGTATTACCCAATTATATTTTATCTATATGATCTACATTCAACCCACATTATTTTTAGACATAGACACCTTATACTTACCCTCTTTATCTTTTGCTATCAATAATACCCCATCTTTTTATTCTTGGTAAAATGTATCGATTTCAAAATTTAACTCTTCCATAATATTTTCAAACGCTGTTACTTCTTCTTTTATTGTTTTTAATTTATACTGATACTCCGCTAACTTACCCATATCTGTTACATTTGGAGTGTAATATCTAATAGCATTTACCCTAGCATTGAACTCATCTAACCTACCGAATCCTACTTCAATAATTGTGAACCATTGTTTTAATTGGTTTTTATATACATCATCTTTTAAAGTATCGTCACTATTAGCATCGTACTCTACTAAAGTATTTTTTATTTCTTCAAGATTAGAGCGTAAATTATTTACCTCTTCCATCAAAATATCCGTATTTTTATATATGTCTTGCTTCATTAACTCTAACTGCTGTAATCGCTTTTGCTCTTCTAGTCTACGTTGCATTTCAAGTTTACGTTGCTCTTCTAGCTTACGTTGCATTTCAAGTTTACGTTGTTCTTCTAGCTTACGTTTCTCTTCTAGTTTTTTCTTTTCCTCTAACACTTTTTTACTTTCCGAAAACTTCTTTTGTTCTACCGCATATGGCGACTTAACCGATTTTGTACTCGCTTCTGCTAATGTCGTTTGAAATGTCGTACTTAATAATGCACCAGATAATACAAATAATGCTAATTTCTTTTTGTTGAACATTCTACATCTACCCCTTTAAGAATACTACTGCTGTATCTGTCGCATTGACATGCCCAAAATATGCTTCCCCATATGTCGAAAAACCAATCATCGGGAAGTCAAATAAATTTGTATATTTCTCTGCTTCATTATTACCCTTCAATGTGACACAACGAACGACACATTGAAAGTTTACATACCCTAATACGTTATCTTTGGATAACCCTTTATTTTGTAAATAGTGTTTCGTTTCTTCCACAATATTTGTCGCTCGTAACGGATAAATTTCCGTACCTTCTAAAATAGATGCATAAAACGCTAAACTACCATCTTCCATTACTTGACGAGGACAACGCACATATACCTCATCCCCTACTACTAACCCAAATTGATTATCAAAGAATTTACTTTGCACATCTTCATCTTTTTCAATGCCGAAAATTTCTTTGTAAACCTCTAAAGCAGGACGACCATCAAACTCATACACAATACGATTATCTGGGTCTGCTTTCGTTACTTTTACAGGACGATTAACTACATCGAAAGATTGTGTTTTTACAACATCAAACGGTACTTTCGATTTCATTAATACAAATACCCCTGCTTTTGTGTATGCTTTTCCTTCTGCATGTATGTGTGTTTCTTTAAACTCTAAATTATCCCCAGCAGAACCACCAATAAACATAACGTTTGTAATATCGCCTAACTTATCTAGTACCTTTTCTTCTGCTAAAGACATTCCATCCATTAATTCAAACCCAATATATTTATCCATGTCCATTTCCATTAAGGACATGTTGAATTCTTTTTCAAAATGCTCTTTTAACCCATCAATATTTACTTCTTTATCAATATTTTCTAACACATATACTGCTACTTTTTCTACTACTTCATCTGTTAACACCATCGCTACAACAGAGCCTTCTAGTAACTTTCCTTGAATATATTCGTTGTTTGCTGTCGAAGCACCAAATACCACCGCTTGTGGAAACGCTTCTTTCATTTCTTTTGCTAGTACCCCTTGATCGTATGACGGAGAACAAAAGTAAATCACCATTTTTGCATTTTCTGTATATAGTTCATTCTTTAACTCTTGTACTGCTTCTTTTTCTACTTTCTTTAACGTGTATGCTGTTTTAATCATTGACGTAATACCCCTTCCTATGTTTTCCTATTTATTCGTATTATACTGCTATCCCCCAGTCTTTTGCTACTTCTTTAATTTTCGCAATTACCGCTGGGTCATCTGGCGTTGTCGCTGTGTACTTCTCTACTTGAATACCCTTTAATGCTAATTTTGTTACTGTCGCTTTTACTAATGTTGGATTTCCTTTTGCACGATTTTCAATAATTTTATCTAATAGTTTTTTCGCTGTTCCTTTCATGTTGTATCACCTCCTTTAAATGCTTATGGTAACATAGAATGAACTACTTTTACTTTCGTAACTACATTGTCTACCATTTTTTCTACCCTATCACTACTACTAATAATATCTTCTAGACTAGCTGTTTGTTCTTCGCTAGCCGCAACTACCCCTTGTACATGTTGTGCAACGTCTAAAGTAGCATTGTAACTCTTTTCAATTTGGTCTACTAATCTATCAAAGAAAGAATGCACTTCTTTAACTGAAGAATCTATATCACTTACCATAGTACTCATTTCTGAAATACCATCTAATACCCCAACTAATTTATCACTTACAACTTTAATTTTATCTACACCAGATGTTACCACTTTATCTGATGTCGATAAAAGACTTGTTACTTTATCACCATAACGCTTTAACTCATTTACTGTATTTAAAATAGTATCTGTTGCATCTTTACTCGATTGGGCTAGTTTACGAACTTCTTCTGCCACTACCGCAAACCCTCTACCAGCTTCACCAGCTCTAGCCGCTTCTATACTAGCGTTCAAAGCTAGTAAATTTGTTTGGTCTGCAATACCTTTAATCATTGTGATGATATTATAAATATCCTCTACTTTTTGTAGTAGATTATCAATTTCGTTTGAGGAATTGTTGTTTGCTTCGATGATTTTTGACAATTCATCATTTACCCCATCGATTAACTTGCGACCTTCCTCTGACTCTGATGCAATATTGTCCGATAAACGAGATAAATTACTCATTTTACCACTTACATCCCCAACAATACCTACCATGTTAGACACCAACGATAGCGAATTGTTCGCTAGCGTTTCTTGATGTTCGATTAAAGATGACACTTCTTCCATATGTTTTACAATTTCATTTGAAGCAATAGAAACTTCTTTTACCCCTTCAACAAATTTTGTTACTTCGTTTTTTGTTTCCACTGCATCTTTTTCTAATTTGGAAATGTGTAATTTAGCAGACTCAATATCTTCTTTTTTAATACCCATGTTTTTATCTTCTTGATACTGCTTTCTTGTTAGTGTGAACATTATGTTACCCCCTAGTAGTTTTTATTTGAATTTTTTTACTTCTTCCTCTAATTCATACACTTTATCATAAATTTTTTCAGAATCGCTGTACGCATTAGAAATTTCGTTTACAATATTTGTGTTTTCTAATGCAATAGTTTCTACCGCTATTACGCTTTGATTAATTGTTTCTGATAAATTACTTAATTTATCATTACTATCTACTACCCTATGATTGATATTATCAAACTCTTTATCGATAGAAGATATTAAATCATTTATTTTTACTATATCTTCTTTATACTTTTTAGCAATATCTAGTAGCTTATCGTAATCTTTAGATACTTTATTTTCGTTAAAATCTAATAATACCTGCGAAACCTCGATTAAATTGTCTACCGCTTTTACTACTTTATTTGTTATATTTTTTATGTCTTTTACCGTAATAGAACTCTGTTCTGCTAACTTCCTTACTTCTTCTGCTACTACCGCAAATCCTCTACCAGCTTCACCAGCTCTAGCCGCTTCTATACTAGCATTCAAAGCTAATAAATTCGTTTGATCCGCAATATTTTGAATCGCATTAGATAATATATTTATTTCATGAACGGATTTTGCTTCTTCTACATGTTTCTTTAATTTATCAGAAACATCAGAATAAAGTTCATCAGAAGATTTTTTACTTTCTAATGCGTCATTACCCATATTATCCGCCACTTGCACCATTGAATATAATACTTCTTTTGAATTATCTAATACATTTTTTACTTCATTAGTGTAAGTTAAAATAGATTTTAACTCATCACTTACCGCTTTTGCAAAGTCATTTACCTCGTGCATACTTGCTAATAATTCCTCTGTTGAGGCTGATGTGCTTTCTGAAGAATCCCTTAATTTCTGTAATACCCCTACATTGTTTGTTACTGATGTTGAAATTATATCGATACTAGATTTGATTTTATCTATTGTATTTAATAAGTTACCCTTTAAATTTTCTAATTTTATTAATACTTGACTTATTTCATCTTTGGAATCCTTATTTGAAACTACTTTCAAATTATATAACTCTAAATTAGCCATTTTTTCAATAGTATCAAATACATTATTTATAGACTTCGTTAAGTTATTTACTACTACTTTATTTACAACTAAAAATACCCCCGAAATCACTAGACCCATAACAAATATAATTACTAAAACCTTATTTATACTATCTTCTATATCCCTGTTTACATATTCTTTTAAATCTACAAAAATATTATTTATTTTTTTTGTTAAACGCCACTAAATCATTTTCAAAAATAAAAGAATAAATAGTAAACCCCAAATTTTTATTTTCTACTTTTTTCACTATATACCCTTTACTTTTTAGTAAATTCGTTTTATTTATATCTTTACCTACTAAATTCTTATCTCTACTCGATAGGATAACCCCTTTTTTATCTGTCAATACGACAAACCCTTTGCTGAAGATTTTTATACCTTCTAAATCCTTCGCCAAGCTATCTAATACAACATCTGCACCAATTACCCCTTCTAGTTTTTTATTTTTTATAATAGGAATACTCATTGTTATCATTTTGGTCTTATTTGTCGCATCTAAATACATATCTGTTACATATACTTCATTACCTAACCAATCTGTTTTACCTTCCCAATATTTATACCAATCTCTTGTTCTAGGGTCATAACTAGAAGGGATAGGCTCGTTATCCGTTATATAAAATGATTTATCTTTATACCCTACATATAAATAATCAATATACTTATCTGCATCCTTTAATGACTGCAATTTATATACTAAATCATCCTTATCTTTTATTACATTTAATGTTGAAAATAACGTAATTTTAATATCATCATATAATTTATCTAACTCATTTTGTACTAATTTATTTTCTTTTAAAATCATTTCTTCATTTCTATAATTTATATTATTATCAATAACCATTTGACTCCTTTTGTATTTTTTCTCAACCCCTTTCTCTATACTAGTAATGAAATATTTAATACCTTTAATTTCGTTTCTAACTTCACTTAATAACACCCCTTACTTTTGTTTTAGCTCTCTATCTACCTTTATTTCTATTTAGTTAGATGCAATTACTATATTTTTTATGTTTTCGACAAAATTCTTCAAAAATATCATAAAAAAAAATTCAGGTCTTTATCAAAGACCTAATTGAATTTTTAATGCCCTGTCTAATTTACGCATATCTTCTCTATCTAAAAATACCCCATTCGCATAAATTATACGCCTTTTGTCTATCGTCCTTAACTGCTCTACTAATATGAACGAATCTTCCTGTAACATATACTTTCCTTTAGGTAAATAAATATGAGTAGGTAACCGCATTTTATGTATTTTCGTGCTGATAGGTGCTATTGTAACAGTAGGTGACACTTGATTACATTTGTTATTCGATACAACTACACAAGGTCGAAACCCACATTGCTCGCTTCCAAATGAATCACCTAAATTCACACCATGTAGTATCATACCCCTTTCTAATATGATATTCATTATACCTACCTTTTCTAATATCATAAAAACACCCCCCATAATTTGTATCATTTCAAATTTAATTTTTCCCTAAATGACACATCATTATCAATTAAATATAATAACTTATACAATAGTGACACATGTACCGTAAAATTTACACCTTTTGGTGACCGAATAAACACACAACCCTTTTCCGTACTAGGTAAAATTTGATACCCATCTATTACAACCACTAATTTATCATTTCTTAACATAAAATCCCTTCCTTTAACAAATATAAAAATTTTTCTTATTTACTATACATAATATATATATACTTTTTCATTCATTTTATCCACTAAAATTTAAAAATAAATCGCTGTTACATTCAACATTCAAATACTTATTTAAAATAATACCTAGTGAACAATTATGTCCACTAGGTATTCTAATTCCACTATTCGTTCTGTGGATAAACCCATAAATACCCTTCAAGGATCTCGCAACTCCTCTCCTATTATCGTTGCGATCTCCCAAAAATTTAATGTTGTGGGTCAAAAACACTTTTTCTTCGGGTCTATAATACCCCCTGTAATCGCTGTAATCGCTGTAATCGCTGTAATCGCTGTAATCGATCAAACCATAACAAGTATTATCTAATAGTTATGGTTATAGTTATAAGTATTTCACTATTATTGTGTTTTCTACACGCTACCCTTTGGATTTCAATGTAGTAGCCCTTCGTGCTTGCCCCACACTCCCTATCACTCATAAGGTCGGCAAACCTTCCAACCAAGCAGTAAAGGTGCGCACTAATGTCCTTTCGTATTATGAGGACATTCTTTACTACTATGAGTCCACCCTCGAAAACACATATCATATGACGATTACCCCACACCCCTGTAATCGTTTATGTACATCCCATGAAGGATAAATGGAATCCTTTTACCCCATATCACATCATGATAAAACGGTGGTCGTATTCTCACTTTCCTTCATGATGTACTCCCCCTATTTTTAAGCCCATAAACGCCCTTAAAGGCTTCTTCCGCAACCCCTTACCTACTCTCGTTGCGGTTTCCCAACAAAACCTAGTGGACTCGACAGGATTCGAAGGATTCGAACCTACAACCACTCGATTAACAGCCGAGCGCTCTACCGTTGAGCTACTGCGAAATAATTCCCTAGGTTAATAACCTAGGGCAAATAAGATAAAGGAAAAGGAGACAAATAAAAAGTTAAAAATTTGTAAAGGGATTGGGCAAACGCGCCAAGCAGGATTCGAACCTACAACCTACGGCTTAGAAGACCGTTGCTCTATCCTGTTGAGCTATTGGCGCATGGTTCACGCCCGACAGGATTCGAACCTGCAACATACGATTTTAAAAACCGCTGTTTTATCCATTGAACTACGGGCGTATATTTATTTTAACACTTCCTACACGCTTCTCTTTGGTTTTATTCTGTGTATTATGGAAGCACCTTTGTAGTCCGCATCTACATCCCTAAAGCTACTGGGTTGCGACTCCCCCAACCAAACCAATATAGTGCGCACGTCTACTTGATTTCTGAAACAAGTAGATATATTGGCTAGCAGCTCCTCCCTCGGAAGTGTTATTGATGTTTTTTGGTGAATGTTATATTTTTGGTGGACCCAGTAGGACTCGAACCTACAACCTATCGGTTATGAGCCGACTGCTCTGCCAATTGAGCTATGAGTCCGTATGAACTTACTTTGTACTTTTATTTTACTACTTTATTTCGTTTTTTTAAATTTATTTCTTACCTTTTTGATATTTTTTTTCTTTTTTACTTTCTTTTTTTTCCACGTCCGCTACCCCTTGATGTGTAACGGACACGGAAACTCCGAGAAAGCGGTTGGTGTTACTTTGTACTTTTATTATACTTTACATATCTACATATACAAAACACTTTCGATTATTTTTTAAATTAAACTCGTGCAATTAAACCTCTACGAGTACGAGAAAGTGTAAAATCAATTTCTTTACCTACGAGATCAAATTGCGTTTCTACATTGAAGTCCTTTTTCAATTTATTAACCGCAAATGGTGATAAAAATACACTAGCTTTTCCTTCTTTCCCTGCGTCTACTAACGCAAAACCGAAATTATGTTCACCAATTGCGTGAATTACCCCTTTGAATTGTTTCTTTGTAGCAGAAATAATTCTGTCTTTACGACCTTTTGTGTCTTTTTGAACAGATAAAATTTCGATAATATCTCCTTTGTTAATACCTTCTTCCTTTAAGAAGAAAATGTAACGCTTTTTCTCTTTTCCTTCTTCCTGTACTTTTGTTTGCACTTCTTTTTCCTTATCTTCCAAAGATTTTAAGGAATCACTCATTAACCCTTTTTCTAGTGGCTCTACCACTACAAATTTCTTTTCTTCATTCTTAAATACAACTACCCCTAACATAAATAAAACCCTCCTATAATTTTACTGTTTTACCTTATCATGATTTACCTTGTCACCACAACAAACGCTAAACACTAACGTTTGCCCTTGACGTACCATTATAATTTTATATCCTTCTACATATCAAAAACTTTTATTTTTTTCAATTAAGAATAAATAAATTATCTTATAATTTTTAAAAATTATCGAATGAAATTTTGTTACTTACTAATACCTCATTTTTGCTTTCACTACCCTTTGTTGACAATATACTCGTTTCTATACTTTTCAAACTGTTATCTTCTATTAATTCTAATACCCCTGTGCATACGGGACAACTATACACTCTCATACCTATGTTACCTTTTACAACCTTATTCCCATTACAACAAATTAAGGGTATAATACCACCATTCTTATCTTTCTTTGGGAAAGGTTGCTCTTCATGATTTACTTTTAATGATTTATCAAAAACAATAGCATACCGATGCTTCACACTACGATTTAACCAAACACCTTCTTTGTCTTTTACCTTTTGTCTAGGATTCAATATATACCCTTTTTCCCTTTCAGGCGCATACATATAAAAGTCTTTCTTATTCATAGACAAACCATAATATTTAAAATTACACGCTTGATAAATATACCCTACATGCCTACTCGCATCCGCTAACGAAATAATAGCTTTTACCTCTACTTCTTTCCTTAACCTTTTTATTGCATGACTTAAAAAATAACTCGTTATATTTGAACCGTTTAGTTCTGGTTTTACTACTAATCTTGTTAGTTCAAAAATACCTTTCGCTTCTTCACTATCATTCTCTACCCCAAACCAACCTTTTAATGTTACATTCCCATTAGGAGAACCAAACACCGCACAACCTACTAAATCAAATGTACTAGCATCTATTAAACCATACGCATAACTACATAAAAAGTCTTTACCCCCTAAATAATGATACGATTTTACTAAATGCCTTGCATGTTTTTTATCTATACGCTCAATAAAATACTTATCTTTTATAGACATACTCTATCACCTCATAATATCCTTTTCCCACTTAATTGTCTTTAGCATTTTTACAATATCACCTAACACTAACATTCTTAAATCTTCTTTAGATGCTAAATCTTTTTTACACTTTATTATTATCTTTGACATAACCCCATTTGTTAAATAAGAATTGTATTTTAATGTATAATACTTATCGTTTTGTTTATACCCATACACACCTATACCCTTTACATCCGAGAAATTTAAGGTATCACTTTTTATTTTATCTTTAGAAACACCATCTTTCCATAAGATGTACTTTAAGTTGTTTTTTACATCATCTAAATCGTTCGAGTATGTTATATCAAATACAGAAATAGTTATATCTAAACCTTCATCCGTAAAATAAAAACGATACCCAAAATCTGTCTTTTCCCTGTTAAACGGTATTGTCTGTAATTGTACTTCTTTTATAATATCATCACCAGAATTATTCACAATTGTTAATTCCTTATATTTTATAGTAGGGGATGCTTTTGTATCATCCCCTTTGTTACACCCTACTAATAATGCCATAGCTAATAGACATACCCCTACCTTTTTCATTACCCATCCCCCACTACTTTTTTGTTGGATATACATATACATCTTTTACTTCTAATACACCATACATTTCACCATCACGAATATCTAACTTTTCTTGCTTAAAACTAGATTTAGGATATACAAATAACTTACTTCCTTCTTTTAATCTTTCTTTTTCTAATACCCCTTTGCTAACCGCATTAACTACTTTTATATTTTTGTTTACTATATACCCTTTCTTGTTATCATCGTCTAATAACATTAACCCACTATCTGTTTCTATTACACTTGTTACATTTGCATATAATAAATTAGGATCATCGTTCATAATAACTACTTCTGCTTTAGGTAAAATACCTTCTTTTTCAGAATAAGCTAATACCCTTACTTTACCCTTGAATTCTTTTAGAGATGAAGGAATAACTATTTCTTTCGATTTTGTATCAAATACGATGCTACTAGGATTCATTCTAAAAGACATGAGATTATCATTTATTTTTATGGCTAACTCTGCATATGTGCTGAAGTCTTTATAAGTTTGTAACTGTCCACCGTAATATACTAAAGGGATATTGTTTTTACTATCTTCTTTTTTATCAATATTATCATTACTATAAGCGTAATCTCCTCTATCACTCCAAGAATTTCCTTCTTTTATATCTTTTAATATGTTGTTTACAGGATTACCCCCTTTTTTGTTATCTTTTTTGTCTATCCCTTGTAATAAACATACCCCTATTAAAACAAGCAAAATAACCAAAATGCCACCTATTACATACTTTTTCTTCTTATCATCTTTTAATACATTCATACAAACACCCCTTATTCGTTTATTAAAGAAATAGATGACTCTATTTTCTTTAATATATCTATATCCTTACTGTTTAAATCCCCTTTTTTATACATCATCACTACTACTTTATTTTTCCCCACTTGTTTTACTACTTTATTTACCCCATATTGTTCACCGAAATAATCAAACATAGGTTTACCCTTTATTGTTTTTAATTTAAAATTTTCATCGTGTACATAGTAATCATTTAAAGAAATACTTACCCATAAATTGTTATCTTTATCATTAAATAATACAATAGGTAATTTTTCTTTTATAGTCATTTCTTTTATTCCTTTATTGTTTAAACTTCTTATTATATCGAAATAATCTTGAAACTTTTCTTCTACTATCCATGAACTCAAATAATCCATTTTTATAGACAAATACCTGTTTTCATAAGTAATAAATTTTTCTTCCTTCTTCTTTTCTTCTATAAAATCGTTAGGATTATCCCCATTACCCCTACCTTCTGAATCCGTATTATTACTACCACTATCTTCTGAATCAGTATTACTACTATCACTACCTTCTAAATCATTTTCACTACTATTTAAATCAGAACCTTTAATAATGACTACATCTTGTTCTTTTTCTTTTGTTATTTCTTTCACTACTTTCTTTTCTTTAGAATCAACTACTTTTTTATACTCTATACCTAAATACCCCACTAATAGAAAACATATTCCTAAACCTATAAAAACTTTTTTCTTTGTTAATTTTAACATCTATAACCGCCTCACTTGTCTCCCCAACTTTGTGTAGGTAATTTAATAGATGGACTAGACTGATTTTGATTTTTATTTCCTTCACTATTTGTACTTCCATCATTTTTATCATTCGTTGTTTCGCTAGATTTATTAGAATCATTACTGTTTTTATTACTAGAATCTGTACTATTAGATAACTCGTTTTCAAAGTTACCCCACTTCTTTTCAAACTCTTTCTTCATTTCTTCTTGAACTGGCTCTGGCATAAATGCCCCACCTTCATAAAATTGCAAAGTAGATAAAAAGGATTCAATGTCTTTTACCCCTTCTTTATAACTTGTTGTTGAACCATGTGTCACTATAATTAAGTTCGACCCCACAGGCTCAAACCATTGTGTATAATATATCTTTTTATTTTGCAATACCCCTTCACCTTTTAATACCACTACATTTGACCTTTCTTTACTTAAAATACCTACACTTTTTACCTTTATATCTTTATGTTCTAATTTCTTTAATAAAGAAGTAAAACTATCTTTAAAAGATAAATAATCTTTCATAAAAGATAAATCTTGATCTGTACCCCTTAATGCTAACGTCATAAATTTTGCATATTTTGTTTTCTTATCTTTTGAGTTTTTGATTACTGTTAACGGTACGACCTCTCTCTTTAACGAATGACCACGTACATCGAATACAACACCACCTGTTGTTTCCTTCACCGCTTTGTATTCATCTAACTTATCAGGCGCAATAGCCTCCCAACCTTTAGGTAACATAATAGAAAAGTTGAAAAATTCATCGTAATATAGATTTTTATCTTGTTCTTTTTGGTCTACTTGTGTCATGTCATTTTGATATAACTTATAAAAAATACCACCTAACAACAATAAAATTAAAGTCGAGATCACATACACAAAACGAATAAAACTATTACTCCATTTTTTACTGTCATTTTTTAATGAATCTTTCTTCATTATTACTAAAAACCTCCTATTACATTTTTATTATTCTTATGTTCTTACTTTTTATTTCACTATAAATATCTAACAGATAAAAAGGGGTAACTAAAATTGTTACCCCTCTTTACCCTTTTATCTTTATTGATTAAACGTGTCCATTACCGATACGTTTGGTACAATATATAACCTTTCTTGACGACCAACAACCGGCTTCGCTTCATACGAATTGTAATCGAGTACAAAATCTTCCCCTAAATCAATTGTTAATTTGACATACCCAAACTTCCCTACACTAAAGTATTGATTTTTATCAATAGGTGTTTGTAACCCTTGAATTTCCATAGGAATCTTATCTGTGTATGCAAATTTTGGTACTTCAAACTCCGTTACATATTCCCTTAATACTAATACCGTACTATCTTCATTGTACCAACCACGACCTACCGCTACATCTCCTGTTACCCCTCTATACGCTTGGGATAACCTTACATAATCCGCATCTGTCAACGCATCCCCTTCGTTCCTAGCAAATGCACCAAATACATTTTGACCATATGATCCATCTAATTTTAACTTTTTCACCGCTTCTTTTACCTCTTTTGGAATTACCGTATCAGGTGCAGACATGTAATTCGTTACCCCATTAATCGAATGTAATACCCCTCCACGAATCACCAATTGATACGTATTTACCCCCGAATTTATTTCTTTCAATTGAATACCAGAACGTACACCACCACCGTACTCTTTTCCATCTATAACTAGCTTTCCACCAGCTTTTGCATCTAATACCCACTTACCCGAACTATTTTTTGAACCAAACTTTGATAAGAATTTATCTCTTATCGCATCTGTACTATAACTTCCATTACCCCACGCATTTTTTAATGCTGTATTACCAATGTCTAACGCATATGTCCGTAAACGAATCTTACCCTCTGTTTCAAAGTTTACTGTTACCGCAGAACCTTTGTAAATTACCCCTAAATCCGCTTTCCCCATCTTTTGTGCTAATTGTTTTGCTTTTGTGTCTGTTGCGACTGTCATCCCTGTTACTTTTGGTTTAATATCCGTATCTACATAATCCGCTACATTCCATACAGGTGGTTTAATACCCCTTGCCCTTTCTCCTATCGCAAATACCCCACCTGTAAATTTAGAACGATATCCATCGTACACCATGAATACTTCTGGATATACTTTTAATTCACCATTTTCTACATATACTTCTTCTTTATAAGCATTTTTACTATCTTCAGACTTTGCTACGACATTAGGCGTTTTTCTATCCGATGTTTTATGTTTGTCGTACTGAACTTCAATGTCGTACTCTGCATCCTTATATACCACAGACGCTGTCTGCGAATGAGTGTAAGGACTAGAACAACTATACGGATTTCCATCTATATCATAACATGTTGATGGACGATACCTCGTTTCACTATATGTGAAACTATCCACAGGTGTCCGTACCACATATTTTAATAAAATACGCTTAATTACCCTGTCCGTCCCTACTGATTTTCCTTCATCCTCCGCAATAATTGCATCGTTAAATAATTTCGTTACCCCTAACCATGACGCTAAATACACAGGATTCGCTTGGTCTTTATGACGTACCGCTAACATGTCACCTGCTACACCAAATACATGAGAAGTAAATCCTACATCTACATACCTACTAGGATTGTCATTGTAGAAAATAGGTGATGTCTTATATACCCATTTTTCTTTTTCTAATATCGAAGCGTTCGTATGCTTTAAGTTAAACGACATCGTACCCGAAGGCGTTAACCTTGCATCTTGCCCTGTTTCGCTATTATACCTAATGTCTGAAGTAGAATAGGATGTATCTCTATCCACAATATCGTCAAAATAACGAGATACCGCCCACTCTGGAACGTTTAATTTCGATTTTACTTTTGTTTGTACTTTACTCGCTTTTGCTTTGATAATCAATAACGCATGCGAATACTCGTTACCGCTGTATCTGGATGGAAGGGATGATAGGAATACAGATTCATCTCCTCCTAACACTTTACCTATATCATTAATGTTAGGTAAATCACCACTTACCCTACCACTTTTGAATTCTAAACGCCATTCGTTATCCGTTACTAGTATCTTGGTATTGTTTCGTGTAATACCATCAATCGTTAATAAGTTGTAATTCGCTGAGATGTTATCGTAATTACCCTTGATTTGATTGAATCCTTTGTAGTCTACTAAATAATATTTGATATCATCTGCATCGTTTAGACGATACATTTCACCGTTGTAAGATAGTGTTGTGCTTCGTGAGATACGCTTAAATCTCTGTTTCATAATATACAAACTATTACCTTCATCATCTAAACCATAATTTACATCATCTATAATGAAGTTCTTTCCATCTTCTGTCGTAATATCGTACTTGATTAGTAGTTTTGGATACTCTAATTGTCGTTTAGAATCGCCAAGCTTTGTCCACCAGTTGATAAAACCCCAACCTGCAAACCCGTTTACTTCTAAATTTTCCCTTGTGTTTGCAGGCTTTACTATGGGAACATCTTTGGACTGTGGTTTCAATGCAAAACCATATGAGTCCCTAGCATAATATAAAAATGTCGAACAAGGACTTACTTTCGCCCAACCAGAATCAGGCTTACACCCTTTATCATCACTATACCAATAAATTGTCTTTGCCTCGTCACTACTAGGTAAATTCTTATAGTTAGCCCCTTTACCACTAGAATTTATTCTTCCTTCCCTAAACCATAATGACGCATCATGTAATGGCATAAACATGTAATTAGATAATGGTTTTCCAGGATCACCTTTCACATAAAATACAGGCGCAACTTGAAAGAAAAATACATAATTCACATCTTGACCCAATGTTTCTTTATTTTCAATATCCTTTTGAATTTGAATGGCAACATCATCTTGACCAACATATTGTAAATATTTTATATAATCATTTAATACTTTATTGTAATATGCTTTTTCAGCTTCATTATTCTCTTTTGCTAAATCTTTGAATAACGAATTAATATACTCTTTTGTTATTGCATCCCCTATACTCACTTTACTTGATGATGATTTTCCATCTTTTGACCATAATTTCCTTGTTGATAAATTACTCGCTTCTAACTTTTGAACAGCCCTACCAACAAATTTTACAAACTCATTACTACTTTTTACAGCATCTTCTGGTAAAGGCATCAATCTGTGTTTAGGACTATCACAAGATGACCCAAATACAGAACGATCACATTTTATTTCGTATTTATCCCGATAATAACTACTCGAATTTTTATCCTTTAAAAACGGTTGCTTACCCCAAATATGTTTTAAACCTTGTGAATCATAAATAGCAAACGCTGTACTATCTTTAGAAAAGATATTATAATCATCTTTGTTTACTGCCATGAAAAATGTATTTCTTAAACGCTTTCCATTAAATACAAACCCATTTCTAAAATCTTCCCTAGAAGAATCTACCCTTAATGTTGCTTTTAACTTACCATTTTCATAGTAGTCCCCATTCGTAAACCCTACCATCAATACAGTATTATACCCTGCTTGTACTACTCCTTTTGGAGAAGTATTTCCGTGCGCAGGAGTAGCAGGTGTTCCTGAACCCATTGTCGCTCCACCAATAGTTTCATCT
>OGCI01001592.1_pt1 | contig 18275 bp, 17 predicted proteins | sample 1570021 | NCBI WGS metagenome assembly OGCI01 (sample SAMN06264664, study PRJEB24512) | hot springs metagenome | isolation source: Hot spring water | place: South Africa: Tshipise | collected 2015-06-21 | reverse complement strand
TTCGTTGAAAAACAGCTTGGGCAAGGATGCCCAAGCCACGGATGCGGGCGGGACGCCCGCGATCCCAGTGATTTTTCGAACACCCTCTTGGAAAAGTTGCCATTTTGCCCTCACCCACCCCTGACCTCCCGCTCCTGCAGCTTCGGGAAGAGGTCGGGGGTGAGGGCAACATCAGACACCCTCAGCAGGCTAAGGAAGTTTCCACAACGCAGGTTAGTCCCCAACCACCTGATAGACAACGGGACGATAGCGCGGGACAGGAATCTCTCTGCCTGACTCTTTCGCAGCATCTATCCACGCTTGTTTGGCGACTAAAACCTCGCGTAACGCCTCTTCAGGGGTGGCGCCAAACGCCGAACAACCTGGCAAATCAGGGATGTCCGCAATGTAGCCCCCATCTTCCTCGCTATAGAACAGGTTGATGTGATAGTCTTTCATAAGCTCTCACCGAATAGCTTGTTCGGTCTGAGGGTCAAACAGGTGCAGATGCTCCAAGTGGAAGCGCAGGGGTAACTGCGCGCCATCGTGAACCTTCACGCGCACCGTGATTTGGGCAATCAAGCGGTGTCCGTCTACCAGGAGATGCAGGTCGTTGCGGTCACCCTGAGGCTCCACCACATCCACCTGCATCGGGATTGGCTCGGAGAGAATGGCGTCTGTGGGTGCGTTCGCCTCCGCATAGATATCCTGCGGGCGAATGCCCATCAACACCTCCTTGCCCACATAGGGCGCCACCAACTCCTGCTGGGCAGAAGTCAAGTGCAGGTGCGTAGACCCGAACTGCAACACAGGCTGACCACCTTCCGATACCACAGGCACCTTCAATAGGTTCATCGGGGGCGTGCCGATGAAGGTCGCCACAAAAGCATTCGTGGGCTCGAAGTAGACCTCTTCGGGCGTGCCCACCTGCTGGAGAATGCCATCTTTCATCACGGCGATGCGCGTGCCCAGCGTCATCGCCTCTTTCTGGTCGTGCGTCACATAAATCGTGGTCACGCCCAACCGCTCCTGAAGTTTCTTGAGTTCGGCGCGGGTCTGGTCGCGCAGTTTGGCGTCCAAATTGGAGAGCGGCTCGTCCATCAAGAACACTTTCGGCTGACGCACAATTGCCCGTGCTAACGCCACGCGCTGTCGCTGTCCGCCCGACAGCTCCTTCGGCAGGCGGTGGAGCAGTCCCTCAATCTCCAGCATTTGGGCAACGCGTCGTACCCGCTCATCAATGCGCTGACGAATGACCCGCGCCTCACTCATATGGCTCAACTGCCAGAGCCACCCCCCCAGCTCACGCAGGCGCAACCCGAAGGCGATGTTGTCATACACCTTCATATGTGGGTACAGCGCATAGTTCTGGAAGACCATCGCAATGTCGCGGTCGCGCGGAGAGACCTCGTTCACACACTGCTCGCCGATGTAGATTTCTCCCTCCGTGACCTCCTCCAGCCCAGCGAGCATCCGCAGGGCGGTCGTCTTGCCACACCCCGACGGACCGACCAACACCATAAACTCGCCCGCCTCAATCTTCAGCGAGAGCTGGTTGACGGCGACCACTTGTCCGAACCGTTTCGTGACCTTCTCATAGCGCACAGGAAGTGCTTGCATAATTTCTACCTCAATCCCAACTTTTTGCGCCAGTAGCGTGCGTAGCCGAGGGCAATTAGCTCGTAGCCGGCTCCCAAGTCATAACTGGAGGGGTCTACTCCCAGCTGACGCATTTCGGCGTTACCGTACTCGCTCAGAGCACTCATCAGCTCCGTATCGGGTACGCCCTGTTCCACCAGTGGGCGTGTGAACTCTGCCCAGCTCAGCAAGCGCGCCTCCAACTCGTCCAAATGGCGCCCCACATCCTCAAAGATGCCGAAGTGGGTCAGCGCCAGCCTGCGTATGGGCAAGGAGCGCAGTTTGCTTAGGCTTGCCTGCCACGCCTCGATGTCCAACTCTGGAGGCGGGGTCGGAGGGCGCACATAGGTCGTGCCAGGCATGCGCACACCCGCCACATCCCCAGCAAACAGCGTACCACTCGCCTCGTCCAGGTAGGCGTGATGATGGCGCGCGTGCCCAGGCGTCTCCACCACCAACAGCGTGTGCCCCGCTACCGAGAGCCGTTCGCCATCGTGTACCACGCGCAGGCGCTCGGCAGGCACAGGCAACACCTCGCCCCAGAGCCGTTCCATCATCTCGCCGTACAAGCGCCCCGCACTGCTCAGCAGGCGTGAAGGGTCTATCAAGTGAGGCGCGCCGATGGGGTGGACATAAGCGGTCGCCTCAGGCAGGCGTTGCAGTAGAGAGCCAAGCGCCCCTGCGTGGTCTAAATGGATATGGGTCACGATTAGGTGGCGAATGCGCTCCATCGGCACACCCAACGCTTGCACATGGTTCAGCAAGTTTGTTATCGTGCTGGCAGGACCGACCTCCACCAGCGCCGACTCTTCACCATCATCCAACAGGTAGCCCGCTATCGCCAGCGGGTAGCCTAAGAAGTTCAGGTCAATCAGCTCAATTCGCGTCTGCACGGTCAGTCATACAGTTTGCTGTAAGGGCACAGGTTCCTGCCGAAGGCAAGAGATTTGTGCAAAAGCTTGTCCCCACCATCGAAAAAGCAGGAAAAACGGCGCGAATTTAGAATCTAAGCGTCGAATCGTGTAGGAAATGCTTCAATTTTGAAAAGGAGTTCGACTGATGGCACGGAAGTTGCTGTAGAAGGAGAGGAAGCCATGAGTTTGATTCAGGGAGGAGAGCGCCAATGCTTGGACTGAAAATATTGGTGGTGGAAGATGAACAGTCGCTGGACAGAGTAATGAGCGACGCCTTCCGCCTTATCGGGATTCCTGCAGAAACCGTATGCAGTGGTCGCGAGGCACTGGAACGATTAAAGAGCCAAGCCTATGACTTGGTCGTCTTGGATGTGCGCTTGCCTGACATGCCCGGCACTGAGGTACTCCGTCAAATCCGCGAGACCACGCCCCATACCGCTGTAATCGTGATGACCGCCTACGCAGGGGGCGAAGAGGTTGAGAAAGCACTTACCTACGGTGTGGATGCACTCCTCTTCAAACCCTTTGAGATAGACACCCTGCTATCCAGTGCCAAACAGCTTTTGATACGGCCTGCCTCCCCAGCACCTGCCCAACTCCCTCAGTATGCTGTTGTCCAGATGGAATCGGAGACCGCTGTCCGCTCTGCAAAACTGCGCCGACTGCTTCAGCCGAACGATTTAGTTACCCTGCACGGCATGTCTGCCCCGACGATGGGGCGCGTGCGCAAGCAAGATGACCACCTGCTTTGTATTGCTACCCCACCTGTTGCAGAAACGCTCCCAAACCGCGTCCAGATTGAATGGTCTGGGAGCGATGCGCTCTACCGCTTTCGTGCCTCAATGGTGGAACACACCACCGACGAGGAACAATCGCTCCTGCTTTTGAGACAGCCTCAGCTCATCCAGCGCCTTCAAAGACGCCAGTTCCCCCGACTCCCGGCTTCGGGTGAGGTGGTCGTCTCGGATGAAACACGATTGAGGCGGACTTTTGAGGGGCGTCTCGTTGACCTCAGTGAAGAAGGTTTGGGGATTGAAGTGCCTTTTGAACCGCGGCGGGGCACACTGGTGGCTCTGCAAGGTGTTTGGGAAAGCCCCTCCGAAGCCCATGCCTTTCAGGTGGAGGCAGAAGTGCGCTATGTGATTGCAACGAACCGAGAACGCAAACCCTTGTATCGGCTTGGACTGCGCACCCAGCAACTGCCCCCTGCCCTCAAAGAGGCGCTTCGCCGCGCGCACCACGAACAACTCATCGGGGGCTGATAGGGTGATTGAAACAAACCGCCCGATTTTTGCTTCGCTCAGAGCGGCAGTCTCTACCCTGTCACCCTGAGCGTTAGCGAAGGGTCTCTACTTGGGGGTACGCCGAGATTCTTCGCTTCGCTCAGAATGACAGAAGGGGGGCGTCAGAATGATAGTCCCCACCCCTGTCACCCTGAGCGTTAGCGAAGAGCCTACGCACCCCTCTCCCACAGCGTCGGGAGAGGGGTTGGGGGTGAGGGCAGATTCTTCGCTTCGCTCTGAATGACAAGTGTAGGCTCGCAAAAGCGGAGTCCGTGTTATATCACCGACCGTTGCGACACACAGCGCGCGATTCGGTCAGCAATCACTTCTAAGAACGCCTCGTCCGACTCGTCAAACGCGCCCACCTCGGTGCCGTCCACATCAATCTGCCCCAAGATTTTGCCCGTGTTCGGCTCACGGATGAGCACCACAATCTCCGAACGCGTTTCTAAGTTGCAGGCGAGGTAGTTGGAGCGTTCCCGAACATCGTACACAATCTGATTGACGTTCTCTGCCACTGCCGTCCCACACACCCCACGCCCCACAGGGATACACACATGCTCGGTCGGTGGTCCCACATAAGGTCCCAGAATCAGTTCGTTCCCCTTAAGCCAGTAGATGCCGACCCAATGGTAGTGGGGCTGATGGTCTTTGAGCAGTTGCATCAGTTGCTGTAGGCGTTCGGGCAGAGGCGCCTCGCCCTCCAGAAGCGCCTCCGCCTTCAAAATCAACTCTGTGGCTAATCGGTCGTCAATCATTACTTCTCTTGACCCTCTGAAGGTTTCGCTTTCGGGGCATCGGGATTGTCAATCACCTCGGCTTTCTCTATCACATCGCCCCGCACGATGCGGTCAACCACCTCCATCCCCTTGACGACCTTGCCGAACACCACATAGTTGCCGTCCAGCTGAGGCAGGTCTTCCAAGCAGATGTAGAACTGGCTCCCGCCACTGTCCAGCGCTTGGGCACGGGCTAAGCCCAACGAGCCGCGCTTGTGCTTGAGATTGTTGCGTTCGAACTTCACATTGTAGCCTGGTCCGCCCGTGCCGATGCGAGGGTCGTCTAACGGCAGGGTCTTGGTCTGGGGGTCGCCCGCCTGTGCCACAAACTTGGGCACCACACGGTGGAACTTTATCCCATCGTAAAAATGCTCCTGAACGAGCTTAAGAAAGCTCCCGCCGGTCTGGGGCGCCTCTTGGAGGTCAATCTGCAGGATAATCTCGCCCTTGTTGCGGATGGTCATCTTCACAAACGCTTCTTTCTTTGCTTCGTCTTTCTTCTCTTGCTCTTGAGGCTGTGGTTGCATCGGTTGGGTCTCCTGTTCGGGGGTGTTGTTCGCCAGCGCATTATTTTGAGGCTGGCATGCAATTAGCGTCATCATCAAAACGGGCACTACGAAGAGAGTCAAGTGCTTTCTCATCGGCTATCTCCTCCGTGCGTGTTAGTGTACCTCATCGGTGTTCGGTTTCCTCACCAGCAGGATGTAGGCGCTGAGCGCAACCAGCGCCACCGTGCCCCAAGCGAACTTCGCCCAGCTGGGGAAGTTGTAGAACGAGAAGAACGCTTCGGTGAACGCCGCTATCAGGAGCAGTACCATTGAACCCGCCAGAAGCCAAAATGCGTCGGGCGCTGCGCGCCGAAGCGACTCGATGCGAGTGAGGTCGCCCGGCATCAACATCGCACGCCCTAACACCAGTCCACCCGCTCCACAGAGGAAAATCGCTCCCAGCTCGGGCACCCCGTGCGGGTAGATTGAGACCAAGAAGAAGCCCAACTTGTCCACGCTCTGCATCGCCCCAGCGAACAGCCCCAACAGAAAGCCGTTGCTCCACATCAGGTAGACGGTCGGCACGCCAAAGAAGAAGCCCAAGCCGAACGCCAACAGCGCCACGCGTGTGTTGTTGATGAAATAGAAACTGAACATCAAAGAAGCGCCTTCAGACTGCCCCACTGCTCTCTGCTGACCCGATTGCCACTGTTCCAGGACACCTCTCCACTGGGGGCTAACCATTCGCTCTGCCCAAGTGGGGTCGCTCAGCACCAGCAGGTACGGCACCGAGGCACCCATGAAGAACAGTCCGATGCAGACCAGCACCAGTCGGAAGTGGCGTCGCACTGCGTCAGGGAAAGCGTACCACAGGGTACGCAGTCCTTTCAGGGCACTGCCGCGCCGAGCGCGATACAGCACGGCGTGCGCTTTTGCCAGCAGGCTGTTGAGGTAATCAACCACCTGAGCATCGGCGCTCTGTTGGCGTGCGTAGGCTAAGTCGGTCGCCACTTGACGGTAGAGCCGTCCGAGTTCGTACAGTTCCTCTCGGCTGAGCGATTCGCTTTGGGAGTTTCGGAGCAGTTCCACCATCTGCTCAAACCGCTCCCAGCGTGGGCGTCGCCGCTCTACAAAGCGTCGGACATTCATCGTGGGTCTCCACTAAGAACTCGCCTCAATTTTATCAATCTCATCGGCTATCTGCTTGACTACCTCTGTGTTTAGTATGACCTTTGTCTTGCTATTTTGCGACGCTTTAGAAGAAAAAATAATAAACACTTTTCCACCAACCTCTCGCTCAAAACGCTCGTGAGAGGTTCTCATTCTCTCCTGCCAATTGTGGGCTTCGTGCATCTCTGAATAAGACATAGGTTTTATCTGTATTCCTATATATTTTCCTTTTGTCTCTATGTAAAAATCCACATTGTACTTTCTGTCCCATTCATCAGGTGCTGGATGGACTTCAATCCCAAGCTCTTTAGCGAGTTGACCATAAATGGTTTGCCTCTCAGTTTGGTAGCCCTCATAAGTTCTTTCTATGACTACTTTATAAACATATTCAATACAGTCTTGTTCCGTTACAGACTCGACCTCAGATCTCAGGTTTTCAGAAATTTTTACATACAGCCTTCTGCCTATCTCCTCTAACTGAGACCTCATATCTTGTGCTAACGGCGTCCATTTTGAAGGAGCATGCTTTCGAGAAACTTCGTTGAAGTAATAGTCTTTCCATTCGTCCAGCGTTTTCGGAGCACAGGCGCGTATAGCCTCTGACACTTTCCCCACATATTTGGGGCGGTTCAATTGCCATCGGTTGAAAGCCGCATTGAGCACCCATTCCTTACTCACCCTGCTGCACCTCCAGAGAAGCGAATTTCCGATAGTAAGCGTGTTTTACGGTCAAATCGGCTTGTGCCAGCCCCATCTCAATCATCTTACGGTTGATGAAGAGACGGTTGGTCAAGTACACATAGGCACTTACAGGCTCATCGGTGCTAGAAAGACTGGAGTCCTGCCTGAGGATAACCCGTTTACCCAAAACATATTGTTGAAGGTACTGCAGTGCGCGCTCCTTCTGTGCAGGTATTACTTGGATGCCCAACAGCCGTATCAGTTGTCCATTCTCCAACTGCAGTGTATGAACATCTCGGATAGACACCACACGATGGGTCGGCTCTTCGTCCAGCTTCACTTGCTTGGGGTTAACAATTGGCTTGGCATCCTGCACCTGAGGCTTATAGTTCGGAGGGGCAGGCACAGGAGCCAAAACCTGAGAACGCTCTACAATCCGCACGGGAGGCGTCAGCAGAGTCGGATGGCTAAGCCCCAGCTTCTCCTGCATAATCGGAACAAACTGCGGCTGTATCTCGTACCCGATAGCGTTGCGCCTTAGCTCCAGCGCGATCTTCACCGTGGTTCCACTGCCCAGAAACGGGTCAAGCACGGTCTCTCCTACGAAAGTAAACATTCGTATCAGGCGTTTCGGCAACTCTTCGGGAAACATTGCCTCATGATGAACCTGTCGCTCACCCCCAAAAGTCCAGTGTCCACTGAAATACTCCTTCCACTCATCGCGGGTTAGTTTAGATTGTTCCTTGAGCCTGTCCGAGATACTCTCTCTGTGGGCTGATTGCCCTGGCTTTTTGAAGAGCAGGATGTACTCGTAGTCTAGCTCCACAATCCCGTTAGGTGGATACGGGAATGACCCCATCACAACCGCTCCCCCCGTGGTTCGCATCGTGGTACGCTTCTGCCAAATGATTGCGCCCATGTAATCAAATCCTATCGCCTCACATTGGGCGATGATTTCGGCGTGGAGGGGATAACTTTGTAGCGCCCATAAACCACACTGCGCGTAAACTGGTCGCCGATGTTGATACAGAGCCTGCGCCCTGGACGCAGAACGCGAAACATCTCGCTCCACACCCGACTGAGGTCTACCAGATACTCGTGCAGTGTTTGTCCATAGCCGATTTGTCCCTCGGCTTGATAATCTTTGAGGTGCCAATACGGAGGCGAAGTCACAACAAGGTCTACTGCCTCGTTCGGCACCTCCGCCATGTTTCGGCTGTCCGCAATGTAGACCGTTGCACTTACTTCCATAGGCTACACCGGCTGCGTGAAGGCAATAAAATCGTTCAGCACCTCTTCGGCGCGTCCCGACTCGATAACCCGCTGAGCCATCCAGATGCCGTCGCGTATCGTCTCGGCGCGCCCCGCGACCCAAAGCGCCACCCCTGCGCCCGGCAACAGCGCCCGCAGGCGCAGTTCGTCGTCGCCCGACAGTGCCGAGCGCAAAATCTGGGCATTCTCTTCGGACGCCTCCCCCGCCATCAAGGCGCGCTCGGGGAGCGGTTCAAGACCCAAGTCGCTAGGGCTGAACTCAAAAGTCTCCACTGTGCCGTCGGGCTTGAGGTGGGCACAGACCGTGACCCCGATCGGCGAGACCTCATCTAAGCCGTCCATCCCGTGCACCACGCAAGCGCGCTCGGTGCCCAGTCGTGCCAGCGCTTCCGCTATGAGGGTAAGCCACTCCCAACTGAACACGCCCAGCAACTGTCGGCTGGCGCCTGCGGGGTTGGTCAGCGGTCCGAGCAGGTTGAACACTGTGCGCACGCCCAGCTCTCGTCGCACGGGCGCAACATGCTTCATCGCTGGATGATGCAACGGTGCGAACAAGAATCCCACCCCCACCTGCTCAATACATCGGGCGACCTGTTCGGGCGTGAGGTCAATCCGTGCCCCCAACGCTTCCAACACATCGGCGCTCCCACACTTGCTACTCACAGCGCGGTTGCCGTGTTTGGCGACGGGCACACCTGCCCCTGCCACCACAAACGCCGTGGCGGTGGAGAGGTTCCAAGTTTTGAGCGTGTCGCCTCCCGTACCACAGGTGTCCAAAAGGTTGGGTATCTGAACAGGAACGCGCACCGAGTTCGCGCGCATCGCCCGCGCGAAGCCGACCAACTCGTCCAATGTCTCCCCACGAGTGCGTAAAGTCATCAGAACCCCCGCTATCTGCACAGGAGTCAAATCGCCCTGCATCATCGCATGCATCAACTGTTCCGCCTGCTCCTCGTTGAGGTCGTCTCCTTCCAAAACGCGCTTAATCAAGGCGCTTAGTTCCATATGCGGTAGTTTACCTCATCTTTTGGGAGTCTCGTGCCTAGTTAAGCAGGAATCCCCCCTTGTCTGCTCGTATAATTACTATGTCTCAAGTCGCAGGATGCGATAGGGTCATGGAGAGGAACCCCTTGAGGTCAGCAGTGCAATCTTCTTCGAGGTGATGATGATGTTGAAGCATGCAGATACGATGCAAGACATTATCTTAGTGGTGGACGATGAACCGACCACCTTAGAGTTCTTAGTCGAACTGCTGTCCAGCGCGGGGTATCGCTATGTTTATGCAACGAGTCAAGTCGAGTCGGTACCCGATATTTTAGAGCGTGTTCGCCCTGATTTAGCCTTGATCGATTGGCACCTCGATGGGATAGAGGGAGACAACCTCATACGGCTCATTCGCGCACAGAGCGAGGGCAGTCTTATCCCGGTGGTGGTGCTGACTGCTGACCCCGCTCCTGCTATCAAGATGCAGGCGCTCAGAGCAGGCGCCACCGATTTCTTGAACAAGCCGTTCGATGTCACCGAAGCACTCCTGCGAATAGGCAACCTGTTAGAACTGCGCCATCTCCACCGCTCGCTGGCACACGAGAAGCGGACGGTGGAACAGCTGCTCAGCGAGCGCACTCGCGACTTGGAGCTGGCACGCCTTGAGATTCTGGAGCGGTTGGCGCGCGCTGCCGAATATCGCGACGATACGACGGGTCAACACATTATTCGGGTGGGGCGCCTCAGCGAAATGATTGGGCGTGTGATGGGACTAGACGAGACGAAACTCTACCAACTGCGCCACGCAGCGCCCCTGCACGATGTGGGCAAGATTGGCATCTCGGACTCCATCTTGCTTAAGCCCACTGCCCTCACCCCTGAAGAACGCCAAGCGATGCAACGCCATACGCTGATTGGTGCCCAAATCTTGGAGGGCTGCCCCCACGAAACGATTGAAATGGCGCGCCAAATCGCCCTCTCACACCACGAGCGCTGGGATGGACAGGGCTACCCCTACGGCATCGCAGGCGAAACGATCCCTCTGTGGGGGCGCATCGTCGCAGTGGCAGATGCTTACGACGCCATGACCCACGACCGACCCTACCGTAGGGCACTGAACACCGAGCAAGCGCTGGAAGAAATCCGCAAGAATAGCGGCACTCAGTTTGACCCAACTATCGTGGAAGCATTCACCGACCCAGCGCACTTTCAAGCGCTGGATGCCCTCCAACAAACGGAGGAGGAACCTGTGCCTGAAGGGGCTTGAATAAATAGGTGGCTTGCCCATCCAGACAGCTAAAACAGGGCGCACTCCTGTGTGCGCCCTGAGCCGATGCGTCAGGCGAACACGAAGTCCTCGTCGCGCAACATCTCCACATTCAGCGCCTTTACATAGCCGTTGCCCTTGGTGGAGAAGAAATCGTGGTTGCGCGTGTGGGTGGATAGCCCCGCCAACACCACAGGGTTCACCTGCTCTTCGTTCACGCCGAAGTAGGGCGCTTGCCCCAAGTTCATCAGCGCTTTATCAGCGTTGTACTGGGTGAACAGGCGCGCCTCGTCCGTGCGCCCGATGGGGTCATACAGTTCGCGGGTGTAGGGTTCCTCGATCTCGGCGAGTTGCTCCACCGTCTCATACAGCGTGCGCAGGGCGCGCCTCTGGTCAGGCTCGCTCAATCGGGCGAACACCTCCTGCGCCAACATCCCCACATACACGCCGTGAATCGCCTCATCGCGAACAATCAGGTTGATAATCTCGCCCGAGTTGACCATCTTGCCCGCACCTGCCAGCAACAGCGGGAAGTAAAAACCCGAATAGAACAGGTACGACTCCAACAGCACGCTGGTCGCCATCGCCTCGTACAGGCTCACTGCGTCCTTGATGGAGCGATAGCGCCTCTCAATCATCTCCACCTTGCGATGGAGGAGCGGGTGGGTGTTCACCCATTCAAAAATCTGGTCAATGCGCTCTGAAGTACAGAGAGTCGTGAAAATAGAGCTGTAGCTCTTGGCGTGCATATGCTCCATCGCGCCCATGAACCCCAGCACCGCCTTCGCTTGGTGGCTCGGCACACCCTGCGAGATAAGGGGCATCCCCACCCCACCCTGCAGAGTATCCAGCAGGGTCAGCCCAGCCAGCACCCGCTCGTAGGTGCGTCGCTCTTCCGGTGTGAGGCTCATCCAGACCAGCTTATCATCTGCCAGCGGGATTTCTTCATCCACCCAAAACTGGCGCACATTCTGGTCCCAAAAGGCTTTCGTATAACCATCGTCCAATCGGTTCCAATTGACCGCTTGCATTATCTGCCTCCTATTGATGAGATTTTGAGGCAGGAGCACTGGGTGTGCCCCTGCCCAGGGGAGCATCAGACCGCACAGCTCTGGCACTCTTCGATGCTCAGGTTGCGCGTTCGGGTGTAGTAAAGGCTCTTCAACCCCTTCTTCCACGCGTAGATGTACAACCGCGCCAGCTCGCGGGTGCTGGTCTCGCTGGTGACATACAGAATCGTACTAATCCCTTGATCCACATGGCGCTGTATCTCCGCCACCAAATCAATCACGCGGTACATATCCATATGGTAAGCCGACTTGTAGTACCAATAGGTGCGTGGGGAGAGGTAGGGCATCGGGTAGTAGGTCACCGAGTTGCCGTAGGTGCGGGTCTCTATCAAGTCCACGATGGGCATCACCGACGGGGTGGCGTTTTGCAGGTAGCCGATGCTCTGCGTGGGGGCAATCGCCAAACGGTAGCCGTGATAGAGACCGTAGGTCATCACCTGCTCTTTGAGCCGTCGCCAATCGTCGGGCGAGGGGAGCGCGATGCCCTCAAATAGGCGCGTGACCTTCTCGGTGGTGGGGCGGAAGTCTTCGTTCAGGTACGGCTCGAAGTAGCGTCCGTTGGCATACTCGCTCTGCTCAAAGCCGACGAAGGGGCGTCCCCGCTCTTGAGCGAGTTGCATCGAGCGCTCCAGCGAATGGAAGTTGACCGTTGAGAAGAAGGCGCGCACGAACTCGCGCGCCTGCTCACTCTCGTAGGCGATTTCGTTTTTGGCAAGGAAGCCGTGCAGGTTCATCGCGCCCAGCCCCACCGAGTGTAGGGCGTGGTTCGCCTTCGCCAAGCTGGGCACGCGGGCGATGCAGGTCATCTCGCTCACCGCAGTCAGCGCGTCCATCGCCGTGTGCACCGTCTCGGCGATGTTCTTACGCTCCATCACATTGGCGATGTTCATCGAGCCGAGATTGCAACTCACATCGTAGCCCACCACTTCGGGCAAGTTGTCATCGCCGATGATGGAGGTGGACTGAATCTGGAAAATCTCGGTGCAGAGATTGGACATCTTGATCTGTCCCAGCCCCTTGAGCGGGTTAGCGCGGTTGGCGTTGGAGCGGTACATAATGTACGGGTAGCCCGATTCGAACTGCGTCTTGGCGATTCGGATGAGCATCTCGCGGGGGTCTAAGGCGCGCTTCTTGACCTTCGGGTGTGCCACCAGCGCCTCGTACATCGTGTCGATGTCCATATCGTCTAAGTGTTGCCCGAAGGTGATGTAGACCGAGTAGGGAGCGAACACATAGTAGGGTTCTCCGCGCTCAGCAAGTTCAAAGAACTTGTTGGGCACAATCAGCCCCAGCGAGAGCGTCTGGATACGGCTTTTTTCGTCGGCGTTGATTTTCTTGGTGTCTAAGAACTCTTCCACATCCCAGTGGAAGATGTTGAGGTAGACCGCGCCCGCGCCCTTGCGTTGCCCCATCTGGTCGGCGTAGTTGAAGGCGTCTTCAAACAGTTTCATCACGGGCACGACGCCCTTCGCAGCGCCTTCCACGCCCTTGATCGGTTCGCCTCGCGCGCGCAGTTTGGACAGGTTGATGGCGACCCCCCCACCGATTTTGGAGAGTTGCATCGCCGTGTTGAGCGTATAACCGATGGAGTTGAGCGTATCATCCATTTCCAACAGGAAGCAGGAGACGAGTTCGCCCCGACGGGCGCGCCCAGCGTTGAGGAAGGTGGGGGTCGCAGGCTGATAGCGCCCTTCCATCATCGCCCGCACATAAGCCTGCGCCTTCCGTTCATCTCCTTGCGCCAAGTGGAGCGCCACAGCGACCACGCGCTCTTCGTACCGTTCCAGATAGTGCTTCTTGTCATCGGTCTTGAGGGCGTAATCTTTATAAAACTTGGAGATTGCCATAAAACTGCTGAACTGGAAGCGATAGCTGTAGGCGAGTTCGTGCAGGGCTTGTAAGAACTCGGGGCGATAGTTGGCGAAGAAGTCCTCGTAGTAGCCCGCCTCAATCAGATACTGCAGGCGCTGGAGCGTGCTTTCGAAGGGGAAGCGACGCTTCTCGGCTTCGTAAGCGAACTCTTGTACCGCCTCGCGGTCGTGCTTGAGTTGGAAGAAGCCGTCTTTCTTTTGAAGAATAGCACTGTTCAGTTCAAGATACCGCAAGGTAAGCCACCTCCTGTTCAGCGGAGTTGAGGGCGAGGGCGCTCGTGGGCAAGCGCATCGCGGACGCTTCAAGGCGCGCAACCTCCTGTACGAACTTCTCCACATCCTTCTGCCACCCTGCAAGTTCAAACTGGTGGATGAGCGGCACCCCGAGTTGCTGGCTCAGCACCACGCCTGCCTTGGCGAAGTTGGCGCCCCAGTTCCGATTGCCGCTGGAGGCGACGCCGACGATGTGGGCACGATTGCGACGCGCAAACTCTTGCACCTCTTTCGGTACTTCACCGAAGCCCGTTGTATAGGTAATCACGATGCAGGGTTGACGCACCTCTTCGGTGCCCGTTTGAATACGCAAGCGGTTCTTAAAGGGAAGCTTCTCAACGAATCTCGCCACATTCCCTGTCCGAGAAGCGTACGCAATCAACATCTTGTGCCTCCTTGATTTTTTCTCGCCTAAGGCGTTTCTTTTTGCCTCTTTTCCCCTACATATTGTGGTTCGAACTCAGATTGCAACCCTATCTGTAGGGATGCCCATATTATAGCCTATTGGTTCCCCTTTTGTCAAGGGGGGAACCGCACAGATTGACCAAATTTGCCCCAATTTGCCCTATCTGCCCCTACAGATAGGGGTGTCAGATGTTATGTGAGCTCCTCTATAAGGCTAATATAAGGACATTCTTTTGCAGGATGTCAACCTGTAGGGGGGTGTTTGAAATCTGTATCGACCTCACCCCCACCCCCCTCTCCGTAAACGGAGAGGGGGCTTACGGGCGCTGTGCTTCCCCCCTCTCTGCTTGCGGAGAGGGGGGACTAAGGGGGGTGAGGTTCTCTGGAAAGACGAGGAGTGAACAGGTACAAGGACACTCAGCTATTTTTCAAACACCCTCACCTGTAGGGGGGTAAGTGAACATTCGTGGCTTGGGCATCCTGCTCAAGTAAGGAGGCACATCTCTGCGCTTACGATTATCCCCCTAAGAAATACTGTAGCCGTTGCCGATAAGAAGACTCACGGAGGTAGAGAGATGGATTTACAGGCAAAGATTGTGGAGCAACTCCGCATCAATGAAAGCAACTTGAAAAGACGCCGCGAATTCTTAAGGCTCTCTCAAGAAGAAATCCAGTTGTTTCGCCAATATCGTTCTTGGGCTGAGCAAATAGCACCGCGCTTGGCTCGTGAGTTTTACGACTACCAGTTCGAATTCCCCGAGACACGCCAATTTTTTGAACAGTACGCCCTGCGTAAGGGGGTGAGCCTCAGTCAACTGCGTACGCACTTAGAGCACGCTCAAGGTGAGTACTTCCTGGGAATCTTCCGTGAGGCAGAGCGCGGTGGACAGTTCGGGGTGGATTACTTCGCCAAACGGCTCAAAATCGGGTATGTACACAATGTCATTGACATGCCGATGAAGTGGTACCTCGGAAGCTACGGGCTTTACATTGACATGTTGAGCCGCTATCTCCGCGAAGATGAGACCATTCCCTCTGAAGAGGCGCAAGCACTCTTCCACGGTGTGATACGCGTGTTTATGTACGACATGCAAGCTATCAACGACGCGTTTTCTGCGATGCTCCTGCAAGATTTCGGCTTCCGATCAGACACCATCCAGACTGACACGGTCTATCAAGACCTGACCGACAAAATGGGAGTGGTGCGCCGTGCGTTCGCTCGCGCCATCGGCGCTTCCATCACGACGGGCAATCGTGTTGCCGAACAGTCCGAGAACCTTCAAGAGGCGATGACCCAAACGCAGATGGTGGTGCATCAGATTGCCTCCGCCATCGAGCAGGTCGCCCGCGCTTCCAGTCATCAGGCGGAACAGACCCACTGCGCCGCCGAGGCGACCCGCGACCTCACCGAGGGCATTCAGACCATTTCGCGCGGTGCTGAGGAGCAGACCCAAGCGGTGGGTCAAGCCAACACGGTCATCCAGCAGGTGGGTGAGCGCATTCGCACAACGGCGACTAAAGTGCGCGAGATGGGCACCCACTCCCAGCGCATCGGGGAGATGATTGAGGCGGTCAACCAAATCGCCTTCCAGACACACCTGCTGGCGTTGAACGCTGCGATTGAGGCAGCGCGCGCAGGGGAGGCAGGGCGTGGGTTCGCCGTGGTCGCCAAGGAGGTGCAACAACTCGCCGAGCGCTCGGCACAGTCCGCCAAAGATGTCAGCGCCTTGGTTCACCAAATCCGCCAAGCGGTCGCCGAAGCGGTGCAGGCGATGGAAGCCTCCACCCAACAGTTCGAGCAGGAACTTGTGAGCGCCGTGCGTGAGGTTCAAGAAATCGTGGAGCGCTATCGCACGGTGGCGAACCAGATGGCGGAAAACGCTCACCAAGTGCGCTATGCGGTGGACGAGGTCGCCAGTGCAGGCGAGCAGACCAGCGCCGCCGCCCAAGAGGTGAGCGCTTCCGCTCAAGAGGTGGCAGCTCAGTCCGAACAAATCGTTCAGTGGACGCGCGAACTCCACCAAGTGGCACAGGAACTCCGTGAAGCACTGAGCACCTTCTCGTTGGAGACCGACTCAAGCCATATGCGCGCCGCCTAATCAAAAACTATGTCGGGGCAACCCCGCAGAGTTGCCCCGACTCCTTTCATGCATCACTATAGGGTACTGCTTTGCTCTCTTTCAGCACACTTCATCTCTACAAAGTACTACTTGGCTCTCTTTCAACCCAACAACACGACACTACCCTACTTGTAGCAACTTTTGTGCCAAACGGGGGTGAATCGGCAGAATTCCCCGCCGAATTGGCGTGGGGGGGGGTACTAGACCACCCTCGGACTGAAACTCTTCCAAGAGGCTCACGACCCCACATCACGGAATTTTAAGTAGGAATCGGTTGCCTTTGCCAGAACAGAACTTCAGGGTGAGAAACCATGAGACGAACTGTCTGTCTAATCGGTGTATCGCTGATGTTCTGCTTCGGTCAGCACGATGCCTCGAATATCGTTGCAATCCCCGACTGGATTGTAGAGGTCGGGCTGCCTATTCAGCTCAGCGTCGAGCCCGTGGATGGGTCTAGTGAGCTTCCTTTCCGATGGCTTCACAGTGGACGATACCTTGCCTATGCGACTGATGCGACAAACTCCAGCACCCGCCTTGTGAACCTGCATGTGTACCATCCCCGCACCAACCGCAACCAGAAGATAACTTCTAACTCCTCAGCCTACCAGTTTAGCGACCGCTCTATCTACTACATCAAGGAGCAGGAGATGGAGAACGAGTTGACCAGGGTTGTGGTTCAGTACAATCCCACTGTGGGTAGGGAACGCGTGCTCTATACTGTGCGGGAACCAGTGCCAGAGGAGCCACCTGCCCCTTGCTCCGTTCGGCTGGAAGTTTCTCCGAAAGAGCGGCTCTTGCTGATGAAGAGCAATCGGGAAAGTGTCTTGTTGGACATTCAGACGGGAAAACCCTTGCCCTTGCCAAGTCCTGAGGTGTTCATCCCCACAAACTTCTATGATGACCAGACCTTGGAGGGCTACCGTTATGGGAAAGCCGAAGATAGGCGTTTGGAGTCCTTGCGCCTGCATCTGCCATCTGGCGAGATAATCCCCGCTGGAGGATACTCTTTGCGACCAACCCCAGTCCCCCAGAGCAAAGGAAACCTTGAGCTGCGGATTGAACAGGGCGCACTTTACCTTATCTCAAAGACAAGCTCCGCTGACCGTCATAGGCGCGTGTTCCTGACCCGAGACTATTCGGTGCTATTCCGCGCCCCAGTGATGGTGATGGGGACGGATGAAGCGGTTCCTCCAGCGTTGGAGGAGCCTCTTCCCCGCGCCGAAATCGCACCCGATGAGAGTGGTATGGTCATCGTGAGCGTTCACGACCAGTTGTACTATGTACCCCTGACGAAGCGCCAGCCAGCCGACATGACTGAGGCGATTGCCTGCGGAGAGCATCCTGACGAAGAAATGCTCCGCAAACAATTCTTGAGCAACGCCAAAGTCATCAGCTTGGCGTTGATGATGTATGTACAGGACTGGGAGGAGCATTTCCCCTTTGCAGGCGATGTGCCCTCGATGATTATGCCGTACATCAAGAATGAGGGTGTATTTCGCGACCCCATCACAGGTCAGATGGTGTTCCGCTACCTGCTCAACGGGGAATCCTTCAGCGAAATTGAGAACCCTGCCCTGACTCAGGTGGGGGTACTGGATTGGGGACACCCGACCCATGTGGTGGCGATTTACGCCGATGGTCATGTGAAGTTCGTGCCTCGCCAGTAGTGAGCAGGCGATGTGGTTTGGGCGTCTTGCCCAAGCCACTATTTTTTCGCGCTCTCAACGCTGAGAGTGTTTGAAAAGTAGCACGGGAATCTTGCCCGTGAGCCAAAGGGGCACACTGAAGCCTGAACCTTTGGATTGACCTTGGGCAAGATGCCCAAGCCACGAAAGGCAACACGGGTAGGAAACCCGACCTCCCAGCAATGTTTCAAACACCCTCCTCAACCCTGAGGGTGTTTGAAAAATCACTGGGATCGCGGGCGTCCCGCCCGCATCCGTGGCATTCGCATCCCTCACCAAGCGGTTCTCAACGACAATGCAGGCGAGACACCTGCGTTCCCAGCGGACCCATTCTGCCCTGACCTACCCGATTTTTCACGGGCAGGATGCCCGTGCTACGATTTTTCGAACACCCTC
>OGCI01001589.1_pt1 | contig 18294 bp, 15 predicted proteins | sample 1570021 | NCBI WGS metagenome assembly OGCI01 (sample SAMN06264664, study PRJEB24512) | hot springs metagenome | isolation source: Hot spring water | place: South Africa: Tshipise | collected 2015-06-21 | reverse complement strand
GCGAGGGGCTAACGAACAGGCATCAAGGTAGGGGCGTGTCGGCATGTTTTGAACTCAAGTGATGTACCCTTGTCAGGGGGTCGGGGGTGAGGTCAATCTGGTGGGTTGAGATTCTTCGCTTCGCTCAGAATGACAGAAGGGGGTGTCAGATGACAGTTGGGCACGAAGGGCTAACGATGAAGTGTCAAGGTAAGGGCAGGTTGGCATGATTTTAAACTCAAGTGATGTACCCTTGTCAGACTCGCCCCCGTTGACCCTCTCGAAGTTTCGGGTATAATTATAGGCGCTGCGGGAGTAGCTCAGAGGTAGAGCACTGGCCTCCCATGCCAGGGGTCGCGGGTTCGAATCCCGTCTCCCGCTCCACTGAAAAATCCACTAATCGTTCCCAGTTAGCGAACACCATCACGCAGGGTACAATCTCTCATCATGGTAGAGCGCACCTACCGCAACACCCGCATCGTTGTCCAAGAGGCGGACATCACCGAGCAGGCAGTGGACGCAATCGTCAACGCAGCGAACAGCCACCTGATTTTAGGCTCTGGCGTGGCAGGGGCGATTGCGCGCAAAGGCGGTCCCAGCATTCAGGAGGAGTGCGACCGCCACGGTCCTATCCAGGTGGGGCAGTCGGCAATCACGGGGGCGGGCAACCTACCCGCGCGCTATGTAATCCACGCGGCGAGTATGCCTCCAGGTGGCTCGGCATCTGCCGAGAGCATTCGGAGCAGTGTGACGCATGCGCTCCAACTCGCTGAGGAGCATGGTGTCCGCACGATTGCCTTGCCCGCCGTCGGGATGGGCATAGCTGGCTTCTCTATCAGCGAGGGCGCGCCCCTGATGATGCGAACCCTCAAAACCCACTTGGATGCAGGAAGCCTACTGCAAGAGGTGCGCTTCTGTCTCTTTGGGCGCGAGGCAGCTGAAGCGTTTGAGCGCGCCCTGCAGGAGGTCTTCGGTGGCTGAGTTGAGACTGCGCCTGTCGGTGGTCATCCCCGCCTACAACGAGGAAGCTCGTATCCTGCGCACGCTGGAGCGCACTGTAGAGTATCTGGACACCACCGAATGGCGCCCCTACGAGGTGCTGGTAGTCAGCGATGGGAGTACCGACCGCACCGAAGCCTTGGTGCGTGAGTTTGCGCAACAACATCCCCAAGTGAAACTGCTTGCGTATCAACCCAATCGGGGCAAGGGGCACGCCGTGCGCTACGGCATCCTTCGCGCTCAGGGCGAATGGATTCTGTTCAGCGATGCCGACCTCGCAACGCCGATTGAAGAGCTGGAAAAACTCGCGCCCTACCTCCAACAAGGCTATGAAGTAGCCATCGGCTCACGCCCGCTTCGTGAGTCCCAACTGGTGGTGCGCCAACCCTTCTACCGCGAATGGGCAGGGCGCGCCTTCAACAAGGCGGTTCAACTACTGGCAGTGCGCGGTATCCACGACACCCAGTGCGGTTTCAAACTGTTCACGCGCGAGTCGGCTTATGCCATCTTCTCACTCTGTCGGCTGGACGGCTTCAGTTTTGACTTTGAGACGCTCTACTATGCACGCCGACTGGGCTACTCCATCGCCGAGGTGCCGATACGCTGGATGCATCAAGAGGGTTCCAAAGTGCGTATGCTCCGCGACGGTCTCAAAATGCTCCGTGACCTCGTATGGCTGAGGCTCACCGCACCACGCAAACTGCCGAAGCCTTCGTTTAAAACGGACGTCTCCTGAGATGCACCAGCTTGTCGCGATTGTTGTTCCATAACGCGGTCAGGAGCGTGGCGATCAGCACAATCGCCGTCAGGGGGAGGATGAAATACTTCATCACCATCTGATACTCGTCCAGCATATCGTGGTGGCTGGCGTTGAGAATAAGGTACACTACATAAAAGAGGTAAAACAGCACGAATAGCCCGCCTTCCCACCGAAGGATTTTGTAGCTGTTGAAGAAGATAGGGAAACACGCCAGCGAGACCGCTATCATCACGGGTGCGTCAAAGTACAGCACTGCCGAGCCGAACACGATGCCGTTGGGCGCGACCAAACTACTAAAGCCCAGCACCGAGAGGATGTTGAAGATGTTAGAGCCGACCACATTGCCCACCGAGATGTCGCGCTCGCCTCGCAAGCTGGCAATCACCGAAGTCGCCAGCTCGGGCAGGGAGGTGCCCGCAGCGACAATCGTCAAGCCAATCACCAGCTCGCTCACTCCCAGCATCCGTGCCAGCGACACTGCGCCTGTGATCAGCCACTGAGAGCCGAGCATCAACCCCACAATCCCAAGCACGACCAAGCCGACCAATTTCAGCGTGGTGGAGCGGGAGGGTTGGGGGCTTTCCTCAATCTCCACTTCGGCGAGTTCCTCCGCCGCTTCGGGGTCGAAGCGCGCTGTGCGCCACATCCAGTACAAGTAAAGGGCAAAAATCGCCACCAAGATAGCGCCATCCAGGCGCGAGATGACCCCATCCCACCCCAGAGCGACAAACAAAATGGCAGTGCCGACCATGACAGGCACTTCTATCTTGATAATCCGCAAACTGATTGCTAACGGCGCCACCACCGCCGATAGCCCTAAGATTAGCAGGATGTTGACGATATTGGAGCCGACCACATTCCCCACCGCCAAGTCCGATTGACCACGATAAGCAGAGAGGATGGAGACCGCCAGCTCGGGGGCGCTCGTGCCGAACGCCACCACGGTCAAGCCGATAATGACCGGGGCGACCCCCATCATGGACGCCAACCGAGAGGCTCCGCGCACCAGCCATTCACCGCCAAGTACCAGTAAAGCGATGCCCGGAACAATCAGCCATGCTGTTTCCATCGTTAGGACCTATTGAGAGTAAAACAGCATCGCAACTAACACCAAGAACGCTCCAACCAACATCACGAACGCGTACGAGCGCACATAGCCACTTTGAAGCGGGCGCAAGATGATCCCTAAGCCTCTCACGAGCGCGCCGACCATGTTCACAATCGCATCGATGAGGCTATCCACAATCACCGCTGTAATGAGCGCAAGCGTGCCCCCGATGTTCACGCCCAGCCAGCGCATCAGCCCATCATAGCCCCACTGGCGATAGGCAGCGCCCCACACACCGCGCAGGCTTCGTTCGGATTGGGGCATTCCCCCACGATAGCGCGCCAACCCCAAGCCAATCCCAGCAACCGCCGCTCCCAACGCGAAGGCGAACACAAACCCCTTCTGCGACTCGGCTTGAGCCACAGGGTCTGCGAAGGTGGTCGCCTCTGCAACAGGCTTTAGGAACTCGTGGAACGCCTTCTCGGAGGGCAACACCCAACCGAACACGACCGAACCGACCGCCAACAGCGCCAGCACAACCAACACCGTCGCGTACCGCTCACGCTCCGGCTGATGGTGCGAGTCGTACTGAGCGGGCGCAAAGAACACCAGCCACATCATTCGGGTCATGTACAACGCCGTGAGCAACGCTGTGCCCAAGCCCACCCAGAAAAGTATCGGCGCATACGGCACCACGCTGGAGCCTTGAGCGCTGAGCAAAATCGCCTCCTTAGACCAGAAGCCCGACAAGAACGGGATACCGCTGATAGCCAGCCATCCCACGAGCATCGTCGCGGTAGTGATGGGTAGATAGCGCTTCAAGCCACCCATCTGCCGAATGTCGCCGTTATGGTGGAGCGCAATCAGCACCGAGCCTGCCCCCAAGAAGAGCAACGCCTTGAAGAAAGCGTGGGTCGCCACATGGAACATCCCGACCCAAAACGCGCCCACACCCACCGCAAGGAACATCAGACCGAGCTGGCTCACGGTGGAGTAGGCTAAAACGCGCTTCAGGTCGGTTTGGGCGAGGGCAATCGTCGCGGCGAACAGCGCGGTCAGCGCGCCCAGTCCTGCCACGATGCCCATCGCTGTGGGCGACGCCTCCAACAGCGGATGAACCCGCACCAGCGCATACACGCCCGCCGTGACCATCGTCGCCGCATGAATCAGCGCGGAAACGGGTGTGGGGCCCGCCATCGCATCGGGAAGCCAGAAGTAAAGGGGCAACTGCGCCGATTTGCCCGACGCCGCCAGAAACAGCAAGAACGCCAACACCGTGGCGGTCGCCGTGCCTGCAATCTGGGACGCTTGCGCGTTCACCTCCGTAAACGAGAGCGTGCCAAACAGCACCACCACCATAAACATCGCAATCATGAAGCCGACATCACCGATTCGGTTCACGATGAATGCCTTGTTGCCCGCATCGGTGTTCGCCTTCCAGTCCGCAGTCCGATAGAAAAAGCCTATCAACAGATAACTGCACAGTCCGACCCCCTCCCAACCGATGAACATCACCAGGAAGTTGCCTGCCAACACCAGCGTCAGCATAAAAAACACGAACAGGTTGAAGTAGGTGAAGAAACGGGCATAATCGGTGTCCTCTGCCATGTAGCCCGTCGCATAGAGATGAATAAGACCGCCAATCCCCGTGATAATCAACACCATCAGGATGGAGAGCGGGTCTACGATGAACTCAAATGGGATGTTGAGATTGCCGACCTGAATCCAGTCCAGGAGCGTGAAGGTGGCAGTGCGTTGGTCTTCGGGGAGTTGGTGCATCGTTTGGAACAGGCTCCAGCCGAGGGCGAACGCTCCCAGCACCACGCCTGTGCCCACTGCGCCGACCAGCCACTTGCCCATGCGCTCGCCCAGCGCCCGTATCAAGAGACCGCCCAACAGCGCATGAAACACCGAGCCAAGCAAGGGTAGCAGGAGTATCCAGGTCACCAACTCTGTTCGCAGTCCATCCATAGGGTGTGTTCTCCCGATGCGCTCAGATTATACCCGTGTTGCGCTGGGGGGAACATGCTGATGCAGTAAGCGTTGCCTTAGGTACACTTGATGACGCATGGAAGCGCTCTTCGTGCGGGTGGCGGGAGAAAGCCCGATTGTGCAAGGGCTGGTTGCAGGCGTGTTTATTACCCTGATGAACGCTCTCGGCGCCCTACTGGTGTTGCTGTTGCGGAAACCTACCGACCGTATTCTGGATGCCTCGCTCGGCTTCGCGGCGGGCGTCATGCTCACCGCCAGTTTCACCAGCCTCATCTTGCCCGGGATTGAGTACGGCGGACTGCTCCCCGTGCTGATTGGGCTGGTGGCGGGGATTGCGGTGTTGGATTTGACAGACCATCTCGTGCCCCATGTGCACCAGCGATTCATCGGCTACGAGGGCGTGCTCTCCAAGCGTGTGAAGTCGGTGTGGCTGTTAATCATCGCTATCACCATTCACAACGCGCCTGAGGGGCTGGCGGTGGGGGTGGGCTTTGGAGCGGGCGACTTGCCCGAGGCGTTGAAACTGATGCTTGCCATTGGGTTTCAAAATGTGCCTGAAGGCTTAGCGGCATCCGCCGGTGCGTTGAGTGTCGGGATTGGGGCACGGTGGTTTACCGTCTACATCGGCGTGCGCGCGGGGCTGGTGGAAATCCCGCTGGCACTGCTGGGCGCCACGGTGGTCTTTCTGGTCAGTCCGCTCCTGCCGTATGCGATGGGCTTCGCGGCGGGCGCGATGCTCTATGTGGTCAGCGACGAGATTGTGCCCGAAACCCACCGCAAGGGGCACGAACGCTGGGCAACCTTCGGCACGATGTTGGGCGTGATTGTGATGTTGTCGTTGGATGTGGCGTTTGGATAGCCTACTCGCCCACCTCAGAAGTCAGCAGGCTCTGGTCAAACTCTAAGTAGCGGTCGTACTCCAAGAGGTCATACAGCTCGGCGCGCGTCTGCATCGCCTCCAACAGGGGCGTCTGGGTGCCGATTTCGCGCAGAGTCATCAGCACCTGCTCGGCAGACTTCATCATCGCACGGAAGCAGCTCATCGGGAAAATCACCATCTTGTAGCCCAGCTGAGCGAACTCTTGAGCGGTGAGGTAGGGCGTCTTGCCGAACTCGGTCATGTTCGCCATCAGCGGGGCAGGGATGGCACGGGCGAGCTGGTCGAACTCGTCGGGCGTTTGGAGCGCTTCAGGGAAAATCGCATCGGCGCCCGCATCCAGATAGGCTTTGGCGCGGTCTATCGCTGACGGCAGTCCCTCCACGGCGCGCGCGTCGGTGCGAGCGACAATCACGAAGTTGGGGTTCTGGCGCGCCTGCACCGCCGCACGGATTTTGGCGACCATCTGCTCGGTTGGGATGACCGCCTTGCCCTCCAAGTGCCCGCACCGCTTGGGGCTGACTTGGTCTTCCAGGTGAATGCCCGCCAACCCCGCGCGCTCCAGCATCTGCACTGCGCGTGCGGTCTGGAGCGCCTCGCCATAGCCTGTGTCGGCATCGGCAATCGCTGGGATGCTAATCACGCTGGTGATGTAGTGGCACACCTGCGCCATCTCAGGCAGGCTGATAAACGCGTGGTCGGGCAGTCCCAGCAGGCTATTGGTGACGCCCGCACCGCTCACATAAACCGCCTCAAAGCCGTGATACTGCACCAGGCGCGCCAACCCAGCGTTGAAGACGCCCGGCATCACGACCACACTACGCTGTTCCCACAGCAGGCGCAGTCGTGCGCCGGGGTCGCTCAAGCCTTCACTGCCGACAATCGGGAGCCTCACTCTGCGCCTCGCCGAAGCATCAGAATTTCCTCACGCGTGATGGTAACGACCTTACGAAGCATCCGCGCCGAGGGGTCGCTGGTATCCAGATAGCGTCGGTCGGTCATGCCCACGCCATCACTCCCGATACGGTCTTGAATGTTGGGCGAGGCGTAGCGCGGGTCGAAGATGAACTCCACCTCGTACTCAGGCGCCTTGAACGAGTACATCTTTGGGTCTTTGCTCATATCGATCTCGCGACGGAACTTCATATCGCGCACCGCCAGCGAGTCCTGCATATAGGTCAGGTTCGGGTCGACCTCCAGCGTGAAGGTCTCCAGCGCTTTGGGGGTGTAGTCCAGTTTCTGACCCTTATTGCGCAGGATGACCGTCACGCGGGCGCCAATCGTGGGAATGTTCAGCGTGCCCTCCACCAGTATCACGCGCGGGCGCACGACGGTGACCTTCGCATCAAAGCCCATATCGATCGGCGGCTGGGTTTCCGCATTGGGTCCGTATCGGCGCAGGATGTCCAGAATGGTGTCTTCCAAGTTCTTCTGGCGCACATCGTACAGGTTGAGCGACTCCCAGTCTTTGGTGCGTTCCTTCTCGGCGTCCAGAAGCAAGCGTCCCCAAGTGTTGACCGCCTGGTCAAACTGGCTGGACTTGAATAGCGCGTGCGCCAGCATGTGCCGACGAGCCGGGATGATGTTCTCAAACTCGTTTGCCTTGTACATCCACGGCACGGCGTTCACCGGGTCTTGGATTTTGTGATAGTACATCCAGCCCATCTCAAAGTAGAGGTCCCACACATTCGGGTTGTTCTGAATGCCTTCCTCCAAGAACTTCAAGGCGGGCAGGAGGTAGCGACGGTCGGAGCGCTGTGCTTCGTCGGTGAAGTTATAACCCATGTGCCACGCGCCCGTAGCGTACACATCCAAGTTGTGGGGGTCTAACCAGGTGACGAGGCGGAGCATTGGTAGCACCGCATCGTAGTTGCCCGAGTCGAAGAAGCCGTCAGCGCGCACCCACAAGATGCCTGCCATGAACTCGCGGAAGCCCGCCACCGCCACCAGCAACTGCTCAGGCGATAGCCCCACGGGCGTGGCGGTCTTGGGCGCATAGTTCTTCTGCCACAGTGGAAACACCCGCATCTGAAGCCCTGCCTGAACCACCAGCAGGGCGACCACAGCAATTAGAAGTCCTGTCGAACGCTTTTTCATACGCTCACCCCATCACATCTCGCGTTGATTGAATATCAGGATGCTCGCCACCAGCAAAAGCACCATATAAATGACAGCATAGGCAATCGTCTGAACCAGATAGGCGACTTCGTCGGTCAACACCTGTTCGGGGTTGATGATGGGGTTCTGGATGTTGAAGTTCGCAAAGTTGGGCAATAGCACCGTCAAGATTTGCACAGGGATGCGCGTGAGCGGAGTGACTTCGGGATTGCGCTGAATGGTGTCTAAGAAGGTGCTCATCAGATTGCCCATCAGGAACACACCACCCGACAAGAAGTAGTTCACAAGAGGCGATACAAAAGTGGAGAAGAACAAGGTGACCGCCGCCAGCAGGGAGCTTTGGAAGAAGAACATAATCAGCCCCTGCACAATCTTCGGGTCAAATTCGCCCAGCGTCCAGCGCGTGATGAGCAAGAACATCAGCCCCATCGTCAGATAGACGAAGCCGAGCGTGGCAATCGCACCCAGCAACTTGCCCAGCACGAACTGATAGCGCTGAACTGGCTTGGAGAGGATGGTGTAGATGGTGCGACGCTCGATCTCGGTTGGGATAAGACCCGTGCACATGATGATAGCGATGAAAGTGCCTGCCAGCTGGATAATTCCGAAGCCGAAGCTGATAACGAGGGTGCGTTGCCCGCGTCCTGCGAACGGCTCGAACGCAGGGCTAATCAGCAAGATGACCAGCGCTGCGAGCAAGATAACCAACAGAATACGCTTACGAATTGCTTCGCCAAAGGTGGCGCCTGCCAGTGCGAAAGTTGCGTTCATTGGCGGTTCCCTCCCTGAATGGTCTCAACGAAGAGGTCTTCCAGAGTGCGGCGGTATGGCTTGACGCTGATAACATGCCCGCCGCTGGAGCGCACGAGGTCGATCACTCGGTCGATGGTGCCGTCGTCGGGCTGTTCCACGATCAGGCGTCCGTCGTGGAGCGAGGCGCGTCCACCCAAGTTGCGAATCGGCTCCAGCACGCCCTCGTTGACCTTCTCGGCGATCAGCTCCACATGACCCCCTGAGAGGAGCTCTTCCAACTTGCCAAGCTTGACCATCTCGCCCCGATTGAGGATAGCGACACGGTCGCACACGCGCTCGACATCGGAAAGCTGGTGCGAGCTGATGAACAGCGTCTTGCCTTGCGCACGCAAGTCCAAAATCATATCGCGGATATCGATGTGGGCGATTGGGTCTAAGCCTGCGGTCGGCTCGTCCAGTATCAGCAGTTGGGGGTCATTCAGCAGACACTGGGCTAAGCCGATGCGCTGTTGCATTCCCTTTGAGTAGGTGCGGATGGGTTGGTTTGCGGCGCGGGAGAGACCGACACGGTCCAGCAGTTCGCGCACGCGCTTGGTGCGGTCAGGCTCAGGAATGCCGAACAGCCGTGCGTAGAAGGTAAGGATTTCCTCGCCCGTCATGTAGTCGTAGAAGTAGGGGTTTTCTGGGAGGTAGCTCAGATTGTAGTGGTTGCTGGGGTCGCCTGCGGGCTTGCCCAGCACATAGGCTTCGCCCTCCGTGGGATAGATGATGCCCAGCAGAACCTTGATGGTGGTGGTTTTGCCCGCCCCGTTCGGCCCCAGAAAGCCGAAAATCTCGCCGCGATGGACTTCTAAGTTCAGTTTCTTGACCGCTTCTACGGGTGTCTTGCTCCACAAGCCCGAGTAGCGTTTGGTCAAGTTGACCGTTTTGATGGCATAGTCGCTCATTCAAAGACCTCCTGCGTATGATGGCTCACTATTTTCATCACTGTCGCAGGATTATACCCTACCCCTAACTTCCGCACCCACCGCCACATCCGCCCCCACAGCCGGAGTCGCCCCCACCAGCGTCCCCAGCATCGCCTCCATCGTGGTCGTTGGAGTGATTGTCGCACCCACCAAACGCGCCACAGACGGAGGCATCGCCCTCTGCCGACGCTCTACGCTTTATTGCTTCAGAAGGATAATACGGCGCCATCAACTCGTGAAGGACATTCGTTCCCCAAAGTGAGGTCGCCATCAGCATCGGGGTTAGTACGCTGTAGTCGGTGAGACCCTCGCGTGGGGCGAGGGTGTAGCGAGGAGCCTGTTTGGGCGCTTCGCGATGCGTCAGAGCAGAGACGCTCTGAACCTTTGCCTGATTGATGAGATAGCGTATTGCCTCGCGCACGGTGGGGTCGCGGTCATACAACGAGGTGTTGAAGTAGGCACTGACCAGCTCCGCCTCTGACAGTGAGGCGAACTTGCGCAGGCGGTCGCTATCTATCGGGTTTCGGAAAAATGGTTTCCAGAGCGCCTGCGTGTAGGGCGTGAACAGGAAAATCTGGGCGTAGACCCAATCAAACCATGCCCGTTCCTCAGGCATCGGAGTGCGCTGGAGGTATGGGTTGTGGTGGATGAAGCGACCCGCCAACCGCGTGCAGAACTCTTGATAGTCGTGCGTGAACAGGAGCATCTCGTGCCAGAGGTCGTCCACACGCTCGCTAAACATCGGCACACCCCGCAGTAGTAAGTTCATTAGGAAGTAGCGTTTCAGCTCCAGAAGCGCCCAATCGTACGAACGGTCTGAAAAATGGCGATACTTGGAGAGAACCCGCTCCTTGAGGCGCGCCTGGAACTCGTCCGAAAAAGCCCTTTCAACGCGCTCAGCAAGCATTTCAATCGGCTGGATGGGGCGCGCTCCCAACCGGGCGGGTAGGGGCACTATCGGCTCATCTTCGGGAGTAGGGTTTGACGGCTCAGGGCGGGGGCTTAGCCATCGTGAAATAAGCAGGAGTATGTTCACCATCAAAGCACTCACTGCTAATATCATATCTAACAAGGCTTTGGTATCCATCGGCGCGTCACTCCCATCTAATTGTACAGCATTTTGGGGAGAATGTTGCCGAAGTGTCTGGGAGAAAGCCCTAAATGTCTGTACGGAGTTCAACGGTTCGGCTTGGTATAATTGAGTTGTGCCTTACCAAATAGAAACTGTGGACGACCTAGTCCGAATCCTCAAAGAGCATCCCGAATGGCGTGAGCGTCTTCGGGAGGTCTTGCTTACCGACGAGGAGCGCCAGCTCCCTGAACTGGTACGGGAGTTGGTATCGGCAGTGCGGGAACTAGTGCAGTCTCACCAACAGGCGCTAACTCGCTTAGACCGCCTTGAGGAAAGTCAGCGACGGCTTATACAAAGTCACCAACAACTGATTGAAAGTCATCAACAGCTCTCCGAAAGCCATCGGCAACTGGTGGAAAGTCATCAGCGGCTCTCCGAAAGTCATCAGCAACTAGTGGAAAACCATCAACGGCTTTCGGAAAGCCATCGGCAACTGGTGGAAAGTCATCAGCGGCTCTCCGAAAGTCATCAGCAACTAGTGGAAAGTCATCAACAGGCAATCGCCCGCTTAGACCGCTTAGAGGCTATCGTTGAGGACATCCGCAAAGTGCAGGTGCGTTTGGAGGCAGATATCGCCGTACTCAAAGGTGATGTGATGGAACTGAAGTTCGATCGGCGTGGAGCGGCGCTGTTCGGACCTCACTTGCGTCGCCCGAAGGTCGTCCCAGTTGCAGATTTCGTGGACGAACTCCGAGAGGCAGGACATCCCCTGAGCGAAGAAGAGTGGGGGCAACTGTTCGCTCTAGATGGTCTGCTGACGGGACGCCACCCCAGAACGGGCGAACAAATCTACTTCGCCGTTGAGCTCTCGTGGATTATCCACCATGACGATGTGCAACGTGCCGTTGAGCGCGCAAACTTACTGCGCCGATGTGGGATAGACGCCTATCCCGCCGTTGTTGGACAGGGCGTCCATCCCGACGCAGGCGAAGCCTTAGCGAGCAACCGTGTGCTGATGATGCTCAACGGGGCACTCTACGAACGAGGAATCTTAGCCGAATAAAACTTACCCCCCTGCCCCAAAGTTGAACAACACCGTCAACAGGTCGGCGTCGTCCACAGTCCCGTCGCCGTTGAGGTCGGCGGTGGGGTCATTCGAGCCGAAAGCGAACAGCACCGCCAGCAAGTCCGCGTCATCTATCACATCGTCGCCCGTCACATCGCCGTTAATGCTGAAGTTGAGGGCGAGGTAGGCAAACCCCTGCGAAGCCACCGACACATTCGGCACACTCACCGAGAGGTAAGTGCCCGCCTTCGCCTTGACGGTATAGGTACCCGGCGTATTGATGCGCTCCGAGAACCGTCCGTAGGCGTCCAGTGTGGTGTCTATCGTCTGCAGGGTGCTACTGCCCTGTTGGAGGCTCAAACGCAGGGGGATGCCCAGAGGAAACCCAGCACGCCCTGCCAAACGCACCTGCCCCTTCACAATGGTTGGGGGATTAGTGGGGCGAATGCGAAGCACACGGTTGGAATACGCCGAAACCACATACAGGTAGCCATCAGGACCGACCTTGATGTCGGTGATAACGCCCCAATTGGTGCCCACTCGCGACAGGTTGCGCTCGGTGGTGCTGTCCGCAACGCGGTCTGCTAAACCACCTGTCAGCACGAAGTCATCTCGCTGAACGTTCATCACAAACTGATATAGCCCGCCGTTGTTGCTCTCGCCCACCAGAGCATGGTCGCGCCAACTTGCCTCAAAGCGCGCCGAACGCACAAACTGGATTGAGGTCACCCCAATCGGCGTCAACCACGAGAACACAGGGTCGGCGTAGTAGGCGTTGGGCAGGTAGACCAGCGAGTCGGCATTGTAAGGAGTGTTGCCATTCTCGTTATAGGTGGCGTTGCGCGAGTCGGGTCCCATTATTTTGAGCCAGCCGCTGTTGAACCCACGCTCTACTAAGTTGATTTCGTCATACACATTCGGACCGTTCTCGGTAATCCAGAGACGCCCAGTGAGGCTATCAAAGGTAATGCCGAAGCTATTGCGAATGCCGTACGCCCAAAGCCGTTGGATACGAACATCAGAATGACTCACGAACGGATTGTCGGGTGGGACGGCACCTTCGGGAGTCAAGCGAAAAATGCCCCCCACCCCTGCCACAGCCGTCGTGCTGGTGTTCTGTTCAATGCGAGGATTGCTCAAAAAGCCACGATTGAGGTCGCCCGTGACCCCATACAACATCCCATCGGGACCGAACAGGATGACCCCGCCGTCGTGGTTGGGACCGTTGTTCTGAGTAGTGTCTCTTGGAAAAGAGACTATCAGCACGGGGTCTATCAGCGCGCTGCCATTCCACCGATAGCGCTCCACGCGGTTGTCCACCCACGCACTTTGCGTGCCCGTGTCCGCGCCTGTGCTGGATCGGGTGTAGTACAGGTACACATAACCGTTGTTCGCAAAATCGGGGTGTAAGGCAATTCCCAACAAACCTCGCTCGCTGGCGTTGTTCACAGGCAGGTCTAACACAGTGCTTTGCACCACGCCATTTTGCACCAACTTCACTTGTCCAGAGTTTTTCTCTATTACAAAAAAGCGGTTGGGGTTATCGGGGGCTAAAAACTCTATCGCTATCGGGATGCCAATCCCTGAGCTAACTACGGTCTCTACGGTGAGGGTGCTATCACTGAGGGTCTGTGCTTGGAGAGCCGATAGGCTCAACAACAGCGCCAGTCCAGAAGCCGCACTGTATCGCATAACCTATTATAGCCCACTTTGCAGGGAACTGCGTCAAAACCCCGAAAGTAAACAGAGAAGGAGTAAACCGATGCAGAGAGATACGCTACCGAAGGCGCTGTTGCACAGTGTGGAGCAGTTCGGGGACAAGCCAGCGCTGTTAGTGAAGAAAGATAAAGAATACAAGCCGATTAGCTATGCGGAGTTGGGGCGTCGCGTCTATGCTTTTGCGCGGGCGCTTGACACCTTAGGGGTGGCGCGGGGCGACCGCGTGGCGATTCTCGCCGAAAACTGTCCCGAATGGGCAATCACCGACTGGGCGACTATCAGTCTGGGAGCCATCACCGTGCCCATCTATCCGACTCTTACCGCCCCGCAGGTACAAGAGATTTTGTGCGACTCGGAGCCGAAGGTGCTGGTGGTCAGCGACAAGCGCCAACTACGCAAGGTACAAGAGGCGCTGAAGGGGTCAGGTCTGAATGTCCACTTGATTGCGATTGAACCGGATGGGGTTGGCAACACGCCCACCTTTGAGCAGATGCTCAATCAGCCGGGCGAGCTGACCGAAGCCCTGTTTCGTGAGCGGGTTCAAGCTGTTCAGCCCGATGATGTGTTGACCTTCATCTACACCTCAGGCACGACGGGCGAACCGAAAGGGGCGATGTTGACCCACCACAACCTAATTACCAACATCGAGGCGGTGCTGGAAATCATTGAATGGAAACCCGACGACCTGTTCCTCTCGTTTCTTCCGCTGAGCCATGTGTTTGAGCGGATGGGCGGGCACTTCTTGCCCATCTATGCAGGGTTGACAATTGCCTACGCCGAGAGCCTGTTCACGCTGGCGAACGATATGCAGACGGTGAAGCCCACGCTGATGCTGGGGGTGCCCCGATTTTATGCCTCCGTGAAAGACCGCATCCTCGGTTCAGTGCGCGATCTGCCCCCGCTCCGCCAGAAACTCTTCTACCGCACACTGGAGCTGGGCAAGATACACTCCCAGTGCCTGCGTGAGGGGCGCTCGGTGCCGTTTATGGTGAGCCTGCAATACGCCCTGCTGGACAAGCTGGTCGCTCACAAGATACGGGAGCGCGTGGGTGGAAAATTGCGATACTTTGTGTCGGGAGGCGCCGCACTTCCCAAAGATGTCGCCGAGTTTTTCCATGCGTTCGGCATTCTCATCGTGGAGGGCTACGGCTTGACCGAGACCAGCCCCGTGCTCACGGTGAACCCGCCTCGTGCGCCCCGATTTGGCTCGGTGGGCAAGGCGATACGCGGGGTGGAACTGCGCATCGCCGAGGACGGCGAAATCTTGGCGCGCGGTCCCAACATTATGAAGGGCTACTATAAAAAGCCCGAAGCGACCGCTCAGGCGATTGATCCCGACGGCTGGTTCCACACGGGCGATATTGGGCATATGGACAAGGACGGCTACCTGTATATCACCGACCGCAAGAAAGACATCATCGTGCTGGCGAACGGCAAGAATGTGGCGCCCCAGCCGATTGAGAACCTGCTCAAGCAGAGCGAGCTCATCCAGGAGGCGGTGGTGTTTGGCGATGCGATGAGCGCACCCGTGGCGCTGATTGTGCCCGATATGGAGCGCCTCAAGGCGTTCGCCCGCGAGCAGGAGCTGGACACCTCCACCCCCAAAGCGCTCTTGGAGAGCGACACCATCCAGAAACGGTTCCGCCAAGAGATTGAGCAGGTGAACCGTGAACTGGCGGACTTTCAGCGGGTCAAGGGCTTCCGCCTCATAGACACCGCCTTCACCATAGAGAGCGGGGAGCTGACGCCTACCCTGAAGGTCAAACGCCGTGTCGTGGCTCAGAAATATGCGCACCTCCTGCAGGAGTTAGCGCGTTAGCGTAGGTATCGCCACAACGCAGGAGTGGTCTTCAGAGGCGAGAACTGGCGCGTGAGATAGCGCAGTTCGGGCAAGAGCCGTTTCGCATAGCCCCCTCTGGCGCGCCAACTCGGTTCCGCCAGCAGACCCATCAGCAGGTCAGTAATCCGATGCAGGCGGTCGCTGTAGGGATACCACCACAGCTCAGGTTTGCTGGTATAGACCTCGCTGACATACTGCACCTGCACCAGCTCGTACAGTCCGAACTCGCCGTGCGTGCGCCCGACGCCGGAGTCTTTGAACCCGCCCCATACCCCGAAAGCATCGCCATAAGCAACGATGTGCGAGTTGACGCTGACCGAACCGCACTCCAAGCGCGGAGCGAGCGCATGAGCGCGCTGGCGGTCTTGCGTCCAGATGGAAGCGGTCAAGCCGAATGCGCTGTCGTTGGCGCGCTGGATTGCCTCTTCCACATCGGCGACGGGTTGCACCATCACCAGCGGTCCGAAGGTCTCCTCCTGCATTCCGAGCATATCGGGCGTCGCATCGGCGATTAGGGTGGGCGCGTAGTACAGTTCGCCCAGCTCGGTGAGAGGTCTGCCCCCAGTCAGCACGCGCCCACCTTTGGCGCAAGCATCCTCCACATGGTGCGCCACGCGCTCTCGCTGGAAGGGCGCAATCACGGGACCCATATCGGTCGTGCTCTCCAGCGGATGCCCCACGCGGATTTGGGCGATTTCCGCCTGCAAAGCATCCAGAAACGGCTTATACACCGCCTGCTCCACATACACGCGCTCTACCGAGGCGCAGGTCTGCCCTGCGTTAACCATCGCTGTCCACGCGATGCCCCGTGCGGTTCGGGGTAGGTCAGCATCGGCAAGCACGATAGCCGGGTCTTTCCCTCCCAGTTCCAGAATCATCTTCTTCGCACCTGCGCGCTCGGCGACCCGCTTGCCGATTGGCACGCTCCCTGTGAAGATGACCCCCCGCACCAATGGATGGCTCACCAGCGCCTCACCTTGAGGAGCGCCCCCCTGCACCACCTGAACCAAGTGTTTGGGAAAGCCCGCCTTGTGAACCAGCTCCACCAGAAGATCGCCAATCAGTGGGGTGAGAGGCGACGGTTTCAGCACGACCGCATTGCCCGTGAAGAGCAGGCTCGCCACCTGCACCATCGGAATGGTGAACGGGTAGTTCCACGGGGCAATCACCGCCCACACTCCGTAGGGATGGAAGTAGTAGGTAGAACGGCGGTCTACCATAAACGGGTTTTTAGAGCGCACTGGGCGCGGTTGGAGCAACCGCATCCCCTCACAAAGCAGGAAGGTGATTGTATCCAGCGGGGGGAACAGCTCCACAATCATCGCCTCAATGACTGGTTTGCCTTGTTCGCGGGCAATCAGTTCGGCAATCGTTTGGCGTTCGGCAAGCATCCGCTGGCGCAGGTTCCTGAGGAGTTTTGCGCGCTCACGCAGGGGAACCCCCCGCCACTCCAGAAAGGCTTGATGAGCGCGTTCGACACAAAGGGCAACTTGCTCGGCTGGGGTCACTGCCACTTCCCCCACAAGGCTCCCATCTGCCGGACTTTTGACCACGATTTTGTCCATCAGTAGGTCGATTCGAACAGGGAGTCAGGATTCCTACTGCGGATGTTTGAAAAATCGTGGCATGGGCATCCTGCCCGTGGTGCTTCTTGGCATTCTGAGAGAGGCGAAGAATCTGCGGTTGCCCTCACCCCCGCCCCCTCTCCCGACGCTGTGGGAGAGGGGAGTGACTGGCTCCCTCCCTCGCCAGAGATTTGGCAGAGAAAACGGTGGAAGAAAGAAGCAGGCGCGCCCCCTTCTCCCCAAGCTTGGGGAGAAGGGGGTCCTGACAAGGGTACATCTGTTGAGTTCAAAATCAAGCCAACTTGCCCCTACTTTAGCACCCCTTCGTTAGCCCCCTCGCCCCCAACTGTCATTCTGAGCGAAGCGAAGAATCTCGGTGCAACCCGTAGCAGAGACCCTTCGCTTCGCTCAGGGTGACAGGGTAGGCTTTGCGGGTTCAACTAAAGCTCGCTGTTCGTTGCTACCGTCTGCGTCTAAAAGCGGCAGGCGTTTTGCAATCTCGAACTCAAGTGATGTACCCTTGTCGGAGAAGGGGGTCGGGGGGATGAGGGCTATGCGAATGGATGCTCTTCACCTCCTGCTCAAAGAGCCCAGACCCTTCGCTGACGCTCAGGGGGACAGGGTAGGGACGGTCATTTTCAAGGGTGGGGTTGAGAGCAGTGTGTACAGTTTTCTGCAAAGGGAGCAAGATGGTTAAGATACCCTTACTGTAATCTGAGCAGGGCATCACCTCATAGAAGCGAAACAAATCGGCAGGTGTACCTATTAGCGTTGGATTTGGGTACCTCGGCGTGCAAGGTGGCGCTCGTTTCAGCGGAGGGCGCGCTGGTACATAGCGTCGCTGAACCTCACCCCATCCACCTCACGCCCGATGGAGGCGCAGAGCAAGACCCCCACACTTGGTGGCGCGCGCTCACAGGCGCTGTCCATCGACTTTTTGAGGACACTCGTGCCCCACGCGAGCAGGTGAAGGCGGTGTGCTGTACTGCTCAGTGGTCGGGCACAGTGGCGGTCGATGCGCAGGGTGAACCGCTGGGTAACGCCCTGATTTGGATGGACACACGCGGTGCCTCCCACATCCGCACCCTCATCGGCGGGTTCCCCCAGTTTGAGGGCTATCAGCTGGGCAAGTTGTGGCGTTGGCTTCGGCTCACAGGCGGTGCGCCCACACGCTCTGGCAAAGACCCACTCGCCCACATCCTGTATCTCCAGTGTGAAGACCCCCAACGCTACCGCGCCACCGACAAGTTTCTGGAGCCTGTGGCATACCTGAACTATCGGCTCTCGGGACGCCCCGTCTGCACCTACGAGACGATTACGCTCCACTGGCTGACCGACAATCGCAACCCTCAGCGGGTGGACTATCACCCCACCCTGATCCAGATGGCGGGTATCGCCCGCAAGCAACTGCCCGACTTGGTACCCCCGACGACTCGCTTGGGCACGCTCGTGCCTCAGGTGGCGCACGAGTGGGGGCTATCCCCCGAAACCCAAGTGGTAGCAGGCACACCCGACCTGCACGCTTCCGCCATCGGTTC
>OGCI01001587.1_pt1 | contig 18306 bp, 12 predicted proteins | sample 1570021 | NCBI WGS metagenome assembly OGCI01 (sample SAMN06264664, study PRJEB24512) | hot springs metagenome | isolation source: Hot spring water | place: South Africa: Tshipise | collected 2015-06-21 | reverse complement strand
TGTTCTCTGGCACTCATATAACCTATTCAACTGTGTATCCCCACAAACCTCTGCTTCCACCTGTATTAAACCATGATCACCAAAAGCTACTGTAGATAGTAATACCAAAAAAACTAAGGTTAAACCATGAAAAAAGTTTCTAAAGCTTATTTTGGCCATAAAAATTATTATATTAACCAATGTTTCATATAACTAAGATTCATCTATTTTCCATACACCTAATAAAATTAGCAACGTCAGTTGGACCTTTAAATGCTTTGCGAACAATGGAACCATTCTCATCACGATTACTAAAATCGCTTTTGAATTCAAAATCTTCTTCTTTTGCACAGTCGCAAGCATTAGCATTTTGTTGAATACAACTTGCTATAGATCTCATACATGTACCATTCCCATCATTGCAAGAATAAGGACTAGTCTTAAATCTACCAGCACCAACATTAGCCATACACTGATCAAAACCCCGACACTCTCCCTTTACGTTAGGATTAGGAGAATTAGGAGAATTTCCAGAATGTTCTGGAGGGATTGATGATCCTTGGCTAGATGAATTATTAGAAGAATGCGGTTCACCTGTCGAAGTTGGAGGAGGTAATGGCCCCCTTGGATTTAAACATTCCTGAAATTTTTTAACATTTGCTTTTTCTATTCTACCTAAATCATTTACATAACCTACACACTCTTCACTACAACCATAAGATCGAGTATTTCTATCTTTACATGATTGAATACAATTCTCTCTTCTGACTTGTGTTTCTATACTACATTTAACTATACATTGGTAAAACCCAACACAACCTGGAAGGTCAGTATTTGGATCTATTTCCACTAATTTAGCATTAGGTCCCATATTTAGTTCTTGAATGAAACCAATTGATAATCTTTCTGATAAAGGGTTAATTACGCCCATTATAACTATGGGTAAGCCTACAAGTATAATTCCTACGAACAAGGACTCAACCGATTCCATTACGTATTTTACCGCATTACCACTTCCTATAGAAATGATTGCTAAATATGTCGATCTTGCAAAAAATGTCACCACACCTAGAAGCAAAACTTGGTATGTGATTTGACTAATACATGCCAGTAAAGAGGGCACTTCAGTAGAAGTTGCTTGACAAGCTGGCAAAAAATCTCCCAACCTGGTGGCGTTGCCATCGGCAAAAACAGTGGTAGTGGGTAAAATACTCACAAAAACTAAAAAAATACCAACTACAGCTAAAAACTTGTGAATTCTCGCGAAAAATTGCTTAAAAGGCTTGTTTTTCATATTTAGAAATTTTAAATGAGTAAAGTTATCTACTTTTTTATGCAATGATATTTCTGAAAAAAGCAAAGTTAGGCTTGAATTATAGCTTAGAATATTTAAATTAGCAAGGTTTATAATTATAATGTATTAAATTTGAAAAATTTCATAGATTTACCATTGCAAAAAACTTATCGCATATAATATATTTGTATAATTCCTAAACGATTGATAGATTTAGAATATTAAAAAATAGAATATTAAAAAAGTTTATATTTTCAAACGAAATAACAGATTAAAGGATATTTCAAATAATTTAGTTTAATAAGTTCTTGAAAAAGTTGTACCAAAATTAGCAACAAGTTTCTGATGCCTTAACTCAAAGAAACAACCAAAAATCGTATCTATCGAAAGCTGAATCCACTACAACAAAACCTTGGTCTATAAGCAAACTTTGAATTTTTTCACTTCGTGAAGATTCTCTATCTAAAATAACTAGCTTGGTATTGTTTTGTATTAACTCTGCAAATACTTGGGAAACTTGACTATCCTCAAAATGATAATCCACTACAAATTTTTGACCATTTTGTCTTTGGGATAAAAAGTACAGGTCAGGACGATTTGCAACTATAAAAATTTTGTCATCTGGCTTTGTGTGTGTTTGGATGATTTCTACCATTCTTGGTTGAGTGGTAATTAGGTGTTGGTTATAACCCTCTTGCCATTCTCGTTTAGTTTTTTGACCAGCAACAAACCTTAAAAAATCTATAAAATAGACTTCAGATGAATGAGAATTAAACATCAGATTCCCCACCGAAAAATTGCTCATAAATATTTGCAAAATCAACAGTCCTAACAAACCATCTTTTAATTTTTGTGCCAAAGATGTGTAATTACAATTAATTTTTTCTAGTAACACTCCGCCAGCAAGTACCAAAACGGGCAAAACTTGTAAAAAATAATGTGGATAATTTCGTTCGGAAATAAGACTACTAAACATAGCTACCGCCAACCAATTTGTCAGCCAAAACCATTTTATGTTTATCTGTTTTGTTAAAAACAACCAACCACTCGTAATCATTGTTATAACCAACAAAAATAGCCTTAATTTTATCCCAGAAAGCCACTCAATAGTGTATCCAAATAAAATCACGGAATTTGGCGAGTTTATGTAAACCTTATTATAGTCCAAAATAGCAAAATACAAATCATAAAAGTTACCTTTCCAACCATAAATTAAAACAGTCAAAATATATGGCAAAAAAACCACTAACCCGATATTACCAAAAATTTGCCAAAATCTTTTTTCTGTAATGGTTTTCTTAATAAGTTCTAAAACTTTCTTGCCAGAAGTGTTATACAACTCGCCTTGCTGGTTTTTAGCATTTTTAGAATCTCTACTGTTCTTCAAAGAAACATAATAAACTATCAGACAAAAACTTAAAACAGCCACTTCAACCGCTGCATGAACTTTAGTAAAAATAGCTATACTCCACAAGAAGGTCCCCAAAATAAGCCATCTAAAATCCAGCTTTTGTTTGTTGATTTGTTTCAATTGATAAGCGATAAGCAAAAAGCCAGTCCAGATTAAAGGCATAAAAATATTTTCGGCATTAAAAATCGAACCTTCAAAAAAGACCGCTAATAAAACGGTAAAAATACTTGTAGAAATAGCACTATTTTTTTCGCTGAAATCAAAAATCTTGCGGCTAACCAAATAAAAAGCAATTATACCCACAATGGATAAAAGTACATTCAATAACCTCAGTGGCCAAAGCCATGGCCCAAACACCCAGTAACTAAATGCATAAATCAAATAAATCATTGGTGGTTTGTGATCCCAAGCATCCAAATATAACCAACCACCTCGAGTAATTGTTTGCCCGATAGCCATATAAATATTTTCGTCACCATACCACCATCCTTCAAACAAAGAAGGAATTCTGAGAATAAATAAAATGATGGCAAGAGATACTAAATACCAAAAACTTTTTTTTGAATCTAACCGAAGCATAACTAACCTAAACTGGTTTTAGTTTGTGACTTGGCCAAAAAGCGATATATCTAAGTTTTAGGAACAACTAATGGGAACAACTAAAAGTATTAGAATTTAAAATTTAAGAAATTAACATAATTTTTGCACAAAATTAAAAATACAAAATTTTTAACTTACATTTGATAATAATCAACAACTTTCTAACTTCTAGATTAGACTTGATACAGACCGATATGAAAGGTTTAGTTTTTAACTATTCTTATTGCCGCCTTTGCCTTGCAAAAATTTATCTACAATGTTAGTCTCGTATTTTAATCTTTTACTTTCTCTTTCTTTAAAATTCTCAAAAGATTGTTCTATAGCATCACTAATTTGATCTGTGAAACTAATCCCGTCAGCCTCCCAAAGATAAAAAGCCATCGAGCCGGGAATCGGATTAATCTCAGTGATGAATATATTACCTTGTTTATCTAACATAAAATCTATACGAACTACACCACTGCACTTACAAGCAGTATAAGCTGATATGGCGGTTTGTTGTAAAAAATTTTTTAATTCTTCTGGAATTTTGGCGGGTAATTCTCGGTTTAATTCAGCCATGCCGCCTTCCCCTGAACTCTTTTTACCACCTCGTTCGTATTTATCAGCAAAACTGAGAATTTCGTCTTTACCAATAGGTTTTTCAATCGGACTAGCCTGCAACTTTCCTTTATACTGTCTCACAGAACAGTTGTACTCTATAAAATCTATTAATAATTTCTCTACCACTATTTCATTGTCCAAAAAACTAGTCTCCATCAAATATTTTTTAATTTCTACTTCGGTTCTAGCGATTTTTATACCAATACTAGAGCCTAAATGAGCTGGCTTGATTATTACCGGCAAACCTAATTTAATTTTAATATCTTCTACTATTTTATCCTGATCCTCTTTGAGTTTTTTAGATATCACAGATAAACCATCAACTATCGGTAAACCCGCATTCATCAAAATTGTACGAGTTAAAGATTTATTCATAGTCACGACCGAGCTTTCGCAATCTGAACTAGTGAAAGGTACACCCAAACATTGCAAAAAACCCTGCATCTGTCCGCTTTCACCTTCCCCACCATGAAAAGCTAAGTAAGCTGAGTCAAAATAAATCTTAGCTCCAAAATAACCTTGCTGTTGAATAAATGCTCCGTTTTTATCTCTGCCAAAAAAAACTACTTTAGGATTAATCCGGATGAAATCTTTTTTGGTCCTAAAATCTGGATAAAACTGAAAAATTCGATCTTGTGTAAGATAAACCACTAAGGGTTCGTATTTATTTCTGTCAATTTTAGTGGCAACTTGAATGCCTGTAATGATAGACACTTCATGCTCGGCAGACACTCCACCAAACAAAACCACAATCTTTTTTCTGTTCATAAAAACCTTGTTTCAAAAGTTACAAATATAAATTAGTGGGAATCCAGGTTTTGTCAAATTGTCTTCTACTATTATTATCCAGATTTTCAGGCTAATATCCTCTTAAACAAGATCGATCTTGTTTTTATTTTACTATACAACCTGCAAACGCAACTTGATTGGGATCAAAATTTTAAATTTAGTTTAAAACTAAGAAATTTTTTATATATGTAATTACCTCTTTCTCGTCTTTGTTCAAAAAATCTCTTTAAGAAAATTATCATCTGTTTTTAGCTTAACAGAGTAGTCACTAAAAAGCAAAACGGAGTTATCACCTCTAAATCGAATTGCTTTATTTACTCAAAAGTAATAAAGTTAAATTTATTTTTTCACAACAACATTATGACAGTAAAATTCTGGCACCAAACTCACTGCTTAGATTCACCACAACCATAAAACCAAGAGTTAGTCTTATCTATAAAGATATAAACTAACACAAAAAATTTCCTTCTTCATTGTGTAAATAAAAAAGTTAAATCTTCGGCAATTTTTATTATCTATAATTGTTGTCTATAAAATAGACAAAATCATAGTAGGTCTCTATAGTTGTTTTGGTGGTCGAGTAAAAAAGTCAGGCAAAACCTCCTGAAAAAAGAGAAACTGCCACAAAAAAACATTATATTTATATTATAGAACTATAATCAATGATTACTTCGAGTTTGATACACTAAAATTTTATTTTTTATTGTACAACTAGCTCTAAAATTTAGGAAAGATTTAATATCTCTTGAATAAGAGATTTTTTATACGTAATCATATCATGCATTAATTGCACACACTTAGTTGAAAACTTGCCAGTAGCAGACTCTCCAGAAAGCATTACAAAATCTGCTTCATCTATACATACAGCTCTATACAAATCACTCATTTCGGCTCTTGTTGGAACTGGATTATCGCACATTGTTTCTAAAATTTGAGTTGCAATAATAAAAGGTTTACCTAATTTTCGACAAAGCTGTTTAATTTTTTCTTGTAAAAAAGGTACCTTAATATGGTTAGGTAAAGTTTCCAAGGCAAGATCACCTCTTGCAATCATAATCATATCGCTTTCTTTTATAATCTCAATTAAATTATCATTTTCTACAGCTTCAGCCATTTCTATTTTCGTGCAGATCTTAGGAAAATAGTCTTTTATCTGGTTTTGAGTTAAAATATTAGATAAAAAATTTCTTAATTTTTCTAGATCATTCTTTGTTTTTACAAAACTTGGGGCTACATACTCAGGCTTGATAGCAGGTACAACTTTAGTCAAAAAATCTCTATCTCGATCAACTAAAAAATCAATTTCAATCGATGATAAAGGCATGTTCAACCCTTTATTACTCTTAACTAAACCACCATGGCGAACTTTACAGTAAACTCTCTCTTCCACAACTCTAACTACTTCACAGTCAATTTTACCATCATCAATAAGTAATGGCTGACCCGATTTGGCAAAGTTTGCAATTTCAAACTGGCAAGGTAAGACTTGAATACCTTGATGTATATAAGGGTATTGATAATCTAAGTTTTGTTTTTCAATAGCTATAGTATCTCCAGTATTAATCATAACTTTTTCTGAACCTAAAAAACCTAGTAGAATTTTAGGTCCAGCTAGGTCAACCATCAAATCAAAACCAATATTTCTACATTTTTGTCCTATTTCAATATGCCAGTCTACACTATTGTGAGAAAAATTTAATCTGGCAATTTGCACACTATGCTCCCAAAAAAAATTTAAAGTGTCTGTATCTTGGGAAGATGGCCCTATTGTGGCAACTATTTTTGTCATAACCAATTAAGGTTTTAATAAAACGTTGTTGGTTTGAAGTAAAAAGAAATTAAAATTAACTTATGTCAAACTGACATAACTTAACTCAAAACAATTAACAAACAGCTTAACGTTTAAAATCTCTCAAGGGAATAAAAAAATTTTAGACTCTTAAAAAAATATTTAAGAATTTGAATTTTAAATAATTAAAACAAGACTCTGGTTTTGATCCAAAAAAATTACCAGGGAAAAGACCAAAGACGACTAGAAACAAAAACATATATCAAGAGATAGGTATTCCAGAATATAATCAATCGGGAAGAAATCTAAAAACTTTTAGAAAAATAATTCTTTTAGTAATTTATAAACATTTAACTATCCTGAATGGAACTGTCCATTTCCTCTCAAAATCAGTTACTTTACCCAAATCTCTTCAACTAACAAAATTCCTGCTATTTTGGGAAAATATCTTTATTTGTTGTCACTGCTGCACTCACCCTATCACAAGCAATAATAAATTTAAATAAAAATTTAAATAAATTTAAATGTTATTTAAATGTTATAAATAGTTTATAAATAGTTATAAATAATATGTATAAATATATAAATAAAAATAAAAAATATGTATAAATAAATATATAAATAGCAAAGCTACTGAACCAAATTAAAATAATTTTTTGACTTTTATCATTTGGTTTAGCCTTTTCATAACCGTCAAAATCCTGGTCTTGACTTATCTTGGAGCTAGGAAACTATACATCAAGCAACACCAAGCAATGATCTTCAATTGTTTGATTGGGCGATATTTAATTCTCATTTCAGGTTGCTTCTTGGTCTTTTTCTGCTATAAAAAGCTCTTTCACTGTAAGATTATGAATTATAAATTACACAAAACACAACCTATCCTCTAAAAATATGACTTACCACAACGACGTACTATACAAATCCATATATGTAATTAAAGGTATTGCTAATGGAGTTAATTACTCAGAGATTTTCATTTTGTTTGACCACATCATTTTCTTCTTTTGCAAAAATAGAATGATCACCTTTAAAAGATTTTATTAACTAGCAAAATTTCTCCCTATTTCTATACCTTTGTGAGTTAAGTGTTTTTTGGTTTGGACTATATCTACTTTTCCCCAACAAATTTTACCAAAGAGCTGCCAGAACTGATTGTTAGATCGATTATCTAGTTGTACATATCACTTTTTTGAAAAATAAGTTAAAAAGTTAGTTATTATATATCTGCCAAAAGATCTTCTTAAGAATTAAGAGATTCACAAAACAGACCTTCTGTTATTCTGAATATTATTCTAAATAAACTTAATTATCCTTTCGGGATCATACAAAAACTCTAGCCAAGAGGGGATATTCGTACAGCTTTGATTTGTTAATGAGGAGAGTAGCCATCTAAAATAGCTACCAACTCATAGCCTAGCTAAAATGTTCGATACAGAGCCTGTAATATACCATTATTTAGAGCTCTTTAAAAAAGACTTTATCAAAACATTTCAATTTAGACTTTATGCTCAGATTGTTTTAAACTGAAAAAATAATGTGGTTATGATTTTTTGGTAAATCTTTAAATAATAGTACTTGAGAGTGAGTTACGTAGCAAAAATATTGGTCTAGTCAATTCAAAAATGACACAATCAACGTCTACAAAGTAAAATTAAAATTTATTTACAAAACTATTTCCATCAGTTTAGAGTACTATAAATAAACATTAGACAATTTACATCTTCTATGCGATACTTGTAGTATCGTCTACTGAATAATTAGCTCATTATCATGCCAATAAATACAAAAATACAAAGATTAGGATTTAATCACAGTAATACTTATTATTTAAGCGAATATAGTACCAGAAAACCTATAACTACCCAGTGGTGGCAGGTAATTACCATAGTCACTGTTTTATTATCTTTATCTAGTCTTTTTTTATCAATTAATCAAATCACTCCCGAAAGTATTGAAACAGAATTTAGAATCATTGATCAGAGTAAAGCTTCTCTTTACATAATCTATTCAGAATTATCTGCTCGAGAAGAACCTTCTTTCAGTTTTATTAAAAAATTCAAAAAAGACGAGATTTGTAACGACTCTTTTGAAGCAGAATTTTTGATTAATCAAGATAAAACACTAAGAGACAAAAATGTAGCTATTTCAAATTTAGAAAAACGGGTATTGGACATAGAGTCCAGAACAATGAACCAGTTAATAAAATTAAAAGAAGATAGTAATATTCAAGAGTTGTTTGTTGCTGCTAATAGAACATTGGTAGAGAGAAAAATTTTTTTTGAAAAAAAGTATATTTTAGACCAAGAATTACGAAATGTTTATACTTTTTTGTCTCAAATATGTTTACAAAAAGATAAAGAAAAAGTTCTAGAAAATTTAGAATTTATAAATAAAGCACTGATTAAAATAGCCAATCTTCAAGGAATAAATAAAGAAGAATTGAAAAAAGCTGAATATTTGGTTAACAACTGGACCACTAGTATCGACAAACTGAACGAACCTGAAAATATATTTTTTCTTTCTTCAAAAGAGCTTGATTCTTTTTTGACTATTTTGGATAATTTAGATAGTTTTCATGATATTTACCTTAAATATAAGGCTGAGTGGAAAAGTTGGTTTCTAGAACTAGAGAAATGGCAAATAAAATTTGCTTCCTCTCAACCAGAATTATTTGAAAATTTAATATTAATTAAAGAATTTGATAATGTATCCTCCAAATAACAATCAAAACTTACAATACTCACGCAATCAACATACACAGGGTTATTCTGTGGCTAAGAGAATAGTACCCCCTAGACCTCAAAACAGCCCTTATCTACCTATCTCTCCTCACCCCAACACTTATAACCAACCTATACCTAATAATTACATAAGTTCTCAAAACCGACCACAAACTCAAAATCGCCCATACCCACCCGTTAACCCGACTATAAAGCCAGTATATCAGCCTATTCAACCTGCGAAAACTCAAATAGACAGAAATAGTCCAGAATATCTCAGAACATTAACTGCTGACCAGCTTAGAAGAGAGGTTATCCAAACAGAAATTGAGATTCAAAAAGCATTAATTGAATCAGAAAAAATCTACCGAAAAAATGTTTCTACAGTTTTGGATTTAATAGCCCCTAGTGCTATTGATGTATCTACATCTTACCTACTCAATGGGACCAAATATGCTCGTAGTTTTTTTGTCCTAGTTTTTCCTAGAATTTTGATGAGTGGTTGGTTAGAAAGTATTATTAACTCTGATATACCTTTAGATCTAGCTATTTACATTTACCCAGAAGGTTCAGCAGAAGTCCTTAAAGAGTTAAAGAAAAAAGTTGGTAAAATCCAAGCCTCCATCCAGATCAATCAAGAAAGAGGTGCTGCTCGTGATCCAGCTTTAGAAACAGCTTATCAAGATGTAGAAAACCTTAGAGATGCAATTCAACAGGGTAGAGAGAAGTTTTTTAGAGTTGGTATTTACGTTACTGTATATGCAGATAATCTAGATGAACTAGAAAAATATAGTCAGTTAGTAGAGGGGATGTTAAGTAGGCAAAACATTATCATGAAAAGAGCTGCTTTGCAGATGAGTGATGGTTTTAATTCTTGCTTGCCTATAATGAAGGATGATCTAGATGTAACCAATAATTTAAACACTAGCCCTTTGTCAGCATGTTTTCCGTTTGTATCTTCTGATTTGTCTTCTGACAGTGGAATTTTGTACGGAATTAATCGCCACAACACTTCTTTAATCATTTTTGATCGTTTCGAACTGGAAAATGCTAACTCTTTGGTACTAGCCACTTCTGGTGCGGGTAAAAGTTATACTGTGAAATTGGAAATTTTGAGAAGTTTAATGCTTGGGGTTTCGGTTATTGTCATTGACCCAGAGCAAGAATACAAAGATCTTGCCGATACTGTAGGTGGTACATATGTGAGTATGAGTTTAAACTCACCTAATCGTATTAATCCTTTTGATTTGCCTAAACCTCTGCCCGGAGAAAGTAAAGCAGATATTTTAAGATCAGCAATTATTGACCTAATAGGTTTAATGAAGTTAATGCTTGGAGGACAGTTGACTGCTTCAGAAATCTCTATTTTAGAACAAGCAATTCAGCAATGTTATGCTAAAAGAGACATTACCCCTAATTCTGATTTTGATAGAATAATTCCGCCTACAATGAGTGATTTAGCCGAAATTTTGAGTGGTATTGTAGGCGCAGAAAATATTTTACAAAGATTATATCGTTATACCGAAGGAACTTTTGCAGGGATTTTTAACCAAAGAACTAATATTAACATCAATAATAATTTTGTAGTGTTTAACCTAAGAGACTTGCAAGAAGACTTAAGACCAATTGCTATGTATATTCTACTTAAATACACTTGGAATGAAGTTCGTTCAGAGCTTAAAAAAAGAATTTTAGTAGTTGACGAAGCTTGGTTTATGATGCAATGTGAAGATTCAGCCAAATTCTTATTTGGTCTGGTCAAAAGAGCAAGAAAATATTGGTTAGGTGTAACAACTATCACCCAAGATGTGGGGGACTTTCTTAACTCGCCTTACGGTAGACCAATTGTAAGTAACTCTGCTATGAAGATACTTCTAAAGCAGTCGCCAGCCTCGATTGACTTAGTTTCGGATGTTTTTAACCTGACTAAAGGTGAAACTCAAGTTTTGCTTCAATCAGGTGTAGGTCAAGGAATCTTCTTTGCCGGCACAAGGCATGTAGCTATAGATATTATTTCTTTCCCAACTGAACATAAAATAATCACTACCAACCCCGAAGATTTGATCAAAAAGATGCAAGGATAAATTTCTAATAATTCTTATTTTCTATCTAAACAGAATAAAGTTAGCTTTTAGGGTAAAATGTTTTTTAAGTAGTAAAATAAAAGTTGATATCTTTAGGGTTTAAAGACTATTAATGTCTATTTATGTCTATAATAAAAAATTAATTTTATATAACGTTTACGAGGGTAAAACTATGGTTGAACATGAATTTAAATACTTAATCTTCTAAATACCTAATCTTCTATCTTTAAAACAAGATTAAAAAATTTATATAAAAATTTATAAGATGTTTTTTTATAAGATGTTTTTGGAGAAAAAAATTCAAACTTGTATTCAGATTTTTGAGACAGTTTTATTCTCTGATATTCTGTACATAGTAGTGCACATGGCAGAAAAAACCTTTGAAAGATAGTCTCTCGTCTTTTTACTAAATTTCTTCATTTTAATAACAGGGTTATGTATACTAAAGTGACGAGTTAAAGTGTCCACATTTTCTTGTTTAAGCAGTTTACTGTAGGCTTGGGCAAGATAGTCTGACATTACTCTGTGAGTATTAAAATAACTGCCATTAATACCAATACAGTTAGACATTAGCTGACTCCATTTAGACTCATCTTGGTAGGTTGGTAAAATAACTTTTTCCAGCTTATTATACAAATCCTCAATCTCACTGTGTTCATCCCCGCTTCCGTCTCCAATAGCCCAACCAGTCACTCCCTCAATCCAGCCCTCGATCCACCAACCATCAAGTACTGAAAAATTAGGAACGCCGTTCAAACTAGCTTTCATTCCACTTGTACCCGAAGCTTCCCAAGGAATCATAGGACTGTTTAGCCATAAATCTGCCCCAGAAACTAATTTGTAAGCTATATTCATATTGTAGTTTGGTATAAATACTATCTTTATTGCCTTAGATAGTTTGTTTTTTAGGTCAAACAGTCTTTCTAAGAGTTGCTTACCTTGAATATCAGTAGGCCAAGCTTTACCAGTAAAAACAATTTGTAAACCACCATTTTGATTGGCTATTTTATTAAGTCTATCTATATCGGAAAACAAAAACAATGGTCTTTTATAGGCTACTTTTCGTCTAGCGAAACAAATTGTAAAAACTTTTTCCTCCAAAACTTCTCCAGTCTGCTCTTTAATCATTTTGATTAAATCTTGCTTAGCAAGCTTATGAGCTTCGAGTAATTTTTCATTCGGAATTTTGTAAATAAAGCGAAACATTGCCGGATTAGTTCTCCAATTTTGGAGATAGGTATCGAACAATTTTTGTAAGTGTGAGCTAATCCAAGTTTGGGGATGAACACCGTTGGTAATAGAATTTATTTGATAATTTGGATAAGTTTGTTGAGTAGTTATACCGTGTTTAAGAGCCACTCCATTAGCATATTTACTAAAATGAATGACAAACTGAGTTTGGTTAAATTCATCCTTGTCAAAAAATTTATCTTCAAAAATTTCAAAATAAGCTGAATCAAGTATTCTCTTTATTTTCTGAATTTTGAGGATTTTGTGAGCGGCTGGAAGAGGTGTGTGAATTGTGACAACCACTTTTTGTTTAACTCTTTGCCAGCTTCTAAGTTGTTTCTTTAATTCAAATAAAACAAACATATCATGACTTTCGTTAAGATGATAATTATCAAAATAAGTATAACCAAGTGTCTGCAAAGCCTTTACTCCGCCAATTCCCAAAACAATTTGTTGTTTTAACCAAATTTCTTCATTTGCTGGATATAGTTCACTACAAATTTCTCTATCTTCTGGTTGATTCTCTGGACAATTGGTGTCTAAAAAATAAATAGGGTTTCCTTCCCCATCCGTTCGCTTTAGTTTATACTCCCAAATTTTAATTTTAACTACCCTGTTGTCCAGTTTAATTTCAACAAACTCATCTCTTTGCGCCATAAAATCAGCAGGTTTCCAGTCTAGATAAAACTCTGTTTGGATACCATTACTATCTAACTTTTGCTGAAATACACCCTTGGAATACAGAAGACTGATACCTACTACATTTAAATTTAAATCAGCCGAGGATTTAAGCATGTCACCAGCAAGAACTCCTAAACCACCAGCATAATTAGGAATTTTAGAATCAAGACCTATTTCAAAAGAAAAAAAAGCAACAGACACACTAGACATACTAAAATTGACAAAAAAAATTTTTTTTAGTAGCGATCAGCAGTTACATAATCATACATTATAGTATAGCTTTGACTGATAGTCAAAAACAAACTAACTTAAGCCTAAAAATTTTAATTCTAACTTGGGAATGCTATCCTGTTTTCGTGGGTGGTTTGGGTGTTTTGGTAAAAGATTTATTAGATGAGTTAAAAAATCAAAAAGCTGAAGTAACCTTACTTTTACCATATTTATCAGAAAATCATAACATTAAAGAGGCGATTAGTTTACAAAAAATAGTAAACAAATATCTCAAGAAAGAGTTAATTATAGATGATTTAGGTTTTGATAGGGATGTCTTTGAAAAAAATAGAAAAAGATATGAACAGAGGCTCCTTTGGAAAAGTATTTTTCATCCTAAAAAAACCTCTACTCCAACCAGTGTAATCTATTCCAATAATACTCCTAAGATAGCCAAAGCTTTTGCTTTTGCCGTTCAGGAATGGTTGAAAAAAAATCAAAAAGAGAATTATTTTGACTGTATTTTAGGAATGGACTGGGTGACAATTCCCACTTTTAAACTTCTTAAAAACCTAAAAAACCCAACACCCTTTGTTTTTTATATAAATTCTACAGAATACGAAAGAAGTCTAGATAGAAAAGTTAAATCTCAGACTGAATTAGATATAGAATCGTTTGAATCAAAATACTTTGGTCAAGCTGATCATATTATTGCCGTTTCGAGTATAACCAGAAAAGTTTTGGAAAAAATACTAAAAGTTAACCCAAACAAAATTACCGTTGTGTTCAATGATACCAACTTTAAACCAGTAAATCATAGCTATAAACTTCCAGGAAATAACAAGTATGTCCTATTTTTAGGAAGGTTAGCCAACCAAAAAGGGTTGCATTTTCTGATTGATACTGCTCAAAAAGTTGCGGAAATTGATCCTTCCATTCACTTTTTAATCGTTGGAGACGGTGAAATTTTACCAGATATAGTGGAACATGTAGCCCATAAACATTTAGAAAAAAATGTCCATTTTTTGGGTTGGGCGGATAGCCAGCAAAAGAAAGTTTTGTATAATACCTCTGATTTGTTTGTTATGCCTAGCCCTAGCGAACCTTTTGGTTTAACCGCCCTAGAATCAATCAAATCTGGAGTTCCAGTAATTGCTTCCACAAATTGCGGTTTCGTGGATTTGGTTAAATCTACACCAACTTTTCAGTATCACGATACTCAATCTTTTACCAATCTAATTCTCTTCTTTTTACACAACCCTTCTGAATTAAAAAAACTTCTAGAAAAACAAAAAACAGACCTTCAAAATCACTCTTGGAAAGAGCAAGTTGCCAAAGTTATTCAAATCGCAAAGACTCTTAAAAAGACAAAATTATGAAAAAAGTCATAAAACCAACAATTTATTTAAATACTTTACCTTGGTACAATCCAAAATCAATTTTAACTCACTTAGAAAATCCAGATGAGCCTATTTTGAGTGTAGACAAAAGCATTAAATTTTTTAAAAAATGTTCTAAGGAAATTTACTATCCCTTATTAGATTTTATACTGCAAAATAAAATTCCGATCAATTTAGTGATCACTGCGGACTTCTTAGATCATAGTTACGAACATTATGCAGCAAACCTTAAAATCATTCAAAAACTAATTGATGCAGAATTAGTAGAAATAGTGCCTGCCTGTTACAATGGGGAAGACTTAAGTGCTTTCTATAACATGGAATGGTGGGCCAAAAGTTTAAAGTCATCCATTAAAACTATTAACAAATATTTAGGAATAAAAATCAAATCTGCATTTGTGTATCAAATTTATCGATCCTTAGAAATTGAAAGAGTTGTTTTTGATACGGGTATTCGGACTTTTCTCGTAAGACAAAAAGGTAGTAAACTTTTACCGTTTAAACTGTATTTATCTGAATTTAGAAGATTTAACGGAGAAGTAGTGAGTTGGATAAATGAAAACAACGATGTCATATGTAATTTTATAACTTTGCCAGATAATTTATTCTTTGAACCTAATTCTCTTTTGTTCTTATCAGCTTTAGGTGAACAAGTAAAAAAGATGTCAATGGAAATTGGTCTAGCGTCTAGTATCTCTAAATTGAAAAAAGCTACTATGGGCAAAAACATAAAACAAAATCTAAGAATTAACGAAAATCCTTCTTTAGCTCTTTACAACGACTTAGAAAAATCTGTTTTAAGGATGTGGGAATATATATCCTTCTTGATTTTAAGCCGAATGAACTATCAACCAGAAAATAATTATTTAGTAGATATATACAAAACATTTTCCAAGATACAAAATCGAGAATTCTTGTTTTATTTACAAAAAAACAACTACTCTGAAAATCCCAACCTCAATTTTAGTTCTCCATATGAGGCTTTTGCTACAATGCAGACTTTTGTGACCAAACTGGAAATTTTAATACAGCCAAAAAACTAAGTTATATTTCTTAATTTCATATATAATATATAAATTATAAATACAAATATAATATAATAAGAATTATGATTCTCCTGTATGTAAAATATTTCTTGTAGCTTTTTACTTTCTACGGTTTTGATCTAAAAAAACAAAAGAAAGGAGAATAATAACAAGATTATATCAAAATATAATTTTTTCCACCGGCAAGATGTAAATGCTTTTTGCTCCAATTGCTTTAATTTGTTTTATTATTTCCCACATCTGGTCTTCGGGAATTATTGTAGTAATGTTACTTTCTTCTTTAGAATGTATTGGTAATACAGAAGGGAAATCAATCCCGGGAATAATTTTTATTGCTTCCTCAACTTTATCGTTAGCTATATTAAAACTAAGATGCTTTAAAGACCTTGCTCGCATATATGACTCTAGTCTAAACAGAAAATCGTCTAAAAGCTTTCTAGTCTCAAAATCCATATCAGGATTGGCAACCAAGACTGCCTCAGAATAAAAAACGGTCTCAACCTCTCTTAAACCGTTAATTATTAATGTACTCCCAGTCTGAACTATATCACAAATAGCATCAGCTAAACCAATACCCGGCGCAATTTCTACAGAGCCACTAATTTTTTGGATGTTAGCTTTTACACCTTTTGCTTGTAAAAATCTGCGAAGAATATTTGGATAAGAAGTAGCAATTGTTTTGCCTTCTAAAGATTCTACTGACACAATATCAGATACAGTAGGAGCTGCTATAGATAAATGACATTTAGCAAAGCCAAGATATTTTACTATATCTATCTGTTCATTTTTTTCCTCGATTTCATTTTGACCAACTATCCCAATATCCAAAGTGCCATCAGCTACATACTCTGGTATATCATCATCTCTTAAAAAGATTATTTCCATAGGAAAGTTAGTACTCTCGCTGAACAATGTTCCTTCTCTGCTACTAAAACTTATACCACTATCTCGAACTAACTGCAAGGAATCTTGACTAAGCCTGCCTTTTTTTTGGATACCGAGTCGGAGTTTTCTTGCTGACATAGCAATTTGTAAAAACTATTTAGTTTTAGTTAAAAGCCGGTGGCGATTAGACAACACTTTGGATATTTCTGCTAAATTATAACCTTTTTTATGAAGCAAAATTAAATAATGAAATAATAAATCAGCAGCTTCTTCCAAAAATCTAGCATTATCCAACCTAATTGCTTCAATAACAGTTTCCAAGGCTTCTTCTCCAACTTTTTGAGCAACACGAGGTAACCCTTGCTGACTAAGCGAACTAATATATGAGTCTTCTGATTGAGAATTAACTCTTTCCTTAATTATTTCTTCTAATTTCACTAAAAATTCCAAATCATAGTTCAATAAGCGAAACTTTTTCCTGGGAAAGTTCATAAACACAAACTAATCTAAGAAAAAATATTATATTAAAATAATGTTTTTTAAAACCTTTTTAGTCAAGAGGCTTGAAATTTATTTTTAGACTACTCGGACCAAGTCTTCAACATTAAGACGAACTTTTTTCATTTTAGCAAATTCATCATTTTCATCTCTAAAGCCGATTGCACACAAAACTACTGGTAGTAGATTTCTATCTAAATTGAGTATTTTAGAAAATTGGTCTATATTAAAACCTTCCATCGGACAAGCGTCTATCTTAGCAACAGCACAAGCAGATAAAACAACACCTAAAGCTAGATAAGCTTGATTTTTTGTCCAAGCTAGAATTCTTTCTGGACTACTGTTTTCTACAAAACCTATAATAGACTTTTTAAAGCCTTCCAAAGACGAGGGATCGACATTTCTTATACTGACAATGTGGTTTATGTATCTATCGACATAGGATGCATCAATATTAGTAATAGCACAAAAAACTAGAAGATGAGAACAATCTTTAAACTGTGGCTGTTTTCCTCCTTTTTCAAATAATTCCTGCTTTTTGTCTTGGTCTTTTACGATAATAAGCTTGTAGGGTTGAAGTCCAAAACTAGTAGGTGCTAACCTAAAAGACTCTAAAACAAAATCTAACTCGTTAGACTCAAGTTTTTTTGTTGAATCAAAAAGTTTAACAGCATATCTCCAGGAAAGATCTTGTAAAAATGAATTTAAATGCATATTAGTCATAAAACGGGTAAAGAATTTTGTATAAAAGTGATAATGTCAAGAATTCTTAAAAATGTAATGTTTTATTTATTTCTAGCATTATCAATAAACACCGACATCTCACCTCGAGTTACATGATTGTTTGGTTTATAATAACGTTCACCATTAGCACCGGGGTATCCCTGAATAATACTAGCACACTTTAAGGAAGTTATTTCTGTGTAAAATGGGTTATTTGGACCAACATCAGGGAAGTTTTGGCAAGAAATATTATTCTGTACAGTAAATGCTCTATAGATAAATGCTGCCATTTCTCCGCGAGTTACATGATTGCTTGATTTATAATAACGTTTACCATTAATAAGATACCCATGGATAATAC
>OGCI01001584.1_pt1 | contig 18330 bp, 16 predicted proteins | sample 1570021 | NCBI WGS metagenome assembly OGCI01 (sample SAMN06264664, study PRJEB24512) | hot springs metagenome | isolation source: Hot spring water | place: South Africa: Tshipise | collected 2015-06-21 | reverse complement strand
GAAGAGCCTGGACTGCACCGCGAATTGTTACGTATGGTGCATTATCTCCACCCATTGCATCGAGTGCTATAATGCACTTTTGAAAGTTACTTCCCAAACTTAACCCAAAATTAGTTTAAGATGCCTTGGGAACGAACATGGTTCTGCCCTTATAAAATCCACAATTTGGGCAGGCTCGATGTTGAAGTTTTGCCTCTCCGCAGTTTTCACAATTTGAAATTGCAGGCATTGCCGCCTTAAAGTTTGCTCTTCTTTTCCTTGTCCGTGATTTTGAATGTCGTCTCTTAGGATTTGGCATATCTAATTTCCTGATTTATTGTTTAATAAACCCTTTAAGGCTAACCACCGTGGGTCAACCTTTTCTGTTTCACAAATGCACTGCCGAAAATTTAAGTCACTACCACACCTGGGACACAACCCTTGACAATCTTCTTTGCATAAATTTTTCATCGGTACAGAAAGTAATATATATTCTCGAACATCATTTGAAATATCAATGTAATCTTGATCTTTTCTGATAACAGTAACCACATCTTCATTGTAAAGTTTTTTATTCTGAATATCACTAATATAAAACATGTGATATTCATTTGTAAAACTTCTATCGTATTCTCTTAAACATCTGTCACATTCACAATGTCTATTAGCATTAATTGACACCTTGATTAAGATGTGGTCTTTCGTCTTTTCCAACAAAACATTAACATGAACATTACCAAAGAATTCATTTGGAAGTTCAAGGAATTCTACACTCTCTGTAAAATTATAAAAATGCCTCCCTTCTGATAAGGAGGTTATTTTAATTTTCATCTTAACTAATTAAAAACGACTGCAAATATATTTAACTAATTTCTATTTATCAATTAAATTACTTATGAGGAACGGAATTTTTTTCGTATAAATTATTAACAGTTTCAAACTTTCTTTATTATAAAAGATAATCTTACAACTATGAATTACTTAACCCGCTCCTTATAAGTTTTAAGCAGATAATCAGCTAATGCATCAGCTTCAGCTGGAATTAGCCCTTGTGCTGGCATTGGTGGATAAGCCGGATCCACTTTAACTGGATTTAAAATGAATTTCGCGAGTTTTCCCGAATCGTTTTCATATTTTGGTAGGACTAAATTATATGGAGGTCCAACTAATGCTTTGTCAAATTCGTGACAGGCTACACACTTGGCGTTAAAAATTTCCTCTGGATTAATATTTATTGTGGAGATATTAAGTTTTGATTTTAAATCTTCTTCATACTTCACAAAATTCCTTGAGATTTGAATAAATGATGGTTTTAATGAATTAGCGACAGTAAATGTATCTTTAGTTGCGAAGAGTATGACAATAATTACCAACACGTAAAATGAATATGTGCCCAATGAATGCAATTCTTCTTTTTTATAAGCATTAAGTTTATTTATTATTAAAAAAATTAATAAAACAGCAACGCCCACCACTAAGAAAATGCTGTAGGATAAGCCACGCGAGGGTAATAAAAAGATTTCCAAAAATAAAAATAGTGGTAATGGGAGTAAGGTTATTAATCCAAAATTAATTGTAAATTTTTTTATTCGATCCTGAAAATTTACGGAAAGCTCAAAATCTTTTTCTTGCCAGATAATATAATAAAAGAAAGTTGTAAGCAGTGAAATTGCTAAAGATAAAGTAACTAATTCCAGAAATCGAACAATTACAATTAAATTGAATAAATACGATGTCAAACTTGATTTCACCTCGAAGAGAGCCAGATCTATTTTGTAATTAAAACTACTTGCGAGGGCAAATAATCCAATTGTCAAAAAAACTAATGCCAGTTTTGAGGATATCCTGTGTACTTTGAAATTGTTTTGTATAAATTGAATGAAATGCTTTGATGATTCTTCTAATGCGGATTTTTGTAAAAGATTTATTAATTGATATGTGTATTTATAAGTCCATGCAAAAGCTAATCCCAAAATAAAAACGAAACTCATTAATCCATTAATTAAAATTAGAGAGAGAAATTTCCCATCTTGAAAGATCACAAGATCCAGAGAAAAAACAACAATAATGGAGAACACTCCTAAAACTATGGGCAAACTTAATTTTTTAAGGGGCAAACTTAAAACTTTATCTGCAATAAAAGTTGAAACATCATCGCGTCTTATAAATTCTAAATAATAAGCTAAAAAAACACTACCAAATAACCACATAAAATAGAAATAATATATTGAGTTAGCGATTATTGAAACCAGTTCTAAAACCTTAATGTACTCATAACTATAAGGCAATATGATTCTTTCCATATTTAGAAATTTCTCCATAATTAGATTAACTTATCGATTGAAAGTTGTGTGACAATTAGTAGTACAAATACATTGATCAGTCTGAATTCTTTAACAAGCATTTTCGGGTCATCTTTATTTTTTATTAAAGAACGAGATTTTACTATTAACCAAACAGCTAAAAGTAAAAACCCAAGATTAAAAATTTTATGGTCAAGCAATTGATAGATTGGCATTAACATAGAGGCAACTGACAATGAAACAATCCATATAAAAGTTAATCGAAAAATTTGTTCACGATCAAACTTGCGAGTTAAAGTAGGATAGCCGGCTTTTTTATAGTCCTCATCATAAACTAACATTAATAACCAGAAATGTGGTATTTGCCAAACGAAGAAGAAAAAAGCAACCATTAAAATTTTAGGAACAAAAACATTTCCACCTGCGGCAACCCAACCAATAATTGGTGGTAAAGCACCAATCAATGCTCCGGGTACAACTGCAAGCGAGGTAACTCTCTTTAATGGTGTATAAATTAAATTATACCAAATTAGAGCTATTATTCCTAACAGAGTAGCTAAAAATCCGTGAAAATAATATAGAACTGAAACTCCAATTAATGAAAAGATTACGCCTAAGATTAATACAAATAATGGTTTTGTTTTTCCTGAAGGAATAGGTCTATTCTTAGTTCGAACCATCAGTTTATCATATTCTCTTTCCTGATAATGATTCAAAATGGCAGATCCACTAGATAATATCAAAACACCCAAAATTGCAGTAATTAGATCGTAATGAACGGCTTTTTTATAAAGGACGTAGCCTAAAAAGGTTGTAACTGTCACAAAAAAAGTTATCTTAAATTTGGTAAGTTCTAATAAAATTCCAATCCACTTCAATAATGAGAGAACAAAATCTTTCATTTTATTGATTTATTTTTACTGATAATTTTTTCATCCACTCATCAAATTCATCTTGATGAACAACATAAATTTTTGAATACATATATGCGTGCCTTAAACCGCAGTATTCAGCACATAAAATATCATAAACTCCTTTTTCCTGTGGAATAAACCATAAATAGTTATCCTTGTTTGGGATAGCATCTTTCTTTATCCGAAATGCGGGAATAAAAAAAGAATGATTTACATCTATCGATTTAATGTTTAATTTGACTGGTTTATTTATCGGAACAACAAGAGAGTCAATGGTAACGCCATTTGGATAAGTGAAATCCCACTTCCACATCTTTGCAATAACATTAATTTCATAGGCATCTTTAGGAGCGGCAGTCATTTTTTTATAACCATACCATCCATAGTAAAACATTCCAACAGCTAAAACCGTGGGAATCACTGTCCAAATAATTTCTAAAGTTGTATTGCCTTTTATATTTCGAGGTTTGGGATTCTTTTTTCTATTGTATTTAAATACGAATATCACCATTAAAACTGTTATCATAATCAACAAAAGAAGGGAAATTCCTAAAATGAAAAGGAAAACTCCATCGACTTCTTTAATAAAATTTGATGCATTAGTTAACATTTTCATCTACCTTATGTTTGCGTAATCAAAGAAAGTTAGAACCAAGAAAATTAATAATGTTATAAAGGAAATGAGAACAAAAATTCTAAACATTCGGTCATCAAATCTTAAATGCATAAAAACCAACAATACCAATAAAGCTTTCAACGATGCAATACCCAATGCAACTAAAACTGAAAGAAAGCCTAGGTCCAGACTTGCTACTGTGACTGTTAATGATGTAAGTGTAACTAATGTTAACCAAACAAAAATGTAAGTTGAATAATTAACTATGTGATTTTTGCCATGACCCATTAAACACCTCTAATGAATTAAATAAAATAACGGGAATAAGAATATCCAGATTATATCAACTAAGTGCCAGTAAAGACCACTATTTTCTAACATAATGTAATAATCTGAATTTATTACATCAGATTTTAAATAAAAGAACATCACCAGTAGAATCACCATACCGATTAAAACATGAAGTGCATGAAGGCCTGTCATTACAAAATATAAACCGAAATAAATAATTATTCCTTTTGGTTGATTCAGCAATTCTGTTGAGCCAGGGAAAATTCCTGATGAGAATTTTGCAGACCATTCAAAATATTTATTAACCATAAAAAGCAATGCAAAGAAAATTGTCAAAGCAAGAAAAAGCATAGACAACTTTTTACTTTCGCGGCGAATTGCTGTAATAGACATTGCCATTGTTAAACTACTTGTTAAAAGAATTAAAGTATTAATCAGACCGAAGAAGACATCGAGTTTCTTCGAAGCTAATGCAAAAAAGTCACCATATTGATATCGATACACTGCATAAGCTAAAAACATTCCACCAAACAGAATCAGCTCTGTAAACAGGAAAAGCCACATTCCAATTTTTGCACCAACATCATCTCGGTGAACATGCTCATGAACGACGGACTCAACTAATTGATTCAATTTTTCACCTCCTCTCCAAGTTCGTAATGAGTAAAATCGTAAGGTTCTTTTTCAACCACAGGAATTTTTTCAAAGTTTTCGAAACTCGGTGGTGATGGTATAGTCCATTCGAGTGTTACACCACCCCAAGGATTTGCTTCAGCTCTCTGACCTTTTTTGAGTGCCATAATCAAGTTCACAAACATTAAGATAAGTCCAGGAATTAGTATCCAACTTCCAATAGTTGAAAGTAAATGCCAAATATGAAATTCAGGTAAATAATCATAATATCTTCTTGGCATACCCAAATAGCCCATTATAAACATTGGGAAATAAAGAAGTTGAAATCCACCTAATATTAAAGCAAAAGAGATCTTCGCATTTCTTTTGTTGTACATTTTGCCAAACATTTTTGGAAACCAATGATGAATTGCAGCAAAAATTCCGAATCCTGTTCCACCAAACATAACATAATGGAAGTGACCGACGATAAAATACGTATCGTGAATGTGAATATTTAAAGAGAGTGCTCCTTGCATTAATCCTGTGAAACCACCGATTGTAAAATTAAAAATAAATGCAAGAGCAAAAAGCATGGGTGGTTCAAGTTCAATTGAGCCTTTGTAAAGCGTAGACACCCAATTGAAAACCTTTATAGCACTTGGTATAGCAACGAGAAAAGTTAGGAGCGAAAATATCCACATTGCAGTACCGCTCATTCCCACAGTAAACATATGATGAGCCCAAACAAGAGAACCAAAAAATGCAATTGCTATACTTGAAAATGCAATGAATTTATAACCAAAAATTGTTCTACGTGAAAAGACTGGAATCACTTCAGAAATAACTCCCATTGCAGGTAAAATCATAATATAAACGGCGGGGTGAGAATAAATCCAGAATAAATGCTGATAGAGGATCGGGTCACCACCTAAAGCTGGGTCAAAAATACCCACACCAAACCATCTTTCAATTGCCACGAGGAGAAGTGTAATTCCAACTATAGGTGTGGCAAGAATTTGAATCCAACCAGTAGCATATAAAGACCATACAAAAAGAGGCATTTTAAACCAGCTCATCCCAGGTGCACGCATTCTATGAATGGTCGTAATAAAATTCAATCCAGTAAGAATAGACGAAAACCCAAGAATGAAAGCTCCCATTAATGCAGGGATGACATTTGTATTTGTTCTGACGGAATATGGAATATAAAAAGTCCAGCCCGTATCAGCAGGACCACCTGGAAGAAATAACGAAATAACTGCAACAAATCCACCTAATATGAACAGCCACCAGGAAAGCAAGTTTAACCTTGGAAAAGCAACATCTCGCGCACCAATCATCAATGGAAGTAGAAAATTTCCGAATACGGCAGGAATCCCTGGAATAATAAATAGAAAAATCATTATTACGCCATGGAGGGTAAAGATCTGATTATAAGTCTGAGGGTCCATTATGGTTTTGCCAGGCGCTATTAATTCAAGTCGCATCAAAAAACCAAATATCACTGCAACAGAAAAAAACGTTAACAACGAAACAAGATAAAGAATCCCAATCCTCTTATGATCAGTCGAAAAGATCCACTTAAATATTCCTTTTCTTTTTGTTGGTGCATTATAGAAATCTATATATTCTCCGTTGTGTCCATTACCACTTTTTATATCAGTCAACATCATTAACTTCGCACCTCCAGATTGTTCTTTTTAGGTTTAATGATAAGAAAGAGTACAAAAATTCCTGCAAGAGCAATAGTAATCAATGCAGCAACTCTTGTAACGTTCAATGCATAGGTTTTACCCTCTACATCATACGTATAACAGAATTTTAAGAATTTTGCAATTGTTGGTCCAACTTTGCCTTCGCCCGCTTCTATAATTGCCATTTTTATATCGAAAGGCAGAAATTTTATTCCTAATAAATATCGCGTAATTTTACCATCAGGTGAGATAAAAATTAGCGCACCAGGATGAACAAACTGATCTTCTTCTTTAAAGAAATAAAATCCCACAGTATTAGTAATTGAATAAATATTTGCACTATCACTGGTTAAGAAAACCCAATCTCCATCAGCTGGTTTATTATTCAAAAGTTTTATGTAATTAGCCTTTTTACCTTTAGCAAGATTTGGTTTTTCATCTGGATCAAAACTAATTGTTACAATTTGATAATCTTTACCTAACTTAAAATCAATTTTGTTTACGTTTTCAGCCAGCTCTGTTAATAGTGGTGTGCAGATTCCTCTACATTCGTAAAACACTAAAGTTAAAATTGTTGGTTTATTAATAATTTCTTTAAGTTTCACAAGCCTACCATCTTCTGTATAAAACTCACTTTCAAGTGGAATATATTTACCTAATTGTTCATCAATACCAGCCTTTTTTTGTTCCTGAGCATCCGCATATGAACTTTGCATTATGAAAAAAATTAAAAACAGAAAAAACGTTCTTTGTAAATTATTAAAGTTTAACATCCGCTCTTATCTCCTCATTTAGTAAATTGACAATGTAATTATAAAATGCTGAAATTGTTTCATTGTTAGATTTAAGAAGTTCAGGACTGATTCCATACATTACAGGATTTGCTTTAATTATATTAACAAAGTTCGATTCATTTAAAGCTTGGGAGTTTACAAAATTGATGACGAAAACAACAAATTTTTCTTCGGCGTTGATAAATTGCAAAATTTTGTAGTGTTGTTTTTCTTTTTTCAATCTTATGAGAAGCTTTTCGTACTTTATCATTTCAGATTGTTTTTCACCTATAACTAATTTAGTTGCTTTAGCGGTTGGAATTTGTCCTGCTGTTTTAATGCCCTCGGATAGTTTGTAATTAATATTAAGACTTTCAAGATCTTCCTTTGTATCCATGGGTGGATTTGGTGCAAGACTTCTAACATAATGAATCATTGCAAATAACTCTTCTGGTAGAATGTGAGAATAAGAAGGCATCCCACTTTTGATAATACCTTCGTATAAAGTTTTGTATAAATCAGAAATTTTTCTACCATAAATCCAGTCTTTAACTTCCGTTAAATTTCTTGGTTTTGGATTCATTACAATTCCTGCAGGACCATCTCCTTTTCCTTCATCACCATGACAGGAAGCACAATTGGTTCGATATAAATTCTTACCTTTTTCTATTAGTTCAGCTGTAGGGTTACTCATTTTGAACACATCAACAGGTGGAACATTCATCGACATTACAAAAGGTATATCACTTGACTGTGACAAAGTATCTTGAATTGTTTGAACTATTGAGCCTTTTGTTAGTTCAGGTAATTTGTTTATGAAAAGCAAACCGAGAGCAACTATAATAATTAAAAAATAAAAATAAACGTATCCAAACAATCTAGCAGGACTACTAAAAATTTCTTTAAAGTTTATTTCCTCTTGAATTTCTTTGGCTCTTCTAATTCTATCTTTCATAATTTAAACTCCAAACTTCTTTTCAGTTTCGGATCACCAACGGGTATAATGTTTTTCATTCTTTCATATCTGTAATAGAATAAAATCATAATTATACCAACACAAAATACTATAAATCCTAGTTCAATCCATCCAAAAACAAGTTGTTTGAATCCCGATGGCATCGTTAACCAATAGATGTCAACATAATGCATAATCAGCAACCATATAGAAACAATTTTTAAGCGATTAAGATTCGATTTAGCTTGTTGAGAGAGTAAAGCAAAGTAAGGAATTAAAAAATGACCAAAAATCAATATAAATGAAAATATTTCCCAGCCATTTTCCCACCGATGAATCATCCAGAAAGTTTCTTCAGGTAAGTTTGCGTACCATATAAGTAAAAATTGACTAAAAGCTATGTAAGCCCAAAAATTTACAAATGCAAAAAGCAAAGCACCCAAGTTATAAAAGTGATCGGGTTTGAGTATTTTATCAAAATAACTTCTTTCATGAAGTAAGATGGAAACAACTGTTAAAATAGCTAAGGCTGAAAGAACTGTTCCAGAAAAATAGTAAACTCCAAAAATTGTGGAAAACCAATGGGGCTCTGTGCTCATTAAGTAATCAATTGCAAAAAACGTAATTGTGATTGCAAAAATGGGAATAAAGAATGCTGAAAGTTTTGAATTACGGTAAGTTAAATTTTGATCATATGTTGTGTCTTGTTTAAGTGAATTTTTTCTCATGAAGTAAGCAAATAATGTCCAGACCAAAGTGTATACAAAGAACCTAATAATAAAAAATGTCTCGTTTAGATAAGGTGTTTTGCCACGAACTATTTCATCATTTTCAAGAACATCTTTGTAAGTCCAATGAAAAATAGAATGCATTTCCAGAAGAACCACGATTCCAATTACCATTACAAAAGGAACAAATGAAATGAATATTTCATTAATGCGTCTGAAAACCGTGCTCCATACTGCACCTGCAAGATACTCAATAGCAAATAAAAACATATTGCCTAATGCAATACTTACAAGAAATGAAAATAATATATTGTAATTAAATGCAAATCTGTGAGAATCAACAAAGAATGAAATTATCACAGTTAATAGTCCAATTCCAAAAATCAAAAAGGATATTTTTTTAAATTTATCTGGTAGACTTTTCTTCTGTAGAAGAGTTTGTTCCATGCTCATTTTAAGTCGCTCTCCTTTGGATTAATCGCTCTTTGTAAAACTCTGATATAATGAACTATAGCCCACCTTTCATCAGATGAAATTTGTGAGGCATAACCTGGCATGATGTTTTGTCCAACTGTTATAATATGATATATTCCACCATCTTTCATATTTCTGAGTTTATCTGAATGAAGGGTGGGTGGATTTGGAAACTGACCTTTTAATCTACTATCTCCATGACCAAAATTACCATGACAGGGACTGCAAAAAGTTAAATACTTTTCTTTACCTACTTTTAAAGTTTTTTCTGTAGGAAGTAGTGGATTTATCAAATTTTTTTCTGCAAGATCTGGTCTATCAGTATAGGGATAAGGGAGAAAGCCTCTTGCCACTGTTCCTTCAACAGGAGTTAAATTTGTAGTTTCTGGTTTTGTGAAAGTTAATTTGCTTTGTGGATTTAGTCTAAATTGTTCATGCATCCAATTAAAAGGTGACATGAATAACAAATGATTCAAAATAAAATATGTTACACCAGATACAATTAACGAAGTTATTCCCAAAAAAAGAATAAATTTTTTATCAAAAATCTTTGGCTTTACATTTGATTCTCTAAAGTAAATTTCAAATACCTCACTTGCTCCAAGAGATTGTAAAAATTCTTTTGCTCTAGTTAAATCAAAGATCGGATCAGATGCTTGGATTGTTATACCATATTTATCTACCGAAACTTTTCGCATGTATTCTGTATCAATCAATGGATGACTATTATTAGGAAATTTAAACATAATAAATAACATCCAAGCAACTGTAAAAACAGCAGCGGATAAAACTGTCACTTCAAACATTACCGGTACATAAGCGGGCAACTGATAAAAAGGTTTTCCACCAACAATTAAAGGATAATCTATTACATTAACCCAATACATGAATAAAAAGGCAAACAGTGCCCCTGATAACCCAAAAACCAATGTTACCCAACCTAACTTCGATGGCTTAAGTTTCATAGCCTGTGGTAATCCATGAATTGGATAAGGTGAATGGACATCGAATTTCGTATAACCACTATCGGTAACAGTTTTTACTGCAGAAATTAGTTTGTTTACGTCTTCAAAAATTCCAGAAACAGAGTAAAGAATTTTATTTTCCATTAATGATTGCCTCCATGTGAGGGCTGTGAACTATTTAGAACTGCTTTTACTTCAGCAATAGACACTACAGGAAGTGTTCTAATAAACAAGAAAATCAATGTAAAGAACAAACCAAAACTTCCAATTAAAATTCCTATATCGTAAATACTTGGAATGTACATTCCCCAACTTGAAGGGAGGTAATCCCTGGAGAGTGTTGTAACTACAATTACAAATCTCTCGAACCACATACCAACATTAACAAACACCGCCACTATAAACATCACTGGAATTGAACGTCGGAATTTTCTAAACCAGAAAAGTTGTGGGAACAAAACATTACAAGTAACCATCGTCCAATATGCCCATGCATAAGGTCCCAAAGCTCGATTTAAGAAAACAAATTGTTCAATTGGATTACCACTATACCATGCAATGAAAAATTCCATAGCGTAAGCATAACCTACCATCATACCGGTTGCAAGCATCACTTTATTCATTTTTTCAAGAGTATCAAGAGTGATGATATGTTCTATCCTAAAAACTTTTCTGATGATGATCAAAACATTCTGAACCATGGCAAAACCTGAAAAAACAGCACCAGCAACAAAGTATGGCGGAAAGATAGTCGTGTGCCAGCCTGGCATTATGGAAACAGCAAAGTCAAAACTAACAATAGTATGAACGGAAAGAACCAGCGGAGTTGCAAATCCAGCTAAAATTAAGTAAGCCATTTCATAATGTTGCCAGTGTCTCCCAGAGTGTCTCCAACCTAAACTCAAAATCGAATAAATTGTTTTCAGAATTTTGTTCGTTGTTCTATCCCTGAGAGTTGCTAAATCAGGAATTAGTCCAATGTACCAAAATACAAGTGATACAGTAAAGTAGGTTGAAACCGCAAAGACATCCCATAATAGAGGAGAAGTAAAATTCACCCAGAGGGCATGTTGATTTGGATAAGGAAGCAGATAACCATCAAGCCAGGGCCGACCTGTATGAATTAACGGGAAAAGTCCAGCACACATGACAGCAAAGATCGTCATTGCCTCTGCAAATCGAGCGATAGAAGTACGCCATCTTTGACGTAGTAAAAATAGAATTGCAGAAATTAAAGTCCCTGCATGACCAATTCCAACCCAAAACACAAAATTCACAATATCAAATCCCCACCCTACAGGTTGATTTACTCCCCAAACTCCAACACCTTTCCATAAAGTTACTCCCAGACTAATCGCACCAATTAAAAGCATTGTTAGACTTATGGAAATTGCAATGTACCACCCACGAGTTGGCTTGCTCTCTAATGGTTTAATAATACTTTCATTTATTGAACTAAGAGATGGATTTCCTTCAACAACAGGTGGTTCTATAGTATAATCAATAACTCTCACTAAACACCCTCCGAATTAATATTTCTTAGTCTAGTAATGTATGAAACATTAGGTTTTACATTCGTTTCTTCCAAGACATAATAAGCTAAATCATGTTTCCTTAATCTTGCAATTTCTGATTTTGGATCATTCATATTTCCAAAAACAATAGCACTTGATGGACACGCTTGTTGACAAGCTGTCATCACTCCACTTCCATCAAACTCGATCCCTTTTTCAATTGTCTCTTGTCTTGCTTCCATAATCCTTTGAATACAAAATGTACACTTTTCCATTACTCCACGAGATCGAACGGTAACTTCCGGATTGTTTAAGAAATTTAATGGTTCACGGTACTGATAATCATTTGCAAATTCCGATCTAAAATCAAAGAAATTGAAGCGTCTAACTTTATAAGGACAGTTATTAGCGCAATATCTTGTTCCAACACAACGATTATATGCCATTTGGTTAAGTCCATCAGAACTATGATTTGTTGCTGATACAGGACAAACATTTTCGCACGGTGCATTGTCACAGTGTTGACATAACATAGGTTGGTTACTTACAAGGACATCTTCAGGTGTACCTGAAAAATAAGTATCAATTCTCATCCAGTGCATTTCTCTTCCTTTCTCAACTTGATCTTTTCCAACCATTGGAATGTTATTTTCAGCAATACAGGAAACAACGCAAACATTACAACCTGTACACTTATTCATATCGATTGCCATTGCCCATTTTACACCTTTGTACTCAACTTCTTCGACTATACTGAGCAATTCTTTTCTTTCAGCTTGAATAAAGTTTTTATTTTTCTCATACTCTTCTAATGTTCCTTCTTGAATAATTTTTCGCTTACGATGGAAATCTTTAACAAAAGTATCATCAAGTGCGTGATGTTCTTGAGCCGTTACAAGATTATACTTCTTTCCAGTATTTACAAAACTTACATAATCAAAAAATCTAGATGACGAGCTCAGATTCAAAAACTTATTAACATTAACACCAACACCTCTACCAATTTCACCACATTCACTATGGCCAAATCCCAGCTCAAGAAATATTGCATTATCGCACACTCCAGCTTGAATAAATACAGGTAATTGAGATTTCACTTTTCCATTTGTAATTTCAATTACATCACCATTCTCAATATTATGCCTCTTAGCAAATGCTGGCGATACTGTCGCATAATTATCCCAAACTATTTTGGTTATCGGATGCGGTAACTCATAAAGCCAACCATTATTGGCAAATCGCCCATCAAAGGTGTAAGCACCGGAATGAATTCCAAGAAGTATCCTATCAGAATAAGTTTTAGTACTGCCTTTGAAATTTTTCAATGTGAAGGTTGGTCTTATGTTTTGATTGTTAGTGAGATTTACGAAACCATCATGCAATGAAGCATACCAGAAAGATTCAAAATCTACAGCAGGTTTTATCTTTGGATAAACTTCTTTTTCCCAACGTGATTTCAATTTTTTATGATACATCTTTTCATGGTAAGGCTCATTATAAACAAATGTGAGTATTATTGATTCTTTTTGTCTTGTGTTGTAGAGTGGATTAATTACTGGTTGTTGTAAATTTATCACGTTTAAGTAGGTTTGAAAATCATTCCAACTTTCTAGGGGATTATGAATTGGCAAAATGAAATCGCTAAGAGAAGCTGTTTCCGTTTTTAATTCCGATAAAGTAACAGTAAGATTGACCTTTTTAAGAGCTTCTTTGAAATCTAGATTCGATAAATCATAAACTGGATTAGCATCAAAGTTAATTAAAACCTCTACGTTACCTTTTTTAATTTTTGTAATAAGCTCTTGAAAATCATTCAAGTCATTTTCTGGTGAAAGGGAAATTAAACTCTGAGAAAAGTCGTATAAATTAGTTGCATCTAAAATTTCATTAATTAACAGTATAAGTATATTTTCTTCTTTTGACAATCTATTACCTGCAAGAACTACACTCCGCCCTCTGTTTCGAATTAAGTCTTCAACTAAAGTTTTAATAACTTTTTCATCCAGATTAAACTTTTTAACTACTACATTCAAATCAACTTGTGCAATTAATTGTGATAAATTGTATGGGATAGTTAATTGTTTTTTGACTCTTTTATTGATCTCATTAATCAAGCCAAACAGAAATTCTCTAATAAAATCTGACCTTAGTTTTATTCGATAATCAGCATTTGCCCCTGTTAACGTTAAATTCCCTTCTAAGACGTATAAACGACTGAAATTTTTCAAATCATCGACATTTCTTGTCTTTGCATATCTAATTGTTTGATTTACAAAATCACCATCAGAGTTTAAAAAATCACTTTCAATAGCCAATATTACTTTTGCTTGTTCTAATTTGACTGAAGGAACACTGTCAAGATTATAACATTCTTTCCACGCATAAAATTGATTTTTATTAGTTAATACGTCGTAGAAATAAAGTTTTGCTGTAGGATAAGTTTCCACAAATTCACTTAAAACTTGCAAAGCCGTAGCAGAATTAATTTTTCTGGAGATAATTGCAATCTCTTTACCATTTTTTACAGCTTCATTTAAAGATTTTTTTATTTGATCCTCGGCTGACTTCCAACTAACGGATGAAAATACTTTCTCCGATAATTTTTGCAAAGGTTCTCCTAATCTATCAGGATCATATAAATTTAAAATTGATGCCTGTCCACGAACACAAACTTTCCCTTGACTTACTGGATGTTCAGGATTACCATCTATTTTAATTGGTCTACCCTCGCGAGTTTTAATTAAAACCGAGCAATTCCTAGAACAACAGTTTAACGTAGAAGCATAATAGTTTGCTTTTCCTAAAATGATTTCTTCCGGTTGCCTGTTATATGGAACAATTTCGCCTTTATCTTTATAATTTGTGCAGGCTGCAAAAGCAAAAGCTGAAGAAGCTGAAAGAAGAGCTAAAAATTTCCTTCTGGAAATTGGTGGCATCGATTCTAAATCAACAAAATCAATAGCCCCTTCGAGAAATTCATCGTGTTTAATCTTTTTTAACTCTTCAGGATCGTAGTATTCGCGTAAACTCTTCCAGTATTCTTTCCCCGAGTTTTTGTTTTCCATTTTGTTACTCATTGCTTAACTCTTTTAATTGCGTCAGGATTTTCGATAAACTTGATTTTGTTTGATGAGCCATTAGTTAATTTGAAAACTTTATTCAGAGGTAATAAAGAAAGAAAAGAGAAGGCAATAAATGAGAAGCTTAACTTACCGACAAATTTTTTTCGACTAATTGATTTTAATTTTTCTACCATATACTTGCCTTAATTTATATTTGATTTATCTGTGACAGGCAAAACAATTTTCTGGACCATTGTTGATAGATGAGATATAATTCAATTTAACTTTTGCATTTCGATGACAATCAAGACAACTTGCCATTGTAAAGGAAGATACTTGTTTAACAACATCCATGTTCTTCACATCACCATGGCATTCTTCACAACTTATGCCTCTGTTTACATGAACGCTGTGATTGAAATAAGCAAAATCAGCCAGCCTATGAATCCTTTTCCATTTAATTGGTTGATTATTTTGATAGGCTGTCGTTAATTGAATAATTGTAGGTCGATCTTTTCTTGAAACGGTGTGACAATTCATACAAATATTTAGAGAAGGCACAGAGGCAAATCTCGACTTTTCAACAGAAGTGTGACAGTATTTACAATCAATTCCCATCTCGCCAGCATGTAACTTATGAGAAAAAGGAATTGGTTGTTCAGGTGCATATCCAATTCCATCTCTTTCCGGTCGAGATACGAAATAAGTTATTGCGAAAGATAGGATAATAAAAAAGACAGTAACAGGAACACGAATTTTCAGTATGTAATCTAGATACTTATTGTCCATTTAGTTCTCGCAATTATTTTCAAAGCAGTCAAGATTATTGGATAAAATGTGTTTAACAACATTATTAAGACTATAATACGAAATTCGATTTTTAATAGAAACACAATTTTTAATATAAAATTAAATAGTAATAACCATCCAACTTCCGAAAAATTTTCCTTATTAATTATTAATTAAATTTTTAATTCACTAAATTTGAGTATGATTCGATAAAAAATTAAATGAAACTGCATGAAAAAATATTAATATTTTTCCTTTCACTTCTCATTGTTTACAGCTCAATTGGTACAATTGTCGTATTTCAACAAATAAAATTTTATCACAAAAAATCCATCAGGTCTCAAATATTAAATCATAACTTTCCGCAATTAGTTGAAAAGCTTTCTTTCTCAAAAGAAGATTTAAATAAAGGTAAGTTACACTTCATTGAAGAGCATGAATTCAGATTCAATGGTAAACTATACGATATTATCGAAAAATTAGAAACCGACGACTCCTTACACTTCATTTGTATCAATGATACAGAAGAAGAGAAATTAGAAGAGAAATTTCTCGAATTCGTAATTAATAAGAATAATGATTCGGAAATACCTTTACCTGTTAAACAAATATTAAAACTTCTCAATTCAGATTTCTATTTTCAGACAAGCTCGATAAATCTAAAACTTTCTTTCCTTGTTTTTAAATTTATTGATTTGCCTTTTGTTTTGATTTATAATTATCCTGCCATACCAGACCCTCCTCCTAAAACATACATCATTAATACTTAATAAGTCAAAAATTCGTAGTGATTGATTAAAATCAAATGTATTGTTTGGTGGACAGATTTTAGTTATTTGTAAATTTATATAAGCAAAGTAAAGAACATATTCTATCACTACTTTATTAAAAATATTATTTCAACAAGCTATTAGTATGTTTCAATAATGAAGATTTTTAAGTAACAAACTAATTATCAAAGGAGGAAAAAATGGTTAATTACATTTTTTCATTTATTATGATTTTTATTACCTCACTAACTCTATTTGCTCAAGAAAAATACGATGATAAATTTTATTTAATCCCTAAATCAGATACAATTTCTCATCAATTAGAAGAAGTCGTTGTTACAGGTACAAGAACTCAACAGAAAGTAATTGATGTTCCCTATTCAATAAATTATCTCTCCACGGTTGATTATATTTATGATAGAAAAGTATCTATCAACGATGTCTTGGGATTTGTTCCGGGAGTCTTTATGCAATCACGATATGGCAATCATGATGTGAGAATTTCTATTCGAGGTTTTGGAAGCAGGTCGAACTCTGGCATTCGTGGAGTTAGAATTTTATTGGATGGAATTCCAGAATCAGAACCCGATGGTCAAACAAGAATAGAGGCTATCGATTTTAATTCTGTTGGTAGAATCGAAATTCTAAAAGGAAACTCTTCATCACTTTATACAAATGCACCCGGTGGAGTTGTAAACTTCATTAATAATGTTTACAATCCAAATAACCAAATTATCCAGTTTAACGAAATTGGAAGTTATGGACTGCGAAGAAATGGTTTAAAGTTAAATCTCAGATCAAAAAATTACGGTATGATTTTCACTTATACTTATCATCACTTTGATGGTTATCGAGAACATAGTCCAGACTACTGGCACATAGTCAATTCGGTAGTTGAAGTTACACCTGGAGATGATTCCAGATTGGAAATTTTGGGTTATTTTGTCGATGGAGTAATTAAATTGCCGGGCTCCCTCACAAAAGGAGAGTTCGAAACAGATCCTATACAGGCAGCTGCTAATGAAAAGAATTTCGATTTTAGAAGACAATCGACTAAAGGAAGAATAGGTTTACGGTATAATAAATTCTTTGGCGAGAAGAAAACAAATGAAATAGAAATTACTACTTACGGAACATTAAAATACTTTCATAGAACTGACAGGAGTTATCGTATCATAAACCGATATGGCCTTGGAGCTACAACAAAATACGTTAATAGAGATAACTTAGCCGGCCTGGATAACGAACTCTCAATAGGTATAGATCTTTTTAAGCAAGGTGGCCCTGTAGAAAGGTACAATAATATTAATGGTATTAAAGGTGACAATCTAAGAGAACTTCAGGATGATATCATTTCGAATGCAGGTGTATATATTCAAGATATGATTTATTTACTTCCAAAAAAATTAAGTTTACTCGTTTCCGGGAGATATGAAAGAATTACTTTCTTCACAGCAAACAGATTAGGAGAATTCCAGAATGCTCAAAGAACATTTGATGCATTTACGCCAAAACTTGCTCTCAATTATAAACTTAACCCAGAGATTGCTCTCTATGGTTCTGTTGGTTATAGTTTTGATGTCCCTGCTGGTAATGAATTAGATAATTACCCCCTAAGCTCAGACAACGGATCCGGTGTTCTTAACCCAGATTTAAAACCCCAACTTTCATTAAATACTGAACTTGGACTTAAAGGAAGAGTAAAGTTTGAAGATCTACCCATTCTCTCAGATAATATTTTTGACCTAACGCTCTTCAGTAGTGTTATACGTGATGAAATAATACCATTTGAAGTATATGGTTCAGTATATTTCAGAAATGCTGGTAAAACCTGGAGAAGAGGTATTGAATTTGGAAATGACTCAAAATTAATTTATGGATTTAAACT
>OGCI01001583.1_pt1 | contig 18374 bp, 15 predicted proteins | sample 1570021 | NCBI WGS metagenome assembly OGCI01 (sample SAMN06264664, study PRJEB24512) | hot springs metagenome | isolation source: Hot spring water | place: South Africa: Tshipise | collected 2015-06-21 | reverse complement strand
ACCCTGCGCCCGTGCACCTGAATCTGTCTCGCCCGGGAACGCCGTCCGGCAGGCAGTATCTCCACCGCATCGCCCACGCGCACCCGACCGCTCACCAGCGTGCCGGTCACCACCGTGCCGGCTCCCGCCAGTGTGAACACACGGTCAATCGGCAGGCGGAAGGGGGCGCTGGTGTTTCGGGCAGGCACGCGCTCCACTGCCTCCTGCATAGCGGTCAGCAGGTCATTCAATCCCTGTCCGGTCACCGCCGATACCGGCAGCACCGGCGCATCCTCCAGCGGAGTGCCATGCAGAAACTCGCGCACCTCTTCGCGCACCATCGCGAGCCAGTCGTCGTCCACCAGGTCACACTTGGTTAGCGCCACCACGCCCGCTTTCACGTCCAGCAGGCGCAGGATGTCCAGATGCTCGCGCGTCTGCGGCATGATGCCCTCATCGGCAGCGATCACCAGCAGAACCACGTCCACGCCGCCCGCGCCTGCCAGCATGTTTTTCAGGAACCGCTCGTGTCCCGGCACATCCACAATACCCACCACCCGCCCATTGGGAAGTTGCAGGGAGGCGAAGCCCAGGTCAATGGTCATACCCCGTTCCTGCTCTTCCTTCAGGCGGTCGGGATTGATGCCGGCGAGGGCGGTGATCAGGGTGGATTTACCGTGATCCACATGCCCTGCCGTGCCGATAATCACGTGCTTTTGGGTCGGTGGCATCTCCATGACTTTCCATACCGCCTTGCTCGAAAGGATTTCGTGATTCGAGTATACCGCCCTTTAAAGGGGTACCGCCGTTCTTAACAATTCTCTTAACAATTGCGCGCGGTGGGGTGTCTTGACAGTGTGCCGAACTCACGATACACTAGGCATGTGTTAAGAAGTTCGCGTTCTGGAGGTTTGTATTCTTGGGAACAGCCTATACCCCGGGTCTGGCGGTTAGCGCCCACGCTCTGATTCGCAAAACGCGACGGTTACCCCTGAAGGGAACGGTTGTGGTGGAGGAAGGGCAGGAGGTCACGCCGGACACGGTTGTCGCCCGGGCGGAGATTCCGGGCATCATGCAGACGGTCAGGGTGGCAGAGCAGCTGGGTGTTCAGCCGGACGAGCTGCCGAGGATGCTGCGGGTGAAGGTGGGCGATGCCGTGCAGGTGGGCACGGTGCTTGCCGAGTCGCGCGGACTGTTCGGTCTGTTCCGCACAGAGGTCAAATCGCCCATAGAGGGTACGGTGGAGCTCATCTCCGAGGTATCCGGGCATGTGGGCATCCGTGAGAAACCCACCCCGCTGGAGGTGCGTGCCTATATCGCCGGCGAGGTGGTGGAGGTCATCCCGCAGGAAGGGGTGGTGGTGGAGACGCATGGCTCGCTGGTACAGGGCATCTTCGGCGTGGGCGGCGAGCGCCTCGGCGAGATCAGGATGCTGGTGGACAGCCCCGAAAAGCCTATCACCGATGAAATGATTAATCCAAGCCTGGCGGGCAAGGTGATTGTGGGCGGCGGCTTCATCTCCGGTTCTGCCCTGCGGAAAGCGGGCGAGGTTGGCGTGGTGGGCATCGTGGTCGGCGGCACGCTGGACACCGACCTGGTGGAGTTTCTCGGTTATGATATTGGCGTGGCTATTACCGGTCACGAGGACATTCCGTTGACGCTTGTTCTCACCGAAGGTTTTGGTGAGATTCGCATGGCACAGCGCACGTTCAACCTCCTGCGCAGTCTGGAAGGCAGAATGGCATCCATCAACGGTGCGACGCAGATCCGCGCGGGCGTTATCCGTCCGGAGGTGATTGTGCCTCGCCCCGAGCTGGCGGACGAGGCGCTGCCGCGAGCGGCTTTCGAAGCGCAGGTGCTGGAGGTCGGCAGTCATGTGCGCATCATCCGCGAGCCCTACTTTGGAAAGCTGGCGACGGTGACTGCTCTTCCGCCGCAGCTCGTGGAGATTCCGACGGGCGCGATGGTGCGCGTGCTGGAGGCTCAGCTGGAGGACGGAGAGCAGGTGGTGGTACCCCGCGCCAACGTGGAGATTATCGCCGAGTGAAAGACACCCTGCCACACCGAGCCGTGCCATTGCCCTACAGAGCGGAGGGTGTTTCATAGAGGCTCCGCGGTTGTCGTCTGGGAACCAAACCCCCCGCCCCTTCCCCGCGTTGGGGAGAGGTCGGGAGAGGAGTCTGGGACAGCTTGCGAAAGCCTTTCTGGGGACGACCTCGGGACCTGCGAGGATTTATGAAACACCCTTTACGTAGCGCTGCGGAAGCATCTCGAAAGACCAGAGGTGAGCGATGAAAATCATGGTGGTTGACGACGAGCAGCCCTTGCTGGACGCCCTGCAATACGCTCTGGAGCGCGAGGGGTTCGAGGTGGTCACCGCGACCGACTCGGAGGAGGCGCTGCAGCTCTGCAGCGATCAGAACCCGGACCTGGTGTTGCTCGACGTCATGCTACCCACCCGCACCGGCTTCGAGGTGTGCCAGATTCTGCGTAAACGCAGTAGTGTGCCCATCATCATGCTCACCGCCAAGGGCGCCGAGGTGGACCGAGTGGTGGGGCTGGAGATCGGTGCGGACGACTACGTGACCAAGCCGTTCAGTATGCGCGAGCTGATGGCGCGGATCAAGTCGGTGCTTCGACGGGCGTCTGCAGGCGCTGTGGTCACGGGACCCGTGCTGAAATCGGGCGACCTGACGCTGGATGTCAATCGTTACGAGGCGCGACTGCGCGACGAGCCGCTATCGTTGTCGCCTAAAGAGTTTGAACTTCTGCGTTTCCTGATGGAGCATCCCGGTCAGGTCTTCTCGCGTCAAACCCTGCTGGATCGGGTGTGGGGCGAGGACAGGTACATCGAGGAGCGTACTGTGGACGTTCATATCCACTGGCTGCGCGAAAAGATCGAACCCGACCCACGCAAGCCAAAGTACCTGCTGACGGTACGCGGGGTGGGCTACAAATTTCGGGGATGAGCCATGATTAGCGTGCTACCATGGCTGCTGGTGCTGCTGGTGGGCATCGCAGTCGTGGTGCTGTTGCTCAATCTGCGTCGTACCGAGGAACAGGTCGCTCCCTTCCGCCAGCGGTGCGACGAGATCAATGCAGAACTGCAATACTACCGCACGCTGCTGAACCACGTGATGGAGTCGTTGCAGGATGCGGTTCTGCTGGTGACGGCGGAGGGCGTGATTACCTCGGCGAACCCTGCCGCCATTCGTCTGTTTGGAGAGGGACTGCTGGGACAGACCCTGCTTCAACGCACGCTGTGCTACGACCTGAACCTTCTGCTTACCCGCTGCGTGCAGACCTGTCGCCCTCAGCATTCAGAGCTCCAGCTGAACCATCCACTATCCCGCACCGTGTTTGTGCGCATCCTGCCCCTGCCCACCGCCTTGGATGCGGCGGAGGCGATGTATCTGGCGGTCTTCACCGACATCAGTGCGTTGCGAAGGCTGGAGCAGGTGCGCAGCGACTTCGTGGCGAACGTCTCGCATGAACTGCGTACCCCACTGGCGTCTATCCGTGCCAATGCGGAGGCTCTGCTGCAATCTCCACCCGACGACTACGCCATCCAGCGCCGTTTTCTGGAGACCATCGTGCAGCAGACCGAGCGTCTGACCCGCATGACCGATGACCTTCTGGTGCTGGCGAAAGCGGAAGCGCGCCCCATCCCGCAGACTCAGGAAGTGAACCTGCAGGACATTCTACGTTCACTCGTCGAGCAGTTAGGCCCGCAGGCGGAGCAGGCGAACGTGGCAGTGAAAGTGGAGGTGCCGACGGACTTCGCGGTGTACGCTCAGCGCGACCAGCTGGAACAGATACTCTGGAATCTCATCGATAACGCCATCAAGTACAACCGCCACGGCGGCGAGGTGGTGGTGCGGGCGCGCAAGACCTCTGAAGGTAGCGAGATTGTGGTGGAGGACACCGGCATCGGCATCCCCCACACCCATCTGGAGCGCGTCTTCGAGCGGTTCTACCGGGTGGACAAAGCGCGCAGCCGAGCGAAGGGCGGCACCGGGCTGGGGCTGTCCATCGTGAAGCATCTGGTGGAGTCGCATGGAGGGAGGGTATGGGTGGAGAGCGAACTGAACGTGGGCAGCCGGTTCGGCGTCGTGCTGCCGGATAGCCGAATTGAGCCGGTGGAGACCGCAGCGGCTTCATGACCTCTGTTACTGTGAATATGGCGCTGATGTGCCTCGCCTCGCTGAGTGCGGGCTTTTTCGATGCCATTGTGGGCGGTGGCGGACTAATTCAGATCCCTGCGCTTCTTCTGCTGTTCCCGCAATTCGTTCCGGCAACCGTGTTAGGTACCAACAAGCTCATCTCTATCAGCGGTACCTCGATGGCGATGTGGCAGTACGCGCGCAGTGGGCATGTCCGGTGGCGCATCCTGCGGTTGCCCATCGTGTGTGCGTTCGGCGGAGCGGCGCTGGGGGCACGGCTGGCGGCTCACCTGAGCGCGGAGGTGATGCGCCCGCTGGTGGTGGTACTGCTGGTGGCAGTTTGGCTGTATACGTGGCGGCGCAAGACGCTGGGTGCTGAACAGCACGAATCTGCTACCGCACGGCATCCCGAAGCGGTGATGAGCCTGATCGCGCTGGTATGCGGTGTGTACGATGGCTTTTTCGGTCCGGGCACGGGCAGCTTCATGATGTTCGGCATGACGACCCTGCTGGGGATGGACTTCCTGAGCGCTACCGCACACACGAAGGTGCTGAACTGCACCACCAATCTGGCGGCTCTGGTTACCTTCGGATGGCAGGGACACGTGCAATGGCTGTTCGCGGTGCCCTTCCTGCTGGCGAACGTGCTGGGAGGCTGGCTGGGCAGTCGCCTCGCGATACGCCAGGGAAGTCCCTTCATCCGCCGGTTCTTCCTGTGGGCGGTCGCGCTGATACTGGCGCGGCTGGTGTGGGGGATGTGGCGGTGGGTTCTATAACGGATTCACTGGCTCGCCGTTGTGGCGTACCTCAAAGTGCAGGTGCGGACCGGTCGCCAAGCCGGTTGCGCCCACGTAGCCGATGACCTGCCTCTGCCTCACGGTCGTGCCTTCGCCCACCGCCAACGCCGAGCAGTGGGCATACAGCGTTGCCACGCCTCCACCGTGGTCGATAATGATGGTGTTGCCGTAACCGCGTCGGTAGCCTGCGAAGATGACCTCGCCATCGGCAGCGGCTTTGATGGGCGTTCCATACGGCGCGGCGATATCCACGCCGTTGTGCATCCGGTTGACCTTCAGGATGGGGTGGTATCGCATTCCGAATCCGGAGACAATGGCGCCGTTGACCGGGCGAATGAACCCTCCTCGGAACGGCTTGGCGAGGCGAGCCTGCCCGCGTGGGGTCTGCTCCATCGCCCGCAGCATCGCAGCAATCTGGCGCGACTCTTCCTCCCATTCGTCCAGCGCCTGCTCCTTCAGCTCGCGGTCTCGGGCGATGTCCTGCAGGATTTCGCGTTTGGTGGTGGTTTGCTGCTGGAGGAGTTGCGTCTGCTGTGCGAGCTCCGCCTCCAGCGTGGCGATTTCACGCGCCTGCCTGTCCAGCTGGGCTTTCGCCTGAGCGAGTTCCTCTTTGTCCTGCCGGATAGCCAGCACCAGCCGCGAGTCGGCGCGGGCGATGCGCCCCAGCACGTACGACCGGCTGATCAGGTCGTGCACGTCGCGGGAACCCAGCAACACGCGCACCGTGCTGGCGTTGCCCTGCTGATAAGCCACGCGCACCCGGCGCGCCAGCAACTGCTGGCGGTGTTGAAGCCGTTCTTCCAGTTCCTCGAGGCGTGCGGTCGTTTTGCGCTGTTCAGCGCGAACCTCACCCAGCCGAGCACGTACCTGACGCAGACGTTTCTGTGTGGAATCCAGCTGCTGTTCTGTCGCCAGCAGGTCGGCGGTCACGGCGCGTTCCCTTTTGCGGATACGGCGGATTTCGGCGCGCGCCTGCTGGATTTGCTTGTTCACCCGCGCCAGTTTCGCCTGCAGTTGCGCCTTGTCCTCTTTAGGAGCCGGCTTGGTCGGTTGTTGAGGCGGCTTCGCCAGCATCGCTGACGACACCAGCACCAGCAAAAGCGTCGCAAGCCACCGCCAACCTGTTCCTGACCCCATCACTCACCCCCGTCTGTGCCTTACACTACCTGCAGGTATTTTCGGACAGAGAGCGTGCTGACCGCACCCCCGATGACCGCTCCCAGCACGCTGAGCACCACGAAGACCACCCACACCGGCATGGGCGACCCGCCAAGGCTCTCGATAAACACTAGCTTGCGCATCACAAAGTGCGACACCAGCTGGGACACACCGAAAATCAGGCCGCAGGCAATCCACGCGCCCAGCAGCCCCTGCACCACCCCCTCCAGCACGAAGGGGGCGCGAATAGTACCCGAAGTTGCCCCGATCAATTGCATGACACGTATCTCACGCCGCCGCGCAAACACCGTCAGCCGAACCGCGTTGTAGATGATCACGCTGGTAGCGATCAGCAGGAGGATGGTTCCTGCGATGCCAATCCACCGCACCACCGTCGCCACCGACAGGATGATGTCCACCTCTTCCTTCGCGTCGCGAACCGCATCCACCTCGGGCAGACTCTTCAGCCATTTGCTCACATCGCCGGTGCGCGACGGGTCCTTGAGCTGAATGATGAAACTATCGGGCAAGGGGTTATACGGCAGTGCTGCCGTAATCTCCTGCTGAAGCTCCTTCTGGAACTCGGGCCAAGCCTGCTCTTTGGGCTTGAACGTCACACTTGCGATGTTGGGATGCGTCTCGAACTCCTTTTGCAGCTCCTGCGCGCGCTGGCGCGAGACGCTGTCCTTCAGGAACACGTCCACAGCGAACTTGGGGGGAAGGCTATTCGCCAGCCTCTCCAGCCGCCAGATAATCAGCCCGAACCCTCCAAACACCGCCAGCGCCAGCGCTACCGTGCCGATGGCAGCAAGCGTCATCAGCCCGTTGCGTCGCAGGTTCACCAGCGCCTCCTCCACCAGAAACTCGATGTGGCTAAGGTTCATGCGCGTACACTCCACACGGAACATCGCTGACGATGGCGCCGCGTTCGAGCATCACCACGCGCTTGCGCATCCGGTCAATTACGTACTTGTCGTGGCTGGCAACCAGCACCGTCGTGCCGCGGATGTTGATGTGGCTGAGCAGTTGCATAATGTCCCACGAGGTATCCGGGTCCAGGTTGCCTGTCGGTTCGTCCGCCAGAAGCAAGGGCGGGTCGTTGGCGATAGCGCGCGCAATCGCCACACGTTGCGCCTCCCCTCCCGACAGCTGAGCGGGGAAGCTATCGCACCGGCGCAACAACCCTACCAGGTCAACGGCGTTGGCGGTGCGCTTGCGTATCTCTTTGCGCGGCAAACCCAGAACGCGCAACGCAAAGGCAACGTTTTCCCACACCGTCTTGTTGGGCAGCAGCCCGAAGTCCTGGAACACCACACCCATCATCCGACGGTAGTAGGGCACCTCCTGCGGCGGTATCTCGGCGACATTGCGTCCCGCCACGATGACCTTGCCGCGAGTGGGCAGCAGTTCACGCGTGATGAGCTTGAGCAGGGTGGACTTGCCCGCTCCGGTAGCCCCCACCAGAAACACAAACTCCCCTTTTTCCACGCGCAGGTTGATTTCCCTCAGCGCGTGTACCCCGTTGGGATATGTAACGGATGCTTCCTGAATCTCTATCATGCGCACCCTACCTGATACGGTATCGTTCGCAACAGAGGCGAAAAAAACCTTTCGGCAGGAACGATGCAGTGCTGTGGCGAAAGCGTATGCAGTATCGAACGCCGGGGCGGATACCATGTGCAAAAGGCTTCTGTTCATGTGGATAAGCACGCTGGCTGTGCTCGCCTCCATCGGATGGGCATCGGCGCAGGGATTGATGGCAGGGCAGGGTGTGTTTGTCGATCGCGAGGGAGGCACGCATCGCTGGGTCGTCACGCCGGTGCACAGCCTGCAGTGGAACGGAGCCGTGTACATGCCGGCGGGAGTCTGGTTCTCGCCGCACTCCCTCCGTGCCGACGCAACGGAAGCCGACCTGCAGCGTGATGAGAGACTGCTGGATGCTCTCGCCGGGGCGGGCATCAGCGATGTGTGCGTGGTACCGCGCGAATCGGCAGCGCGAATTCCTGCGGAACGATGGCAGGGGCTGGTGAACGCTCTGGAAGCGCGCAACTTCCGTTACGGCATCTCGCTGGGGGAGGTGGGCTTGCCGGTTGCGCAGGGGTTTGTGGTGGCGCCTGCATCCAACCGCATCGCCGACATCGCCCAGGGTGGAGTGGTTGTCTTCCGCGCGCCGTACGCCGACTCGGCGCTCACCTTCGTTGTCGACACGCACGACAACAGCGTGCTGACGCACACGCGCGTGAATGTGGACGGTGGCATAGGGCGGTTGCCTCTGCAAATACCGGAAGGGGTACGCGCGGTAATGGTGGCGTATCCCCATCGTCCTCTGGCGGATGTGGATGGTTTCGTGCCCGACGTATGGGAAGGGTACGACGCATGGCGCGACAGCGTGCTGGAGCGGCTGGGGAAAATCCGCTTCGGCAAAGGGCTGCGCTTTTTTGTGGACCCACTTGGGCGGTTTACCCTTCCAGCCGACGATGAGGGTATCGTGCCTTCCTCCGAGATGTTCCGGCTGGGGTTCGAGGCGTTTCTGGCGCGCCGATACCAGACGCTGGAGAACCTGATGAGCGCGTGGGCGCTGTCGGAGCGGAACCTCGGGTCCTTCGCAGACGCCGCAGCGCAACTGCCCCTGTGGCGCGGGCAGAAGGGCTTGCCTCTGCTGTTTGACCTGCGTGCGGGTGTGATGCGCCGTGTGGAAGCGGCGCGCTGCGCCTACTGGAGGGACCTCAACCAGTACCGACGCGAGGTGATGCAGGAGGCTGCCGACCGGATGGCGGCGGTACTGCGCAGGCACCTGGCGGACGTTCCGGTTTTGCTCTCGTGGCAGAGGTTCCATCCGGTGTATGTCGCCACACAGAGCCAGCCGGGCGTGGACGGTCTGCTCGTGGTGACCGGCGAGCGGGGTGCGAACTTGGCTCTGAGGGCGATGGCGCCTGCGATGGGACAGGCAACGGAGAGTGTGCGTCCCACCTGGCTGATGACGCTCGTCACACGCGATGTCAAGCAGGACTATGCCGATAGCCAGACGCTCATCAGCGAGGCGGAGACGCTGGCTGATGCGGGGAGCCGCGGCTGGTTCTTCCGCGTGACCGACGGCACGGTAGATGCCGCTGCCCTGCAATGGGTGCGTTCGTTCGGGCAGATGGCAGTTACCCGGGCGGAGTGGCAGTCGGCACCGAAGGTGTTGTTCTTCCCGCAATCTGCCGCAGGTATCTGCGCGGTGAAGCGCCTGCCGGGTGAGGTATGGTGGCTGCCGTCGGTTCGGCAGGGCGCTGTGGTGAACGTTGGACAGAACTACCGCGCGTATCAGCTCAGCACGCTGGCAGGCGAGCAGTACGTGATGTGGGCGGTGGACCGCGAGCGACAAACCAACTTCCGCCTTACCGAGCCGCGCGTGTTCAGTGCGCAGCTTCCGGACGGGACACCCGTGAAAATCAGCGGAAAAGGGCGGAACTTCTCGATGAAGTTGCCCAGTGTGCCTGTCATCTTCACGGGGGGCGGCGGGCTGTTCCCGGTGGAGGCGGCGCAGGACGCAGTGGACGAACTGGCGAGGCTGATCAAGCTTGCCGAGTCGCGCCGCGTGGATGTGGGCACGGCGCGCTTCCGCTGGCAGCAGGCGCGCGATAATCTGCGCTCCGGACAGGTCTACACGGCATACCTGCTGGCAAGCGAGGCGCTGAACGAACTGATCGAACGCACTGCCCCCTACTTGTGGATGGAAGCCGAGACAGCGGACGAGAGCAACTTCGACGAGGTGGTGGAGCGCACGTGGGCAAGCGGCGGCAAGGTGGTGCGCCTGCAGAACTTCAACGACCCGCCCGCGCGTGGCTACTTCCTGCGCTATCGCTTCGCGGTGAAAGAGGAGGGGAACTACGCTATCTGGGTGGCGAGGCGCGCGGAAGGCACCTCGCCACTGCTTTGGAGCATCGACGACAACGCCCCTCAGCCTCCTGAAAGCAATGTTCTGGTGGGTGAGTACGGCGAGGGCTTCGGATGGACGCGCCTCGGCACCATCCGGCTATCGCCGGGATTCCATACACTGGAGCTGCGGGTGGTCAATCGCGCCGGCGACAGCACCACACCCTACGTGCAGTGGTGCGACGTGGTGTTGCTGACCACCGGCAATATCATCCCGCAGGGCACACTCAAGCCGTCCGTGAGGTAAGCTCACGATGGACAAACCCGCTTCTTCGACTATCAGCTTCTTCCGGGCGCTGCGCAACGCCACCGGAGATGCCTATGACCGCTTAGGACTGACCCTCGCCAGCAGCCTGCTCTGGTTCGCCGTGTTGATGGCGGTATCCGTCGGAGTCAGCGCGCTGACGCGCACGCATCAGGTGCTCATCGTGCTGGCGGGCATCTTTGTGGGGGCGGTGCTCCTCAGCGAGGTGTGGATGGGGTGTGTCTACCTGGCGCACCGTATCGCCACGCGAGACGACCCTTCCCTGCTCTGTTTCCCCGAGGCGTGGCGCAGTCTGGGCTGGAAGACGGTGGGTCTGTCGATCATTCAGACGTTTGTGACGCTTGTCATCACGGCGAATATCGCGCTGTACCTGCAAAGTTCGCTGGTCCTTCTGCGGGTATTCGGAGTGGTTATCCTCTACATCCTGCTGTTGTGGTTGACGGCAGTCCTGTATCAGTATCCCCTGCTGGTGGAGCATGTATTCGGTGCGTATACGGGTGAGCAGACGAAGGTCGGCTGGCTGCGACGGGTACTCAGGCGGTCGCTTCTTCTGACCATCGGCAATCTTCCCTTCAGCTCGGGCATGTTCGCCATCATGGTGGTATGGGCGCTTTTCTGTTTTATCAGCGTAATCGGTCTGGCGCTGATGTATTCTGGGTTTGCATCGCTGGCGGCGGTGTACTGGACGCGCGCCCTGCTGATCAATTACGGCGTCATCCAGCTACCGCCGGAGCCGGAGATTCTTCCCGATGAGCAGTTTCGCCTTCCAGACCAGTAGACCACGGCGCTAGCGAACACACGCAAACGGATTTCAGAAGGAGGGTGCAGGCTAAATGAACGAGGTAACCTGTCTGGGCATTCTGGTGGCGGATGTGGTGGGCAAGCCCATCGATACCTACCCGGAGCGCGGTCGGCTGAACCTGGTGGAGCGGATGGAGCTGCACAGCGGTGGTTGTGCAGCGAACACAGGCGTGTCCCTTGCGAAAATCGGTGTGAAAACCGCCGTCATCGGCAAAGTGGGAAACGACGGCTTCGGGGATTTTCTGGTGCAGGTGTTGCAGAAGCATGGCATCGACACGCGCGGGGTTAAGCGCGATGAGAAGGAAGCCACCAGTGCCACGATGGTGATGGTGCACAGCGACGGCGAGCGCTCGTTCCTGCACTACATCGGCGCGAACGCTGCTCTGCGGCTGGAAGATGTGGACAAGGACATCGTGCGTCAGAGCAAGGTTCTGCATATCGCCGGAGCGCTGGTGATGCCCGGCATCGATGGGGAACCCACTGCGGAGCTGCTGCACCGGGCGAAAGAGGCAGGCATCATCACCAGCTTCGACACCGTCTGGAACGCCAGCAGCGGATGGATGGATACCATACGTCCGTGCCTGCCCTATGTGGATTACATGATACCCAGTATCGAAGAGGCAAAGATGCTGACCGGCAAGGAGCATCCCGAGGACATCGCTCAGGTGTTTCTGGATTACGGCGTGAAAGCGGTGGGGCTGAAGATGGGCGAGCGCGGATGCTTTATTCGCACTGCAGATGCCAGCATCGTCATCCCCCGGTATCAGGTGCAGGCGATCGATGCGCTCGGTGCGGGCGACGCGTTCGCAGCGGGTTTCCTGACGGGCGTGGTGAAGGGCTGGGACCTCGAGCAGACAGGTCGCTTTGCGAATGCGGTAGGCGCGCTCTGTGTGACGGCTCTGGGTGCCACCACGGGAGTGCGCTCGTTGGAAGAGACGCTGGAGTTCATGCAGAGGACGCCAATGGCGTCGGGGTGAGCCTGCTGTTTCACGCTCACTGAAAGTTACGACGTGTCCCATTCGGTGAAGGAGATTACTTGTTAACTTGAACATGGGCAGGAGGTTGAGGCAACGCTGACGAAGAAGAGGGTGTAAACTTCTCTGTTTGGTGATCGACACATGGCTGCTGGCACAGAACAGCGTATCGCCACAGGTATCGCCGGGCTGGATGAGGTGCTGAACGGCGGCTTGATCCCCCAGCGTGCCTACCTCTTGCGCGGTGCGCCTGGCTCCGGCAAGACCCTCGTCGGGCTGCATTTTCTGGCAGCAGGCTCCCAATCCGATAATCCGCTGTTTATCGCCCTGGATGAGTCGGAGCAGAAAATCCGCTACAACGCGGCTTCGGTGGGGCTAAGCCTCGAAGGTGTGCATTTCCTTGACCTCAGTCCATCCTCTGACTTCTTCGAGCGCGTTCAGACTTACGACCTCTTTGCCCCCGCGGAGGTAGAGCGCTCTCCGTTGACGAGACTGCTGGTGGAACGGGTGCGCGAGCTCACCCCGAAGCGGGTGTTCGTGGACTCGATGACCCATTTCCGTTACCTCGCCCCGAATGAGTACGAGTACCGGGTGCAGGTTCTGTCGTTCCTGCGTTTTCTCGCAGAGATGGGCGCCACCGTGATGTTCACCTCCGAAAGTAGCAGCCTCGCCCCCGACGATGACCTGCAGTCCCTGAGTGATGGGGTCATCCATCTGGAAGTGAACGGAGCCAATCGCAGACTAACGGTGGCAAAGCTGCGCGGAAGCTCCTTCCGGCAGGGGGCGCATGGAGTGCGCATTGGCAGCGGCGGAGTGCAGGTTTTTGCGCAGCTGCTTCCCGATGCGACGCCGTTCGTCGATGTGGGCGAGCAGATTCCGTCGGGAGTTGCCGCGCTGGACGAATTACTGCATGGAGGCTTGGAGCGGGGCACCATCGTGCTGATAACGGGACCGAGCGGTGCTGGGAAGACCACTGTGGGCATGCAGTTCGTGAAGGAGGCGGCAAAGCGTGGGGAACGCTCGGTGCTCTACTCCTTTGAGGAAGAAATCCCTCTGATTACGGAACGGTGTAAGGCGATCAGTATTCCGGCGGTGGAGATGGTCGAGCGGGGCACGCTGTCTCTGGTGAAGGTGGAACCGCTACAGCATAGCGCCATCGAGTTCGCTTACATCGTTCGAGAAGAGGTGGAGCGTCGCGGGGCACGCATCGTGATGCTGGACAGCGTCGCGGGCTACCGGCTCTCCTTGCACGGCGAGGATCTGGTGGGTCAGCTTCATGCGCTATGCAAATGGCTGCAGAGTCGCGGGGTGGTGACCCTGCTGGTAAACGAAACGCACACAGTTGCCGGTCCTCTTCTCATCAGCGAGGTGGGGCTGAGTTATCTGGCGGACACCGTGCTTTACCTGCGCTATGCGGAGAAGTATGTGGCAGGGCGTGCGGAGCTGGCGCGGGTGGTGGGTGTGCTGAAGAAGAGGCTGACGGACTTTGACCCGACCCTGCGCGAGCTGCGCATCACCTTGCAGGGCGTTCAGGTGAGCGACCCCATACCTACCATGCGGCACATCGTGGCGGACACGCCGGTCTGGGAAGAAGAGCAATGAACTGCATCCTGCTGATGATGTTCAGCGAGCCGAACCTGCGCTTGATGCAAAACGCTCTGGGCGCACGCCATAACGTGGTGGCATTCGACGAGGCGCGTTATCGCGGCTCCCTTCGCCCTTATGACCTGATTATCGTGGATGGGGTGATGCATGATCGCTACGTGGATGCTATCGTGGCTGTGAAGGAGGCTGCCCTGCCCACCTTTCTGCCCGTGCTGCTGGTGACCGCGCGCGAGAACGTCGGACTGGCAACGCGCAGCCTCTGGAAGTCGGTGGACGAGGTGATTCTCACCCCCATTGAGCGGGTAGAACTGCAGGCGCGGGTAGAGGTGATGCTGAGAGCGAGGCAGCTATCGGCGGAACTGTATCAGCGCAATCAGGATATGGAGGCTTTTGTGCACGCTGTAGCGCACGAACTGCGGGCACCCCTGCGAGCGATGACCGGCTTCGCGCAGGCGGTGATTGAGGACGCTCAACTCCCTGCTGATAGTCTGGAGACAGGCTATCTGCAGCGTATCGTGGACGCCGCTGCAGAGATGAAAAACGTGCTGGATGCCCTGCTCGTGTTTGCGCGGCTGGGTATGGAGGTGGATATCCAGACGGTGTGGCTCGAGCCACTGTTGGAAGAGTGCCTCGACGACCTGAACGAAGAAATCGCCACAACAGGCGCGCATGTCCACAGGGATGTTCGGCGCGAGAGTGTGGAAGCCGACCTGCAACTGCTGAAGATGGTGCTGCGCAACCTGATTTCCAACGCACTGAAGTTTCGCTGTAAGGAACGCCCGCTAAGTATCTTTATTCGTGCGTTTGTTCGCGGCGGGTACTGCCGGATCGTGGTAGAGGACAACGGTATCGGCATGTTGCCGGAGGATACCGAGCGCGTTTTTAACCCATTCACGCGCCTGCACGGTTCCGAAGAGTTTCCTGGGGTGGGACTGGGCTTGAGTATCGTCAGGAAAGCGGTCACCGCCATGAAAGGTCGTTGTGGAGCGATATCCCATCTGGGCGAGGGAAGCATGTTCTGGGTGGAATTGCCACAGGCAGAGGTAGAGGAACATGAGGGTGCTACTCGTAGATGACAACCCGAACGACAGAGAGTTGATCAAGAGGCTGTTGCGCAAGCAGATGGCTGAAGTGGAGCTGGTGGACATTTTGAGTCACGAGGACTTCAAGCGTGCAGTGGATTCCGGCGATTTTGACGTCGTGCTCACCGATCATCATCTACGGTGGTCTGACGGACTGGCTGTGCTGCAGGCGGTGAAACTGGAACACCCACATAAACCCGTGATTATGATAACCGATTCCGGCTCGGAGGAGCTGGCTGCGCGGGGGATGCGTGAGGGACTCAGCGATTATATCCTGAAGGGACACATGAATCGCCTGCCCGCTGCAATCCACGAGGCGCTGGAGCGAGCCAAAATGGCTGGGGCATATGCCGAGGCAGTGGAGGAGCTCCGCCGTTCCAACAAGGCGCTGGAGCAGGCGATGAAAGAGCTTCGGGTGACGCAGCAGCAGCTAATCCAGCAACAGCGTCTGCGTGCGCTGGGCGAGATGGCTAGCGGCATCGCCCACGACTTCAACAATGCACTCACCCCTATCCTCGGGCTGACGGAGCTGTTGCTCGATAATCCCGACTTGACGGCTGACCCACAGGTGAGGCGCTATCTGGAGATGATCCATACCGCCGCACAGGACGCGGCACAAACAGTCAGCCGGTTGCGTGAGTTTTACCGACCACGCGGGCGCTCCGAACTGCGTCAAGCGGTTGACGTGAACGAGCTGGTGACAGAGGCAGTGGCACTGAGTGCCCCCCGCTGGCGCGAGCAAGCGGCGGCGAAAGGCGTTTTCATCGACCTGCATACCGACTTTCAGCCTGTTCCCACAATCACGGCAAACGGCAGTGAGCTGCGTGAGGTACTGCAGAACCTGATCTTCAACGCGGTAGATGCCCTGCCCGCCGGTGGCGACATCACCATCCGCACCCGACAGGTGCAGGAGTGCGCACGTGACTGGGTGTTGATTGAAGTGCAGGACAACGGGGTGGGTATGGACGAAGAGACGCGTGTACGCTGTTTCGAGCCGTTCTTCACCACCAAAAGCGACCAGGGGTCGGGACTGGGGCTGGCTGTGGTATATGGCATTGTGCAGCGCCACGAGGGCAGGGTGGAGGCGGAAAGCGCCACTGGCAAGGGTACCACCATGCGCGTATACCTGCCCATCACCTGCTCGGAAGCGGAGGCAACGGCGGAAGGCGATGCGTCGGCTGCCGTCCGTCCCCTGCGTATCCTTCTGGTGGAAGATAAGCCGCTGGTACGGGAGGTCATCCTCGAGCACCTCCTGCGACAGGGGCACAATGTAGAGGTGGCACATAACGGCAAGCAGGCGCTGGAGAGGTTCCTTGCGTCGCGCTTCGACCTGGTGATTACCGACCTCGCCATGCCCGTCATGAGCGGTGAACAGCTGGCAATGGAGATCAAGCGCGTCGCGCCAAACAAGCCCATCATCCTGTTGACCGGCTTCGGCGACTCCAAGGGATCCTGCTCTGACCTGGTGGACTGCGTGCTCATCAAACCGGTGACGCTGTTCGCTCTGCGTCAGGCGATTGCGAAGGTCACCGCCGAGTAGGGTACAATCCATCTGTCAAAAATCTACAGGAGGGAGAGATGGCACAACCTTTGGCGGGCATTCTGATGGGCAGTGATTCCGACCTGCCCGTGATGAAGCAGGCGGCAGAGATTCTGGAGCAGTTTGGCATTCCCTACGAAATGAAGGTGTCCTCGGCACACCGCACGCCTTTCGACACCATCGAATACGCTCGAACCGCTTACGAGCGCGGGTTGCGGGTAATCATCGCTGGCGCGGGCGGCGCGGCGCACCTGCCCGGCGTGCTGGCTGGCGTGACTACCCTGCCGGTGATCGGTGTGCCCTGCGAGAGCAAACTGCAGGGGCTCGATTCCCTGCTTTCCATCGTGCAAATGCCCCCCGGTGTACCGGTTGCCACGGTGGCTGTCGGTGGCGGACGCAATGCGGGCATTCTGGCGGTGCAGATACTGGCAACCGGTAATCCTGAACTGCACGCCCGAGTCGTGGAGTTCAAAGAGCAACTCGCTCAGCAGTCCCGCGAAAAGAACAAGAAACTTCAGGAAGCGTAAGTGGAAGACAAGCGGTTGCGTCTCACGCAGCTGGTGCGCTGTGCGGGTTGAGCCAGCAAGCTGGGACCCACCCAGCTGGCGCAGGTTCTGCGCCGGTTCAGCGATGTTGCGCATCCCGACCTGCTGGTAGGCATCGATACCCGCGACGATGCAGGGGTGTTTCGGGTCCGCGAAGACCTGGCGCTCGTGCAGACGGTGGATTTCTTCACGCCGGTCGTGGACGATGCCTACCACTATGGGGCGATCGCGGCTGCGAACAGCTTCAGTGATGTCTACGCGATGGGTGGTGTGCCCCTCACCGCGCTCAATCTGGTGTGCTTCCCCATCGAAACGGCGCCCGCCGAGATACTCGGTGACATCCTGCGTGGCGGCTACGACAAGGCGCGGGAGGCGGGCGTGGTGATTGTCGGTGGGCACAGTGTGGACGACCCCGAACCCAAATACGGTATGGCGGTCACTGGCGTGGTGCATCCGCAAAGGGTGGTGACCAACGCTGGCGCGAAACCGGGCGACCTGCTGGTGCTCACCAAGCCGCTAGGCACGGGTATTATCACCACGGCAGCGAAGTACCATGAGTGTCCGTCGGAGGTTCTGGAAGAAGCCATTCGCGTGATGTCCACACTGAACGCGGGGGCGGCGCAGGCGATGCAAGAGGTGGTGGTAGACGCCGCCACCGACATCACGGGATTCGGGCTGGTTGGGCATCTGCATCAGATGGCACGCGCCAGCAAAGTCGCTATGCGTCTGCACTCGAGGGATATACCGCTCCTGCCAGAGGTGCAACGCCTCGCCATAGCGGGCAACTCCACGCGCGGAGGCAGTTTGAACCGCGAGTATCTGGGCGAGATGCTGGAGTTTGCTTCGCAAATACCGCAGGCGATGCAGCACGTGCTGGTAGACCCGCAGACCTCAGGCGGACTGGTAATCGCCGTGCCCGCTGAGCGGTGTTCCGCTTTGCTGGAAGCCCTTCACCACCGCGGAACTCCATGCGCTGCGGTGATCGGAGACGTGGTGGAGGGCGAACCAGGGCGGATACAGGTGGATTAGCTCCCTTCAGCCAACAAGCCCTGTACCGTTCAGCGGTGCGCTGCCCATAATCGCCAGCACTTTACTGTTTTCTGCTCGCGTGCGGGCGTTGCCGGTGATGCCACGTCCGGCTACCACTGGCAGTGCACTCCTTCCGCGCTGGCGCAGCAGGTCGGCACGCTGAAGGGCACGCTCAACGTCGCTTTCGTCGACTGTCCACGAGATTTCCCACACCATCAGATACTCTTCATCCGTGCGACGATGTCGTCCGGACACCAGAAGGTCGATGGCAACCAGCTGCTCCCATTCCTCTCTGGTCAGGGCACGCTCGTCGTGCAGTGTCTCGATGAGCCTGCCTTTGTCCTCCACCCGCAGCTTGCGGAAGAAGTAGCCCAGAATGGCGGTTGCGTTGTGGCGGTAGTAGTTCTCGAGGCTCAAGCCCTTCAACTCACCGAGGTCATCCTGCATGAGTCCGACTCGCTCCACAAGGGCATCCATACGGGCGGTTAGCGTGTCCACCCTTGCGGTGAGTTGCTCCA